>Ga0209690_1001694_pt1 | contig 12543 bp, 8 predicted proteins | sample GraSoiAngelo_150_FD_186164 | JGI IMG/M metagenome (GOLD analysis project Ga0209690, IMG submission 186164) | Grasslands soil microbial communities from the Angelo Coastal Reserve, California, USA - 14_1009_09_40cm (SPAdes) (version 2) | ecosystem: Environmental > Terrestrial > Soil > Grasslands ...
CCTGGTCGAGCTGTCGCGCTGGCTGCTCGCCGCCCCCGACCGCGAGCTGCTGCTGCAGTACACGCTCCAGAGCGTCACGAGCCTGGTGGAGGCCCAGGGCGCCTATGTGGCGCTGCGCCGCCCCGATGGCACCGCGCTCCGGGTCGTCGCGACGGTGGGCCAGTGCGTGGAGCTCGAGGGGTGCGAGATCGCCCTCAACGCCAGCGCCACCGGCCGTGTGGTCCGCTCAGGCGAGGCGCTGCTCACCGACAACATCCTCGCCGAGCCGGACGCGCAGCAGTCCCTGTCGCCGTCCGGGACCGCGCGCGCGGCGATGATCGTGCCGCTCAAGACGTCGAGCGGCGTCGCGGGGGCGGTGGGCGTCGTGCGCTACCTCCGGCCCGCCGCGGACGAGCCGCCGCCTTTCGGGCTGGTCGAACTGCAGTACCTCACGGCCGTCGCGGCCCACATCGCGGGCGGCCTCGAGCTCTCCGAGGCGGTGAGCGGCGCGCGCGCCGCGGCGGAGCGGGCGCATGCGATGGTGGACGGGAGCCCGCTCCCGATGGCCCTGGTCGATCTTGAGGGCCGGGTCCAGCAGCTCAACCAGGCGGGGTGCCGCCTCTTCGGGATCCCGTCCGAAGGGCAGGCCCTGGGGCTGCACCTGGAAGCGCTCGGACTCTCGCCCAGCGAGATCTCGCTCCACCTCGTGCTGGCGCGCCCCCGCCACGGAGAGCCGTGGCACGGCCGCGTGCTCGTGTCGCAGCCGTCCGGTGACCGGCGCATCTGCGACTGCACGGTGACGGGGCTGTCGGGCGTGGGGCCGGACAGCCTGTTGGTGGCGCTGTACGACCGTACCGACGAGCTGCGCGCCCAGCGTGAGCTGATCGCCCGCGAGAAGCTCGCCACCGTGGGCGAGATCGCGAGCGGCGTGGCGCACGAGGTCAACAACCCGCTCGCGGCGATCCGCATGGAGGCCGAGCTGCTCGGGCGCGCCAGCAAGGACCCGGAGACGAGCACCACGGCGGCCACGATCACGCGGGAAGTGGACCGCGCCGCGCGCATCGTGCGCAGCCTGCTGCGGCTTGCGCGCCGCGCCGACACGGCGCCTACGCGCGTGCAGATGAACGACCTAGTGCGCGATGTCGCCGAAATCCGCCAGCGGGTGCTGCGCGCCGAGAGCGTGGAGCTCCGCACCGAGCTCGACCAGTCCGCGCCCGCCGTCCTCGGCCTCGGCCAGGAGCTGCAGCAGGTGGTGATCAACCTGGTGACCAACGCGGAATACGTGGTGCGCGGTCGCAAGCCCGCGATCGTGCACCTCACGACGCAGGCGCGCGAAGGCTGGGTGCGGATCGTGGTGGAGGACTCGGGCCCGGGTGTCCCGCGGGAGATCCGCGCCCGCATCTTCGACCCGTTCTTCACGACCAAGGGGCCCGACGAAGGCACCGGCCTCGGCCTCGCGATCTGTCAGCGCGTCGTCACCGAGGTGGGCGGGAAGATCTGGCTGGAGGAGTCCAAGCTGGGAGGAGCGAAGTTCGTCGTGGAGCTGCCGGCGGCCCCCGAGGACATCGAGACGAACGTGATCGGATGACCCGGGCGGTCAGTGCTCCAGGATGCGCTGCCGGTACAGCGCGAGGGTGATCAGGCCGGAGACGCCGAGCCCGACGAGCAGCGCCGTGAGCCGCCAGTCGAGCCCGAAGCGTGCGGCGCCGACCAGCGCGGCCACGAGCCAGGCGATGCTCGCGAGGAAGCCCAAGACGACCACCTCCTTGCGCGCCATCAGGATCCCGAAGACGTAGCCCCAGCTGAAGCCGCACACGGCGAGAAACATGATGCCGTGCGGGATCTTGACCGGGTCGATCAGATTGAGCGCGCCCGCGAAGAAGCAGAACAGCCCCAGCACGGTGTAGCTCGCGAGGTGCAGCGCCAGCGGCAGGGGGACGGTGCCCATGCGATTGAAAGTCATGGGGCAAAAATAGACGCCAAGACGCACAGACGCCAAGGCGCCCAGGGGTGACTTGCAAGCGACGCGAACGTATCTCGAGCTGACGAATCCAGGCCAGTTCCGTCCGGCGTTCGGCGAATTTCCGGGCCTCCGGGTCGAGCGGGTGGAGCGTCCCACGCCCGCCCTGTACCGCCGGTGCTACCGCACGGTCGGTGAGGCGTACCACTGGCGCGACCGCTGGGACTGGAGCGACGCCGAGATCGGCGCGCACCTCGCGCAGCCGGAGATCACGCTGCACTTGGCCACCCTGCAGGAAGCGCTCGCGGGCTGGTACGAGCTGCGGCGGGTGCCGGAGGACGGCTCGGTGGAGATCGCCTACTTCGGGCTCGCGCCCGACGCCATCGGGCACGGGCTCGGCAAGCACCTGCTCTCCTGCGCGGTGCACGACGCGTGGGCGCTGCGGCCCTCGCGCGTCTGGCTCCACACCTGCACGCTCGATCACCCGCATGCGCTGCCGAACTACCACAGGCGAGGGTTCGTCGTGTACCGCACGGAAACCTACGAGGTGACCTGAGTTCCGCACTCCGCACTCCGCACTTAGCTTTCCGGCGTGAACTTCACCCTGTCGCGCAAGCAGAAGCTCCTCATCGCGGCCGCCGTGCTCACGCCCATCCTGCTCTTCGTGCTCTACACCTGGAGCGCCCTGACCTGGAGTTACTCGAAGGGGGAGCGCGCTGGATACGTCCAGAAATTTTCCAGGAAGGGCTGGATCTGTAAGACGTGGGAGGGGGAACTCGCCATCGTGTCGATCCCGGGGACCATGTCGGAGAAGTTCTTTTTCACCGTGCGGGACGACTCGGTGGCGGCGCGCATCAACCAGACCATGGGGAAGCGCGTCGCGCTCACGTACCACCAGCACAAGGGCATCCCGACGAGCTGCTTCGGCGAGACCGAGTACTTCGTCGGGGATGTGAGGAACGTGGAATGACGACCCGGGATAGCTTCGGCAGCCGCAGCACCTTGAAGGTCGGCCGGCGGAGCTTCGAGATCTTCCGCCTGGCGGCGCTCGAGCAGCGCGGCTTGCCGGTGAGCGGGCTCCCGTACTCCCTGCGCATCCTCCTCGAGAACCTGTTGCGGCGCGAGGACGGGCGCACGGTGAGGGGCGACGAGATCGAGAAGCTGGCGCAGTGGGATCCCAGGAAGACCCCGGACGACGAGATCGCCTTCATGCCGGCGCGCGTCCTGATGCAGGACTTCACTGGCGTCCCCGCGGTCGTGGACCTCGCGGCGATGCGCGACGCGATGCAGACGATGGGCGGCGACGCGAAGCGCGTCAACCCGCTCCTCCCGGCCGAGCTCGTGATCGACCACTCGGTGATCGTGGACGAGTTCGGCACGCCCACGGCGTTCCAGGTGAACGCCGACCTCGAGCTGCAGCGCAACCGCGAGCGCTACGCCCTGCTGCGCTGGGCGCAGCAGACCTTCCGGGGGTTCCGCGTCGTGCCGCCCGACACCGGCATCGTGCACCAGGTGAACCTCGAGTACCTGGCACGCGTGGTGTTCACGACCGACGAGAAGACGCCACAGGCGTACCCGGACACGCTGGTCGGCACCGACTCCCACACCACCATGATCAACGGGCTGGGCGTGCTCGGCTGGGGGGTGGGAGGCATCGAGGCGGAGGCGGCGATGCTGGGCCAGCCGGTCTCGATGCTCATCCCCCAGGTCGTAGGCTTCCGTCTCACCGGCAAGCTCGCCGAGGGCGCGACCGCGACGGACCTCGTCCTTACTGTCACGGAGATGCTTCGCAAGAAGGGCGTCGTCGGGAAATTCGTCGAGTTCTACGGGCCGGGGATCTCCACCCTGCCGGTGGCGGACCGGGCGACGATCGGCAACATGGCGCCCGAATACGGCGCCACGGTGGGCATCTTCCCGGTGGACCAGGAGACGCTCCGCTACCTCACGTTTACCGGACGCTCCAAGGAGCAGGTGCAGCTCGTCGAAGCCTACATGAAGGAGCAGGGCCTGTTCCATTCGGCCGGCGCACCCGAGCCCGCGTACTCGGACACCCTGGCGCTCGATCTGGCGGCGGTGGAGCCGAGCCTCGCGGGCCCACGGCGGCCGCAGGACCGCGTCCCGCTGCGCGACGTCGCGCGCAGCTTCCACCTGGTGCTCCCGGCGCTCATGAAGCCCTCTTCGCCGATTGCGCCGCCCCAGAACATGGGCCGGTGGGAGGGTGAAGGGGGGGGCGGTGGCGTGGCGACCGCGGTCGAGGCCCCGCCGCAGCGCCGGACGCACGTTGACCTGACGCTCGACGGCGCCGCGCACCAGCTGCGCCACGGCTCGGTCGTGATCGCCGCGATCACCAGCTGCACCAACACGTCGAATCCGTCGGTGATGATCGCCGCGGGCCTGGTCGCGAAAAAGGCGGTCGAGAAGGGCCTCCGATCGCAGCCCTGGGTCAAGACGAGCCTGGCGCCGGGCTCGAAGGTGGTGACCGACTACCTGAAGCAGGCCGGCCTGATGCCCTACCTCGAGCAGCTGCGCTTCCACCTCGTGGGCTACGGCTGCACGACGTGCATCGGCAACTCGGGCCCGCTCCCCGAGGCCGTCTCGGCGGCGATCGCCGAAGGGGAGCTGGCGGTGTGCTCGGTGCTCTCCGGGAACCGCAATTTCGAAGGGCGGATCCAGCAGGAGGTGCGCGCCAACTATCTCGCCTCACCGCCGCTGGTCGTGGCGTACGCGCTCGCGGGGCGGATCGACCTCGATCTCCAGCAGGAGCCGTTGGGCACAGGGAAAGACGGCAAGCCCGTCTACCTGCGCGACATCTGGCCCACGGCGCAGGAAGTGGACGCGCTCGTCCGCGCGTCGATCAAGTCCGCGATGTTCCACAAGGAGTACGGCGAGGTGTTCCGGGGCGACGAGCGCTGGAACGGCCTCCCCGTTCCCGCGGGCGAGCGCTTCGCGTGGGAGCCCGATTCGACCTACATCCGCCGCGCTCCCTATTTCGACGGCATGCCCGGGGCCCCGGGGCCGATCGGCGACATCCGCGGCGCGCGGGTGCTGTGCCTGCTGGGCGACAGCATCACCACGGACCACATCTCCCCCGCCGGCTCGATCCGCAAGACGAGCCCCGCGGGGCAATACCTCATCGGCCACGGCGTGCAGCCGGCGGACTTCAACTCCTACGGCTCGCGCCGCGGCAACCACGAAGTCATGGTGCGCGGCACGTTCGCGAACGTGCGGCTCAACAACCTGCTCGCGCCCGGGACCGAGGGGCCGGTCACCGTGCACCTCCCGGACGGCGAACAGATGACGATCTACGACGCGTCGGTGAAGTACCAGGCGGAGGGTGTCCCCCTGCTCGTGATCGCCGGGAAGGAGTACGGCTCCGGCTCGTCGCGCGACTGGGCGGCGAAGGGCCCCCGGCTACTCGGCGTGCGCGCGGTGATCACGCAGAGCTACGAGCGCATTCACCGCTCGAACCTCGTCGGAATGGGCATCCTGCCGCTGCAGTTCCAAGCGGGCCAGAGTCCTGAAACGCTCGGCGTGAGCGGCAAGGAAACCTTCGACCTGACCGGGCTCGGCGACGTGCTCGCGGAAGGGTTCCCACGCGGACGGGAGCTGACGGTGCGGGCGACCCGGCCCGACGGCTCAACGGTGCAGTTCCAGGCGACGGTGCGGATCGACACGCCACAGGAGCTGCAGTATTACCGCCACGGGGGCATCCTCGAGTACGTGTTGCGGCAGCTGCGCGAGGGGATCTAGGCCGGCTCCTACAGGCTTACCTGCAGCCGTGTGTAATAGAATCCACCGTTCATCCCGAACTGCGTGACCCGCCGGCTGTACACAAAGCGGCCGAAGCTTTGGTTCACGGGGTGCACCTGCGGGTCGGGATAAGTGTTGAGGAGGTTGTTCGCACCGACGGCAAGGCGTACCCCGCCCGCCAGCTCGTACGACAGATCGAGGTCGAACAGCGTCGTCGCCCCGAAGTGCTCGTCCAGTGTCGGGTCGGTCGGATGGTGGTACTGGATGGCGCCGTAGTAGGCGGCTCGCGCGAGGCCTGCGAACCGCCCGAGCCCGTACCGGGCGGCGAGCGAGCCCTTCGCGCGAGGCAGCGCATCCTCGAGGCGGTTGCGATCCTCGCGGTTCAAGATCCGGTTTTGAATCGTCGTGAGACCGGTGCGGAACGTGTCGGCCATCGCTTGCGGGACGTTGACCCGGACCACCTCGGTCTTGGTGAAGTTCGCCGAGCCGGTCAGAGTCAGCGCGCCACGACCGAGGCCGCGCGCGTAGGCCGCGACGAGATCGAGGCCGGTGGTCCGCGTATCGACCGAGTTGGTGAAGAACTGCGCCGTGGTCACGCCCTGGCTCTGGAACGGGGCGAGGATCCGCTTGACGACGGTGTCGCTCGCCGAGAACTGGCTCGTCAGGACGATCCGGCCGTCGATCGTGATGCGGTAGAGGTCCGCGGTGAGCGACAGGTTGGGGCGCGGCCGCGCCGTAATCCCGGCGCTCAGGTTCACGGACGTCTCCTGGGTGAGATCCGGGATCCCGAACGCCTTGGTCACCCGACTCTGATTGTTGCTCGTGAGCACGTTTTGCGGCGCGAGGGCGCCGCTCACGAACACGAACTGCGTGCTGACGTTGTTGAACCACAACTGCTGCAACGATGGCGCCCGGAACCCCGTGCTGACGGCGGCGCGCACCGCGACGTTCGGTACGATCTCGTAGCGTCCCGCGAGTTTGCCGTTGATTGTGTTCCCGAAGTCGCTGTAGCTCTCGAAGCGCCCGCCCGCGTCGACGAGGAGCCGGTCGGTCAGCTGACTCTCGAGCCCGGCGTAGACGCCCAGGCTGGTACGGGAGCGGTCCACCACGTTGGCAGGCTGGAATCCGGGGAAGCCCTGCGAGCCGGGCTGCTTCGGTCTCCCGGCCGCGGTGGTGTCGTAGTCGATCCCCGGGCGGCTCCCGCCGTTGCCGAGCTGCCATGACGCGGCATCCCCCGCCTCGATGCGGTAGTCCTCGAGCCGGAACTCGGCCCCGGTAACGAACGACACCGACTTGAGCCGTCCGACTTGGAGCGGGCGTACCAGGTCGAGATTGCCCGTGGTCTGAGCGAACGCCAGGCGCCCGGCGTCGAATGTGGTGGGGCTCGCCGCGCCGAGCGAAGCGTTCACGGTGTTGTCGATGATGAACTGGAAGTCGTTCCGGCCGTGGGTGAGGCTGAAGTCCACGTCCCAGCCGCGACTCGTGCCGCGGACGCCGGCGCCGATGGACTGGTCCGTGATCCCCGTGTTGATGTACGGCAGCATGCCGTAAGGGAAGATCTGCGGCACGACCTGCGCCTCCTGGTCCGGCAGCCGGTAGAAGGCGCCTGCCCGGCCGTCGCGCGAGGAAAACCCGCCGAAGCTGTAGAACTCGGCGTTTTCGCCGAGCGGCACCATCGCGTTGAAGAACGCGGTGCCGAACGTCGCTTCGGCTTGACCGACCTTCATCGTGAACGGAGCCCGGGTCAAGCCCAGCGTCGCCAGCGAGTCGTCGTCGATCTTCCGCAACGAGTCGGTGTACGCCGCCGGGGTGCCCGGCACGGGTGTCACGAAGATCGGACCCGACCAGGTCGCGGCGCGGTTCGTGGCCCCGCGGTCGAGATACTCGGCCGTGATGTTGAGGAAGCCCCGGTCCCCGATCGCGAATCCGTAGTTGGCGTCGGCCTTGACCTGATCGCCGTCGTGGTGGTCCGGCGTGTCCCAGAAACCGCCTCCGCCCGGCGTCGTCCCGACGGTGCTGCTCGCTTCCACATGGTCCGTCTGCCGCTTCAGCACGAGGTTGATCACGCCGGCGATCGCGTCCGAGCCGTACTGGGCCGAGGCGCCGTCGCGCAGCACCTCGATGCGCTCGATCGCCGCCGCCGGGATCGCGTTGAGATCCACCCCCACCGTGCCCCGGCCGAACGTCCCATTGACGTGCACCAGTGCCGGCGGATGCCGCCGCTTGCCGTTGACGAGCACCAACACCTGATCGGGCCCGAGGCCGCGGAGGCTCGCCGGGTTGATGTGGTCCGAGCCGTCGGCAATGGTTTGGTGCGACGCGTTGAACGACGGCGCGAGCGTACCGAGGATCTGGTTCACCTCGGCCTGGCCGGTCTCTTCGACCTCCTGGGAGGTGATCACGTCGACCGGCACGGGCGTCTCGACGGCGGTACGCGACGTGCGGGCGCCCACCACCACCACTTCGTTCAACGAGAGAGGCGTCGCGGTCAGCTTGAAATCGGCGGTGACCGTCTGCCCTGCCGCCACCGTGACGCGCTGCTCCGCCGCGTCATAGCCTATCAACCGCGCGCGCACGCCGTGCGCCCCGGGGGGGACGCTCAGGTGATATTGTCCCTTCCCGTTTGTCAGCACGCTTCGCACCGTTCCGACGATCACCACGCTCGCACCGGGGAGCGGCGCGCCGGACTCGACGGCCACCACGGTCCCCGAAACGGTGCCGGTCTGTTGCGCCGCGAGAGGAGGGGCGATGAGCAGTGCGGCGTACATCGGCAGGGCGTGGGCGCGTCTCATGTGCCACCTCCTGGAGGGTGACGGGATCGCAGGGTCCAGGTGTGGCTAGAAATACGGCGCCGCTCGCCGCGGCGCTACCTCGCGGACGGAGCGCTATTCACGCGGGTTTGCGGGCGCGCACGAACGCCCCCATCACGCAGCCGTCGACCTCCCGCGCCAGCAATTCCGCGTCGAGCCCGGCGCCTTGCAGGAACGCCTTGGCGTCGTCGAATCGGTAGATCCGCGTGGGCTCGATGCCGATGTCCTCGAATCCCTGCTGGGCGAGCAGGGTCTTGAATTCCTCTTCCTCCAGGGCGCCTGCGACACACCCCACCCAGGCCTCAATGCTCCGGCGCACCTCGGACGGAAGCTGCCCTCGCACCACGACGTCCGACACCGCGAAGCGACCTCCCGGCCTGAGCACCCGGAACGCCTCGCCGAGCACGCGGCGCTTGTCGGCGGAGAGATTGATCACGCAGTTCGAGATGATCACGTCCACCGAGGCGTCCGGCAGCGGGATGTTCTCGATCTCCCCTTTCAGGAACTCGACGTTCGTCACGCCGGCCTTGCGCTGGTTCTCGCGCGCCAGGGCGAGCATCTCGTCCGTCATGTCGAGGCCGTAGGCCTTCCCGGTCGGCCCGACGCGCTTGGCGGACAGCAGGACATCGATCCCGCCGCCCGAGCCGAGATCGAGGACCGTCTCTCCCGGGTGCAGCGCCGCCAGGGCGGTGGGATTGCCGCAGCCGAGCGACGCGAGCACGGCGCCCTCGGGCAGCCCCGTGGTCTCACCCGCGTCGTACAGCCGCGAAGTGATGGGATCGCCGCAGCAGCTGCTGCTCTTCTCGCCTTCGAGCACGCGCAACGCCGCCTGGCCGTACTTCTCCCGTACGGTTTCCTTGATGTCTGGGCCGCTCAGTCAGAAGCTCCTTGTCATTGGCAGCAGGCCGTCCGGCAACTCCCGGCGTGCTTGCCGGGCTTCACGGCGCCCGTAAACGCCGCGATCGCTTCGAGCGCGTCGGGGTTGAGGGCGTAATGCACCCAGCGTCCCTCGCGCCGGTCGGTCACCAGCCCGGCGTCCTTCAGCGTCTTCAGGTGAAACGAGAGCCGGGACTGCGCCGCGTCGAGCACGTCCTGCAACTCGCACACGCAGCGTTCTCCGTGGGAGAGCAGGCGCACGATTTCGAGCCGCGTCTGATCGGAAAGCGCGTGGAACCAGCGAGCAGCGCGGTCGCTGTCGGGAAGGGTCGCCGTGGGCATGGCGGAAACATATCAACTTACCTTGATGTGTCAACGGGGCCGAGCAACAGCGCGTTGACGGTCACGGTGACGGTGCTCGCGCTCATCGCGAGCGCGGCCCAGGCCGGCTGCAGCAGGATCCCGAGGGAGGGATACAGCGCCCCCGCCGCCACGGGGATGGCGATCGCGTTGTAGATCGCCGCCCAGAACAGATTCTGCTTGATCTTGCGCCGCACGCGGCGGGCGAGCGTGAGCGCGGTCGCCACATCGGCCGGATCGTCCCGCATGAGCACCACGCCCGCCGTTTCGATGGCAACGTCAGTCCCCGCCCCGATGGCGATCCCCACGGACGCCGCCGCCAGCGCCGGCGCGTCGTTCACACCGTCGCCCACCATCGCGACGTGCGCCCCTCCCGCCTCGAGCCGACGCACCTCCGTCGCCTTGTCGCTCGGAAGCACCTCGGCCCGCACGTCGGCGATCCCCAGGGACCGGGCCACCGCCTCCGCCGTGACGCGGCTGTCCCCGGTGAGGAGCACGACCCGGACGCCGAGCCCCTGCAGCCTCGCGACCGCCACCGGGGCGCCCGGCCGAATCCGGTCCGCGACGGCCAGCAGGCCCAACAGCCGCCCCTGCGCCGCTACGTAGAGAACGGTCTTCCCTTCGCTTCGCAACTGCTCGGCGCGCTCCGCCAGCCGCGGCGCCACTCGCTCGCGCTCGAGCAGCTTGCGATTCCCCACCAGCACGCTACGGCCGTCCACGGACGCCCGGACGCCGTAGCCGGGGATCGCCTCGAAGCCGTGAGCCGCCGCGACGGGGATCGCGCGCGCCGCCGCGCCGGCCACAATCGCCGCCGCCAGCGGATGCTCCGACTGCGCGTCCGCGGCGGCCGCGAGCCGCAGGACCTCGGCCTCGTCCACGCCGGCATCGGGCACCACGTCGGCCAGCGCAGGCCTCCCCTCGGTCAGCGTACCGGTCTTGTCGAACACCACGGTATCGAGCCGAGCAGCGGCTTCGAGCACGGTGGCGTTCTTGAAGAGCACGCCGGCGCGCGCCGCGCGGCCCACCCCAACGGTGATGGCGGTCGGCGTGGCGAGCGCGAGCGCGTCGGGGCACGCGATCACCACGGCCGCCACGGCGGCGGAGAGGGCGAAGGCGAGCCCGTGGGAGCCCCAGAGCTGCCACGTGACAAACGTGACCACGCCCGCGGCGAGCGCCACGATGACCAGATACTTGCCGGCGACATCGGCGAGCCGCTGCGCCGGAGCCTTGGACGACTGCGCCTCGCGCACCATCGCCACGATCTTCGCGAGCGCCGTGTCCGCGCCCACCTTCGTCGCGCGGAACCGGAAGGCGCCTTGCTGGTTCCGGGTTCCGCCCGTGACCGACGCGCCCGGCTGCTTCGCCACAGGGACCGGCTCCCCGGTGAGCATCGATTCGTCCACGTAGCTCGAGCCGTCGGTGACGACGCCGTCCACTGGCACGGTGTCGCCGGGGCGCACCGCGAGCATGTCGCCCACCACCACCGCCTCGAGGGGCACCTCCTCTTCGACGCCGTCCCGCACGCGCCGCGCGGTCGGCGGCGCGAGCTCAAGCAGCGCCTCGACGGCGCGACCCGTGGCGAACCGGCTCCGCATCTCCAGCCAGTGCCCGAGCAGGCTGAACGCGGTGAGCATCGCGGCGGCGTCGTAGAACAGCTCGCCCGGCAAGCCGAACGTGACCGCGACCGAGTAGCCGTAGCTCACGAGAATACCGGTCGCGATCAGGGTCATCATGGTGAGCTCACCCTGCCGCAAGGACCGCCACGCGGACGACACGAACGGCCACCCACCCCACCACACGACCAGAGACGTCAGGACGAACCCCAGCAGTCCGCGCGACAGGCCGAAGGGCGGCGCTAGCTCGCGGCCCACGAGCGAGGTGCCGAGGGGCGAGTACAGGACGATCGGCACAGTGACGATCGCGGCGCCGACGAAGCGCCGCAGCATGTCGTGCGCCATATCGGGCGCCGCGTGCCCGTGATCATGGTGGTCAGTCATCTCCACCTCCCGGCATGCCCGGCATCCCGGGCATCATCATCACGCTCTCGCGCGGGCCTGCCGGCCGCAGCCGCACATAGATCGCCAGTCCGGCCGGCGTCCGGCTGCCGTACACGGCCTCGAGGCTCGAGGGGACCACGTTCAGCGATCCCCGCACGCCCACTCCCGCGCCGAGCCCCCACGCCGTTCCGACCGTGCGCAGGTAGCCGAGGGCGAGCGCGCCGACGTCGTATTCCGTCATCGCGGGTACCGACGGAATCACCAGTTCCTCGGCGGTCTTGCGTACGTACTCGGCGCGGCCGAACAAGGAATTCGTGCCATCCAGGTCAAGGGTGCTCTCCACCACAACGCTCGACGCGAGCCGCCCGGTCCCGATCTGGTCATTGGCGCCGTAGACCAGGGCGCTCGACCAGGTCCCGGCGTTGCCCACGCGTTGCGTGGTCAGCGCCGCGGCGCCGATGCGGTGAAGGGACTCGTCCGGATGAAGCCCTTCGGGGCTCTTCAGGTACGCATACCAGGCAGACAGACTCCAGCGCGGTCCGGGATTGACGGTCAATCGGCCGCTGTAGGAATCGAGCCTTCGACCGGCGTAATCGAAGTTCGTTCGATTCTCGTCCGGTTCCCGGCCGTTGAACCAGGACGCCTCGAGCTTCACGCTCCGGGTGAACACTCCTGCCGTCACGACGCCAAAGGTGATGTGCGTGCCGTCTTGCCAGTGGTGTGAGATCGGCGCCAAGGGGTCATCGGCGGCCGACGGCCGGTGCGGGAACGCCACCGGCCCCACGGCCGGTTCGCCGACCGGTGCGAGGTA
>Ga0209690_1001696_pt1 | contig 12538 bp, 8 predicted proteins | sample GraSoiAngelo_150_FD_186164 | JGI IMG/M metagenome (GOLD analysis project Ga0209690, IMG submission 186164) | Grasslands soil microbial communities from the Angelo Coastal Reserve, California, USA - 14_1009_09_40cm (SPAdes) (version 2) | ecosystem: Environmental > Terrestrial > Soil > Grasslands ...
GCGTACGGCCACATCACGTTTGACCCGCTGGGGCTGGTTGGGCTCGATTTCGATGCGTCCTTGAGTAGTGAGAGGGACAGACGATGAGGAAGACGCCGAGATGCCGAGGCGCCCAGTGGATATGAGGGAGGAGTTGCCAGGCAAACCCTCAACACTGGCACCTCAAATCCACTCAGCGTCTCGGCGACTCGGCGTCTTCCTCAGCGTCTCGTTACTTTTGTGCTGCGTCGCCCGTCAGGAGCCCCCTAGTCCGGCCCCGGCCCCCTCCGCCGGTTTGGCGATCCGCCTAAATCAGGTCGGGTACTTGCCCGACGCGCCCAAGGTGGCCGTCGTATGCGCGCTAGAGCCGCGCGTCATCACGAGCTTCTCCGTCGTCGACGAGCACAACCGGAGGGTTTTCGGGCCGCGCGCCCCGGACGCGGCCGGGCCGTTCGGGCCCTGCGCGGCCACGTACCGGCTCGATTTCTCGACCCTGCGACAGACGGGCGGTTATCGGATCGAGGCGGCGGGCGTGACCTCACTCCCGGTGCGAATTGGGGATGACGTCTACCGGGGTACGGCAGACTCGCTGCTCGCTTACCTGCGGGAGCAGCGCTCCGGCTACAACCCGGTGTTCCGCGACTCCGTACACCAGCGCAGCGACGGCGTACTGGTCGATCATCCCACGCGCAGCGGCGAGTTCATTGCGGTGAGCGGCGGGTGGGCCGACGCATCGGACTACCTGCAGTACGGTGCTACCACGGCGCACGCGACCACCATGCTGTTGCTCGCGTACCGGGACCACTCGCAGGCGTTTGCCGACCAGTTTCAGGCGAACGGTCTGTCCGGCGCGAACGGGATCCCCGACGTGCTGGACGAGGCCCGCTGGGGGCTCTCCTGGCTGCTCAAGATGTATCCGGAGGACGACCTGCTCCTGAACCAGCTGGGGGACGATCGCGATCACACGTTCTGGGACCTGCCGGTCAACGATTCGGCAGACTACGGGTGGGGGCGGGGAGGACGGCGCCCCGTGTATCCCTGCACCGGAAAACCGCAGGGGCTGTTCGAATTCAAGAACCGCTCCACCGGCCTGGCGTCGACGGCGGGGAAGTACGCGGCCGCGTTCGCGCTGGGCGCCGCGGCGTTCCGCGAGCGCGACAGTGTGTTCGCCCGCCGGCTCGCCGAGCGCGCGCGGGCGGTGTACGCGCTCGGCGCGGCGCACCCCGGCGTGTGTCAGACCGCGCCTGCCCGGGCGCCGTACTTCTACGAGGAGGACGACTGGGCGGACGACATGGAGCTCGGGGCGGCCGAGCTGTACGCCCTGACGCGCGAACCTACCTACCTTGGCGCCGCGCTGCAGTACGCCGCGCTCGAGCCCGTGAGCCCGTGGATGGGACAGGACACGGCGCGACACTATCAGTGGTATCCCTGGCACAACAACGGCCACTACGAGATCTGGCGCGCGACGCGGGGGCCGCGGGGGCCGGGGGGTCCGGACAGCGCGCAGCGACGCGTGGCCGAGTACTACGCCCGCGGCCTCGGGGCCGTGGCGCGCCGCGCCGGTAACGGGTTCCGCATTGGCATTCCTTTCATCTGGTGCTCCAACAACCTGCTTGCGTCGTTCGCCACCCAGGCCTATTTCTATCGGCGGATGGCGGGCGACTCGAGCTACCTCGAGTACGAGACCGCGGCGCTCGACTGGCTGTTCGGCACCAACCCCTGGGGCGTTTCCATGGTGATCGGTCTGGGGGCCACCTACCCCCGGACGCCCCACTCGGTCGTCGCCCAACAGCTGCACCTGCAGCTCACCGGCGGGCTGGTGGACGGGCCGGTATACCGCTCGATCTTCGAGCATCTGCGGGGGATTCGGCTGCTGGCAGCGGACCAGTACGCCCCGTTCAACACCGGTTTCATCGTGTACCACGACGACGTAGGCGACTATTCGACCAACGAGCCGATCATGGACGGCACCGCGAACCTGGGCATATGTGCTCGCGGCGCGTGCCGCTCACTGAGGGAGGCGCCGCGCTAGTTATGACCACGACCTTCAATCGCCGCGAATTCCTTCAGACATCTGCGGGAGTCATGGCGGCGCACATCAGGCCGACCTTGTTCACCCCGTCGCAGCAGCCGCTGCGTCTTGGTCTGATCATCGGGATTGGGCAAGATCCTGAGGCGGCCATTGCCAAGGTGCATGATCTCGGCCTGCCGACGTGTCAGGTGTACGTGGACGATTTCCAACGAGGAGTGAGCACGCGACTCCTGCAAGCTCTGGAGCAGCACCACATTGAAGCGACCTCGGTGGTGGTCGGTGGACCCGGTCGCGAGGTTTGGGACTTTTACGATGGGCCGCTGACGATCGGCGTGGTGCCGCGCGACACGCGCGCCGCGCGTATTGCCCGGATCAAGCAGGGCTCGGACTTTGCCAAACAATGCGGGATTCCCGCGGTGCAGAGTCACGCCGGGTTCATCCCGGAAAACCCCAACGATCCGGTATACAAGGAGACGGTCGCGGCGATGCGCGACGTCGTGGCGTATTGCCGGCGCAACGGTCAGACCTTCCGCTATGAAACCGGGCAGGAAACGCCCATTACGCTGGTGCGCGCGATGCAGGACGTCGGTCTCGACAATCAGGGCGTCAACTTTGATCTTGCCAACCTCATCCTCTACGGCAAGGCCAATCCCGTCGACGCCATCGAGATCCTCGCGCCCCATGTCCAGGGAATTCATGCCAAAGACGGTCTCTGGCCGACGAACCCCAGAGAGTTGGGCCGGGAGGTCCCCATCGGCCAGGGCAAGGTGGATTTTCCGAGAATCATCGCGCGCTTGAAGCAGCTGCACTACCAGGGTGCGGTCACCATTGAGCGCGAGGTTTCCGGCCCCGAGCAGATCGAGGACGTTCGAGCCGCGAAAGTCTACCTGGAAGGGCTCATCGGATAATTCGGAGGACGTATGTCACGCGATTCCGAGGTCGACCGGCGCAGGTTCTTGGGCGTCACGGCCGCCGCCGCGGCGGCCATGTTCATCAAGCCCGCACTGGTGCATGGCACGCACGCGAATTCCGCCATCCGCATCGGCCTGCTCGGCTGTGGTGGCCGGGGTACGGAAGACGCGGGGAATCTGCTGGACACCGGCGGCGCCCGGGTCGTCGCGCTGGCCGACTTATTCCAAGACCAGCTCGACGCTGCCCACGCACACTTCGATCAGATTCAGCAGGCGAAAGGGTACGCGGCGCTGAATTCGAAGCAGCTCTTTGTCGGTCCGCGCGCCTACGAGCAGATCGCCGCCTCGAAGGAGGTGGACGCGCTTGTCATCGCGACGCCACCCTACTTCCATCCGCAGCACCTCGAAACCGCCGTGGCCGCGGGCAAGCACGTGTACCTGGAAAAACCCGTGGCCGTCGATGTCGCCGGCGCGAAACGCGTCATGGAGATCGGGAAGCGCGCCCAGGGCAGGCTCAGCCTGGACGTGGGATTTCAGATCCGCGACTGCCCTCCCTTTGTCGAGCTCGTCCGCCGCATCCACGGGGGTGCGCTGGGCGATATCATCTGCGGTGAAGCCTACTATCTGACCGGTTACATCGATCGCCCCGCTTGGCCTGACGCCTCACCCGCCGAGCGCCGGCTGCGGAATTGGGTGCACGACCGTGTGCTCTCCGGTGACATCATCGTCGAGCAGAATATTCATGTAATCGACATCTGCAATTGGATCCTCAAGGCGCATCCCGTGCAAGCCACCGCCACGGGAGGACGCCAGGGCCGCCCCGCCGATGACGGCGATTGCTATGGCAATTACAACGTCCTGTTCCGTTATCCCGGCGGCGTGGACGTCACGTTCAGCTCCACGCAATTCGCCAAAGGCTGGTGGGACGTCAGCGAGCGCTTCTTCGGCACGAAAGGCACTGCGCTATCGCCGTACACTGGTGCACTCGGCATCTGGGGGGATGAGCCGTGGCAAGCGCCCCTCTCGCTCCAGCCGCAGGGTCAACCCGCAGCGTTTTCCGTGACGGGCAACTTCACATCGAACTTGGAGTCCGCTGACCCCGAAAAGAAAAAGGCGTTCATCGAGAGCATTAACAGCGGCAAATTTCACAACCAGGCCGACAAAGGCGCCGAGTCCGCCCTCTCCGGCATGATGGCTCGCACCGCGGCGTATACCGGCCGCGAGGTTACCTGGGACGAACTGATGAAGTCAGAGGACGTCTGGGATGCACGTCTCAATCTCGACAGGCTGCGCTGAGGTATGCGTATGCGCACAACGCGTCGTGACTTTGTGAAGACCTCGTTGGCGGCGTGTGTTTCGGGATTCGCCGCCGGCCCCCTGGCACAATCCCGCCCGCCTTCGATCAAGAAAGGGCTGGTCTTCGACATGGTGCCCAGCAACCTGAGCTATGCCGACCGGTTCAAGCTGGTTCGGGACACCGGCTTTCAGGTTGTGCAAGCGCTTACGGAGCCCGACGAGGGCAAAGCCGAAGCGATGAAACAGGCTGCGGACGCGGCGAACATCCGCATTGATTCGGTCATGAATGTGGATCATTGGAGATATCCCCTCTCCGCCAGCGATCCGGCGGTCGTCGACAAGAGCTTAAGCGGCATGCGCACATCGCTTCATAACGCCAAGCTGTGGGGCTCCGATGCGGTACTGCTCGTCCCGGCCGTTGTAAACCCGCAAACCTCCTATCGCGATGCGTGGACGCGCTCGCAAGCGCAAATTCGCAAGCTCATGCCGCTGGCCGAGCAGCTCAAAGTCGTAATCGCCATCGAGGAAGTCTGGAACAGATTCCTGCTGAGCCCGCTCGAAATGGTCCAATACATCGGTGAGTTTCACAGTCCCTGGGTGCAAGCCTGGTTTGATGTCGGCAACGTCGTGCTCTACGGGTATCCCCAGGATTGGATTCGCACGCTGGGCAAGCGCATCGTCAAAGTCCACCTCAAAGATTTCAAGCGTAAAGAGGACGGCTACTCGTGGGTGAACTTGGGCGACGGCGACGTGGACTGGCCTGCGGTGCGAGCGGCCTTCGCGGACGTCGGCTATGCCGGCAGCGCCATCGCCGAGCTGGAGCAGGGAGACGAGGCGTATCTGCGCGACGTCAGCCGCAGAATCGACCGGCTGCTCCTGGGCTAGGCGTGAGTTGTCCTGTTAACTGAGGTACTCCTCCCGGTACATCTTGATAAGCTCAAAGAGGTAGGAGAGCGCGAGCGGTCCTATCAGCAGTCCTAGCAGCCCGAAGTACGGCACTCCCGCCAGTGCTCCCACCAGCGTCACCAGCGGGTGAATGTGCGCCCAGCGCCGGAACACCATCGGTCGAATGAGGTAGTCGACGTTCCCCACGACGACGATGCCAATCAGGGCGAGCAGCAGCGCGGCACCGGGGCGGTGGTCGAGCAGCAGCGCGATCGCGCCCGGTCCCCACACGAGGCCGCTGCCCACGACGGGGAGGATGGCGAAGACCATGGTGACCACGCCCCAGAACACCGCGTTGGGGAGGTGGACGATCCAGAATCCCACGCCGACGAGCAGTCCCTGGACCGCGGCGGTCAGGCCGGTGCCGATGATGGTCGAGGTCGTCACGTCGCGAAACCGCTGGCGCAGCTTCTCGGCATTCTTGGCGGAGAAGGGGATGTAGGGTCGCACGGCTTCCCAGGTCTGCTCGGGCCGGAGCAGCAGGTAGAACAGGCCGAACAGGGAGATCGTCAGGTTCAGGGCGAGCCGCGTGGCGGTGCCGATCAACCCGAAGGCCGAGGAGCCGATCCACGACACCACCTGCGCGCCCAGATCGGCGATGCGCGGGCCCAGGTCCACGCCGGCGATCTGGAGCTGGGCCAACCGCCCCAGGATCGGGTTGCGGACCACGCTGCCGGCGATCTGCTGCGCCTGCCCGACCACCAGCCCGGCGAACGACACCCCGGGCACCACTATAAGGAAGAGGGCGAGCGCGACGACGAGCACGGCGGCGAGCTGCTCCCGCATGCGGCGCGCCAGCCATTGCTGCACCGGGGCGAAGACCGCGTACAGTACGGGGATGCCGACGAGCCCGGTGACGTAGGGGCTCAGGGCGATGACGATGGCGACGCCGAGCAGCAGGACGACGGCGGCGGCGCTCTGCTGTTTCGAGTCGAGGAAAGCCATGCGATAGAGTAGGCCTCGCCGCGTGAGCGCGCCAGGCCTTGGCGTCTTGCGGCCTGCACGAACGCGCGGTAACGTCGGGCCCCATGGACCAAAACCCGGTACCCGGCATTATGAAAACAAGCGTCGTCATGGTGTTGCTGGGCATGTTGCTCGTCGCTCCTCACGCGCTTGCCCAGCAAAAGACCGTTACCGGCAAGGTGACCAGCGAGCAGGGCGCTCCCTTGTCCGGCGTATCGGTGATCCTCAAAGGGACCAACACGCGTACCGCGACCAACAACGAAGGCAGCTACTCCATTCGCGCCGCGGTCGGCCAAGTGCTGCAGTTCCGGCTGATCGGGACCGCGCTGGTGGAGCGCACGGTGGGCGACGCCGACGTGATCGACGTGCCGCTGCGCCGGGTCGCGCTGGATCTCGATGCCGTGGTGGTGTCGGCCTTGGGGGAGGCCACCGAGCGGCGGGCGCAGGGAACCGCGCAGCAGACCATCCGCGGCGCCGACATCGCGCAGACGCAGCGCGAGAACTTCGTCAACGCGCTGCAGGGACGCATCGCCGGTGTGGACGTGACGAGCACCTCGGGCGTGCCGGGCGCGTCTGCGTCCATCATCGTCCGTGGCATCACCTCGATCAGCGGCAGCAATCAGCCGCTGATGATCGTGGACGGGCTGCCGATGGACAACCGGACCCTCAACACGGGGCTGCTCGCGTCCGATGCGAACTCGAATACGGCGCTGTCCAACCGCGCGATCGACTTCACCAACCGGGCCGCCGATTTCAATCCCGACGACATCGAGTCGCTCACGGTGTTGAAGGGGCCGGAAGCGGCGGCGCTGTACGGCATCGACGCCGCGAACGGCGCCATCGTCATCCAGACCAAGCGGGGCACGGCCGGCGGCGGCGTGCAGTACTCGAGCAGCGCGCGGGTCGAATGGACCGGGGCGAAGCCCCAGCTGCAGCGCGTGTACGGTCCGACGACCGTGGCGACGGACGGGACCCTCGGCTCGTTCTTCTACTTCGGGGCGCCGTATCCCGCCGGCACGCGGTTCTACGACAACCTCGACGGCTTCCTCCGCAAGGGGACCGCCGCCACGACCAGCCTGTCGTTCAGCGGGGCCACGGCGGACAACCGCATCAATTACCGGCTGGCGACGGCCGCCGACAAGCAGGACGGCGTCGTCCCCAGTTCGGGGTACGGCCGCGTCAACCTGACGGCGGCGTCCCAGGCCCAGATCGCTCCCTGGCTGAACAGCGACGTGTCGATGAACTACACCTACGACAACAACGATCAGGTGTACAAGGGCACGTGCGGTACGATCAGTACTTGCGGCAGCTTGCTGGGGCCCCTCATCGACTTGATGCTCTGGCCTCAGACCGACGACGCGAAAGACTACCTCACGAAGTCCGGGTTGCGGCGCCGTCTGACCGGTCTGGCGGCGTCGGACGAGCCGGATAATCCTTACTTCAACGTCAACAAGGACAAGATCAACGCCAAGACCAGCCGCGTCATGGTCAACCTCGGCCTCCTGGTGACGCCGTTCTCGTGGGGGAGCCTCAAGACCAACCTCGGCACCGACGCATACACGAACCAGAATCTCGTCCTGCGCAATCCCGAGAGCGCAACCGGTTTTTCGACGAACGGCGTGCTCGACCAGGCAGACGTCGTGACGCGCAACCTCGACGCGCAGACGGTGCTCAACATCAACAGCCAGCCGCTCACGCGGAGCCTCTCGATCAGCGGTCTGGTCGGCCACTACATCTCCGACCACAAGACGACGACGGACGCCGTGGTGGGCACGCAGTTCCTGGATCCGAATTTCGTCTCCATCAACAACACCAATCAGCGGACGCCGCAGCCCACGATCGAGCAGCGCCGCCTCGTGAGCCTGTTCGGGAAAGCCGTGCTCGATTACCGGAACTTCCTGTACCTCACCGCCACCGGCCGCAACGACTGGACGTCGACCATGCCGCCGGGGGCGAGCTCGTTCTTCTACCCGTCCGTCTCGACGAGCTTCGTGTTCTCCGACGCCTTCCCCGCGATCGGCCGGTTCATGACCGGGAAGCTCCGGGCCGCCTACGCCCAGGTCGGGAAGGACGCGAAACCGTACGCCTTCCGTCCCGCCCTGCAATACAAGACGACGTCGTACGGCGGCTACGGCTACAACTTCTGGGGCCCGAACCTGAGCCTGAGGCCGGAGTTCGCCAAGTCCTGGGAGGTCGGCGCCGAGGTGAGCTTCTTCCACAACCGGCTCGGGCTCGACGGCACCGTGTACCGCAAGGTGACCGAGGACCAGATCGTCAACGACGTCCGCGGCAGCTACGGGACGGGGTTCATTCTCTTCAACCTGAACGGCGCTTCGACGCGCGCCCGGGGCTTGGAGCTAACGGTGCACGCGACGCCCGTCCTGAAGCCCACGTTCGGCTGGGACGTCGTGGCGAACTGGACGAGCGCCGGGCAGGTCGTGACCGGCCTGCCCCGCGGCATCCCGGAGTCCTACGTGTCGGATACCTGGCTGTACGGCAACGTGCGGAATGGCACGATGGTGGGTCTCTCCACCATGTCGCTCACCGGCTTCTTCTATCTCCGGAACAACCAGGGCGACCTGCTGATCGATCCGACGACGGGTCTGCCCGTGCGCTCCAATGTCCTGTCGGGCAACTTCGTCGATCGCGGCTACGATCGGCAGCCGGATTTCACGATCGGCCTCACGAACAGCTTCCGCTACAAGCGCTTCGGCCTGGAGTTCCTGGTGGACATCCGCAAGGGGGGTGACGTCTTCGACGCGACCGACCACTTCCTCACGACGCACGGCCTCAGCCTGCAGACGCTCGATCGCGACCAGCCGCGCGTCATCAAGGGCGTGCTGATGGACGGGAAGCAGAACAGCGCCAATCCGACACCCAATAACATCGTGGTCCTCCCGAGCGCGAACCCCGCCTACTACACCAGCATGAGCGAGGAGCTGTTCATCGAGCGGGACATCAATTGGCTGCGGCTGCGGGACGTGCAGCTGAGCTACGAGCTGCCGCAGGGGTTCCTCGGCTCTCGCAATGCCAGCGTCTTCGTCAAGGGCACCGATCTGCTCCTGATCACCAACTACACGGGGCTCGACCCGATCGTGAACGGGAACACCGCGGCCGTGGGCGGCTCGGGCGGCGTGGGGATCGACTTCGGCAATTTCCCCATGCCACGAGGGGTGAACTTCGGCATCCGGATGGGATTCTGATCATGCACAGACGACTCTGCGCCCTGCTCGTGGCCGCGTTCGGCCTGGCGGCCGGCTGTCACGACTTCCTGGACGTCAACACCAACCCGAACGGGCCGCAGTCGGTGTCGGCGAACCTGTACCTGCCGCAGATGCTGCACTGGCTGGTGACCTCGCCCCAGTACGACGGACGGTTCGTCGGCCGCTACACGCAGGAGTGGACGCTCCCGAGCCTCACACTGGCCACGGCGCTGCCCACGACGTGGGACCGGATGGGGTACGATGCGGGGAGCGACAACGGGGGCGAGCAGTGGCGCGACGTGTACTGGTCGCTGGGGCAGAACCTCGTCGATATGAACGCCAAGGCTGCGGCCGAGAAGCGCTGGGACCTCCTGGGCGTCGGGCTGACCCTCAAGGCGTGGGGGTGGCAGGTCCTCACCGACCTGCACGGCGAGATCATCATCAAGGAAGCCTTCGACGAGTCGCGCACCACGTTCGATTACGACAGCCAGGACTACGCGTATCAGGAGGTACAACGCCTGCTCGACAGCGCGATCGTGCTGCTGCGGCACAGCGACGGCGCCGTGGATGCCGGCTATCTCGGCAAGGGCGATCACATCTACAACGGCAACCGGGTGAAATGGCTCCGGTTTGCGTGGGGCATGAAGGCCGTGGTGCTGAACCACTTCAGCAAGACGGCCACGTATCAGCCCGATGCGGTGATCGCGGCGGTCGATTCGTCGTTCCAAGACAATAGCGACGACGCGCTGCTCCAGTATCCGGCCACGAGCACGGACTTACAGGACTACAATTTCTACGGATGGACGCGCAACAACATCAGGAGCTATCGCCAGACGCAGTTCGTAGTCGGCCTGATGAACGGCGCGCAGTTCGGCGGGGCGGTCGATCCCCGGATGAGTCGCATGCTGGCCCCGGCCGCGGATGGCCAGTACCGGGGCGTGGATCCCAACCTCGGGGGCTTCGGCGCGCTCACGGCCACGCAGCAGCCCTTCAACTTCTTCGGCTATGCCGGCACGGCGGGATCGGGTTTGCCGGCGCGGTACCTCTTCGCCGACAGGTCGAAGCTCCCCGTGATGACCTACGCGGAGCTGCAGTTCATCAAGGCGGAGGCCGCACTGCACAAGGGTGATCAGCCGACGGCGCGCACCGCGTACATGAACGGCATCTCGGCCCACATCGATTTCGTGAACGCGCGCAACCTGGATGCCGGCCAGACGCCGACCCAGATCACGGGCGCGGAGAAGACGGCCTTCCTCGCGGACGCGAACATCGTCCCGCCGCCGGGGAACTTGACCTTGTCCCACGTCATGTCCCAGAAGTTCATCGCGTTGTGGGGCTGGGGGCACAACGAGCTGTGGATGGACATGCGCCGCTATCACTACACGGATGTGGTCGACACGGTGAGCAGGCTCCAGGTATTCCGCGGATTCGCGAACCTCTACGCCGACAACCAGGGCAAGCTCGTGCAGCGGATCCGGCCGAGATTCAACTCGGAGTACGTCTGGAACCAGACGGGGCTCTCCGCCATTGGCGCCCTGGCGGGCGACTATCACACGAAGCTGTTGTGGATCACCCCACCATGACGCGGTCCATGAACCGACCCCTTGCTCTCGCGGCGCTGCTCTGCGCGGCCCCGCTCGCCTCCTGCGACAAGAACACGGTCCAGGAACTCCCGCTCGCGCCGGTCCCCACGGCGCGCATCAAGTTCTTCAATTTTGGCCTGAACGCGCCCGCCGTGAATTTCTACGCCAACGCCACGAAGATGACGGCGATCATGTCGATCAGCGACATTGAATCCACCAGCGGCGTGGCGTACAGCCAGGTGGGGAACGGCGGGCTCTATTCGGCACTCGCGCCCGGCACCTATACCCTGACCGGCCGGATCGCGGACACCACGAACAAGGATCTCCCCATCGACAACCTGAGCGCGTCCATCGCCGACGGGAAGTCCTACTCGTTCTATCTGAGCGGCCTCTACGATAGCACGGCCAAGCACGTGGATGCCTTCGTCGTGGAGGATCCCGTCCCGGAGCAATTCGATTATTCGGTCGCTTACGTGCGGTTCGTCAATGCGATCTACAATGCGAACCCGGTGACCTTGTACGCGAAGAATACCGATGCGACCGTGACGACGGACTCGATCGCCGTCGGTGGGGAAGTCGCCTACAAGGCGGCCGGTGCGTTCACCGCCGTCCCGAACGGCGTGTACAATCTGATCGCCCGCTACACCGGCTCGAACAGGAGCGTCATCACCCGCGGGAGCGTGTCGTTGGTCCGCGGGCACATGTACACCATCGGCGCGCGAGGCGACACCACCCGGACATCGGGCACGCTGGCGCCGGCGCTGGACAACACGGCCAACCGGTGAGGGGCTGATCAGCGGAACGCGCGGTCCCGCACCGCCAGGAGATAGCTCTCGCCCGGCCGCATGCCCCCGTGCCGCGCCATGAAGTCATAGGAGAAGAGCACCACACCGGCGGCGCCGAGCGAGCGCGCGACGCCGATCTGCTCCACCGTCCCGTCCACCGTGTTCTTGTACGCGCCGATGCCCGCCCACACCCGCGCGCCCCCCGCGGTCTCCACGGCGGTGCGGATCCGCTCGCGAAACAGCTCGGTCGAATCGGTGTAGGCCATCGGGCACGCGACATCGATGATGTCGCGCCGCAGCCAGTCGCGCCAATCTTGGAACCGTAAGCGATAGGCGTTCTCGGCGTCGCCGAATACAGCCGCGCTGACGACCAGGCGCGGGTTGCGCTTTTTCACGCCGTGATAGATCCGCTCCACCAGCTCGGTGATCTGCAGCCGCCGGAACCGATCCCAGGCGTCCGGGAAGGAGTCGCTGTAGACGAGCGGATCGGCCGGCTCTCGCTGTGCGAACCGGGTGCGGACCGAGTCCGGGAGCGTGGGGACGAGCCAGTCGCGGAACCGCTCGAGCGCGACCCGCGAGTAATCGTAGTCCGGGGCGGGGTAGCGGACGTAATCGAAATGGAGCCCGTCCAGCTGGTAGCGCTCCACCAGATCGATCCACACCGAGTAGAGGTGCTCCTTCACGTCGGGCGCGGCCGGGCTCGTGTACAGGCCCTCCACATGATCGCGGTTGGCGCGTGCGTATTCGGCGAGGGCCTGCACGTAGTGCGGATCGCGGGGATCGGCGTCGTACAGCTCGCGGGCGAGCGGGCGCGGCACTGCGAGCAGATCGGGCCGGCGAT
>Ga0209690_1001704_pt1 | contig 12524 bp, 12 predicted proteins | sample GraSoiAngelo_150_FD_186164 | JGI IMG/M metagenome (GOLD analysis project Ga0209690, IMG submission 186164) | Grasslands soil microbial communities from the Angelo Coastal Reserve, California, USA - 14_1009_09_40cm (SPAdes) (version 2) | ecosystem: Environmental > Terrestrial > Soil > Grasslands ...
AGCGCGGCGATGTGAGCTTCACCAACCCAGTGCGTATCGAGCCCGTGCTCGATCTCGAAGCCAGCACGCGCGTCAGCGAATACGACATCACCCTGGGACTAAACGGTCCACTCGACAAACTTAACGTGAATTATCGTTCCGAGCCTCCACTTCCCAGCGCGGACATCATCGCGTTGCTAGCCTTGGGACGCACTCGCGAGGAATCCGCCGCTCTGCAGAATTCTTCGCCATCCCCATTCAGCCAGGAAGCTTCAAACCTGATTCTTACCCAAGCCCTCAACGCCACCGTGAGCAACCGGGTGCAGCGCTTATTCGGTGTCAGCCGTATTAAGATTGATCCTCAGGGCCTAGGGAACGAAACCAGCATCAATCGCGGCCCGCAAGTCACCATCGAGCAGCAAGTTTCCAACAAACTAACGCTGACCTATAGCACTAACGTCTCTCAGGCCACGCAGCAGATCATTCAAGTCGTATACAACGTGACCCGCAACGTCTCGATTGTCGGGCTCCGCGACCAAAACGGTGTGGTTAGCTTTGATGTAAAGGTCCGTAAAAGACGAAAATAGTAAAGGCATCCTCAAAGCCGGTTTTCATGGTGATGTCGGCAGAATGCTCGATCATGATCAACCCAAGTCCTTCGCGCTTGACCGCCAGCACATGGTGGCGCTTCAGCTCCGCGCCCGCGGTATCCGCGATGAACGGGTGCTTGATGCGATGGCCCGAATTCCTCGAGAAGAATTTGTTCCGCAGCAATTTCGTCATCAGGCGTACGGAGACCATCCGATCCCGATCGGCCAGGGGCAGACCATATCACAACCCTACATAGTCGCCCTCATGCTCGAAGCGCTGGCCATTCAGCCTACTGACAAGGTTCTGGAAATCGGAACGGGCTCGGGATACCTGACGGCCGTTCTGGCGGAACTTTCCTCTCACGTCTACTCGATTGAACGCCACTCCTCGCTGGCGCAAACTGCGGAGCGCGTACTCGCCGCTCTCGGCTATCGAAATATCAACATAGTGGTCGGCGATGGCAGCAAAGGCTTACCTGCACACGCGCCCTATGATGCCATCATCGTTTCGGCTGCGGCATCCGAACTACCTCTCGCAATGGTTGAGCAATTGCGTGATGGTGGCCGCATGATCATCCCTGTCGGTTCAACACAGTCTCAAGAGCTGCTGCTAGTACGCAAGCAGCAAGACGAGACGGTACTTAAACACCTGGAGGGGTGCCGTTTCGTGCCCCTCATTGGCCGCGAGGACCCGGCGGGAGAATGAGCAGCACAAAGAAAAAAGTCATGTTCGTGTTCGCAACTCGTTTGCAAGCGTTGGCATCCTAGTGTTCCCAGTGGGGTCCATTTCAATTGACACCAGAGGTCGCAACCAGAGGTTCAATTCTGCTCGCCGAAGATGAACCAGCTATTCGCTATACTTTCAAAACTATTTTGGAAGAGACGGGATATCGGGTTCGCGCCGTTCCAGATTTCGCAGCAGCCCATAAAGCTATGGGACGAGATGACTATGACGCAGTTGTTACAGATGTAAATCTGCAGAAAGAAGGACTTGGGCTGGAACTCGCCCGGGAGGCAAAGAAATTGAGGTCGGCACCGGCGGTGGTTGTTTACACGGATCAACCCACGGTCGACCGGCTCCGCACCGCACTGGCTTTGAAGGTTGACTACTTCGCGTTCAAGCCGGTCGATATCGAGGAAATAAAATCCGCTCTCTTCCGGCTGATTTCGCGGCGTACTCTATACCACTCATTTTCATCCACCTAGCCTCTCAATTTAGAACGTTGGACGGCTGCCAGAGCGGTCGTGGCTCGTACCCAGGAAGGCACCCTAATCGGACGTGCAAGGCACGGCATAAAAATCCAGAGCTCTCGTGAGAAGATGGTGCCATGTTCACGCCGCTTCCCCGCCCCGGCTATCAGCGGTCTCGCTCGTTGGCGGCATCGTTTGCGACCCATTTTCTAGTTTTGTTGCTGATGCTTCGAGGGCCGCGTGCGCCCTTTGTGACGCCGTCTGCAACGATTGCGGGAGCGAATGGAACCTCAATTCAGATTACCTATCTGGCAATGCAGAAACCCGGTGTTTCCGTGCCAGCCAAAGCCATAGCACGGCATCGGAAGTTGAGAGCGCCCGTTCCCAAGTCAACGCAACCGCGCGAGCCTGAGACTCCAGCCTTAATTGCAGCGAACGAGCACCCCGGTGAGGCAGCAAATGAGTCAGCTCATGCCGGTTCGCCATTTGGATCCTTGGAGATAGGCCCAGGCAATGGACACGAAGTCAGGCCAGCTTTGCCGATAGTTTTTCCGGAGCCAATGGTCTCGCGCGCGGATATACCTCCCGGTGTGCAGGGTGATGTGGTCGTGGAAGTCACGATCGATGCGCAGGGAAATGTGATTGGAACCAAAATTTTGGCATCGTTAGGCTATGGCATCGAAGAGAAGGTACTCGCCGCGTTGCAAAATTGGCGCTTCAGACCGGCGACCAGGGATAACGTTCCGATACCATCGCAGCACAATGTTTATTTCCATTATCCGAGATAGCCAATCGCTTGCGCGGCACTGGATTTCCGGTGCTGGCGCGGTCAAAAGCCGCCCCTGACAAGGGTTCTCAGGCGCGAAAAAGCATCCTCTGCTCGAAGCCGCGAATCCTACACATCGTAGAAAAACCTTGGAGGTCCATATGCCCCGTTTACTTGTTGTCTACGCGGTGTTGGCCACGGCCGGGATGGCGGTTGGGCAGGTCACGGTGATCTCCGGCTATGCCGGAAATCAGGGCTGGGGTAGCTACTACCCACCTACGCCTTACGTTCCCCTGGTTACAACGCCAATCGTGTCTTTGGATAGTTCTTCGGGATTGACGGTTGGAGCGAGCAACGCGACGGCTGGCAACGTCGCAGGTGCGACCAATTCAACGGTATCGATCGTAAGCCGGCCGACTATGGTCCCCGCTTTGGCACCCGTCTTTTATGGGACAGTCCCGGTTCCTGGAGAGTCGCGGACTGCTGAAGCGCAAGAGCCGGCATCACCGTCACCCTATTTTGAGACTGGTGTTTCCGTGTCTGAAATGAGTATCGGCGCGGCGCGAGAAGCGCAACTGACTCACGCCAGCAAGAAGCAGGCCGGCCGCACCTATACGAATGCGGACATCGACCGCATTAACCAGCAGAATGGGATCGTAAAATACAAAGGCAAGACCGAACAGATTAGCTGAGAGCGCGCCGGGCGGAGATTCAGATCCCAGATGTGTAATTCGAAGGGAGCCTGAAGTGTGCCCCCTAGCTTTCCACATGCGATCTTGCCCAAAGTTCAAAGTGGTTAGGTTGCGTTATCTTTTCTAACCGGGCACTACGAAGGCCGCGCCTCCGCGTTTCATCGGTTTTTTCGGCATGGCGGTTCGTCTCCCAAAGCAAATGCGACGTGCTAACCGCCCTCTCATCTGCTATCTTCTTGCTTCGTAACTTTGCACGGTTCATAAAAGTTGCGCGCGCCGGATTTTCGCTTAATTCGCGCGCGCCCTCTGAGGGAAATCTTTCCGCGGACAGATTCTTGATGCCTGACGCTACTCGACCTACTCCCTCCGCTCTGTATCGCTGGACAGTTCTCATCTTTATCAGCCTGACGATGTTTGGCAGCTACTACGCTTATGACGCGCTTAGTCCGCTGGCCGACGTATTGAAAGCGCAGCTTGGGTTTTCTGATAAGAACATTGGTTTGCTGCAGGCCATCTACAGTTTCCCAAACATTTTCACTGTGCTCATCGGCGGCTTCATTATTGACCGCCTCGGGTTGCGAAAATCTCTAATGATCTTTGGTGTGCTGTGCGTTATCGGACCGGCGATCACGGTGGCATCGTCACACCTATGGGTCATGTCTACGGGTCGCCTGATCTTTGGAATGGGGGCGGAATCACTCAACGTTGCCGTGATCACGGCGTTGGCAAAGTGGTTCAAGGGGAAAGAGCTTAGCTTCGCGTTCGGAGTCAATCTGACTATTACGCGCCTGGGTTCATTCGCGGCGTTAAACTCCCCAACCTGGGCGGGGCGCGCCTACGCGAACTGGCGGGGACCTTTCCTGATTGCCCTGGGCTTCTCCAGCCTATGCCTCATCGGCGCCATCGTTTACTGGGTTATGGAGGCGTATGCGGAGAAAAAATATCATCTCGGCGAAGCCTCTACCGACAAGGTGGTTTTCGCTGATCTTTTCAAGCTAGGCGTCAACTACTGGCTCATCGTCGCGCTCTGTGTGGTCTTCTACTCGGCAATCTTTCCGTTTCAGACCTTCGCGGTTAAGTTCTTCATGGAAGCGCACGGCACCTCGCGTGAGTTCGGCGGCTTCCTCTCCAGTATGCTGACCCTGTTCGCCATGATTGCCACACCGCTATTTGGACTACTGGTGGACCGTGTGGGCAAACGTGCTCTGTTGATGATGCTCGGCTCGATGCTCCTCATTCCTGTATATCTGATGATGGCCTACACCCACGTGAACCTCTACATCCCGATGGCTATGATGGGAGTCGCCTTCTCCCTGATTCCGGCGGTAATGTGGCCATCGGTTGCGTACATTGTCGAACAGTCCAAACTGGGCACAGCCTACGGGTTGATGACTATGATCCAGAACATCGGCCTGTTCGGCTTTAACCTGCTCATTGGCTGGGCCAACGACTACAGCCATGCCAGCGCGGACAATCCTGCAGGATATCGCCTGGGTATGTGGATTTTTTCCATCCTGGGATTTCTGGGGGTACTGTTTGCCTTCCTGCTGCGGCAGAGGGAGCTTGGGCCACACGGCCACGGATTGGAGACCATTACGACGGCAAAGGCGGTTGCATAAGCCAGGGCATTTTACCTGACACCGCCGAGTCGTTAAGACATCAATGCTCTGTTGTCTTGAGAAGGAAAACCTTCGCAACTTTGAGGGGATAAGCGAATCGCTTGGCGCCCGATCGTAGTAACCAAAGTCACTGCCTAAAAATGCTGGCATCGGCAAGTGCAAGGCAGGCAATGGGTTCTGGTATCCTGCACGGGGTATCATCTTGGGCTAGAAGGTAGGAATGGCTTGTAAGCGGTACAACGAACATAGACTTAAGCCGCATCTCATCAAGTGCGGCCGGAAAAAGGCGACTTGACGGACGCAAGACAACCACAAGATAGGCTGTCGGAAGCAGAAGCGATAGAGAAGGCAAAGCAAGGCGACGCGCAAGCCTTTGAGGTCTTATATAACCTGCATAAACGGCGCGTTTACTCGCTATGCCTGCGTATGACGGCCAACGCGGCGGAAGCCGAGGACCTGACGCAGGAAGCTTTCCTGCAACTTTACAGGAAAATAGCCACTTTTCGTGGCGAGTCGGCGTTCTCCACCTGGCTGCATCGGATGGCGGTCAACGTCGTTTTAATGCGCCTTCGGAAGAAGGGCTTGCCGGTGGTCCCTTTGGAAGAGACCATCGAAACCGAAGAAGAGGCGCCAAAGAAAGAGCTGGGCGGCGAGGACGCGAAGCTGGCCGGCTCGATCGAGAGGTTGCACTTGGAGCGGGCAATCGAGCGCCTGCCACCGGGGTACCGAACAATTTTTGTATTGCATGACGTCGAGGGGTACGAACACAACGAGATTGCCGGAATCGTAGGTTGTTCGATCGGCAACAGCAAATCGCAATTGCATAAAGCACGCTTGAAATTGCGTGATTTCCTCAAAACGAGCAGAGCCGAAAAGGCCCGCAAGCCGTGAGGAAATAGAAAGCACAGTGACAGAGATGATCGGGGAGAGAGGCAGTATGACCTGTGCTGAGTTTCAGCAAGAATTACCGGACGTTCTAGAGGGAGCCAGCCGCGCCGAACTGGAAGCGCACCTGCGCTCCTGTCCCAACTGCTCGGAATTGGTTTCGGACTTGAAAGCTATTTCGGAGCAGGCCCACCAGCTTCGCGAGTCGGAAGAACCATCCCCACGAGTCTGGAAGTCGATTGAGGCGGCTCTTCGGCAAGAAGGACTGATTCGCGACGTCAGCACGGAGCCGCGTTTTTTAGCCCCGGCGTCGAGGAGGCGTTGGGGACCAGCCGCCTGGTTGGTGCCGATAGCAGCGGTTCTGATGGTAGGCATGGTGTTGTTCATAAATCGTCCACTTTCTGGCCCCATAGCGCAGCGTTCGAGGCAGCCGGAGCTGGGGGGCATTTCTACTCCCGCATCCATGTCCGCGAGGGCCAGCAACGACGACGACCGCCAAGTGCTCTCCGAGGTGGAGAGGCACGCACCTTTGATGAAGTCTGCTTACGAAGATAATCTCAAGAACGTGAATGCATACATCCGTGACGCCCAGAGTTCGGTGGATCAGAATCCGGACGATGGCGACGCGCGGCAGTATCTAATGCAGGCTTACGAGCAGAAGGCAATGCTTTACGAGATGGCCCTGGACCGTTCCCTGCCATAATGGTGCAGGGCGCAGAAGGCTGCGGCGCTCATCAACCGCAGACGGTCGGAAGAGGACTTATGGAGAGCATGCAGCGCGTCACCAAGGCAGCAGTAGTCTTCCTGGTTTGCGTTGGGATTCTGACGTTCGCCGAGACCAGGAAAGAATACCGTTTCACCGTCGGACCCAAGGCTAGTATTTCGATAGTGAACCAGTATGGCCCGATTAGCGTGAAGCCCTCTCCGGGAAACCAGGTGGTAATAACAGCGATTCTCCGCTCGGACAAGGTGGAGATTGACAACGACCAGAGTGGCAGCCGGATTGACATAAAATCCCATTTGCTGACGGGTGCGACTGCCGACAATGGGCGCGTGGACTATCAAGTGTTGATCCCGGCGGATGCAAGCATCAGCATGCAATCGGCGACTGGACCTCTGCGGGCTGAAAAACTCGGCGGCGATCTAACTCTGGAGGGTGCAGGCGCCCTCGTGGATGTTCGGGATGTATCGAATGTACACGTTCATGTGAAAACCATGAACGGCCCGGTAACCTTGACTAATATCCAGGAAGGGCATGTCGAAATAAGTTCCGTAAGTGGCGACGTCACCCTCAGTTCAGTTAGCGGACGGCTGGTGCAAGTCAGTTCCACCAGCGGCAAGATTCATTACGACGGCGACTTTGGCTCCGGCGGCGAGTATTCGCTGACCAGCCATTCCGGCGATATCGACGCGACCATCCCACCCGATGCCTCAGTTGATGTAACTGCGCGTTCCATACGGGGTCTGGTGGAGAATGATTTTCCCTTCACCCCCAAGACCCATACGACGTTTCCGCTCGTTGCAGGAAGTTCCTTTGCTGGCACTATCGGTAAGGCAGCTTCTTCCGTGGTTCTGCGTACCTTCAGTGGTAAAATTCGCCTTAAGAAACGCTAAAAAAAACTGGCGGGTGAATCCGCTATGGCAGGTAGGCAAGATTCGTGGCACCAGCCCGAACCGCCTGCGGAGCGGTCGCATATTCTGACGCGTGCCGTGTTCCTGGTGGGTTTTATGGGATCAGGCAAGAGTAGCGTTGGACGCGCCCTTAGCCGGCGATTGAACTGGCGCTTTGAGGACCTCGATGAACGCGTTCAATCCCGGGAAAACCGCGCCATTGCTGACATTTTCCGCGATTCCGGCGAACTTGTTTTTCGTCAGGCGGAACATGCGGCCTTACTCGAGTTGTTGGCGGAGGTGAAGGCAAGTACCCCTGTGGTTGCTGCCCTTGGGGGCGGGGCTTTTATACAACCGGAGAACGCCGAACTGCTGAACGCCACCGGCGCGCTGATCGTTTTCCTTGATGCGCCGGGGAGCGAGTTGTGGCAGCGTTGCCGGAACGACGAAAAACCGGGTGAGCGTCCGCTGCAAAAGGATCCGAAGCAGTTCGGAGATTTATATGAGAGGCGGCGACCCCACTACCTGCGTGCCAGATCACGGGTGGATACTTCGGGTAAGACCATTGAATCCATCGTGACAGAGATCATTTCGTTATTAGAAATTGACAAAATTCAAAGTGGACCAGACGCGTTCCAGCAAGGAGAGTAGCGTGGCCCTAATAAGACGGCTGGTTGGTTTCGTGGCTTGCTTGGGGATACTCGGCGTGGGGTTTTCCGTCAACGCCAAGGACAAAGAAAAGGAGGCTGCGGACAAGACCGTCGACTCTGGTACCTTTAGCGTGCTAAAGAATGGACGACACGTAGCGACCGAAACGTTCTCCGTGCATGAAGGTTCCGGCGGCAGCACGGTTGCAGCCCAACTCAAATCAGACGGTGGTGCAGATAGCGCAGCTCAGGCTTCCGAACTGAAACTTTCAAAGACAGGTGACCTGATTCGTTATGCATGGCACGAGGTAAGTCCAGGCAAGGCTGAATTAGAGGTCACGCCCAACGACCAGTTTCTAATTGAACGAATAACGCCTGTGCCCGGAGATAAGGCGACGGAACAACCCTTCCTGATGCCCACCTCCAGCATAGTGCTTGATAATAATTCTTTCGTGCACCGCGAAGTGCTGGCATGGCGCTACCTGGCGACCAGTTGCAAGCAGGAAGACGGGAATTTTCTGTGTACCCCCGCCCAATTCGGCGTGATCGTACCTCAGGACAGACTGTCTATGAAGGTGAGCCTGACACCGGTCGGCAAGGAGAAATTGAAAATTAAGGGTGCCGAGCGCGAATTACTCCGCTTGAATCTGAAAGACGACAGCGGAGAATGGGCATTATGGCTCGACGATCAGTACAAACTAATGCGCATTCTGGTCGCTGCCGATAATACGGAGGTTGTACGGGACTAAATCTCTAGAAGGCTCCCTATTGCGGCCCAGCGGAGTCAAACCGAGTTGGGACGCGACGTCCACAACAGCCGGCGCGATACCGGCGCGACGAGAAACTTATCTTTGGCTCTTATTGACACTCGCGCGGCGCGAATCCTGATCACGGTGCTGTTGTTCGCGCTGGCCTTGGCTTTTCTTTACGCTGCGCGCCATACGTTCATCGCATTTCTCTTCGCTATTTTTTTTGCATATCTGGTTGATCCCGCGGTTTCACGAATCGAGCGATGGGTCCACGGACGAGGACGTGCAATTGCCATCATTTACCTTCTCCTGGTTGGGGTGCTGATCACATTTTTCGTCTTTGTGGGACCGCGGTTGGGGCATCAGGCTGCAAGACTTGGGGAAACTCTGCCCGGTCTGTCGCCAAATACCAGCTTGAGTCAAATTGCGGATAAGATTGGGATGGAACACGGCTGGAGTCCCAGAACCCGGGAGCAGCTTAAGGCTTTTCTCGCGCGCTACGGTAATGATGTGACTCGCATCGCGCAACGAGCAGTTGTACGCGTCGCTGAGGCCGCCCAGAATATCTGGCTACTTTTCCTGATACCTATCCTGGCGGTGTTCTTCTTGCAGGATGGACGTAGTTTCAGCGAGACCGCTCTTTCCATGGTGCAGACGCGGCCGCAACGCGAGTTCCTCCAGGGCGTATTGAATGATTTGAACCAGATGCTCGCACATTTCATCCGCGCCCAACTCACTCTTGCCTTGTTGTCACTGGTTGCATACATATCGTTTCTCAGTGCTTTGCGGGTACCGTACGCCCTCATTCTGGGAACGGCCGGCGGAGCCATGGAATTCATTCCCGTCGTGGGCCCTCTGGTCGCCGCCCTGCTGATCATAGTCGTGGCGTTGCTGAGCAGTTATTCCCATTGGCTGGTGTTACTGTTATTTCTGGCTGGCTGGCGCTTGCTACAGGACTATGTAGTTGCTCCCCGCATCATGGGGGAAAAGATGGAATTACACCCGTTGGCGGCGATTTTTGGTGTGCTGGCGGGTGGTGAAATTGCCGGCGTGCTTGGCGTCTATTTATCAATTCCCGCAATGGCAAGCTTGCGGATTCTGTTCCGCCGGTGGCGGATTTATGTAGAGAAACGCCGTTTCGGACCGCTGAACGACTATGCTTTCGGAACTGAGATTACTCCGCGGAAGTAAGAACGGTTCTCGTTTTCTGGTCCCCACTTTCCAACCGCCAACTTGTCCTGCCGCGCGCTTCACTTCCTATTACTGGCAATGAGATTCATGTTCAGGGAGCCGACCCTGAAGAATTCCTCATCCGCCAAACGACGACTGAGCCAGTGTTAAAATTCAACATCATCCCATGCACACGAAACTTCCCGTAGGAATTCTGGGTGCTACCGGCATTGTGGGACAACGCTTTGTGCAGATGCTGGAGCGCCATCCGTGGTTCGAAATCACCTGGCTGGCAGCATCGGACCGGTCTGAAGGCCGTCCCTATGCGGAAGCTGCGCGATGGCGACTGAAAACTGTGATCCCCGCACGGGTCGCCGAAATGCGTGTTTCATCGGCCCAGCCCGATGGCGCGCCGAAGATTATTTTCGCGGCGCTCGATTCAGCAATTGCTGCCGAACTCGAGCCCCGCTTCGCGGAAGCCGGTTGTGCGGTCATAACCAACTCGAGCGCACTACGCATGCAAGCCAATGTGCCACTGGTCATCCCAGAGGTTAATGGCGGGCACATCAAGCTACTGGAATGTCAGACGTGGCGGCGCAAATCCGGCGGCTTTGTCGTCACCAACCCGAACTGCTCAGCAATTGGACTAGTGCTGGCTTTGGCGCCACTACAGCAGCGATTTGGCTTGAAGGCCGTGATGGCAGTGACCATGCAAGCGGTTAGTGGGGCGGGATATCCCGGAGTTGCCTCGCTCGATATTCTCGGCAATGTCATCCCCTACATCGCTAAAGAAGAAGAGAAGATGGAGGAAGAGACGCTTAAACTCCTGGGGCGTCTCAATGGCTCGAAAGTGGAGCCGGCCGCATTTTCGATGAGCGCGCAATGCAACCGGGTGGCAGTCGAGGATGGACACACAGAATCGGTATCGGTGCAGCTAAAAGAGAAGGCCGCGGCCGAGGAAATCATTTCCGCATGGAATGACTTCCGCAGCGAGCCGCAGCAGCTTCGCTTGCCTAGTGCGCCGGAGCAACCGGTCGTCTATCTAGGCGCCCCCGACCGTCCGCAGCCGCGTTTTGACGTCGATTGTGGTGCAGGCATGACAACCAGCGTGGGCCGACTGCGTCCTTGCGGGGTGTTGGATTGGAAGTTCACGGTACTTTCGCACAACACGATTCGTGGCGCCGCGGGCGCCGCCCTGCTCAACGCGGAACTACTTAAGGCACAGGGATACCTCGATTGAGACAACCCGCGCCAACCCTCAGAAATATTCAGGTGCTCGCTGCTGCCTTGCCGAGGAATGTTTCCCGATGATCGTGATGAAGTTCGGCGGGACCTCGGTGGAGGATGGCAATGCAATCGATCGCGCGGCGAAAATCGTCCACGGACGATTGGCACAGCGACCCGTGGTTGTGGTCAGCGCGATGTCCAAGGTCACCGACCAATTGCTCGCCATGGGACGCGCTGCCGGGGCGGGAGATCGCAAAACCGCGCTCAAACTTTCCCGTGCGCTCCGCGAACGCCACTACAATACGGCGGGCGAACTCCTGGGTACCGCGCTGTTCACCCAGTTTCACGGCGATCTGGGAGTCGACTTTGACGCGCTCGACGAACTGCTCCGTGGCATTGCCGCCGTCGGCGAATTGACGCCTCGTACTACTGATCACGTGGCTGCCTACGGCGAACTGCTCTCCAGCAAGATTATTACAGCGGCATTTTCCGCGCGCGGCATTGATTCGAAGCTGGTAGATTCGCGCGAATGCATCCTCACCGATGGCAATCATACGAGGGCAGTTCCTTTATTTGAGGAAACCAACGAGCGCGTGCGTCTCAAACTGAAGCCTCTTTTGGAGGCCGCACGCGTGCCGGTGATGGGGGGATTCATTGCGGCCACACGCGCTGGAATTACGACCACCATCGGGCGTGGCGGCTCGGATTTCTCCGCGGCAATTGTCGGAGCCGGTCTAGGAGCGGAGCGTATCGAAATCTGGACTGACGTGGATGGAATGATGACGACCGACCCGAATGCTTGTCCCGACGCCCGCCGGATTAAGGTCGTCAGCTTTGATGAGGCGGCGGAGTTGGCCTACTTCGGCGCCAAGGTCTTACATCCGGCGACGGTGTTGCCTGCGGTGCAGCAAAATATCCCGGTATATATTCTGAATTCGCGGAACCCGTCATGCGATGGCACCAAGATTACGGCGCGCGCACCCCGTTGTCGAAACACGTTTAAGGCAATTGCGGCCAAAAAGCGCATCACCATCGTGGACGTAGCCGCTACGCGTATGCTGATGGCGCATGGATTTTTAAAATCAATCTTTGATGCCTTCGACCGGCACAGAGTCTCGGTAGATGTGGTTTCAACTTCGGAGGTAAGCGTCTCGCTGACGGTGGATTCTAATGAGGCGATTCCGGCGCTTGCCGCCGATCTGGCCAAACTGGCGGATGTCAAGTATGAAGGTCGCAAGGCGATTGTTTGCCTAGTGGGGGAAAATCTGCGGGAGACGCCGGGGATTGCGGCACGGGTCTTTAACGAATTGTCCGACGTGAATATCCGCATGATCTCCCAGGGGGCGTCGGAAATAAATCTTACCTTCGTGATTGAAGAGGATGAAGTGCCTAAGGTCG
>Ga0209690_1001705_pt1 | contig 12524 bp, 13 predicted proteins | sample GraSoiAngelo_150_FD_186164 | JGI IMG/M metagenome (GOLD analysis project Ga0209690, IMG submission 186164) | Grasslands soil microbial communities from the Angelo Coastal Reserve, California, USA - 14_1009_09_40cm (SPAdes) (version 2) | ecosystem: Environmental > Terrestrial > Soil > Grasslands ...
GCACAGCGCCGCCGTCCAGCACGATGCCCTGGCCGTTGACGCCTCTCGCAGTCTCTGAACAGAGAAAGGCCGTCATAGCCGCGACCTCGGCGGCCGTCATCAACCGACCCTGCGGGCTGAAGCCTTCCAGGATTTTGCGGGCATCCTGCTCCGAGCGTCCGGTCCTCGATGCGATGTTCGCGGTCGACGCATCGGTCATCTCGGTGTCGACGTAGCCGGGACAAACCGCGTTTACCGTGATGCCGCGGGCCGCGACCTCGGCCGCCACCGCGCGGGTTAGACCCAGCAAAGCATGCTTGGAGGCGACGTACGCCGCGATGTAGGGTGCGCCGACCTTTGCCGCGATCGAGGCGATGTTGATCACGCGGCCCCACTTCGCCTGGAGCATCAAGGGGATCACGGCCCGGGTGCAGTAGAACGCGCCCGTGGCATTGACCCGCAGCATGCGATCCCACATCTCGTCCGTCGTGTCCGTGAGCTTGGCGCTGGCCGCAACCCCGGCGTTGTTCACCAGGATCAGCGGATCGCCCAATGCTGTCCTGACCCGGGCGACCATCGCATCAACATTCGGCCGCTCACTGACGTCGCACACGATCGCCTCGCCGCGCCGGCCCGCGGCGCGGACGGCCGAAACGGTCTCCTCCAGATCATCGGCCGAGCGGGCCGCGACCGCCACGTCGGCTCCTTCGGACGCCAGGGCCAGCGCCACCGCCCGTCCGATCCCGCGACCACCACCCGTGACGAGCGCGATCCGGCCGGCCAGTTCCGCCATGTCAGTGGTCGCTCAGTATGGCTGCCAGCTTTAAGCCATCGATGTTGCCGCCCGACACGATGCAGGCAATCCGTCCCGTACCGGCCTTTCCCGAGAGGGCGACCGCCAGGGCGACGGCGCCGGCGCCTTCCGCGATCACCCGGTTGCGTTCGGCGATGAGCTTGACGCTGGCGGCAATCTCATCGAGGCCGGCTGTGAACGATCCATCGAGAAGGTCTTTTGCCATCGCGAGCATATTGGCGAACACCGTCTTGCTGCCGATGCCGTCGACGAACGACGGCCGGTAGTCGACCACCTGTGGCGAACCGGCTCTCAATGACGCCGTGAAGGGCGCGCCGGTCTCAGCCTCAACGGCGTAGATGCGGATCGACGGCTTGAGGGCGCGGAGCGCGGTCGCGATCCCAATGGCCAGGCCGCCGCCGCCCCAGGGGATGAGCACGCTGTCAAGCTCGGGCATATCTTCGAGCAGCTCGAGTCCGATCGTGCCATTCCCCGCCATCACCCGCTCGTCGTCGAAGGGATGGACGAAGGTGCCCTCGATCCCGGGAAAGCTGCGGTCGGAGAACGTCTGCCACCAGCGATCGAAAGGAACCGTGACCACGCGCCCGCCGAGCCGCTCGACGGCTCGGACTTTTGTCTCGGGCGCGCTATCCGGTGCGATAACGGTGCATCGAATGCCCAGCCGGCGGGCGTTCCAGGCGACCCCCTGCGCCATGTTTCCGGCGCTGGCGGTGAAGACGCCTTTAGCGAGCTCATCTTTGGACATCAGTTTCATCGCCGTCGCGGCACCGCGGATCTTGAACGACCCGATCGGCTGCAGGTTCTCGAGCTTGAGGAAGATCTCAGCGGGCGCATTCCAAACGTTCAGGCGCACCAATGGGGTTCGGATGGCGGCGCCGGTGATCAACTCGCGGGCTCGACGAACGTCCCCGATCGTCAGCGGCATCGTCTTCACATCTTCACCGTCTGGCCGGTCCCGGTTTCTCTCGCCCGGCGAAATACATAGGCGGCGGACGCGACGTCCTCGACCGCGAGCCCCAGCGATTTGAACAGCGTCAGCTCGCGCGGCGACCGGCGGCCCGGGTTCTTTCCGGTGAGCACCTCCCCCAGCTCGGCCTGCACGTGGTCATCCTTGACCGCCCCCTCCTGCATCGGAATCAACAGGTCGCCGGCTTCCGCGAACGCCGACTCCCGTCGGTCAACGAACAGCCGGGCCGCCGCCATGGTGGCGGAGTCGATCTCACGAGAGGTTGGGATCGATGCTCCAACCGCGTTGATGTGGACGCCTTCCTTCAGCCAACCACGCTGGAGGATTGGTTCCGCGCTCGCGGTGACGGTGGCTACGATGTCGGCTCCGCGAATGGCGGCTTCGGCACTAGCTTTAGGCTCGACCGGGAAATTGAATCGCGATCTCTGCTCCAGGGCGAGGGCGGCGGCCCGGTCCGGATTCCGGCTCCAGATCCGCACACGGTCGAGCGGTCGGACGGCGGCGATCGCCTCGATATGAGTGCGCGCCTGCACGCCGGCGCCAAGGATCGCGAGCTCTACCGAGTCAGGACGGGCAAGCAGGTCTGTGGCCACCGCGGATACCGCCGCCGTCCGGATTGCGGTGATGGCGCCCCCGTCCATCAGCGCTGACAGCCGCCCGGTATCCGCCTCGAAAAGGAGAACGGCGCCCTGGTGGGTGTCGATGCCACGTTTGGCGTTGGCGGGGAAAACTAAGACCGCTTTGAAACCAAGCGCAGCGTCCCTGCCCTTACCTGGCGATATGTAGCCTGGCATCAAGCCGAGGAACCCACTCGCGCCCGGGACCCGCATGACCATCCGAAGGGGGACCAGCGCCTCCCCTCGCGTGAGCGCGCCAAGCGCATCCCGCATCACCCCAATGCATTCGCGCATCGGCAGCAGCCTGGTCACCTCCTCACCGTTTAGAACCAGCACGTCCATCAGACCGCTGCCGTCTCCATCCTCGACGCCACCGCCTCGCGTTCATCCTTTGTCAGGTGAATCTCGACGGCCTCGAGCCACGGTCGAAACTGCTCGACTGTGCGCGGGCCGATCAGGGCGGAGGTCACCGCAGGGTGACTGATGACCCAGGCGAGAGCCAGCGCGCTCATGTTGACGCCACGCTCGGCGGCGGTCGCCCGTAGCGCGTCAATCGCGTGGAAGGTGCCGGAGTTCATCAGGTGCCGATAGGGCTGCGGTCGGAGGTCGACGCGTGACCCTTGCGGCGGTCGATCACCAAAGCGGTACTTACCGGTGAGCAGCCCGCCTGCCGCCGGACTGAAGGGGGTGACCGCGATCCGTTCCCTTGCCGCCAGGGGAAGCAGCTCAGCTTCGATGGCGCGGTCGAGCAGGCTGTAGCCATTCTGGACCGACTGATAACGGTGAACGCCCATCCGATCGCTGGCCGTCAGCGAGTCACGCAGCTGCGGGGCCGTAATTTTGCTGGCGCCGATGTGCCCTACCTTCCCGGCCTGCATCAGATCGTTCATCGTCTGCAACGTCTCCTCGATGGGTGTCGCCGGGTCAGGCTCCATGGTCACATAAAGGTCGATGTGGTCCGTCTGGAGGCGGCGCAGGCTGCCGTCAACCGCCTCCATGATGTGGCGTCGAGAAAGGCTCCGGTCCTGCGGACCTTCCTCCAGGGCGTAGAGCACCTTGGTCGAGAGGATGAGTCGGTCGCGCACGTTCCGCTCCTTCAGCCAGGCGCCGATCATCCGCTCGGACGCCCCGCCGCCATAGCTGTCTGCCGTGTCGAAGTAGTTGATGCCGGCATCCCAGGCGTGGTTCATCAGGGCGAAGGCCGTTTCCTTGTCCTCTCCCCTTCCGAAGAGCTCCGGGGCCGAGCCTATTCCCCCAAATCCTCCACAGCCGAGCCCCAACACCGAGACGCGTAACCCGGTCCGCCCCAACGCGCGGTACTCCATTCGTTCCTCCGCCGAGATGGTAAAGGTTTTGTCGTTGCTATCATCCGCACGTCATGGTGAAGCAGTATCGGGCACGTCTTCGCCATGAAGAAAATATCGAGCGCAAAGCCATCGATGGAGGAACGGTGCAGTGGCTGGTCGACCGGGAGCTCGGGGCGGAGCATCTGATGGCCTACCGGTTGACGGTCGACCCGGACTCGATGGCGAGCCACGTACACCTCGGGTCTGAAGAAGCCTCATACCTGCTCGAGGGTAACGGCGAGGTGCGGGTGGAGCAGAGCATCCACTCGGTTAGCGGAGGTCAGGCGGTGTTCGTGCCGGACGGCGCCATCCACAGCTATGTCAACACTGGCGCCGCTCCCCTTGTGGTCGTGGGGGCGATGGCCCCGCTCATCGACTTGGACGATATACATCCGGCGATGCCCCCGCTCGACGTGAACGGGATGCGCCGGCCGGCGGGTGAGGCATCCAGGGTAACGACCTCCACAATGATGGACGAGCGATTCATCACGCCGACATTGATGGGCGAACGAAGCTTCAGGGTTTTACTCAGTCCACAAGTCGGCTGTCTGCGGATGACCATGTTCACGGGCGTCATTCCTTCCGGCCGAGCGCCCTTGCATGCTCACCCGCATGAGGAGATCGTCTATGTCCTGACCGGTGGCGGCCGGCTCTGGATCGAGGATGATCCGGCCGGTGAGCTGCGGCCGGGCTCGGTGATTTTCGTTCCTGTCGGGGTGCGCCACACCCTCGAGAACACAGGCTCGATGGAGATGAAAGTCCTGGGCGCTTTCTCTCCGGCCGGCTCACCCGAAGCCAAAGTCTGAGCTACCAAGGCCAGAGGCGGACGGCTCTGGCATTCTAGAGTCGTGCCGCGCGTCACGGTTTCGCAGAAGTCCAGGTCATTCACCGAGTCGGTGATCCGGGAAATGACCCGGCTTTGCCTCGCCGAACACGGCGATGACTGCCTCAACCTGGCTCAGGGGTTTCCCGATTTTGCCGCACCCACCGCTTTGAAGGAAGCGGCGGTCGACGCGATCCGCAAGGACTTCAACCAGTACGCCACCACCTGGGGGGCGAAAGTGATGCGCGACGCGATCGCCGCCAAGACCCAGCGCTTCCGTCAGATGGCGGTGGACCCGGAGACCGAGATCACGGTGTGCTGCGGGGTGACGGAGGCGATGCTCTCGACCATCCTGGCTCTAGTCGACCCAGGCGACGAGGTCATCATCTTCGAGCCCTTCTACGAGAACTACGGCCCTGACTGCATCCTTTCCGGTGCCAAACCGGTGGTGGTCCCGCTGGTACCGCCGGACTGGCACGTCGACCACGATCAACTCCGCAGGGCCTTCAATCCGCGGACTCGGGCCATCATCATCAATACGCCGCACAACCCCACCGGCAAGGTCTACAGCCATGCGGAGCTGGCCTTCATCGCCGGCCTCTGTCAAGAATTCGACGCGCTCGCCATCACCGACGAGATCTACGAACACCTTGTCTACCGGGGGGAGCACATCAGCATCGCGACGCTGGATGGGATGCGGGATCGAACGGTGACCATCAATGGGCTTTCGAAGACGTACAGCGTCACCGGCTGGCGTCTGGCGTACGCTATCGCTCCCGCCGAGATGACCAACGCCATCCGCAAAGTCCATGACTTCGTGACAGTGGGGGCTCCCCATCCGCTCCAGGTCGCGGCCGCCACCGCGTTGCGGTTTCCTGATCAGTACTACATCGATCTGCTGGCCGCGTACCAGGAGCGGCGCGACTTCATGCTCGAGATTCTCGACGGAGCGGGGTTCAAGGCATATCCGCCTGACGGCGCCTACTACGTCATGACCGACATCAGCGCGTTCGGTGAGGACGATGTCAGCCTGGCTCGTCGGATGGTCCGCGAGATCGGCCTGGCCACCGTACCCGGCGGCAGTTTCTACCTGGAACCGGAACGCGGCCGGGGGCAGATCCGCTTCTCCTTCCCCAAGAAGATGGAGACGCTGCGAAGGGCCGCCGATCGGCTCAAACGGCTCCAGCGCGTTGCCTGATGTTTCTCGCCTGTCCGAACCGCTGCAGCACGAACCGATTCGAGCTCTGGAACGCGTCCGTCTTTGTCGACAGTCTCGGCCGCTACCTCGATTACAAGGCGGTCGATGCCCCGCTCTACCGCTGTACCGAATGTGGCAGCCCGGCAGTCGACCTGGGCGAAGTCGCGGGGGCGATGGCGAGCGACCGGGAGGAGCAGGCAAACCCGGTTCGCGAGTACGCTTGTCCGAGCTGCGAAGAGCTCTTCAGCGCGCCGAAGGATCAGCAGCTGGTCGTGTGCCCGAGCTGTGGTCAGACGTTTCCGGTCGCGGAAGCATAGTCGCCATCGATCCGGCTGACGATCTCGGGCAGTACCTCACCGGCCTTCCCGTGGATAACAACTGCGGCGACCTCATCGAAGGGTGTCGGTTCGGCGTTCACGATGATGAGATCGGCGCCGTGCGCGCGCGCCAGCCGCGGAATTCCCGCCGCAGGGTACACCTGCAGCGAGCTGCCCACGACGAGCACCACGTCGGCCGCCATGGCTAGAAACTGCGCGCTGCGGAGCTCAGCCTCCGGTAAAGCCTCGCCAAACAGCACTACGGTCGGCTTCAGAAACCGGCCACCGCAGGCCGGACAGTTGGGTGGGCAGCATTCTCGGTTCAGTGCATCGATGTCGGCCCGTGGAAACCGTGCCCGGCAATCGAGGCAGATGACCGCGTGGGACGAGCCGTGTAGCTCGATCACCCGCCCGCTGCCTGCTTTCTGATGAAGGCCATCCGTGTTCTGGGTAACGACCGCCCGTAGGTGACCGCGCGCCTCCAGCTCCGCCAGCGCCCGATGGGCGGGATTCGGCTCGGCATCGGTGCGGCGGTGATTGAGGCTGTACGTCCAGTACTCGGCCGGGTTCTTTCGGAAAGTATCGATGTGCGCAACCTTGTATGGATCGAACTTGGTCCACAGTCCACCCTCTCCGCGAAAGTGCGGGATCCCGCTCTCCACCGAGATGCCGGCGCCAGTGAACGCCACACCGACACGGGTCCGCTCGAGCAGCGCGGCCGCCATCATCAGCTGGTCTTGAGTGGCGGTGGTCATCGAAGGCCGGCGAAGAGGTCGTCCTCAGGCACGGGCGCATCGACCGAGCTGCGCACCCGCTCGAAGGTCTCCAACGACCAGGCCTTCGGCCCCAGCACCTCGCTGAGCTTGAGGAACCAGCTGTCCTCCGGGATCTGCGTTCGATGGGCCCGCATCGCCCCCAGCTTCTTGTCGAGGAACCGGCTGACGTCCAGCCAGGTTGTGACCCGGTCGTCGGAGACGGCGAACGGCGGTGGCTCACCGTCACTGGAAAACCGATTTTCTACGCCGGCCCGTTGCATCGCTTCCGCCATCTGCCTCATCAAGGATTTGGGAAACGCCGAGTAATAGAGCTTGCTGGGACGAAACGGCTCGCCCCCCGGGAAGCGCTCGACGTCACCCGCGTAAAAGAACGCGCCGATCGCGACCCGATGGGTCTTGATGTGATCGGGGTGGGCGTAGCCGCCGAACTCGTTCTGGGTGACCATCACCTGCGGCCGCACCTGTCTCACCACCTGGATCAGCCGGCCGATAGCTTCTTCTTCGTCGGCTTGCCAGAAGGTTTGCGGTTCACGGTTTCGGGGAAGGCCGGCCATGCCCGAGTCCTCGTAACCGAGGAAAACCAGTTCGTTGACGCCGAGAATCTTGATCGCGTTGCGCAGCTCGGCTTCGCGAATGCTCGCCAACCTGGGTGCGGCTTCCTTCGGGTCCAGATCCTTATCCAGGATTTCGCCTACCTCACCGCGCGTGGCGGTGACCAGCGTCGTGCGTACGCCTTCCGCGCTGTAGCGCGCCAGCGTGCCGCCCATTCCGATCGACTCATCGTCAGGATGTGGCTGAACCGCCAGAAGGCTGAGCTCGGTCGCCATCACTTGCCTTTGCGCGAGCGAACTTCCTGGATAAGCTGCGGCACGATCTTGTGGACGTCGCCGACCACGCCCAGGTCGGCGAGCTTGAAGATAGGCGCCTCTGGATCCTTGTTGATGGCGATGATGGTCTTGGCCCCCTTCATGCCGACGGTGTGTTGCATGGCGCCCGAAATCCCGAGCGCGATGTACACGGTCGGCTTGACGGTCTTCCCCGTCTGACCGATCTGGAACGCGTACGGTTTCCAGCCGGCGTCGACGACGGCCCGGCTGGCTCCCACCGCGGCCCCCAGCTCCGCCGCCAGCTCGTCGACCATCTTGAAATTCTCGGGGGCTCCCAGGCCACGCCCGCCGCTCACGATCACGGTCGCATCCTCGAGCTTCGGGCCGCTCGCCTTTTCCTTTTCGCGCCGGAGCACGCGCGCAACCGGCTTACTGGAATCCACCGGGTCGGAGAGGGTCTCCACCTGCGGCGCGGGGGCGTCGTCGGCCGGTTGTGCGGTCACGGCTTTTGGCCGAAGGAGGACGAGTGTCGGGGCTTTTGCCGTCGGCTCCGTGGTCACCAGCAGGCTGCCGCCGAACATCGGCGTGGTCACCACCCAACCGCCATTCCGCTTGGTGATGTCGATCGCATTGGCGATCAATGCCGTTCCAAGACGGGCACTCAGGCGGGCCGCGACGTCCCGGCCTTCATAGGTCATGCCGAAGAGGACGAGCTCCGGCTGATCTTTATCGATCTGTTTTGCCAGCAGGTCCACGGCGGGCGAGGCGAGCACATCGCGAAAGGCCGCATCCTCATGGACGTAGACCTTCTTCGCGCCGTGCCCGGCGAGGGCGTCGGCCGCTTGGCTGGCACCCGGGCCCAGAGCGATCGCGGTGGTCGTGCCCAGGGAGCGGGCTTTCGTCAGCAGCTCGAGCGCCACCGGCTTGGGCGCGCCATCGCTGGTTTCCGCGAAGACATAGACCCCTGGCATCAGATGACCTTCAGCTCTTTGAGGAATTCCGCCACCCGCTTTGCGCCTTCGCCTTTGTCATCGATGACCTCACCCGCCTTGCGCGCCTCCGCCGGGGCGGCCTCGATCACCTCCTGGGTTAACGCCGCCCTGCCTGCTTGGCCCTCCAGGCCGAGGTCCTTCAATCCGACCTGCTTCACTTCCTTGTTCTTCGCTTGCATGATGCCGCGAAGGGCAGGGTAGCGGGCTTCATTGATCCCCCCGGTCACGGTGACAACGGCGGGCAGCGGCGCCTCCACCACGTCGTAGCCATCGTCGGTCTGGCGGTCGATCACGGCTTTCCCGTCACCGATTTCGAGCCTTTTCGCGAAGCTGAGCAGCGGGAGGCCGAGCAACTCGGCAAGCTGAGCTGGCACCGCCCCCGACGAGCCGTCCGTGCTCTCGGTGCCGCAGATGATCAGCTCGTACTTCTGGCCCTTGATCGCGGCGGCGATGGCGCGGGCCGTGCTTATCGCATCCGAATTCTCGAGTCCAGGATCGGTGATCAAGATGCCCCGATGGGCACCCATCGCGAGCGCTCGACGGATCGCCTCGAGGGCCTTGGGAGGCCCCATCGAAATGATGCTGACTTCTCCGCCATCCTTTTCCACGACTTGCAAGCCGGCCTCGACCCCATGTTCGTCACCGGGGTCGAGCACCAGGTCCACACCTTCCCGGACAAGCCGCTTGGTTTGTGGATCGAGCTTGCCCGGCGCATTCGGATCAGGGATCTGCTTGACGCAGACGAGCACATTCATGGCAGGGTTTCTCCATTATGAGGAAATCGCGGGTGGTCGAACAAATGTTCTATCATGGGAAACCCATGCCGCGGACTGAATACGTGGAGATCGTGGCCAAGTCGGCCCTGAACCGGGTCCAGCACATGGGCTTCAACTGGTCGCTCAACCCCTACCAGGGTTGCTTTCACAGCTGCGTCTACTGCTTCGCCCGGGCCCACGCCAAACTGGCCGACCGCGATCCGGGGGCCGGCTTCTCGGCACGGGTCGGCGTCAAGGCCAATGTGCCCGAGCTGCTCCGGTCGGAGCTCGCGAGACCCGGCTGGAAGCGCGAGATGGTCGCGTTCGGCACCGCGACCGACCCTTATCAGCCCATCGAGGGCAGCTACAAACTCACCCGCCAATGTTTGATGGCGTTCCGGGATTACCGGACACCAATCGGCCTCATCACCAAAGGGACGATGATAGTCCGCGATATCGATGTCCTCGTCGAGCTTTCACGCCGAGCGAGGACGACCGTCTCGTTCAGCATTCCGACCATCGACGAGGAGGTCTGGTCCCGCACCGAGCCGGGGACGCCGCCGCCGGGAAAGCGGCTGCGGGTGCTCAAGACCCTGGTTGACGCGGGCATCGAGGCGGGTGTCGGCATGGCGCCTGTTCTGCCGGGGCTTTCGGACTCGCCGCGTCAGCTGGAGGCGACGGTAGCGGCCGCCGCAGAGGCCGGTGCCTGTTTCCTCTGGGCCAACATCGTGTACTTGAAGCCGGGAACCAAGGAGCACTTCATGGAATTTCTCGCGCGGGATTATCCGCAGCTGGTGCCGAAATACCAGGGCCTGTTCCCGGGAGCCTATGCCCCGGGGAGCGTGAAGACACCCGTCGTGGAGACGGTGGGCGAACTCAAGCGTCGGTTTGGGGTTGGGGATCGGCGCGCATGGCGGGCGGAGCCACCGCAAGAGCCCGTCCAGCTCGGTTTGGCAGTCTAGAGTCCCCGGGCGGTATTCGCCGCCCAGGACGGCGCCGGGTATTCATTTGACTTCGCTGCCCGAGTGTTCTACCGTAGCCGCGAGTGCTCCGCTGGCTGAGCCGGCTGTTCCGGCAGCGCGATGAGGCTGAGATCGCCCCCGCGGCAGCACCACCACTAGCGACACCACCCCCTGCCGTCATCGCGCCGACCGAAAGCGAAGCGGCGGTGATGGTGGAACCGGTTCAGGCGCTGGCTGTGGTGGAGTTGCCTGTAGCGACGGCCGAGGCCGAGCCGAAGGAGACCTGCCCAACCTGTGGACGGACCAGCGTTTTCGCCGGGCCCCCCGGGCAACGGTTCTGCACCTATTGCGCGCTTCGCGACGAGTTGTTCGAGCGGAGCGCGGCCGCCACCGAGTAAGCCGCAACCGTGACCGTCTATCCGATTCTCTGGGATAGCGGCGTCTATCTGCCGGACCAGGAGCTCTGGCTCGATCCCCGGCAAGCGCGGCCGCGCGCGGTCATCAGCCACGCCCATAGCGACCACGTGGCGGCGCATTCCCTCGCCTACGCCACGCCGGCCACCCAACGATTGGTTTCCCACCGGCGGCCATTTCTAGGCTCTGTCACGGGCGTCCCATACGGTGAGCCGATCATGCTGGAGCGATGCCGCGTCACGTTCTTGCCGGCGGGCCACGTGCTCGGCTCGGCCCAGACCCTGGTGGAGACCGATTTTGGTCGCGTCCTCTATACCGGAGATCTCAAGACCCGTAGCGGATTCACCAGCCCGCCGGCCAAGCCCGTCCCCGCGGACGTGCTGCTATTGGAGAGCACCTTCGGCAAGCCGCACTATCGTTTTCCCGACGCTGGCGAGGTGATTGGCGACATGGTTTCCTGGTGCCGCAGTGTGCTGGACGGCCGCGCGGTCCCCGTCCTCCTCGGATATTCGCTGGGAAAGGGCCAGGAGATTCTCTCCGCCCTCGCCGCCGAGGGTTTGAGCATCGCCCTTCACCCGTCGTTATACGGCGTGACGGAAGTGTATCGAGAACTTGGCTGTGAATTCCCGGCCTACCGTTCGCTGGCCGAACCGGGAGGGAAGCCAACCGTCGTCATCACGCCGCCCTCGAGTCGTCGCAATGGTCTGAAGGAGCTGGTTGGCGAATTCAAAACGGCCGCCCTCACCGGCTGGGCCATGGACCGCAGCCTGAAGGACCGCCTGGAGGTCGATGCCATCTTTCCCCTCTCTGACCACGCGGACTTCGAGGAGCTGTGTTGTTACGCGGAGCAGGTTGGAGCGACCATGACCTACACCGTGCTCGGCTTCGACGAAGAGCTGGCGATGCATTTGCGGCGACGCGGGCTGCGGGCCAAACCCCTGACCGCGGTCGACCAGTTGCGACTGTTTTGATACGCCCGGCGGCGCAATTCTGCAAGTTCGTTTTGGACTGAGCGTTATCTCGAATAAGCGCACGCGATTCGTGCGCCGCGGGTTCGCCGCTCACGCGATAAGGAGGTGACGCATGGCGACCAGGAAGAAGGCCACGAAAAAGGCCAAGAAGTCGACTCGGAAGAGCCGCTAAAGAGCGGTAACGAAAGGGGCCCGATGGCCCCTTTTCTTTTTCTCAGGCCCCGGTGGTAAAGGCGCGGATCGTCAGGCCGGCCATGAAGAGGCCGGCGATGCCGTAGACGAGAGGCTCCCGCCGAGTGTCCCGTCCCGAGATGTAGGTGGCGGCGATTGGCAGCACGATCACGAGCAAAATCCCATAGAGCCAGTGAAGTCCATCGTGAGGGCGGCGTCCTCCGAGGAACATCGCGATCCCGACCAGCCCCTGGACGATGAACAGGGCCTCAGTCAGCACCAGGGTCGAACGGAATCCGCCACTCGACGGCGCTTTGCGGAAATAGAGGAGCAGCCCCCAGACGCCGATGATCACGGTGATGAAAAGCCCGGCTCGGAACAAGCCGCCGTGCAGGAACAGAAGTCCGCTCAGGAGGCCTCCTGCAGCTCTTCGACGCGAGAAATCGCGGTGTCGAGCGTCTCCCTCGAGTTCTTGAAACTGATCGCCCGTCGCCCCTCGGCGGGCGAAAACCACTGCGCTTCCTCGATTTCAGAGAGCTGTGGCCTGAACGGGTTGTCACCGGCGTACTCGACCAAGTAGTTGTGCACCGTCTTG
>Ga0209690_1001706_pt1 | contig 12523 bp, 10 predicted proteins | sample GraSoiAngelo_150_FD_186164 | JGI IMG/M metagenome (GOLD analysis project Ga0209690, IMG submission 186164) | Grasslands soil microbial communities from the Angelo Coastal Reserve, California, USA - 14_1009_09_40cm (SPAdes) (version 2) | ecosystem: Environmental > Terrestrial > Soil > Grasslands ...
GGGGGGTGTGGGGGGCCATCTCGGGGCCCCCCACATAAACAGATGAGCCTGCCGCCGATCGGCCTGCTGACCGTCGTCACCTTCCTGCCGGCGGTCGGCGCGCTGCTGATCCTCCTGCTGGTGCCGCGCCGCCACGAGGAGGCGCTGCGCTGGGGCGGCCTCGTCGTGAGCCTCGCCACCTTCGCGGCGTCGGTGCCGCTGTGGACGGGCTTCGACGCCGGCGATGCCGACATGCAGTTCGAGGAGCTGCTGCGCTGGATGCCGGGACTCGGCGTCGGCTACCACGTCGGCGTGGACGGCATCAGCGTGCTCCTCGTGCTCCTCACCACGTTCCTCATGCCGGTCGCCCTCGCCTCCGCCTGGCACGCCATCGAGGACCGTACGAAGGAGTTCGTGATCGCCATGCTGCTGCTGGAGGTGGGCATGGTGGGCGTGTTCGTCTCCCTCGATCTCTTCCTCTTCTTCGTGTTCTGGGAGGCGATGCTGATCCCGATGTACTTCGTCATCGGCGTGTGGGGTGGCGCCAACCGCGTGTACGCGGCGGTGAAGTTCGTCCTCTACACGATGGTCGGCTCGGCGCTGATGCTGGTGGCCATCCTCGCCCTCTACTATCAGCACGGCGCCGCCACCGGCACCTACACGTTCGACCTGCCGACGCTCACACGCTACGTCCTGGCGCCGGGGCTCGCGCAGAACCTCATGTTCGTCGCCTTCGCCCTGGCCTTCGCCATCAAGGTCCCGCTGTTCCCGTTCCACACGTGGCTGCCCGACGCGCACGTGGAGGCGCCGACGGCGGGCTCGGTGATCCTGGCCGGCGTGCTGCTGAAGATGGGGACGTACGGCTTCCTGCGCTTCTGCCTGCCGCTCTTCCCCGACGCCAGCGTGGACTTCGGCCCCTGGGTGTACGCGCTGGCCGTGATCGGCATCGTCTACGGCGCGTTCGTGTCGACCGTGCAGCCGGACCTCAAGAAGCTCGTCGCCTACTCCAGCGTGAGCCACCTGGGCTTCGTGATGCTCGGCCTGTTCACGCTGACGCCGCAAGGCCTGGTCGGCGGCGTGATCCAGATGGTCAACCACGGGCTCTCGACGGGCGCGCTCTTCCTCATGGTCGGCATGATCTACGAGCGACGCCACACCCGGCTGATCTCGGAGTTCGGCGGACTGTGGGCGGTGATCCCGGGCTTCTCCGCGCTGCTCCTCATCGTGTGTCTGTCGTCCCTGGGCCTGCCGGGCCTGAACGGCTTCGTCGGCGAGTTCCTCATCCTCGTCGGGACCTTCTCGGTCAACAAGTGGCTCGCGGCCGCCGCCACCACCGGTATCATCTTCGCCGCCGTCTATCTGTTGTGGATGTACCAGCGCGTGGCCTTCGGCGAGATCCGGCACGAGGCGAACCGGCGACTGGCCGACCTCACGCCCCGCGAGTGGGCGGTGCTCGTCCCCGTGGTCGTGCTCATCGTCTGGATCGGCGTCTACCCGAAGGCGTTCACGGCCAAGACGGAAGCGTCGGTGCTGGCCCTGATCGCCCAGGTGGAGAGCAAGGCCGCGGTCGCGCGCGCGCCGCTGCCGTGGTGGGCGTCGCGATGATCCCGGCCCCGCCGGTCGCCCTCGGCGCGCTCCTGCCCGCGCTCATCGTCTTCGGCACCGGCGTGCTGGTGCTGCTGCTCGACCTGGTGCCGCCGCGCACGAAGGACCACCTGGGCGGCGTCGCGCTGGCCGGGATCGTGATCGCGCTCCTCGGCTCGATCTCGCTCTGGAACCACGAGACGCGCGCCTTCCGCGACATGGTGCTGCTCGACAACTACGCGCTCTTCTTCCACGTCGTGATCTGCTATGCCGCCGCGCTCGCCGTGCTGCTCTCGATCGACTACCTCCGGCGCAACGGCGTGGAGTCGGGCGAGTACTACGCGCTGCTGCTCTTCTCGACCGCCGGCATGATGCTGCTCGCCTCCGCGGGCGATCTCCTGATCGTCTTCCTCGGCATCGAGCTGATGTCCCTCTCGCTCTACGTGCTGGCCGGGCTGTTCAAGATGCGGCTGGCCTCGGGCGAGGCCTCCATGAAGTACTTCCTGCTCGGCGCCTTCGCCACCGGCTTCCTGCTCTACGGCATCGCGCTGATCTACGGCGCCACGGGCTCGACCAACTTCGACCGCATCGCCGCCGCCGCCGCCGCGCGCCCGCGCGACACGCTGGTGACGATCGGTCTCGGCCTGCTGCTGGTCGGATTCGGCTTCAAGATCTCGTCAGTGCCGTTCCACATGTGGGCGCCCGACGTCTACGAGGGCGCCCCGACGTCGGTGACGGCGCTCATCGCCACCGGCTCCAAGGCCGCGGCCTTCGCCGCGCTCATTCGCGTGCTGACGGTGGCGCTCCGGGCCGCGCAGCCGGACTGGAGCGTCCTGCTGTGGGCGGTGGCCGCGGTGACCATGACCGCCGGTAACGTGATCGCCATCGCGCAGTCGAACCTCAAGCGCATGCTCGCGTACTCGTCCATCGCCCACGTCGGCTACATGCTGGTGGGGCTGGTGGCGGGCGGCGTGCCCGGCGCGGGCGCCGTCCTCTTCTACCTCCTCGCGTACACGTTCACCACCGCCGGCGCCTTCGGCGCCATCCTGCTCGTCGAGCGCTCCGACGGCGAGGCGGTGGAGGTGGGCGACTACGCCGGGCTCGCGCGGCGCCATCCCGTGCTGGCGGCGACCCTCGGCCTCTTCCTGCTCTCGCTCGTCGGCATCCCGCCCCTCGCCGGGTTCGTCGGCAAGTTCTACCTGTTCGGCTCCGCCGTCCGCGCGGGCTACCTCTGGCTGACCGTGATCGGCGTGCTGAACACCGCGATCGCCGCCTACTACTACCTGCGCGTGATCGTGTACATGTACATGCGCGAGCCGGAGGGCGTGGAGGTGCGTCTCGTGCCGTCGTTCGCGGGCGGCGTCGCGCTCGCCATCGCCCTCGTCGGCATCGTGCTCCTGGGCGTGATGCCCGCGCCGTTCGCCGATCTCGCCCAGGTCGCCGTCGCCCCGCTCGTCCGGTAGTGACTCTCGCGCTGTCCGCCGACGGCGGCGCCCGGGGCATGGGCGCGGCGCTCGCGCCGGATGGCTCGCCTGTACGCCGCTCGCTCGCTCGGACGCGACGAGCGCGGCCCCCCCATCGAACTTCGGAGGGGGCACCTCACAGGCGCGGCGAGGCGCTGATTCCCGGCGCCGCCGAGACCCTCGCCGCGCTGCGCGCCGCCGGCCGCCGCGTGGCGTTCCTCTCGAACAAGCCGCTCCAGACGCGCGCGGACTACGCCGCCAAGCTCACGCGGCTCGGCGTGCCGGCCGCCGCCGAGGACGTCGTCAACTCCTCGCTGGTCCTCGCGCGCCACCTGGCGACGCTCGACCCCGGCGCGCCCGTGTTCGTCATCGGCGAGCCGCCGCTGGTCTCCGAGCTGGCGGCGCACGGCTTCGAGGTGCGCGCCGATCACCGCGTGCGCTGGGTGGTCATCGCCTTCGACCGCACGTTCGACTACGCCAAGCTCAACACCGCGCTCCAGGCGGTGCGGCAGGGCGCGCGGCTCATCGCCACCAATCCCGACCGCACGTGCCCCGTCGAGGGCGGCGAGATCCCCGACTGCGCCGGCATGACGGCGGCGGTCGAGGCGGTGACCGGCAAGACGGTGGAGGTGATCGTCGGCAAGCCCTCGCCGATCATCCTCGAGGTCGCGCTCGGCCGCCTCGGCGTGCCCGCGCGCGACGCCGTCATCGTCGGCGACCGCATCGAGACCGACATCGTCATGGGCAAGCGGCTCGGCCTCGGCACCGTCCTCGTCCTCTCGGGCGTGACGCGCGCGGACGACCCGCGCGTGGCCGAGATCGCGCCGGACCTCGTGCTACCATCGATTCGAGAGTTGATCCGATGACGTCGCGTCCCCAGCCGCTCACCGACGCCGACTTCGACGTCGTCATCATCGGCGGCGGCATGGCGGGCGCGGGCGTCGCGCGCGACCTCGCCATGCGCGGCCTCGCGGTGGCCCTCCTCGACCGCGGCGACTTCGGCGCCGCCACCACCTCGCGGTCCTCCAAGCTCGTGCACGGCGGCCTGCGCTACCTCGAGCTGTTCGACTTCGCGCTCGTCCGCGAGTCGCTCACCGAGCGCGAGCGGCTTCGCCGGCTGGCCCCGCACCTCGTGAAGCCGCTGCCGTTCCTGGTGCCGATCTACCGCGACTCCACGCGCGGGCTGATCAAGGTGCGCATCGGGCTCACGCTGTACGACTGGCTCACGCCCGGGCGCGATCGCGAGCGTTACCGCGTGCTGCCGCCGATCGACGCCCTCAGCCTGGAGCCCGGGCTGCGCTCGGACGATCTGCGCGGCGCCGGCTATTACTTCGACGACCTCCTGCTCTCGCCCGAGCGGCTGTGTCTCGAGAATGTGCTGTCCGCCTGCCGTCACGGGGCGCGCGCGTTCAACTATTGCCAGGTCGAAGAAGTCACGCGCGACGCGCGCGGCGCCGTGGCCGGCGTGGCCGCGCGCGACCTGCTGAGCGGCCAGACGGCGCGGCTGGGCGCGCGCGTGGTGGTGAACGCCTCCGGCCCCTGGGTGGACGCCGTGCGCGCGGCGGCGGGCATCACCGAGCGCGGCACGCGCATCCTGCGCCGGACCAAGGGCATCCACTGCCTGCTGCCGCGTCTGACCGACCGCGCGATCTACCAGTCGACCAGCGACGACCGCATGATCTTCATCATCCCGTGGCGCGAGTTCTCGCTGGTGGGCACCACCGATACCGACTTCGACGGCGACCTCGACCGCGTCCAGGCCACGCGCGACGAAGTGGACTACCTGCTCGGGGAAGCCCGTAAAGCGCTGCCCGATCCGCGCGTGCGCCGCGAAGAGGTCCTCTATACGTACGCCGGCGTGCGGCCGCTCTCCTACGAGGAGGGCACCTCGGCTCCCAAGGTCTCGCGCGCCCACCGCATCGTCGAGGAAGAGGGCGGGCGCTTCCTCTCGATCACCGGCACCAAGCTGACGTGCTTCCGCAGCCTCGCCGAGGCGCTGGGCGACCGCGTGTCGCGCGCTCTCGGCCGTCCGCGGCCGAGTCTCACCGCGCAGCGCACGCTCGACGGCGTGGACGAGGAGGTGGGCCAGGTGGAGGCGCGCGCGTGGCTCGACCTGTCGGGCGAGATGGCGGCCACGGGCCTCGATCGACGAACCTTGCACACGCTGGTGACGACGTACGGCCGCGTCTACCCGCGCGTCGTCGAGCTGGCCGGCAAGGTGCCCGGCGGCACCGAGCGTCTGTGCCCGCGCAACGCCGACATCGTGGCCGAGCTGCACCACGCGGTGCAGGAGGAGCTGACGGTGTCGCTGCAGGACTTCCTGCTGCGGCGCACGGGGATCGGCACCAGCCGCTGCCAGGGCGAGGACTGCGCCGACGCCATCGGCCGGCGCATGGCCACGCTGCTCGGCTGGTCCGAGCGGCGCCTCGACGCCGAGCTGGAGGCCTACCACACGCACGTGGCGCGCTCGCGCCGCGCTCTGGCGTGAGGGTCCTCCTCACCCTTCACAGGCTGTCGCCTCCGCGTCGCGTTCGGGTCGCGCTCGCTGTGCTATATTGCGGCACCGCCGTGGTCGAACTCTCTCATGGAGGCACGCATGAAGGCGCTCCTCGCGCGCACCGTCGCGCTCCTCGCGGTCGCCGTCCTCGTGAGCCCGTCCGCCGCGCTCGCCAGGACCGACATCCAGTGGTGGCACGCCATGACCGCGGTGCTCGGCGAGCGGATCAACGAGATCGCCGCGAAGTTCAACGCCTCGCAGAACGACTACGAGGTGAAGGCCGTCTACAAGGGCTCCTATCCCGACACACTGAACGCGGCCATCGCCGCCTACCGCGCCAAGCAGCCGCCGCACATCGTGCAGGTGTACGAGGTCGGCACGCAGACGATGCTCTCGTCGGGCGCCGTGTACCCCGTCTTCCAGCTCGTGAAGGACCACGGCGTGACCATCGACTGGAACGACGTCATCCCGCCCGTGAAGAGCTACTACGCGTCGGGCGGCAACCTCTCCTCGATGGCGTTCAACTCCTCGACGCCCGTCCTCTTCTACAACAAGGACCTCTTCAAGAAGGCCGGCTTGCCGGACCGAGCGCCCACCACGTGGGACGAGGTCGAGGCCGCCGCCAGGAAGCTCGTCGCCTCCGGGGCCAGGTGCGGGTTCAGCGCGGCGTGGCCGTCGTGGACGCTCATGGAGAACATGCACGCGCTGCACGACCAGCCGTTCGCCGATCACGCCAACGGCTTCGACGGGCTGGCGACCACGCTGAAGATCAACGGCCCCTTCGGCGTGAAGATGATGGAGCTGCTCCAGCGCGGCGCCAAGGAAGGCTGGTTCACCTACAACGGCCGCCTCAACAAGGCCGAGGCCAACATGGGCAACGGCGAGTGCGGCGTGTTCCTCAGCTCGTCGGCCTACATCGGCAACCTCACGCGCGCCTCCGAGGGGAAGTTCACGTGGGCGACCGGGCCGCTGCCGCGGATGGGCGGCTTCCCGCAGGGCAGCTCGATCATCGGCGGTGCCACGCTCTGGGTGCTCAAGGGCGCCAAGCCCGAGGAGTACAGGGGCGTCGCGCAGTTCTTCAGGTATCTCGCGTCCACCGAGAACCAGGCGTGGTGGGCGGGCGTGACCGGCTACCTGCCGATCTCGAACAGCGCGGTGAAGGCGATGGAGGCTTCCGGCCACTTCCAGAAGAACCCGCAGCAGCGCACGGCCATCACGCAGATGCAGCTCGGCAAGGTCACGCCCAACAGCCAGGGCATCCGGCTCGGCAACTTCCCGTCCGTCCGCGACGCCATCGAGGAGCAGATGGAGAACATCTTCAGCGGCAAGAAGACGGCGAAGCAGGGCCTCGACGACGCGGTGGCGAAGTCGACCGACATCCTGAAGGAGTTCGCCGCGCTCTATAAATAGAGGCGTCAAGGGCGGCCACCGGCCATGAAGCGCAGCGTCTTTCCGAACCGGTGGCTGCCCTATCTGCTCGTCGGTCCTCAAGTCATCATCACGCTCGTCTTCTTCTTCTGGCCGGCCTTCGAGTCGCTGCGGCTGTCGCTCTACCGCGCGTCGCCCTTCGGCGACCGCCTCATCTACGTCGGGCTGACGAACTTCGAGCGCCTGTTCCGCGATGACGCGTATCTGCGCTCGGTGATCACGAGCTTCGTCTTCTCGTTCGTGGTCACCTTCGCGGGGCTGGCGCTGGCGCTGCTGCTCGCCTCGATGGCCAACGCCAGGATCCGCGGGCTCGCCGTCTACCGCTCGCTGCTGTTGTGGCCGTACGGCATCGCGCCGGCCATCGCCGGCATCATCTGGCTGTTCGTCTTCCACCCGTCGTACGGGATCCTGCCGTGGCTGCTCTCGTTCGTGACCGCGTACCAGTTCAACTGGTTCCTCAAGGGTTGGGTCGCGATGGCGCTCATCATCGTGGCCGCCATCTGGAAGCAGTTCGGCTACAACCTCGCCTTCTACCTGGCCGGGCTGCAGGCGATCGAGAGCTCCGTGCTGGAGGCGGCCAGCGTGGACGGGGCGGGGCCGATCCGGCGCTTCTTCGCGATCACGTTCCCGCTGCTCTCGCCGGTGACGTTCTTCCTGTTCACGCTCAACATGACGTTCTCGTTCTTCGACACGTTCGGCCTCGTGCACGCGGTGACCCAGGGCGGCCCCGGCGACGCCACGTCGATCCTCGTCTACCGCGCGTGGCGGGACGGCTTCGAGGGCCTGCAGCTCGGCTACTCCGCGGCGCAGTCGGTGGTGCTGATGGCGCTCGTGATCATGCTGACCGCGTTCCAGTTCCGCTTCGCGGAGAAGAAGGTGACCTACTGATGGCGCGCACGCTGGCCCAGCCGGCGACGCTGGCCGCCGCGCAGGAGCGTCCGCGACGGAGGGACTGGCACGGCTTCACCGCCCACGTGATCCTGATCGCCTCGGTGGCCCTGCTGGCGTTTCCCCTCTACTACGCGTTCGTCATCAGCACGCAGACGCTGTCGCAGGTCACCACCACGCCGCCGAAGCCGTGGCCGTCCACCGCGTTGCTCGCGAACTACGCGGAGGCGTGGCACCGCGCGCAGATGGGCCGGATGCTGGTCAACAGCGCGATCGTGGCGCTCGGCGTGGCCATCGGCAAGATCGTGATCTCGCTGCTCTCCGCGTTCGCCATCGTGTACTTCGACTTCCGCGGCAAGAACGTCGTCTTCTGGATGATCTTCGTCACCCTGATGCTGCCCGTGCCCGTCCGCATCGTCTCCACCTACCAGGTCGTGAGCGTGCTCGGCTGGGTCAACACGTACTGGGGGCTGACGGTGCCGCTCATGGCGTCGGCCACCGGGACGTTCCTGTTCCGCCAGTTCTTCCGCACGATCCCCGACTCGCTGGCGGAGGCGGCGCAGCTCGACGGCGCGGGGCCGATGCGCTTCCTGTGGACGATCTTGATTCCGCTGTCGAAGGCCAACATGGCCGCGCTCTTCGTGATCCTGTTCGTCTACGGCTGGAACGACTACCTGTGGCCCCTGATGATCACCAACACGCCCGAGATGCGCACCGCCGTGATCGGGATCGAGACGCTGGTGCCGCGCACCTCGCAGCTGCCCGAGTGGAACGTCGCGATGGCGGTGGCCATGATGGTGCTGGCGCCGCCGGTGGCCGTGATCGTGGCCATGCAGCGCTGGTTCGTGAAGGGCCTGATCGAGACCGAGAAGTGAGACATTCTGTGTCAACCCCGAGGCGCGCCACGGCTTCGCCGGGGCGCGTCCGAGCGCTCGCCGGGGGAGTCCGAGGGGGGCGTAGCCCCCTTCGCTTGAAGAGGCTGGGGGGCCATGTCGGGGCCCCCCACGGTGACCAATGACGCGGCTGGCCGCGCACCGCGGCGGCGCGCGCCTCTGGCCCGAGAACAGCCTGCGCGCGTTCCGCGAGTCGCTGGCGCTCGGCGCCGACCTCGTCGAGCTGGACGTGCACCTCACCGCCGACGGGGCGCTCGCGGTCATCCACGACGCGACGCTGCGTCGCACCACGGACCGGCTCGGCCGCGTGCGCACGCGCACGGCCGCCGAGCTTCGGCGCGCGCGGCTGCGCGGCCCGGACCGACGGCTGACGGCCGAGCACGTGCCGATGCTCGAGGACGCCCTCGCGATCGTGGCCGAGGCCGGCGGCGGCGTGCTCGTGGAAGTCAAGGCGCCGGGCCGGAGCCTCGGCGTCCGCTACTTTCCGCGCTCCCGGATCAGGCCGGGCGCGCGATACCAGGGACTCGAGGAGCGGGCCATCGCCGCGCTGTCGAGCGCGAGGCTCCTCGAGCGCGCCAACCTCATGTCGTTCAACCCGGCGGTCATCGAGCGCGCCCGGACGCTGGCCCCCAGGCTGAGCACGACGCTGCTCGTGTCCGCGATGCACGTCCGGCTGGCCCGCGCCCGGCCGGCCGACACGGTGGCGTGGGCGCTCCGGTACGGCGCCACCGACGTCGGGCTCAAGTACACGCTCGTCGACGAGCGCGTGATGGCGGCCGCGCGGGCGGCCCGGGTGAAGGTCGGCGTGTGGACCGTCAACGACGAGCCGGAGATGCGCCGGGTGATCGCTCTCGGCGTGGACGTGCTGACCAGCGATCGTCCGGACCTCGCGCTGCGCGCGCTCGGGCGGGCGTGATCCGGCGCGTCGCCATCGCGGGAGTGCTGCTTGCCCTCGCGAGCTCCGCGTCCGCCGGGCCGGGACCGCTCATCGCCGCGCATCGTGGCGGGGCACGGCTATGGCCCGAGAACAGCCTCGCCGCGTTCCGCGGCGCCATCGCGCTCGGCGTGGACGCGCTCGAGTTCGACGTCCACCTGACCGCGAGTGGCGAGCCCGTCGTCATCCACGATCCCACGCTCGATCGCACCACCACGGCGCGCGGGCTCGTGCTCGAAGCGACGCGCGACGCGCTCTCGACCGCGCGGCTGCGCGACGCGACCGGCGCGCCGACGGACGAGCGCGTGCCGACGCTGGCCCAGGTCCTCGATCTCGCGGCGTCGTCGAAGGTCGAGGTCTTGCCGGAGATCAAGCCACAGGTCAACGGCGCTCCCTACGGCGGTCTCGAGGTGCTCGTGCTCGAGGCCCTTGCCGCGCGCGGTCTCTCGCCGCGAGCGGTCGTGCAGTCCTTCGACCCGGCCACGCTGGCGCGCGTGCGCGCGCGGACGCCGTCGGCGCGAACGATGCTGCTCGTGAGCCGAACGCGCCTGGGTGTCGAGGGCATCAGCGCGGTGGACGCCGTGCGCCGGGCCGCCGGCGTCGGGACGACCGACGTCGGCATCGACCACCACCTCGTGGACGCGCGCGTCGTCGCGGCCGCACGGGCTGCCCGCGTGCGCCTCTCGGCCTGGACCGTGAACGCGGAGGCCGACCTGCTGCGCATGCGCACATTGGGCGTCGATGTCGTGATGACCGACCGCCCGGACCTGGCGCTCCGGCTATTCGGGAGACGCTGACTCGATCAGCGTGATTTCAGCCGCACGTCCTCGTAGGGCGACGAGAAGAAGGCGTAGCCGGCCACGAGGCCGATCCCCGACTCCTCCACCCGCGGCCCGACGCCGCTCATGGCGGCCAGCTGCCAGATCGGCGCGAAGATCGCCTTGTCGTGCATGAGCTGCTGGATCCGGTGCAGGGTCGCCTCGCGCCGCTTGCGATCCAGCTCCGTCGCCTGTTCGCGGAACAGCCCGTCGATGTCCGGATAGCTTCCATACACGTAGGTGCCGCCGGAGGCGACGAAGGCCTCGATCCGCGTGGCGGCGTTGCCGAACGCGCCGCTGCCACCCTGGACGAGGTTCTTCAGCTTCTTGTCGCCGAACGCCTTGAAGAACGCGGCCCGCTCGAGCGGCCGCACCTTCGCCCGGATGCCGGAGGCCTGAAGATAGTTCACCGTCGCCTCGGCCACGTTCACGAACGCCGCGTCGACGAAGTAGTCGCCCGCGTCGAAGCCGTTCGGGTAGCCTGCCTCCGCCAGGAGCTGCCGGGCCCGGGCGGGATCGTACGCGTACGCCGACGGCTGCCAGTAGAAGTCGAAGCTCGTGGGGATGAGGCTCCCCGTGATCTTCGCGTGTCCCAGGTTCTCCGCCTCGTTGATCGCCTGCCGATCGATGGCGTGGTTCGCGGCCAGACGCACGCGCCGATCGTGCCACGGTGATTTCGGATCCCACTGGTCGGCGAAGTACACCCAGAACGTGGTCGGCACCACGGTCGCCTTCAGCGTGAGCCCGGGTGTGCGCCGGGCTTCTTCGGCCAGCGCGCCGAAGAACGCGTACCCGATGTCGACCTCACCACGCTTGAGCGCGGCCAGCCGCGTGGAGTCGTCCGGGATCGCTCTGAAGACGAGGCGCTTCACGCTCGGCGTCTTGCGCCAGTACTGATCGAACGCTTCCAGCACGAGCTCCACGCCCGGTGTGAACGAGACGAACCGATAGGGCCCGGCGCCGATCGGCGCCTTCTTGAAGCCGTCCTCGCCGACCTTCTCGACGTACTTCTTCGGCACGATCCAGCCCGCCCCGGTGGCGATCGAGTAAAAGGTCATGAAGTCGGGCCATGGCTGCTTCAGGCGGATGCGGACCCGCCCCGGATCCGGAGTCTCGATGGCCAGCACACGGTCCTTGAGCATCCTGTTGGACGCCCCGCGATAGCGCTCCAGCGAGAACTTGACGTCCTCGGCGGTGACCGGCTCGCCGTTGTGGAATCGCACGCCTTTGCGGAGCACGAACTCGTAGACGAGCCAGTCCGTCGACGCGCTCCACGACTCGGCCAGGCTCGGCGCCATGGGGTTGCCCGGCAGCGGCTTCACCATCGCGTCGTGCAGCGCGTACAGCACCACGAACGGCGTGATGATCCCGGACGTCTCGGCGGGGTCGAACCAGGTCGGAGCGAGCGAGAAGTGAACCGCCCAGGTCATCTGGCCTTCGGGCGAGGCGTGGCTCGGCGTCGCGCCGAGGGGCGGGATCGCGAGCAGGAGCAACGCGAGGAGGAGTCTTCGAACGAGTCGCATCGCGCGCGCCTCCTTCAACGAGGCCCTATGATAGCCTCCCGCTATCATGGTCGGCGGCTTCGTGCTCGCGCTCGACCAGGGAACGACCGGCTCGACGGCGCTCGTCGTCGACGTCACGGGCGCCGTCCGGGCGCGCGGCTACGCCGAGGTCCCGCAACACTATCCGCGGCCGGGCTGGGTGGAGCACGACCCCGAGGACCTCTGGACGACGGTCGAGCGGGCCGCGACCCAGGCGCTGAAGACGGCCGGCATCACCGGCGACGACGTCGCCGCCATCGGCATCACCAACCAGCGCGAGACGACGACCGTCTGGGACCGCGCCACCAGTGCGCCGATCCACCGCGCGATCGTCTGGCAGTGCCGCCGCACCGCCGCCGCCTGCGATCGGCTGCGCGCCGAGGGTCACGAGGCGATGGTGCGCGAGCGCACCGGTCTCGTGCTCGACGCCTACTTCTCGGGGACGAAGATCGCGTGGATCCTCGACCAGGTGCCCGACGCGCGCCGCCGCGCCGCGCG
>Ga0209690_1001708_pt1 | contig 12517 bp, 10 predicted proteins | sample GraSoiAngelo_150_FD_186164 | JGI IMG/M metagenome (GOLD analysis project Ga0209690, IMG submission 186164) | Grasslands soil microbial communities from the Angelo Coastal Reserve, California, USA - 14_1009_09_40cm (SPAdes) (version 2) | ecosystem: Environmental > Terrestrial > Soil > Grasslands ...
CCCGGAAAGTTTTATGCGCTGCCGCAGGCGCCGCAGCAATACAAACAACTGCTCATGGTAGCCGGTGTGGAGAAGTATTTTCAGATCGCGAAATGTTTTCGTGATGAAGATTTGCGCGCCGACCGGCAACCGGAGTTTACCCAGATTGACATCGAAACTTCGTTCGTCACGCCGCACGACATTTTCGCTGTGACCGAAGGGATGCTGGCGGCGATTTTCAAGGCCGCACGCAACATCGACATCAAAACTCCGTTCGACCGGCTTACATATCGCGAGGCGGTCAGTCGCTACGGCAGCGATAAACCGGACCGCCGTTTTGGGATGGAACTTGTCGATCTCGGAGAAGTTTTTAGCCAAAGCAGTTTCAAAGTTTTTCGCAGCGCACTCGATGCGGGCGGAGTAGTGAAAGCGGTCAATGCGAAAGGCTTCGCCGGAATTACGATCGGACAAGCCGATGAACTTACGGAAATTGCAAAGTTGTACGGCGCCAAAGGTCTCGCCTTCATCAAGATCGAGAACGGCGAATGGAAATCGCCCATCGTGAAATTCTTCTCTGAGGCGGAAAAGGCGGCGCTGCAATCGAAACTAGAAATCGAGGAAGGCGACTGCATCTTCTTCGGCGCAGACAAATGGGAAATCGCCTGCGAAGTGCTTGGCCGATTACGGCTGCGCATCGCAGAGATGCAAAAGCTCAGGACTGCTGCTGAAATCTGGGACTTTCTCTGGGTCACAGATTTTCCGCTCTTCGAATGGAGTCCCGAGGAAAACAAATGGAACGCCATGCATCACCCATTTACGCGACCGAAAACCGAGGACATGGCGCTGTTTGAAGCGAAGAAATTCGCAGACGTTCGCGCCGAGGCGTACGATATCGTATTGAATGGCGTCGAGATTGGCGGCGGCAGCATACGTATTTACGAGCCAGAGTTGCAGGAGAGAATGTTCGAAGCGCTCGGCATCAGGCCGGAACATCAGCAATCCCAGTTTGGGCATTTGCTCCGCGCGCTGCGGCTCGGCGCGCCACCGCACGGCGGAATCGCCCTCGGGCTCGATCGGCTGGTCATGCTCATTTGCGGCGAAGAGACAATTCGCGATGTGATGGCATTCCCGAAAAACAATCGTGGACTGGACCTGATGACAAACTCGCCTGGCGAAGTCGATCCGCGACAATTGCGCGACTTGTCGATCAAGTTGGCGCGCGAGAAAAAGGTGTAGTGGTGGTCTGTCCTCAGGATCGACAAACTCGCGTCTAAGCTGGGTTTCGTTGTATAGGCCTGATTGATACGCTTCGAGTTGTTGATCGAAGCGCTCAACGAGATCCGCAATCACAGGGGAGCCGGCATAGCTGATCGAGAATTAGATGCTAGCCCCCTCAAGATCAAGCTGGCTGCCGACGAATGGGGCAGAACTGATTATGCCGGCTTAAAAGCTTGAGCGCGGGTCGCTCAATAGCCCAGGGCCTTTTTCCGCTCCAAGGCACCGGGCAGGGCCTCCTTGCGGGCTGTGATCGCTTCGGTGCCCGAGTCCTTCAGCTGGTGGGACTGAACCGCGTTGAACTCGATATCTTTCGCGAATTCGGGCGGAACGTCGTCCTCCGCGTAGATGGCGTGCACCGGACACACGTCCACACATGCCATGCAATCAATGCAATCTTCCGGGTGAATGACCACCTGGTTGTCCAGTTCGTAGAAGCAGGCGACTGGGCACACCTCCACACAGTCGGTGAACTTGCATCCGTTGCATTTGTCGGTCACGACGTGGGGCATGGGATTTGGGTGGTTAAGGTTGCGTGAAAAGACTGCCGTTGATGCTCAAGTAATCAGTGATGCCCGTCCGGTCAATTCCTCTTTCAATATCGCGCTAAGCCGCTCCTGGGTGATTTTCGCGGCCGGTCCGGAACAAAATCGCTACCGAAAACGTGACGATTGTTCCGAAGCAGATCCACCAGGGAAACACCAGGACTGGTAGCCAGCTTGGCTGCACGTAGAGCTGCCTACCGAAGATGCTGGCGATGCCATTGGGCAATCCGCTCAAAATAGCTACGACAATAAAGCCAATCACCATGGCAACGAGGTTGCCGCGATTGTTGCCGCGTCGTTTGGTGAAAATTCCGCAAAGGAAAACGCCAAGCAGCGAGCCATAGGTGTAACCGAAAATGCCGAGCACGATCGGAATGATTCGCACATCGGGGTGCACGATTACGAGATAAGACGTTGTGGAAGCAACCGCGATCATTAGGATCGAAAACCATATCGTGGCCCAGCGAACCGCGCGCAGACTTTGTTCTGTTGTCGATCTTGGGTTGATAAAGGTTTCATACCAATCACGCGTGAAACTGGTAGCCAGCGCGTTCAGGGCGGTGCTAAGCGAGCCCATCGCCGTGGCAAAAATTCCTGCGATCAAGAGTCCGCGCAGCCCGACTGGCATTTCATACAAAATGAAGTGACAGAATGTTTCGTTAGGCGTTTTCGGAAGCGTCGGATCGGGGTGCGCCTGGTAATACGTCCAGAGCAGCAGACCGATGCTGAGAAATGTCAGCACAATCGGGATGTCAGCGAGACCGGACATGATCAGCGATCGCCTGCTGCGGCGAACGTCAGGCGCGGTCAACATGCGCTGCACCATATCCTGATCAGTGCCGTGCGTGGCCATCGTGATGAATGTCGATCCGATCATTCCGGCAAAAATTGTGTATTCGGTCTCAAACATTCCTTTGATTTGTCCCCAACCCGTCTTGGCCGGATCGAGACCTGTGGTTAGAAAATCGGAAATGCCAAATCCGCCGTGGCGTTGCACGATTTCGTGCCAACCACCGGGGATTGCCGAATAAAGCAATCCAAGCGCAATGAGCGCGCTGCCCATCATGATTGAAGCTTGAATAAAATCGGTCCAGATGACCGCTTTGATTCCACCTAGTGTCGTGTAAATCGCGGTAAGGATCACGATCGCAATCGTTGATCCGATATAAATCAGCAGCATTTCAGCTCGCCCGGGGCGGCTGCCTGAGATCATCTGGTAGGCGAGCGCGAGCGCAATGGCCGCCACATACAAACGTGCACCAGACGCGAGCAGGCGCGTGATCATGAAAACCGCGGATGCTGCGTTCTTCGTCGGCACCCCGAACCGCGCGGTGAGATACTCGTAGATCGAGTACACTTTATAATCGTAATAGGGCTTGATGAAAATATAGCTAACGAGAATGCGTGCGAGGATCGTCCCGAGCGCGAGTTGCACGTAAGTGTAGTTGCGGAGCGCAAAACCTTCACCCGGCGTGCCGAAAAAAGTGCCCGCGCTTGTCTCGGCTGCGATGATTGAAGCAAGGACCGCCCACCACGGAATCCGACGCCCGCCTAGCGCAAAGTCGGCAAGGTTTTCCTCCTTTCGCCCCATGTAGAGGCCGATCGAGATGATGAGAACAAAATAGAGAACGAGAACTCCTGAGTCGATCACGAGCCGTCCATCCATGTCGACCTTAGTTAGCCACAGATGAACACAGATTCACACAGATAAAGAAGCGAAGATTTCAAATTGCATCATCCGTGTTTGATCCGTGTTAATGTGTGGCAAGAATGAAGCTGGTTGAAATTCCCGCGCTGGATTTCGATCTGGCGATGAGCCTCGACTCCGGCCAGGTCTTTCATTGGCAAAAGACCGATAACGGATTTGTGGGAACAATTGGCGACGAGCCGGTTTATGCGGAACAGAGCGGCGAACTTTTACGCGTGAGCCAGGGTCGCACGGAATTAGTTCGTCATTATTTCGCGCTCGATCATCCGCTTGCGGAAATCTGCGCATCGTTTCCGAATGATGCGATCATGAGCGCAGCGCGACGTTTTTGTCGCGGCTTGCGGATTATTCGTCAACCGAAGTGGGAATGTCTTGCCACCTTCATCTGTTCATCGATGAAGCAGCTCGCGCACATTCGTCAAATTTCGCTCGCGCTCCGGAACCGTTTTGGTGACCAACGTCACGTCGAGAACCATGTCGTTTACACGTTTCCACCGGCGCAGCGAATTGGGCAAGCTTCTGAGAGTGAATTACGCGAATGCGCACTCGGTTATCGCGCCAAGAACCTGCTCGCAACCGCGCGGCTCGTGAGTTCAGGTGAAGCGAATCTGGAAGGGTGGTACGCGTTATCCGATGTCGATCTTCGGGCAAGGCTGTGCTGGCTGCCGGGCGTTGGCGTGAAGGTTGCTAATTGTATGATGCTCTTCGGCTACGAACGCCTGCGCTCTTTTCCCATCGATGTTTGGATCGAGCGCGTCTTGCGAGAGAAATACTTCCCGCGGAAGAAAAAAATGACGGCGCAGGGGCTGCGTGAATTTTCCGAAACCTATTTTGGCGAACACGGCGGTTACGCGCAGCAATACTTGTTTCATCATGCGCGGACAGCTTTACGGAAGTCGGCAGCAGCGAGAGATTCCTCGACTCCGAAAGCGCCTGCTCGCCCGGTCACTGCGGGCCTTTCGGAGTTCGGGGCCCGGAATGAGAAGAGGAGAGATGCGCGAATGGCCTCATGCAGTCAGGAGCAGCCAGAGACTCTTGAACCAAAAAGCTTTCGGGGTTCGGAATGACAACGGAAAGCCCCTGGCTTCGGGGAAGCGGGAATTGAGAGCCTGCCCTTTCCGCAGTCGAAATGGGTCAATCGCGCCTGTCCATTGCGCAATCAGAAGGCGAGGGGTCGTTCATCGAACCCACCGAAGGCCCGGCGCAATTTGTCAGCGCTCGTCGGGTGAGATAATGTCCAGGTTCTAAGCTGAGGAAACTCTGAGCCCGAATCTCTGCTACATTTGTTAATAGACCGCTTTCATGACGACGGCTAATATCATGTTCGCTCAACCGGGCGGCGGAATGCTCGATCACGAACACGATGCGCGAAAGGTATTGTGGGCGCTGCTTGCGGCAATTTTCATTCATTTAGTGGTCGCTTACCTGCTTGCTGTGTGGGGCGGAGTTTTCTCCCCGGCAGCTCCAATCGAGGAACAGCCGGTTCAACTGACCTTTGTTGATCTTCCGCAGGCACCGTTGGTTCCCAAGAACTCAGCCTTTATGGAGACGGACGAATCGAAAGCATCTGCGCAGCCACCGAAGGAGAAAACATTTGAATCGAACGCCAACTCCATCGCGGCGAGCGAGCTTCCCGCCACTGGCGAAGCGCCATTGCCGTCGCAAACGGGCAAGGATCGGCCGTTTGTGGATCTAGAAACACATCCGCACTCGCTTCAAATGGACGGGGCGCAACCGCAGCCAAGTGTGATGCCGCAAGAAAATCCGACGCCGTCGGCAGCCCCGCAACCGGCTCCGCTCACCGCAGCGGAACAATTTGCAATGTTAACGGCGAGGCCCACTCCGGCGGAGAAGCCTTCCACTGCACCGGCATCGATGCGGTCCGCATATCGCGCTTTGAAAGATCGAACGCGCGTCTCGGGAAGGATCACGAATCGCGGGATTAGTTCGGTCAACGCGCTAGGGACACCCTTGGGACGCTACCAAAAGATAGTGACGGATTCAGTCGGATCGCGCTGGTATACTTATGTGGATCAGAAGCGTGACTTGATTAACATTGGCACCTTGCGGCTTCGATTTTACGTCGACCGGAACGGAGCGGTGAAGAATCTCAAGGTGACCGAGAACAGCTCGAACGAGGCTTTTGCCAACGTTTGCTTGCAATCGGTTCTTGAAGCCCAACTTCCGCCGATTCCTGAGGAAATCGCGAACACTCTGCCGCCAGAGGGTCTGGAGTTCGAGGCATTCAGTTTCACTATTTATCCAAATTTATGATCGCCGCCTGGATAATTGGCGAAACGCCGGGAGTCGTAGACAAGGTCGTCGGGTTTTTCACGAGGGGCGGGCTGTTCATGTGGCCGCTGCTCGCATGCTCGATTGTGTCCGTGACGACGATGATTTTGCGCGGCGTCGCCTTGCGAGAGAAAAACGTGATGCCACGGATGATCGAGAACGAGATCGAACGCCTCGTTCCCGGAGGGAGCGTGGAGCGGCTGGCGCGGATAGTGCATGTTGATCCGTCGTCGCTGGCGCGGATCACGCGTGTCGCGCTGCAATATTTGCGCGGGCCGCGCTCGGAAAACGTGGAAGTGGTTCAAACGCGTGCGCGTCACGAGATGGTGCGCCTTGAAAAAGGTCTCATCGTTCTCGAAGTCATCGTAGGCATTGCACCGCTGCTCGGTTTGATCGGCGCGGTTTCGGGACTGGTGCATGTTTTTTCCCATCTAGGATTGAGCTCGGGCGCATCGGACACCCGCCAGATCGCGCTCGGCATCGCCGAAGCGCTGAATGCAACCGTTTTCGGGCTTTCGATCGCCGTGCCGACGCTGATCGGGTTCAGCTATTTTTCGAGAAAAGTAGAAGTGATGTCGGTGGAGATGGAAACGTTAGTCGTCGAGTTAATCAACAAATGCTATTACGGGCGATCCTCGCGCGAATTCGAGCCAGCAAAAGCGCCGTCCGCCGCGCACATACCGATTCCGACGCCGGTCGCGTAAAACGCGCGGCACATTTCACGCCATGAACTTCGCGGTGCGAAAACGGCGAGCGCCCCTCATTATCATCGTCTCGCTCGTCGATATTCTGATCATCCTGCTGATCTTTTTTGTCGTCTCAACGACGTTTAAGAAAGATCAGCCGGAGGTGCAAATTAATCTGCCGGAATCCAAGACTGCGAAGAAGCTGCCCGCTGAATTGGAACACGTGATCGTAAGTATCGATCAAGATGATGAAATCAAACTGGATGGACGAGCCATGGGCGTGGACCAACTGGAGGACGCGGTCCGCGACTTGCCCGAGGCCCGCAAGTCCACGCTCGCACTGCAGGCGGACAAAAAAGCCTCCTTCGGCACGATCATCAAAGTCATGGATGCGTTGAAGCTGGCGGGCGTGAGAAATTTGCCGGCGTTTACTCGCGAAGAGAAATGATATTGCCGATCCTCCAGTACGGCGACCCGATCCTACGGGCGAAAGGCAAACGGATCGAGAAGATCAACGATCACATTCGGGATCTGATCGCCAACATGATCGAGACCATGCATGCTGCCAATGGCGTCGGCCTGGCGGCACAGCAAATCGGTGAAGCTTTGCAGCTCACCGTGCTCGACGTTTCGCAAGTCGAAGATCGGCCAAGCACGCTGAAGCTGAACGGGAAAGATGCCGATCCGGCGACGTCGATGCCGCTCGTCTTGATTAATCCGGAGATCGAAATAGGCAGCGCAACCGAAGCTGGAACGGAAGGTTGTTTGAGCTTCCCGGAAATTACCGGCGAAATCGAGCGGGCAAAATCAATACTCGCGCGCGCACAAACTTTGGAAGCCGGCAGAATCGAAATCGAAGCGAGCGGCTTGCTCGCGCGCGCGATTCAACACGAAGTCGATCATCTTAACGGAATTCTCTTTATTGATCGCATGAATTCGGCTGCGAAGGCAGCTTTATCGAGCCGGTTAAAACGAATGCAGAAGCAAACGAGACGCGGCCAGCGCATTCGTGCGGAAGACCGACAGTCGCTCGCCATCGAGACGACGTTGTAGCCGTCGACCTGCCCTGCCACGCCGTAGCCGTTGCGAAGGCGGGTGGGCGACGCCGTGGGATGGAATGGTTTCTCAGCGCTACGCGTACCGGCACAAACGCGTGGTAGTCGTAGTCTGGGCGCTGTGTCGCCCTGCAAGTGAGAACGCGATGAGCACTTCGACACCGCGAGGCGGCTACAGTGAAATGCGCGGGGTGATGCTCATAGCCATTGCGTGGCGGCTAGAGCGCTTTGTAGTCAACCGAAATCGTGCGGTAAAGGAGCGCGTCGTGTTGGGCCGAGAAGTAAAAAAGCTCAAGCATCGTCGCGCCGACCACCCATTGATAGCCAACCAGCGTTTGGATGACGTCCGTATCGGTATCGCGAGAACGCGAGACTAGTTTTCCTGTTCCGTACTTCTCGTCGAAGTATTTGCGAATCTCGCCCATTCGCTTGTTGTAGGTTTCGATCGACCAGTCCGGATATTCGTATTGCAGCTCCACTGCAACCAGCGCCCTTTGCCTGAAAGTAAACAGAGTACGCCTCAACCCCGGGTGAACGAGCCCCTCCACTGTCCAGACATCCCGGTTCTCCTTTTTCTCGCGCGATACAATTTTGGCTTTTGCGCCATGGAGAACGTCTTCCACGCGCGCCATGGAGTCGTTCCAACGAAAACCGAACGGCGGCAACAGCTCGTCGACGGCATATGCATACGACACAGTGAGAAAGAAGGCAATCAAGCTGGTCGGAAGAATTTGCCGGATTGCCCGGCACCGGCTGAAATTGACGATGCCGTTCGCTGTCCAGTTCGTCATTTTCGTTTGCGTTGCCTGCATTTGCGATTCGCAGAGCATCCCTACAGCACTCTGGCGGCGGCAAAATTGCGCCCGCGGGCCAATTCGGTCAACTCGAGAATGGACGCTCAGGAATGCGAGCAAATAGATCGGCAAGCTGAACGGTGAATGAGCCGGCAAGAATAGCGGGAGCCGACTGCACGTAAAAAGGACAAATCTTGTTGTCCCTAGGGACAGGCGCGTTTCCCTTTTTCAGTCAAGAAATTTTTTTGGTTCAACGAAAAATAAATTTCAGTTTTTTTCTTGTCGATTCTAGCCGCGATTTCTAATCTCAAGCCCGCTGGCAGGGCAGAAAGGGAGCCGATGTGAATAAGTTGTGAACATTTCCGAGAAACTTTTAGCAGCGAGAATGAACGACACCCCGCCCCCCAAAAACAAACGAGCTCATGCGCGTGGCTATTTCGCCGCAACTCGTTCGCTATTAAACTGTGCGAAGTTCAATTTCCCCTCGTATTTACGCATTTTGGGCGTTTTTTCCCAGCATTCCATTGGGAAATTGTACTGGGGATCAGTCCAATATCTTCTCGGGTTCGCAGGGCGTTTTCCCCCGATATCAGCCTCTGTGGCGATTGTGTAACACTGTTAACAAGTTGCTATGGACAAGAAATGTGCGCAGCTGTGGCAGCGATTATCCGCTGCGCTCAAGCCACAGGTCAGCCCGGATAGTTTCAAACGTTGGTTTTCTGCCACCGAGTTGGTCGAAGCCAGTGATAAATCGCTCACTCTTCGTGTCCCAAATAACATCTATCAGTTCTGGATCGAGAGTAACTATATGACGGCATTGCAGGCCGCCATCGTCACCGCATTTGGCGCCCCACGCGCCGTGAGGTTTTCCTCTCCTTCTGGAACCGCGGGGCAAACGCCTCTGGAGGATGCGGTCCTCCTAAAAGAGATTTTGCCAGCGTCACAAGGCGACACGAAAGCAGGCGCAAGCGTGCTCGGGCTCAACCCACGAAACACGTTCGAATCTTTTGTGGTCGGCCCGAACAACGAGATCGCGCATGCTGCCAGCCTCGCGGTCGCGCAGTCACCAGCGCGTACTTACAACCCGCTCTTTATTTACGGGGGCGTCGGCCTCGGGAAGACCCATCTGATGCAGGCCATTGGCCAGGAGGTCTGGGCGAAGAAAAAAAACATGAAGGTGATGTATCTCTCCAGCGAACTCTTCATCAACGAGTTCATCGATGCGATCCAGCACAGCAATCTGGTCAAGTTCCGAAAGCGATATCGGCAAGCCGATCTTCTTTTGATTGACGACATCCAATTTCTCGGTGGCAAGGAGCGTTCGCAGGAAGAATTTTTTCACACGTTCAACACGCTGTTCGATGGACATAAACAAATCGTGCTCTCCAGCGACCGGCCAGCTTCCGAGATCGCCAACCTGGAGCACCGCCTGGTTTCCCGCTTTGAGTGGGGACTTACCGCCGAGCTTCAGCCACCGGACATCGAGACGCGCCTGGCGATCTTGCGGAAAAAAGCGCGCACGATGCAGATCAAATTACACGATGACATTTTTCAATTTCTCGCCAGTCGCATTCGCACAAATGTGCGTCGTCTGGAGGGTGCGCTCATGCGCGTGGCATCGTTTGCTTCACTTAGCGGAAAGGAGCTGACGCAGGAAGTCGTCGAGCATCTGCTGAAGGATATCTTGCAGGAAGAAGGGCGGCATTCCATTACGATCGAACAAATTCAGCGGCGCGTGGCCGAACACTTTGATGTGCGTGTGGCGGATATGACCAGCAAACGGCGTCCCGCGAGCATTGCCTTTCCACGACAGGTTGCGATGTATCTGGCGCGGGAGCTTACCAAGGCGTCCCTAAATGAAATTGGAGATGCATTTGGAGGACGCGATCACGGCACCGTCCTGCATGCTTGCAAACTGGTAAAGAAGCGCATGACCGAGCAGGACAACCTTCGTCAGACAATCTCCTTTATCGACAGTTCGCTACAGCGTTGATGCTCGCGCGGAACATAGACTTCTCCGCCGCAGGACAGATTCGATGCGGCGAACAGTCTGTGCCGCCAGCCCCGAAAGCTTTCGAGGCTGTTGCGGCACGAGATTGCGGTTGCCGAATAAAATCGAAAGCCTTACATCTTAAGCGCTCCTTTGCATCATGAAATTCAGTGTTACGAAAGAAAACCTGCTTGAGGGCCTGCAACAGGTCCAAAACGTAGTCAGCACACGAACGACTCTGCCTATTCTTTCCAACGTCCTGTTGCAGGCCAACGGCAGCGAAGTTCACCTAACCACAACCGATCTTGATGTCGGAGTGCGCGGCAGTTGCGAAGCGCAAGTGGAAAAGGCAGGCGCGACCACGCTCCCGGCACGTCGTCTTTTCAATATCGTTCGTGAACTGCCCTCCAGCGAAATTCAGATCGATGTCGATGGAAAGAACGCCGCATCGATCCGGAGCGGACAAAGCTTTTTCAAAATTCTGGGATTGCCTGAGGAAGAGTTTCCGCCGCTGCCGAAATTTGAGGATGCGAAAGTCGTCACGATTCGACAAAAAGATTTGCGAGACGGGTTACGCAAAACTTCGTATGCCATATCGACGGACGAGACCCGTTACGTACTTAACGGAGTCCTTTTCAGTTTCAAGGATAACAAGCTCACGCTGGTGGCAACGGATGGCCGGCGACTTGCCATGGCCGAAATCGAACTGGAATTCCCGCGCAGCCATGAAACCGACATTATTATTCCCACGAAAGCTGTCACTGAATTGCAACGCCTGCTTACCGATGACGGCGAGGTGAAAGTGAACATGGGCAGCGGCCAGATCGCATTCGATCTGAACAAGACGCTGCTTGTCTCGAAATTGATCGAAGGCAATTATCCAAACTATCGCCAGGTCATTCCGGCTGAAGCAAAGGAGCGAATAAAACTCGAGCGCGAAACATTCTTAAATTCATTGCGCCGCGTTTCGCTGCTGGCGAGCGACAAATCAAATTCGATCAAGCTGAAATTCAGCAAGAACAACATCGACATCACAGCCAACACGCCGGAAGTCGGCGAAGCAAAGGAATCGCTGCCCGTCCAGTACAAAGGACGCGATTTTTCTATCGCGTTTAATCCGGAATTTCTCATGGCTCCACTGCGCGCCCTGGCCGAGGACGAAGTCTTTCTCGATCTCATCGACGAGATGAGTCCGGGCGTTTTGAAGATTCAGACGCCGTTTCTCTATGTCCTGATGCCGATGCGCATCAGCTCATAACGGTTAAGCGGCAGCTGTAGTCGCCTCGCTCTGTCGAGGCGCTTTATTGCATCGATTCACCGCGGCAGAGCGCCGTGGCTACAGCCGCCTCGACGTCGACGATTCCCAGGTCGGTAAGCCTCCCGCTCGCTGCACGGAGGACTTTTGCATTTTTATTCATCGGCGCCCAGACAGCCGGATCGGTCGGACCGAAGAGCAAGACGCATCTTGCTCCCGCGGCCGCGGCAAGATGCGAGACTCCGCTATCGTGTCCGATGAAAATCGCATGTACGAACAGCGCCGCCAACTCCGGTAACGGCAGATTTCTCGCAACCTGGACGCGATCGTTTCTCCAAACCGTTTGCAATTGCCTCACCCGATCTTCGTCGGCTTCGCCAGATGCCAAGATGAACGATCCGTGAAAATCATCCGAGCCAAGCAAATGATTCCCGAGATCGATCCAATTCTCTAACGGCCAATTTTTCCTTTCACTTCCGCTGGCGGGATGAAAGACAACGATCGGCTTGGGGGACTGACCCAGAAATTTCTCGACCGCAATTACGTCGGCTCGTGACGGAAAGATTCTCGCAGCGAGATCATCAACTCGAAGCCCCAATTCTTCGAGAGGTCGCGCAAGCTGGCGCGCGGCATGGTCATGATGGCCGACCTTCGCCGGTCCGTGGATTAGATTTTCTACGCCGCATCGGCGCAGGTTGTTCTCAAAGATTCCATCCGGGTCGTAAAGATAGCTAATGATCAAGTCAAAACTCGCGAAATAATCTGCGAGTTCTGCAGACAATTTTGAGTCTTTCGCAAAGAAGCTCGAAAGCGGTCCGTATTCGATCGACCGGACTGCTTGAGCGTAAAACCGATTTTCTGCCAGCACTGCAATATGTTTGTAACCGAGGATCTCAAGGTGAGCGTGGGGATATGCCTCACGCAATGCCTTCAGTGCT
>Ga0209690_1001709_pt1 | contig 12516 bp, 16 predicted proteins | sample GraSoiAngelo_150_FD_186164 | JGI IMG/M metagenome (GOLD analysis project Ga0209690, IMG submission 186164) | Grasslands soil microbial communities from the Angelo Coastal Reserve, California, USA - 14_1009_09_40cm (SPAdes) (version 2) | ecosystem: Environmental > Terrestrial > Soil > Grasslands ...
TCGAACGCCAGACCCATGCGGTGTCCCTTGGGATCGACCCAGTCGGGATCGAGCTGCTTGATCAGCTCGAGCGTGTCCCACATGAGGCGAATGCCGCTCGGGAGGGTCGCGTCGAGGTGGTCGTCGGCAGCATCAGCCACGTCGATGCCCAGCAGACGGTAAAAGCGCACCGACTCCTTCATGTCGCGGGTCACGATCCCGATGGCGGCGAGGGCCGGCATGAATCGAGGCTAGTACCTAGAGCCCGTCGCCGAGAGCGCTTCCCCACGCGGCCATGTCCGGGTCCCTTTTGCCGAGGCCACGGCAATACGCGGCATCCGCAATCTCGAACAACTGCTCGCGTCGATAGCGCTCGACCGCCGCGTTGAGGCGGATCGATTTCGTCTTCATCGGTGGCCTCCCGTTGTCAACCGAACTGTAGGACGTCCCGTGACAACCACTCCGAAAACTTCCGCGAACCTGCTCATCCGCGTTAGCGGCTTGTCCGTATGGGGATCGAGAACCGCATCACGGGAGGTCTCCCATGCGCCCGCTCGCAATGAGCCTCGCCACCGCATTGCTCGTCGCAGCCTGCGGCGGCACTGCCGCGCCGAGCCCGAGTCCCAGTCCATCGCCGACCCCGAAGCCGACGGTCGTCGCGAAGGTCGCGACCGACGCCACGCTCGGCAAGATCCTCGTCGATCAGGCTGGCAAGACCGTGTACCAGTGGTTCAAAGACATCGACGAGAACAGCCAGTGCTACGACGCGTGCGCCGCGATCTGGCCGCCGTTCCTCGTCGAGGTCAAGACCGTCGCGGGGGACGGCGTGGTGAACGGGAAGCTCGGCACGGTCGCCCGGAAGGACGGAAAGCTGCAGGCCACGTACAACACCATGCCGCTCTACTACTTCGTTCGCGACACCGCGGACAAGCCGACGTCGGGTCACGGAAGCACCGGTTTCGGAGCGCTCTGGGTCGTCGTGCGCGCGCCCTAAGGTGGCGGGCCTAGCGGCTAGCCGAGCGTGAAGACCTTGACCGCGTTCGCCTTGCCCCGCACGGTCGCGACCCCCAGCGGGCGCAGGGCGACGCCGTCATCGCGCAGGCGATCAGCCGTGTCGCGCGAGAGGATCGAGTCGACCTTGAAGTCCTTGGTGAGCGTCTCCATCCGCGACGCCGTGTTCACCGCGTCGCCGAAGGCGTCGTACTGCGAGCGCTCGGGGAGGCCGATCGTCCCGACGACCACGTCACCGGTGTGGATGCCGACTCCGAACTGGACGACCTCCTCGCCCCGCGCGGCGCGGCCGGCGTTGAGCTCCGCGATGCGGCGGCGCATATCGAGCGCCGCGCGCGCGCGCGGACGCGCCGTTGGTCGGATCGCTCATCGCACCAAAGATCGCCATGAGCCCGTCGCCCGTGAATTTGTCGAGGATGCCGCCCTGGTCGAGGACGCACCGACCCATGACCGTGAGGTATTCGTTCACCGCCGTCACGAATGCTTCGGGTGGGAGACGCTCGGCGAGCGCCGTCGACCCGCGCAGGTCGGTAAAGAGGATCGTCACGGTCTGACGCTCGCCCTCGAGCCGCAGCGGATCGCCCTGGATCACGCGCTCGACAACGGTCGGCGGAAGGAACCGCTCGAGCCCGCGCCGGCGGTCGAGCTCGAGGAAGAGGGCACCGAGCGCCAATACCACCGCGACGAGCATGAGCCCGTGGTATTCCCACCACGACGGCGTCCACGTTGGACCAAGGAACTGCGAGACCTGCGCCTGCGCGAGTAGGACGTACGCGATGCCGAGAGCGCCCTGGAGCGGCAGACCGGAGCGAAAGAAGTCGCGTCCCTGCGCGAACGCCGAATACAGGTAGAGCGCGATGACAGCCGACACGAGCACGTACGGCAGCCATCCCGCGCCACCGGTGACGTCGCCGGCGGCGGGTGCGCCGTAGCCGTACGTCGCCGGGTCGTAGCCCGGCTGGGATCCCGCCTGTACGAGGATCCAGCGCGCGCTCCCGCTGAACGCCTCGGGCCATCCCAGAGCAAGTGCGGCATACGCCGCGAGCCCCGTGACCACCGCGCCCGTCAACACGCGCGGACGGATCCTCCGCTCGAGCCATGCGGCGAGCGGCGTGTAGCGGACCGCGAAGAACACCGCGGCGACCGCGAGCGCCAGCTGGCCGGAGATCGCCACCACCAGGCCCGCGGGCTGGGCGCGCTCGCCCCGCTCGAGCACGTCGGGCGTCGAGAGGCCATGCACCGCGAAGATCCCGGCCATGCATCCGAATCCCAGCGCGATGAGAAGCGTCCGGAAATGGCCCACGTCCAGTGCGGCGCGCGCGACGAGGAACGCGACGAGCGCCGCGACGATCGAGACGTTCGATGTGATCACGAAGTGCTCGAGCCTGATCAGGATCGGCTGATTCCGTGCGGGATCGGTCAGAAACCACGCCAGCAGAACGCTTGGGAGCAGCGCCACGACCATCACCGCGACCGGCCGGACAGGCGACATGTTGGTGGGGAGGTTACGCGGCGGAGGCGACCTTCGCGATCTTCGGGAGGAGCTCGCTCAGATCGAACGGTTTCTCGATGATCTCCGCGGCGGAAAGGTTCTTGGCGTGCATGCGCAGGTCGCGGGCGGCGGAGAGAAGGACGATCGGGATGTCTTCGTCGCGCGCGCGGAGCTCGGTTGCGAACTGCCAGCCGTCCATGACCGGCATCATCAGATCGAGCACGATCACGTCCGGCCGGAAGGTCTTCATGATCGCGAGCGCCTCCTGCCCGTTTTCGGCAGGCACGACCTCGAAGCCCTCGTCCTCGAGAGCGGTGAAGAGAAGCTCTCGAATGTCGGGGTCATCGTCGACGACGAGCACGCGTTTCCCAGCCACCGTGACTCGGTAGATTGCCACACCTCATCGGGTCGGCGGTCAAGCGAGCGAGTGCGGTTCGCGCAGCGATGCCGCGAACACGGCCGGTATCAGTACGAAGCCGACCGCAAAGAGCGCGAGCCAGAGCCAGATCGCCTCGAAATGGCAGGTCACGCCGGCCGGGCAACCCTCGAGCGACCGAGCGCGCTCGATGAGGAGCAGCGGGAGGCTACCCGGCGACGCGACCACTGATGCTGCGACAAACGTCGTCGCGATGGTCGCGACTCCGCGCTCGATCCCACCCACGCGTCGATCGATGACCCCCGCTTGCCATCTCGCCCATCCGAGCGCGACCACGGTGGTGACCGCAGCGAGCGCGATCGAGAGCGGAAACCGCTCGGTAAATCCTTGGTCTAAAACACGTGGCAACGCCAACTCGATCAGCGTGAGTGCGGCCCAGTAAGCAAGCTTGATCGTCGTGACGCGGCCGACGAGAAGCGCGAGGGTCTTTTGGCGCGGGAGCGGAAGCCGTTCGCCTTCGAGCGTTTCCGCGTCCTACGTACTCGCTCCGCTCAGTGGTAGCTCGTCCACCACTTTTGGAGGAAGTACATGACCGCGAGCAGGATGAATACGGTCACCAGGACCATGTAGAACTCGTTGGCTTCGCTGACCTCGGTGATCACTTCAGGCTCTGAAGATATTCGATGATCGCCTTGATCTGCTCGTCGCTCAGTGAGCCGCCGGCGCTGGTGCTGAACGCGGGCATGGCGATCCCGGGCTTGATCGAAGGCGCGTTCTGGATCCAGTGAAGCAAGTACTCGGAGTCGCCCGCGGCCTTGCGCGCCTTGTTCTCGTCATTCAGCGGGCCCTGCGTGCCGTAGTGCCCGAGATTCGGCGCCTGCGGCAGCGTGCTCGGCGTGTTCGGGTCGAAGCTGTGGCAGGTGACGCAGGCCGCCTGCGGATTGCTAAGCGTGAGCGCGCGGCCGAGCTCGATCCCCGTCAGCACCTGGGGCTTTGGCGGATTGGGCTCGAGCGGTAGGTGTCCGTCTTCGGTGCCGTCGCTGTGCAGACGCACGGTGACGATGTCCGCCCAGTCCGCGTCGCTCCCGTACAGGATGAAGCTGACGAGCTGCTGGACCTGCTCGTCGTTCAGCGGTCCGCCCTCGGTGACGCTCCAGGCCGGCATCGAGATGGTCCCAGGCGGCTTCGCTCGACCGCGCTCGATCGTGAGCGTGATGAGGTCCTGCGTCGCCTTCAGCTTGACCGGGTCGCCCTGGATGTTGTCGTACTTGAAGGCCGGCTTGTTCAACGGAAGGCCCGGCAGATCCTTGCGCGATGGATCGGTGCTGCCGAGACCGGTCTTGCCGTGGCAGTCAAAGCACAGGTTCGCGTAGAGGTTCCGGCCGCGCTCGACCGACTGCTCGAGCTGATGCTGGTACGCGACCTTGTCGCGCCAGCGATCGGTCCTCGCGTCCGCGCGAACGATGAAGAGCGTGAAGAAGTAGCCCCCGACGAGCGCGAAGATCGCGAAGAGCATGCCCGCCCCGAGGAGGATCTTCTTGTCGAGGTTGGAGCTGATTTCGAGGGGATCCGGCGCCGCCGGCACCGGTGCGACGTAATAGGGCGTCGGCTGCTCCACCGTTTCGCCGGGGGCGTAGTGCTGCTCGATGAGCTCCGCTCCGCTCGGCTCGCGCGGCTCCACGGACTGCTCGTGGAAGACCGCGAAGCCGAAGAATCCGACGAGCGCGAGGAAGAGCAGCAGGCTGACCGCGGCGAGGACCGCGTTGAGATCCATCTACTCGGTGATCTCCAGGTCCTTGGGATTCCAGATGTTGGCCTGCCGGTCGATCACGTTCAGCGGGTTGGTGTCGACGATGAGCGCGCCGCTCGGGTCTGCGACGATGTGGAAGAGCTGGAGCGGCTTCGGCGCGGGGCCGCCCTTCACGACCGCGGTGTGCTTGTCGTAGAGCGAGCCGTGGCACGGGCAGTGAAACTGGTCCTCTCCGGCGTTCCACGGCACCGTGCAGCCGAGATGCGTGCACTTGCGATATGCGGCGACCACCCCGCCCGGAGCGTGTATGAGGAAAAACTTGCCCTCGACGTTGAGGATCGGGGTGTCGTTCGACGCCTTGAACTGGTCGAAGACACTCTGCTTCGAGCCGACGGCGATCTTGGCGCCGAGCCCGAGGATCTTGTTGACGCGAAAGAACGGCACGACGATCGCGGTGAGCTCGGTGAGCGCGAGCAGCGTGGCGCCGAGGAAGCCGACGCGCAGCAGCTGACGGCGCTTGATGCGGCCGATCAGGCCGGCGACGGTGGTGTCGGTGTGCGGTCGGATCACGTCATCACTTCGTCGGCGCGAAGCACTGGTGCGTCGCGGGCACGGCCCAGGGCGCGAAGAGGTCCATGCCCGGGCCGCGCATCGACGTGCCGACGACGGTCAGGACGAGATACGTGGCGACCCAGCCCGTGTAGATAGCGATCATCCACTCGCGCGTGCTCGCGCCGTAGAGCCGCTTCACGATGACCACGAGCAAGACCGAGAGCCCGATCATGATCGCGATAGGGATGACGTAGTTCGGGAAGAGCTGCTTGCCGCCCGGGAAGTAGTCGCTCGCGAACTCGATATACCCATGCGCCTTGAGGAAGGCGTCGAGCAGGATCAATGAGAACGTCAACAGCGTCGAGTAGACGGCGGCGAAGATCGTGATGCGCTTGCCGTTCGGACTCGTGAACCAGATGCCGACGCCCTCGCGGCTGCGATCGATGTAGGGGATCGCCGCCATGAACACCAGCCAAAGGGTCGGGACAACGACGCCGGCGAGGCCCTTGTCCATGTGCAGCAGGAGCTCCTGCAGATTAAGCAAGTACCACGGCGCTTTTGAGGGATTCGGCGTGCAGTCCGGGGTCTGGTGATCCTGGAGCGGGGCGTTGAACGCGGCGGAGATCGCGAACAGGCCGATGGACCAGAGCATCGCGGCGATGAACTCGATCACCAGGAGGTGCGGCCAGACCATCGCGGTGTCCTCGACGCGTTTGTCGACGCGGACGATCGAGTCCTGCCGGACGAACGCGAGGAGCCGCAGGCGCTTCTCCTGGCCGGGGAAGGGTTGCGGTCCTCGTGGAGCGGTCATGCGTGCGAGGAGCGGCTTTGCCGCGAGGAGCCCAGTACCCGGCCCCCACGAACAGAGCAGCCGAAGGCGGCGAAGCGAGGAGGGATCACAAGGGGCCCGTGATGCCACCGTCTTTCCGGATTCGCCAGAAGTGGATGGCGATCAGGAAGCCGACGGTCAGAGGCAAGCCGACGACGTGCAAGACGTAGAAACGCAATAGCGCGTTCGGACCGAGCTGGAAACCGCCGAAGAGGACGAACGCGAACTCGTCACCGATGGCAGGCGTCGCGCGCGCGATCTCGTACCCCACAGTCACGGCCCAGAACGAGAGCTGGTCCCACGGAAGAAGGTAGCCCGTGTAGCTGAGCAGGATGGTGAAGAAGAAGAGCAGCGTGCCGACGACCCAGTTGAACTCGCGCGGCGGCTTGTACGAGCCCGTGTAGAAAACGCGAATCATATGCAGGAACACGGTGATGACCATGCCGTGCGCCGCCCAGCGATGCATGTTGCGCAGCAGCTGCCCAAACACGACGACCGTCTCCAGGTCTTTGATGTCGGAGTAGGCCCACTCGGTCGTCGGGCGGTAATAGAACATGAGCAGCGTCCCGGTGAGCGTCAGCACGAGGAAGAGGAAGAACGTGAGCCCGCCCATGCACCACGTGTACGGAATGGCCAGAGCGTGTCTTCGCACCTTCACCGGGTGCAGGTGCAGGAAGACGTTGGTGAAGACCGCGAGCGACTGATTCTTACGGGAGTCCGGGTAGCCGTGACGGAACAGTGACCGCCAGATGTAGCTCGTTTTCGTCTTCTGCCAGATCTGGGCCGGTATCTCGAGCATCGGTTAGTGCGTGAGCTCCTTCTCTCTCGCGGGCCGGGGGGCATGGCCCCCCGACTTGTTGTGGCCATTGCCGTTCAGGCCGTGGCCATTCAGGACAGGCTTGTAGCCGGCGGCGAGCGAGGGATCGTAGAGCGGGAGCGGCCGCACCGCCTTCTTCGCGCCGACGGTGAGATCGAGGTGGATCTCGTCGTCGATCGACTCTTTCGGCAGCACGTTGCCCACTGCGGGCATCACGGTGCCGTAGCGATTCATGGTTATCGCGTCGGTCGGGCAGCGGATGATGCAGAGCGCGCAGCGGATGCAGGCGGTCTCGTCGAGAAAGAACGCGACGCCGTTCTCCCACTTCTTCGCTCCGGCCACCGCCGGGATCGAGCCGTCGTCGACGATGTCGCTCATGTCGACCATGTGGATCACGTCCATCGGGCACACGTCGACGCAGCCGCCGCAGATGATGCACAGCTCGCCGATGATCTCGATGTTGAAGTTGCACTTGAGGCAGCGGTCCGATTCGGCGACAGCCTGCGCATCGGTGTAGCCCTGGTTCACCTCGAGGAAGAGGCCTCGGCGGTCCTGTTTGGCGAGCTTGGGCATTTCCTGACGCGGGATGCGGTCGTAGTCGACCGACATGTTGTGATACACGCGCGCGAGCTCGCCCTCCAGCGCGATCATGCCGATGTTGTCGGGGGTCGATGAGCGTCGCAGCGTCACGACCTCGTGGTACTCGGGGACGTTGACCGCGACCGCGTTCTCGTCGAGGAACCGCGCGATCTGCTGCGCCGCGGAGCGCCCATCGGCGACCGCCTCGATGATCGTGCTCGGCGCGGTGCGGTAGTCGCCCGCGATGAAGACCTTCGGCACGACCGTCTGATAGGTCTCGGGGTCGACCTTGATCTCGGTCCAGCGCTTGACGCGAAACTCGGGGAAGTCCGCGGCGAGCCAGGTCGTGTCCGGCGCCTGTCCGAGCGCGAGCAGCACGGTGTCGCAGGGGATCTCGAACTCGCTGCCCTGGATCGGCTCGGGCGCGCGGCGACCCGACTTGTCGGGCTCGCCCAGCTTGTTGCGAACGAAGACCGCGCCGCGCACATGGCCGTTCGGGTCGGTGAGGATCTCGACCGGCGAGATCAGGTAGACGAACTCCATGCCCTCGCGCTCGGTCTCGGTCAGCTCCTCTTCGTCGACGACCATTTCGTCACGGCTGCGACGGTAGGCGATGACGACGTGATCGGCGCCGAGCCGCCACGACGTCGACGCGCAGTCCATCGCGGTATAGCCGCCGCCCAGAACGATGACGCGCTTCCCCACCTCGAGCGGCCGGCCGCGGTACGCGCGCTCGAGGAAAACGATGCCGGCCATGACGCCCGCCGCGTCCTCCCCCTTGATGCGCGGGTAGTTCGGCTCGAAGCAACCCGCGGCGACGAGCACAGCGTCGTATTCGTCGTGCAGCTGCCGCAGCGAGACGTCCCGGCCGACGTACGTCGAGAGCCGCAGCTCGACGTTCTCGTTGACGATGCCGTTGATGTCGCGATCGATGACCTCGCGGGGCAACCGGAACGGCGGCACGCCCGCGAGCTGCGTCCCCCCGGCCTGATCGAGCGCGTCGAAGACGGTGATCCCGAAGCCAAGCTTGGCGAGATCGCTCGCAGCGGAGAGGCCGGCGCAACCCGCGCCGACGACGGCGACCTTGCCGCGCGGCGGGCCGAAGACCGGCGGTGGCGGTTGCGTGTAGCGGCGCCCGCCGTCCAGCTCAACGTTCTCGTGCGCCCAGTCCGAGAGGAACTTCTTCACATAGCGGATCGAGAGCGGCTTATCGACCTCTTTGCGCCGGCATGCCGTCTCGCAGGGCGCGGCGCACACCGATCCGCAGATCGAGGCCATCGGGTTGGGATCGAGCGCGAGCTCCCAGCCCTTCTCGAACTCACCAGCCGCCGCGAGATTCAAATAGCCCCGGCAGTTGGTCTTCACCGGGCAGGCTTCCTGGCACGGAATGTTGTCCTGATACCAGGCGGGGCCCACCTCAACTACCTGGTAGAGCTCTCGCATCGGCGTCGGTCATGCTACCGGCGTGTAGTGGGCAGTCAAACGCGAACGGCCGCGGTGGAGGTGCGCATGTCGGAGGATCGGAGCTACGTGGCGGAGAACGATGCCGAGCGCGAGCGCCTGCGCTCGCTCGTCACGAGGTTGAGCGATAAAGAGTTGGGTCGGCCCATGCCTGCCGGGTGGACGGTGGCCGCGGTGCTCGCGCACGTCGGCTTTTGGGACGCGCGAGCGATCCACTTCATCGACAAGTGGGGACCGAGCGGTGAGCCTTCGACCTACGAGTCTGAAGACACCGACGCGGTGAACAACTCAGCCAAACCGTTATGCCTCGCCCTCCCGCCGCGTGCTGCGGCGGAGCTTGCGCTCCGGCTCGCGGAGGAGTCCGACCGAAAGGTAAAGGGGCTGAGCGACGCGATGCTGGCGAAGATCCGGGCAAAGGGAGGGCCTCCGTTCAACCTGTCGCGCGCGATCCATCGCAAAGAGCACCTGGATGACATCGAGCACACGTTGCTCGAGCAGAAACGCGCTAGGTCAGTCAGTCAATAGGTTCCGAGCTAGAGGCACAGTGTTCGACACCTCTGCAGTCTCGGCCGTGCTGGGATCCCCGGACGATGCCGCTTCCGCCTTTGCTGAAGGGTAGAAGTCTGTCTGGGGCCCGGTTGGCCCTGTCGAACGCCCCAAACAGGGTCATCATCCGCTCCTTGATATCGAAAATAGGTGCCGCGTAGCTCTGCCGGACGGGCCCGAACGCCTTTGATGACATAGAGAGTGCCCACTCCTTAACCCATCAGCGATTCCGCTACCGGGACAAGCCAAGCAATACAAGCATTAGAAAGCGTGTATGCCCGTGTTGCGGTCCTGCTTGACTCGCTAGCCGTTCATGTTGGTTTCCCTAGATTTTCAGAGTCCGGCTAACACACTGCCGAAATCAGTTTGCAATGCTTGGCCACCTACTACTTCTTCTTGACGCGGAACCTGAGGCTGGTCCTCGGCCCGGTTTCTTGCACGCCGATCTTCTCGAGCCCGACGTTCTCGAGAGCGGTCTCGAACAACCGCCGGCCCGTCCCCAAAAGCACCGGCATGACATCGAGATGAAGCTCATCCGCCAGACCAGCACACAATACCTGTTGGATGACGCTGATGCCGCCCACCACCTGAACGGCCTTGCCCCGCGCGGCGGCTGTCGCCTGCGCGATCGCCGATTCGACGCCGTCGGTGACAAAAGTGAAGGTCAGGTGCTCGTCCTGCTTCGGCATGACGCTGGGTGGTCGATGCGTCAACACGAAGATTGGCACCTGGAACTCGTAGTTGCCGACGAACCAGTTGGGATCCTCTGCCATCTCGAACGCCCTCCTTCCCATGAGTACCGCACCTGTCTCTGCGATGAGGGCATTCATGTATGCCGTGCCCTGAAGCGCCGCGAGGTCGGGATAGAGACGCACTACGCTGCCGCTCTGGTCAGCAACGAACCCGTCAATCGAGCTGGTCATCCCGACGATCACTTTTGCCATGAGTCCTCCGCCTTCGCCCACTCGGTCTTGCCCTTGACGAGTCCCTGATGGGCGGTCGAACACCCGCGCCGATCACCGAGCGTAAGACGCGACTCGATGGAACGGTCGCCGAGTATCCGTGCGAAGGGCTCATCGTCGAGGCGGGCCGGCGTGCCGTCGTGCGCTACGTAACCGAGCGCGACCGGCACCTCGAAGGCACCGACCTCATGCTCCGCGCGGGCACATTGACGATCGGCCACTTCTGGACCGACCGGCCGTACAACGTCTACCACTGGATCGAGGGGGGCCGGACGATCGCGTTTTACGTCAACATCGCCGCGGACACCACCATCGACACTGGGGCGATCGCGTACACCGACCTCGTGGTCGACGTTCTGCTCCGCCCATCAGGCGCGATCGAGGTACTCGACGAGGAGGAGCTGCCTCCCGACCTCGATCCGCGCCACCGGCTCGCGATCGCCAAGGCGCTCGAGACGTGCATCACCGAAGCGAGGCGTCTCATCGCCGAGATCGAGCGCGAGACCCGCGCGGCGCTCGCGTGACCGTCCTCGCCCTCAAGATCGTTCTCACACCGACGCTCATTGCGATCGCCACGCTGACCGGCCGGCGCTGGGGTCCATCGATAGGCGGCTGGCTCGTCGGGCTGCCCTTCACGTCCGGTCCGGTCTCGCTCTTCCTCGCCCTCGAGCAGGGCACGAGCTTCGCGGCGGCCGCGGCGTCCGGGTCGATCGCCGGCGCCGCGGCGTCCGCGCTCTTCGCGGTCGCCTATGCGGCGATGGCGCGCCGCTCACGATGGCCGGCCTCGCTCACGGTCGCGAGCGCGGTGTTCTTCGCGGCGGTGATCGCCTTACGCGCGCTCCCCCTCGGCAGGGAGTTGCCGTTCCCCTTCCTCGCCCTCTATGTCGCGACGCTCGCAGCGCTCGCGATCGCGCTTCGCGTCATCGCCGAGCCCGGCGATCTCGCCGCGGCGGTCTCACCACCACGCTGGGATCTTCCGGCGCGCATGCTCGTCGCGACGGCGCTCGTGCTGGTGATCACAGGCGCGGCGCCGCTTCTTGGACCGCAGCTCACCGGGCTCCTCACGACGTACCCGGTCTACGCGAGCGTGCACGCGGTCTTCGCCCAGTCGCAGCGCGGAGGCGCCGCGGCGATCCACGTCGTTCGCGGCCTCTGCTACGGCCTCTTCGCGTTCGCGTCGTTCTTCTTCGCCATCGGCGGGACGATCGAGCGAGCCGGAATCGTCATGGCGTTCGTCGCGGGGATCGCGGCCGCGCTCGTCGTCCAGGGACTGACACTCTCGCTCCTTATGAAGCGAGCGTCGCGTTCACCGAGAGCTTGACGTTGCCTTTGAGCGCTCGCGAGATCGGGCAGTTGTCCTTTGCCCCCTCCGCGGCCGCCTTGAACTTCTCCGCATCGGCGCCGGGTACGTGACCCTTCACGTCGAGGCCGCTCGACACGACGGTCCAGTTGTCGCCCACCTTGTCGAACGTGACCTTTGAGCTGACCTCGAGCCGCTGTGGCGGCGTGCCCGCGCGGGCGAGGGCGGCTGAGAGCGCCATCGCGAAGCACGACGCATGCGCCGCTGCTAGCAGCTCTTCGGGACTCGTCTTTCCCCCCGGCGCTTCGGTGCGCGCGCTCCACGACACCGGAAGATCCGCGAACTTGCCGCTCGACACGGCGCGCACCGCGCCGCTGCCCGACATGAGATCGCCGTTCCACACCGCGCGCGCTTCTCTGATCGCCGCCATCGATATTCCTCCCCGTCAGCGTACGGAGGAAGTGTCGCAGCGATCGAGATCACCCGTCTGATAACCGGTGCGGTACCACTGCTGGCGCTGCGCCGACGAGCCGTGCGTCCACTGCTCCGGCTGCACGCGACCCTGGGTCTCCTTCTGGATGCGATCGTCGCCGACCGCAGCCGCCGCGTCGAGCGCCTGCGCGATCTCGGCGTCGGTCGGTGCCTCGAGGAAGCCGGTGTCCGCCGCGTGGCGGGCCCACACCCCCGCAAGGCAATCGGCTTGAAGCTCGACCCGGATCGAAGCGGTGCGCGATCGGGTCTGCGAGAGCAGACCGAGCTGGTTCTGCACGTGATGGCCGTACTCGTGCGAGATGACGTAGCCCTCCGCGAACGGGCCGCCCTTCGCGCCGAAACGCTGCTGCAATTCCTGAAAGAAGCTGAT
>Ga0209690_1001710_pt1 | contig 12514 bp, 14 predicted proteins | sample GraSoiAngelo_150_FD_186164 | JGI IMG/M metagenome (GOLD analysis project Ga0209690, IMG submission 186164) | Grasslands soil microbial communities from the Angelo Coastal Reserve, California, USA - 14_1009_09_40cm (SPAdes) (version 2) | ecosystem: Environmental > Terrestrial > Soil > Grasslands ...
CGACCAGCCAGGCGCCGTCGGCGAATCCCCGTGCGAGGTCGGCGGCGATTCGAAGGGCCAGTCGACTCTTCCCGGCTCCCCCTGGCCCAACGAGGCTGACGAGGCGGGCGGCCGTGAGCTTCTTCCTGATCTCGCCAAGCTGCTGGCGGCGGCCGACGAAACTTGTGAGTTCGGCCGGGAGATTGCCCGACGGGCGGCGAGTTCTGGCCATCGTAGGTACGAACTTACCGGGCTCTTGCGGTCGTAGCCCAGTCGACTACCCATCGAATCATCAATTCAGACGATTCGGGCGGTGGGGTCGCAGCCGCAGGCTGACAAGCGTGAAGGAGCTATCGAACCACCGAGTCGACGTGACCTTCGTCGGCCCGGCTCCCGCACGCAAAGTAGCGCGGGCGTCTGGGGTGACCGACGTCGAGATCGACGGCTGCAGGCTGCAGTGCCAGGTATGGGGCAGCTTTCAGCCATTTCTCGAGGCACTGCACGGTTCCGAGGTCATAAGCCTGACCTCCCACACGGTCATCGTGCCGATGACCCCAACGAACAAAAGGAGCGTCACATCATGATCGCCACGAAACCGACGACCGCCGATCAGCGCAAGGTGAGTCCACACAGAAAGACCTCGCTTGCCGCGGGTGTGCTCTACCTGCTCACGTTTGTCTCGATCCCGACCCTCGCTCTCTACGGTCCGGTGAGAGGTGCGAACTACATTCTCGGCGCCGGCCCGGACACTGGCGCGCTCGTCGGCGCCATCCTCGAGATCATCGTGGCCCTCGCCGGCATCGGCACCGCCGTCGCGCTGTACCCGGTGCTCAAGAGGCAGAACGAAGGGGTCGCGATGGGCTTCGTCGGCTCCCGAACTCTGGAGGCCAGCGGCCTCTTCGCTGGCGTCATGTGCGTGCTGTCGGTCGTGAGCTTGCGACAGGCCGGAGCAGGCGCAGAGTCGTTGGTCACCAGCCATGCGCTGGTCACCATGTATGACCGGATATTCCTCATCTCGGGGGGCTTCATACCAGCGGTGAACGGCGTGTTGCTGGGCTTCCTGCTGTACCGGTCGCGCCTGGTGCCGCGCGTTCTTCCTCTGCTCGGATTCATCGGAGCGACCGTGCTCGTCGCAGCAGACCTCGCCGTTCTGTTCGACCTCATCGGCCGAACGTCCACACCGGCGCTGGTAACCGCACTCCCGATCGCTCTCTGGGAGTTTTCGCTGGGCGTCTGGCTGGTCGTCAGAGGCTTCAAGCCCTCTGCCGTCACCGCCCTTTACAGCCGAACTGCCGGTGTGGACAACGGTTCCCTGGCTCCTGTGGCGGCTGCTCGATAGAGTTTCCCGCCTCCGTCCTGCAGTACTTGGAGCCCGGCATCGGCCGGGCTCCATCGCTTAGAAAGGGCGAAATCGGGCTCCGGGATTCGACCGCGTGCCTCAAGCACTGGCCCGTGCGTCCTCAGGCACCACTGCGCGTGGGTGCACAGAAGGTTGGCCAGCGACTTACTGTGGGGCGGCACCCTTGTGTCGAGTCCGCCAAGCCTCGCGCCGTTGCCAGATGTGAAGCAGAGACCGCAATCTGCCGCCCGCAACTTGCGGTTTTGGGGATACAGAAGGTGGGCCGAGAGCGGCGATAAGCCGGGTTCTGTATCCCTCGCGGGACGGTGACCATCTGTCTGAGACGCCGGTTGCCCGGCGTCTTTAGCGACCGATACCCGAGGACTGGGCGAGCCGCCGTTAAAACGTCCTCCTATTTGGTCTTGCTCCGGGCGGGGTTTACCTGGCCGGCCGGTCACCCAGCCGCCGGTGGGCTCTTACCCCACCTTTTCACCCTTACCTGACGACGTTTCTCCGGAGATCAACCTCGACAGGCGGTAATTTTCTGTGGCACTTTCCTTCGGGTCGCCCCGACTGGGTGTTACCCAGCGCCCTGCTCTATGGAGCCCGGACTTTCCTCCAACGCTATTCAATTCGCCGGCGGTCACCCGTCCGCCTCGGCCCGTGGGTAAGTCTACCCACGGAGGTTGGAAAGCATGCGCCGAGTCCGCGCGGCGAGGAACCGGCCGTTCGTGACCTGGAAGAGGCCGTGGAGGATGTGGCCGACGACTCCTTTCGCCCGGCGGTCCATGTTGACCCTCAGAACCGATCCTCCATGCGGCCCCGGCCGTACCTCCATCCGCCAGGTGCCGCCGGGCTGCGCGGCATTGGCTTGCTCGACCGTGGCGGTGATCACAGGCTCCTTCCACTCATAACGCTCGATCGACCAGATGCCGAGGCTCGCCGTGCCCTCCTTGACCCGGGCCCAGCCGTCGCCGCGCTCCAGCACGTGGAAAGAAGACGGAGAGAGGTCCGGCCACAGCGCGACACGACGCGGACCGAACTCGGTCAGTGCGTCCCAGACGACCCTGTGATCGAGCTCGCTCTCCACCGTATAGGTGACCTTAGCCACCGGACTTGGTCTTCTTGACGTGGGCGTCGATGGCCATGTTGGCGAGCGCATCGGCGCCGCGGTTTTTGGCGCGTTCAACGTGCGTCACCGCCACGTCCGGAAACTGGCGCATCAGCTCAGTCGCTCGCTGATGCAGGGGCTGGAGCTCAGGAGCCTTGATCCGGTAGCGGCCGTTGATCTGCTCGACGACTAGCTTGGAATCGAGGTACACCTCGAGCCGGTCCGGCTTCCAATCCCGCGCTGCCAACAGCCCCTCGATCAGCGCGTGATATTCGGCTTCATTGTTGGTGGTTACGCCGAGCCACCGGTGCAAGCCCCGGAGTCGAATGCCCTGCTCGTCTTCGATGACGACTCCCAATCCGGCTGCTCCGGGATTGCCCCGCGAGGCGCCGTCGGTAAATAGACGGAGAACCTTCAGGCGATCACCAGGATCCGGCCGCAGTTGTCGCAATGGACGATGTCATCGCCTTTGCGCAGCGCCTGCATGCCCGACGACGTGACTGTGACGTGGCATGCCAGGCATTGGTTGTGGTCGACCTCGGCGACGGGTGGATGGGCGCGCACACGTAGGTAAGCGTTCTGCGCTGCGGGTGTCACCTGCGCCCACGCCGCCTCGCTGTCCGCCTTGACCGTCACCAGCTCCGCCTGCCAGGACTCGAGGTCTCGACGCAGCGCCGGCTCATCCGACGCCGACCTGGTCCGCGCCTCCTGGAGCCGCTCCGAGGCTTCGAGCACCGCCTGCTCGGCCAGCTCCGCCTCTTCCATCAGCCGAAGCTCGGCCTCCTCCTCCTCGGCAAAGCTCGCCTTCATGTGCTGCACTTCCTGGTTCATCTGTATCAGCTCGGTCGGGTTGCGGATTCTCCCGCTCATCAATTCCTTCTCGCGCGACCGCAGCCTCGTACGGTGGGCCTCTCGCTCGCGATCGGACTCACGCAAACGGAGCTGGATCGCCTGCTTTTCGGCCCGCGCGTTGGCTAGTGCTTGTTCGCCGTGGGCGACGTCGGGGTCGGAGGCGAGCAGGGACTCCACGCGTTCGATCTCATCGCGCAGCTCTCGCTCCTTCTCGACCAGCCGCTGGTAGGCCAGCAGGAGCTGCGCCGGTTTCATTCGAGGACGACCAGGACCTGGCCCTCCTTGACCACCTCGCCCTCCTTCACGCGCACCTCTTTAACCGTGCCCGCACGCGGCGCTGTGACCGGGATCTCCATCTTCATCGATTCGAGGATCAGCAGCTCATCCTCCTCGGCCACGTGCGCGCCCGGCTCGGTCTTCACCTTCCAGACGTTGCCGACGAGCTCGGCCTTGACTTCGGTCATACCGGGATATTGCCGTGCTTGCGCCAGGGGCGGCCGATCTGCTTATCCCCCGCCTGCTCGAGGCCTTTGATGATCACGCGACGCGTCTCGGCGGGATCGATCACGTCGTCGATCATCGCCCAACCGGCCGCGAGGTAAGGATTGATCTGCGCGCGGATCGTCTCCACGAGCTGCGCCCGGGTCGCCTCGGGGTTGTCAGACGCCTCGACCTGCTTGTTGAAGATGATGTTGACCGCGCCCTCAGGCCCCATGACGGAGATTTCGGCGAAAGGCCACGCCACGATCGTGTCGGGTTGGTAACCCTTGCCGCACATCACGTAGTAGCCCGCGCCATAAGCCTTGCGCATAATGACGGTCACCTTCGGCACGGTGGCCTCCGACGTCGCGTAAAGCATCTTGGCGCCATGGCGGATGATTCCGCCCTTCTCCACCTGCGAGCCGACGATGAACCCGGGCACGTCCATCAGGTAGACCAGCGGCACGTTGAATGCGTCGCACATGCGGATGAACCGCGCCGCCTTGTCGGCGGAGTCGGAGTCCAGGGCGCCGCCCTTCTGCATCGGCTGGTTGGCCACGACCCCGACCGAGTGGCCGCCCGCTCGGGCAAAGCCGATGACGATGTTCTTCGCCCACGTGGGCTTGAGCTCGAACCACGAATCGCGGTCGAACACCGGCTTGACGACCCTGCGCACGTCATAGGCGGTGCGCGGATTCACGGGCACGATCTTTTCCAGACCCTCGACCAACCGATCGGACGGGTCCCCCATCTCGACGAAGGGAGGCGTCTCGGTGTTGCTCGAGGGCAAGAAAGAAAGAAAACGGCGCACCGTGGCGATGCAATCCGCGTCGTTCTCGACCTCGTTGTCGCCGACGCCGGACTCGTAGCAATGAACCTGCGAGCCGCCCATGTCGTGGTCGGTTACGTCCTCGCCGGTCGCCGCCTTCACCAGGCGCGAGCCGCCAAGGGCCATCGAGGACGTGCCCTTGACCATCGGGACGAAGTCGGCGAGGCCGGGTATGTAAGCCGTACCGGCGGCGCATGGACCGAGCATTGCCGCGACCTGCGGGATCACACCGGACATCACGACCTGGTCGGCGAACAACCAGCCGGTGCCGGCAAAGGTCGAGCCTGCAGCCTCCTGGATGCGAGCTCCCGCCGAGTCGAGCAGCCAGACGATCGGCTTCCGGTAGCGCAGCGCCAGCTCGCGCACGCGGGCGGCCTTGAACTGCTCACCGACGGCGCCCATCGAGCCGGCCATGACGGTGAAGTCGTAGGCGATCACCCAGACCTGACGGCCATCGACGTCGCCGTGCCCGGTGACCACCCCGTCGCCCGGCGTGCCGTCGGCGTCGACCTCGCCGCCGCGGACCGCCTGCTGGTGCGCGAGCAGTCCGAGCTCGACGAACGTGCCGGCGTCGAAGAGAAGGTCGAGGCGCTCGCGCACTGTCAGCTTGCCGCGCTCGTGCTGCTTGGCAATCTTCGCCTCGCCGCCCATGGCGAGGTGCTTCTTGCGTTTGGCGTGCAGCTCGCCGATCCGTGTCGTGTACTCGTCCGTCACCGCGCGAATTCTGCCAGAGGACTCCCACCCCGGCGGCTTCGCCGCCGACCTCCCCGGCCGGCGGAGAGGTGAAATTCTATTCGCCGGTCAGGAGGTCTTCCCGGTCGCGCCAGCGGTCGAGGAAGCGATACATGTTGCGCTTCGACAGACGGTCACGCTCCGCCGGCGCGGTCGACTCCCAGATCCGGTGCTCATGCTTGACGAGGGGCAGATCCGCGACGACGACCGCGCGGCCGCCCCGGTCCCGGAGCCGGAAGCTGAACTCCACGTCGGCGATCCGGTAGAAGCGGAACTTGGGGTCAAAGCCGCCGATCGCCTGAGCGTCGGCGCGCCGGAAGGCCATGCAGTAGCCCTCGATCGCGTCCGCATCGGGCCCCTCGCTCTCGGCGAACTCTTTGAGCGTCCGCTTGCCGCGCAGCCCGAATGGTCCGGCGACCACCACTGTCGGATCCGACAGCGCCTCGAGCAGCTGCCGCACCGCGTCCCCCTTCAGCTCAACCCCTGGGTCGAACAGGACGATGGCCTCGCCTGCCGCGGCCTCGATCCCGGCGTTGACCGCCGCTGCAAAACCCAACGTCATTCTCGGCGTGACGACGCGCAGGCGCTCGGCCGCGCGCGTTTGCAACCAGCCCGCGATGCGCTGATCGTCGGAGTTGTCGACGATCAACGCCTCGAAATCCGATTTCGTGTGCGTGAACACCGAGAGCAGCCAGCGCTCGGCGTCTGGCTGCCAGCCGTGCACGATCGTGAGCAGGGTTACGGCGCGCGCTTGGGGCTTCGGTCCCTCGATTGGCCCCGCCGTGACCGCCTGCAGCTCGCTGCCCGTCGCGCTGTCGACGACGTCCCATCCGCCGTCGCGGAGCCGATTGCGAATCGCGTCCGCGGCCTCGAAGTCGCGCTCGCGACGCCGCGCGACGCGTTCTTCGAGGAGCTTTTGAGCGCCTACCCTATCCGTGCTTTTTGGCTTTGACGGCAGCCGTCAGCGCCGGCACGATCTTCAGCGCGTCGCCGACCACGCCGAGGTCCGCCATCTTCATGATCGGCGCCTCGGCGTCCTTGTTGATCGCGATGATCACCTTCGAGGTCTTCATGCCGACCGTGTGCTGCATCGCGCCCGAAATTCCCACCGCGATGTAGACACCGGGCCGGACCGACTTGCCGGTCTGACCGACCTGCATCGAGTAAGGCACCCAGCCGGCGTCGACGACCGCCCTGCTTGCGCCGACAGCGGCGCCGAGGGCGCTGGCGAGGTCCTCGAGCAGCGGAAAGTTCTGCGGTCCGCCCATGCCGCGGCCGCCGCTGATCACGATCCGTGCGTCCTCGAGCTTCACCTTCTCGGAAGCCTCGGCCACCCGCTCCGCGATGTGCGCGCGTTTCGAGGCGTCCGCCACCGAAGCGTCGAGCTGCTTGAGCTCGGCTGTCCCGCCAGACTCTGAGGCCTCGAACGACTTGGGGCGGACGAGCACGATGGCAGGCTTGCCGTTCGCTCTCATGGAGGCGACCTTCGAACCACCGAAGTAAGGCACCTTCGCGACGAAGCCTCCATCCTGCGCGGCGAGGTCGCTTGCGTTGGCGATCAAGCCGACGCCCAGCCGAGCGGCGAGCCTTCCTGCCACCTCGCGGGAGTCGGTCGTGAACCCGAAGAGGATGACGTCGGGCTTCTCCTTCTCGTAGAGCGAGGCCACGGCTTCGGTCGCGGGCTCTGCGATGTAGTCGTCATACGCCGTGTCCTCGTTGACGTGGACAACCTTCGCGCCGTGCTTGCCAAGCGTCGCCGCTGCGGTTTTTGCTCCCGACCCCAACGCGATGGCGTAGACATCGCCCAGCTCCCGCGCCTTGGCCATCAGCTCGAGCGATGTGGACGCGAGCTTGCCTTCGCTCAGCTCGGCGTACACGAGAATCGCAGCCAACTACAGGACCTTCGCCGCCGCGAGCACCCGGACGATCTTGTCGACCGCGGTGCCGTCGTCTTCGATGACCTCGCCGGCCTTCCTCGTCTCGGCGTCGACGACGCCCTCGATCGTCTCCGCAGGCTCGGTTTTTTCCACGCCTAGATCGCCGAATGCGATCTGCTTGATCTCCTTGGAGCGCGCGGCCATGATCCCCTTCAGCGACGCGTAGCGCGGCTCGGCGATGGCCGCGGTGACGGTGATGAGCGCCGGCGTCAGCGCCTCGACGATCTGGTAGCCGTCGGCCGTCTGGCGGTGGATCTTGACCATCGACCCGTCGACCTCGACCTTCTTGGCGAACGTCAGCTGGGGAAAGCCGAGAAGCTCCGCCAGCATCGGCGGCACCATCCCGGTGCTGCCGTCGTATGACTCGGTGGCGCAGATCACGAGGTCCGGCTCCTCCTGCTTGATCGCCGCCGCTAGCACCCGCGCCGTGAGCAGCGCATCCGCGCCCGCCAGCTGCGCGTCGGAGACAAGCACGGCGCGGTCGGCGCCCATCGACAATCCTTTGCGAATCGCGTCTTTGGCCCGCTCCGGTCCCATCGAGACGAGGATCACCTCGCCCCCATGCGCCTCCTTCAGCTGCAGGCCCTCCTCCACGCCGCACTCATCGCCTGGGTCGAGCACGGCTTCCTTCTCACGCGAGATGCTGTTGTCGCCCTCGAGGGTGAGATTCGAGTTCGGATCGGGTACTTGCTTGACGGTGACGACGATCTTCAAGGCGTGCCGATCAATTATCGCTGCGCCGGAAGACCGGCATGGAAACGCTCGAGGTCGGCCGGCGTGTTGAGACTTTCGAACTCCGCGACGTCAAGGCCTTCGAGCCACGTCACGTCGAGGTCCATCACGACGTCGTGCGCCGTGTAGTTGCCGGAGTCCAGTGCGCCGACGATGGCCGGCAGAGCTGTCTTGCGATACGCGCCGCATACGGGCTCGAAGAGACCGTCGTGACGCGGAATCGCGGCGTCACAGCCACGTGCTGCGGCAACTGCAAGCTCCGCGGTCGGCCGGGTTACGTAGGGCATGTCGCACGCGACCGCGAACAAGACGTCGTGGCGCGCTGACATCAGCCCAGCCTCGAGACCGGCCAGGGGGCCTGCGGATCGCTTGCGGTCGAAGACCACCCGGTAAGGCACCAGCTGCTCCATCTGCTCGGGCTCGGCGAAAGAGATCATCACCTCCGAGAACGCGGCGGCGAGCCTTTCCACCACGTAGCGAAGCAGAAACGTGTTGCCTGCCTCGATCCAGGCCTTGGGCCTTCCCATGCGCCGGCTGTCGCCGCCGGCTAGCACGAGCAACGTCGCTTCCATCACGATAAGTCTCGCCGTGCAGGCGATAGATTTTCACGTCCACCTCCCCACTCCCGACTGGCTAGACGTGTCGATGAAGGGGTACGTGGAGGCGGCAGAGTCCTACTTCCGCTCCAAGGTCGCCCGCAAGACTCTGGAGGAGGTGGCGCGTGAGTACGAGTCGATGGACATCGTCGCCGTGCTTCTCGCTTGGGACGCGGAGACCGCGACAGGCAGGCCTCGCGTCCCCAACGACCTCGTCGCAGACGCGTGCCGCGAGTACCCGAACGCATTCATCGGTTTTGGCAGCGTCGATCCGCTCAAGGGCGAGCGCGCCGTGGGGGAGCTGGATCGGATCGCAGAGCTGGGTTTGAAAGGCGTGAAGCTGCATCCCTCCCTACAGGCCTTCGCACCCAACGAAGAACAGCACTGGCCGCTGTATGAGAGGTGCCAGGATCTGGGCCTCATCACCCTGTTTCACACCGGCACAAGCGGCATCGGCGCTGGCCAACCCGGCGGCCAGGGGATCCGAATCGACTTCGCGCGCCCCATCTGGCTCGACGCGCCGGCGGCCGCATTCCCGGATCTGAAGATCATCGCCGCCCATTTTGGCTACCCCTGGCACCTGGAGCTGCTGGCCATGGCCCTGCACAAGACGAACATCCACATCGACATCTCGGGCTGGGGCCCACGCTATATCCCCACCGAGGTGCTGCGAGACATGAAGGGCCGGCTGCAGGACCAGTTCCTTTTCGGCAGCGACTATCCCTTCATCCAGCCGCAGCGCTGCCTCGATGAGCTGAAGACGCTCGACATACCGCAGCCCGTGCTGCAGAAGCTGCTGATCGACAATGGCAAGCGGCTACTCGCGATTGCCTGACGTGTAAATCCCCACTTGACACGGCCGGCGCGTGCGGCCGATCGTGCTTGCGTGTCCGCCGCGGCCGAGGTGCATCGCCGACTGCTGCTCGCCGAGTCGGACTTTCTCCTCGATGAGGTCGAGACGCTCCGTCTGAACGACCGGTCCGACGCGCCGCAGCCGTTACGAGAGGCGATCCGGGCGCTCCAGATCCGACTTGGGCGCCGCAATCCGCCCGTCGCGCCGGCCACGATCGATGCTGCGCAGGACCTGGTCTTCGCGGTCCAGCAGCGGTTGATGGCGCTGAATCCCAAAAACCCCCGTCCGAACCGTCATCTCGGGCGGCCGAGCGGTCAGCCGCTTATGACGTTGGTGCGGGAGGACCGAAAGTGGAAGGTGCTCACGCTGCCTCCACCCACCATGAGCGGAGAGGACGCCGATTGGGTCGAGCTGGTTGAGTCGACCGTCGAGCGCGCATGGGACCGCTGGTGCTACGCGCAGCAGCAGGCGGTGCGGGCCGCCCGCGTGCGCGTGAAGCCACACGTCGCGCTGGCGGTCGCGGAGACCGCCTGGTGCAACTACTGGACGCTCCTCCAGGAGGCCGAGCGGATCAAAGGGCCGCTTGCTGGAGGAACCCTCGCAGCTCGTCGGCCTTGATCGGGGCGTCGGAGCCACGGACCCTCGCCGCGAACAGCTGCAGGAACCGGCGGAGTCCGACATCGTCCAGCATGGTCGCCGCCTCGATGATCTCGGCTGCCGCGTCGCGCTGACCGGGATCGAGAACCCGGTTCAGGGTGTCCGCGAAGCCGTCCGGCAGCTCATCCATCGACTGAGACAATAGACACCGTGCAGCCAGTGGTGATCGGGGACGTGATCTGGGAACCGAGCCCAGAGGTAATCGAACGCAGCCGGCTCAAGCGGTTCATGGACCGCCACGGGATCGAAACGTTCGACGAGCTTCTGCATCGCGCCGACGACGACATCGAATGGTTCTGGGACGCCGCGATCAAAGACCTCGACATCGCCTTCTATCGCGAGTACGACAAGGTGGTCGACCTCTCGCAGGGCAAGCCCTGGGCGAGGTGGTGGGTCGGCGCTCGGATGAACATCGTCCAGAGCTGCCTCGACCGCCACCGTGACGGCGAGTTTCGCGACAAGACCGCGATCATCTGGGAAGGAGAGCCGGGCGAGGTTCGCCGCCTCAGCTACGGCGAACTAGACCGGCAGGTCTCGCGACTCGCGGGGGCGCTGCGGCGGCTTGGCGTGAGGCAGAACGATCGCATCGGGATCTTCATGCCGATGTGTCCCGAAGTCGCCGTCTCGGTGCTTGCCGCGGCCAAGATCGGCGCGGTGATCATCCCGCTGTTCTCGGGCTACGGCCCGGAGGCAATCGCGACGCGGCTGCGAGACGGCGAAGCCAAAGTTCTCATCTGCGCCGACGGTTTCTACCGTCGCGGCCAGGTCGTCGCGATGAAGGAGACCGTCGACCGCGCGCTCGTGAGCTGTCCGACCGTGAAAAAAGTCATCGTCCATCGGCGCGTCGTGCGCGAGATTCCCTGGACGCACGGACGCGACGCTGTGTGGGAGGTTCTGCTCGAGGACCAGACAGACCGCGCGCAGACCGAAGAGCTCGACCCCGAAGACCCGCTGATGATCATCTACACCTCCGGCACGACCGGCAAACCGAAAGGAACGCTTCACGTGCACGGCGGCTTTCCGGTCAAGGCCGCGCAGGACATGGCTCACTGCTTCGACGTCGGTCCCGAAGACATCGTGTTCTGGTACACGGACCTCGGCTGGATGATGGGTCCTTGGCTCATCTTCGGGACCCTCGCGCTCGGCGCGACGATGATGCTTTACGAAGGCACACCCGACCATCCGGCGGCGAACCGGCTGTGGCGGATGATCGAGCAGCACAAGGTCACCGTGCTCGGCGTGTCACCAACATTGGTTCGTAGCTTGATGACGCATGGCGACGAGGTGCCCGCCCATCACGATCTGACCAGCTTGCGCATCCTCGGGGGAACGGGCGAACCCTGGAATCCCGAGCCCTTCCACTGGTACTTCAAGCACATCGGCGGCGGCCGGTTGCCGGTCATCAACTACACCGGCGGCACCGAGATCGCGGGCGGCATTCTGTGCGGCAACGTTCTCACGCACCTGCGTCCATGCTCGTTCGCAGGTCCGGTGCCCGGCATGGCCGCGGACGTGCTCGACGGGGACGGACGGCCAGTGCGAGGTGAGGTCGGCGAGCTGGCGATCCGCAACCCATGGCCCGGCATGACGCGAGGCTTTTGGGGCGACAAGGACCGCTACATCGAAACGTACTGGAGCCGATTCGACAACCTTTGGGTGCACGGCGATTGGGCCTACGTCGACCCCGAGGACGGCCTCTGGTACGTGCTCGGCCGGTCCGACGACACGATCAAGATCGCGGGCAAGCGCCTCGGGCCGGCCGAGGTCGAATCGGTGCTCGTCGGTCACGCGGCGGTCGCTGAGGCGGCGGCCATCGGTGTGCCTGACGAGCTCAAGGGCGAGGCCCTTGTCTGCTTTGTCATCCTGCGACCGCAGCACGCGCCGAGCGACGCGCTCGCGCATGAGCTGCAGGACCTGGTCGCCGGCGAGCTGGGCAAGCCGCTCCGTCCCCAAGCGGTGCATTTCGTGGGCGACCTGCCGCGCACGCGCAACGCCAAGATCCTGCGCCGGGTGGTCAGGTCGGTCTACACGGGCAAGGACCCAGGCGACCTGTCTTCGTTGGAGAACCCCAGCGCTCTCGCCGCGATCGGCGCGACTAGAAGCTGAGGACTTTATCGGCCTCCATCGTCAGCCGCACGAGATCGGGCGGTCCGATGTACTTCGCGTTCGGTGTCAGCATCTCCGGCAAGACCCCACGGGCCTCGGCGCAGCCTTTTCAAACGTAGACGCGAACGCCCTGGTCGAGACATTTGTCAAGCAGCTCGCGAAGCGGTGGGACGCCCAGGCCGACGACCTTGGCGATGACGTCGGGCTTGACGAGCTCCGCGGCGTCTCCCGCCAGGGCGATCGCCACCTCCGTCCCAGCCGGCTTCGCTCCGTTGACCGCGATGTGGAACGGCACGCTCGCGCGAGTCGGA
>Ga0209690_1001712_pt1 | contig 12511 bp, 14 predicted proteins | sample GraSoiAngelo_150_FD_186164 | JGI IMG/M metagenome (GOLD analysis project Ga0209690, IMG submission 186164) | Grasslands soil microbial communities from the Angelo Coastal Reserve, California, USA - 14_1009_09_40cm (SPAdes) (version 2) | ecosystem: Environmental > Terrestrial > Soil > Grasslands ...
CCGTCAGCCCACCCGAATCCACCGCTTGGACGATGACCGTGTAGCTCCCTACGGAGCTGAAGGTATTCGTGGCGGTCTTCGTGGTCGACCAGGCCGTGTCCCAAGTGCCGTCTCCGGTCCAATCCCACCGGACTTGAATCGAGCTGGCGGAATCGTGATCGTCACTGACCTGAGCGGTGAAGGAGAACACGGTGCTGTTGTTGCCCGAGGTCGGGGTCCACGAGAAATCCACGGAGGGTGGCGAGTTCGAAGGCGGCGGCGGGGGTGGCGAACTCGAGAGCTTCCATGCGGTAAAGGGGTGGAGCTCCCAGTGGTACGGGCCCTCCCAGAAGACGAACCCCTGGACATCGAGCGAGATGCTTCCGTTGGATTGTTCCTGGGCCAGCGTCGCATTGTCGCACGACGGGACGTTTGGTCCGCAGTATCCTTTCCCGAGCCAATCGCGGTCGATCTCGATTTTCATGTACCCGCTCGTCGTCCCGATCGTGATGATCTGCCCTGCGTTCGTGCAGACGGTCTGGTTGCCCGGATAGCGTGCGCCTCCGTTCTGCTTGGAGTACCAAGCTGAACAATCCGTAGTCTTGACGCCGTACCCGTACAACGAAACGTTGTTAATCTGAACGAACGAGGAGAGGACCTGGCCGGTCGCGTTCGTGATCGTGCAGGGCGGGGAGAGCGATCGCTCGACCGGAATCCCTCCCGAGGTCGAATTGACCTGATATCGGCTGCCGTTGAGGGCCTGATGCGGATACGCGGATCCGAGGACATCGCGAATCGTGACCAAGTCCGCGGCACACGAGACGTTCGGATTCCAAGATGCCAGGCCGCTCGTCGCCGCAGACGGCGTGCTCCCGTCGGTCGGCGAGACGACGGCCAGATACACGGGCACCGCAAGGACGAGCAAGAGGAGCGCAGCAGAAAACGTCAACAACGCCGACTTCCGCGCGCTCGATCCGCGCTGGCCTGGAGCCCGCCTTGCCTTCACGGTGGTTCCACCACGCCCGCAGAATATCTGGCGGACGTTTACACTGGCGTGAAACGGAACACTATTCAGCGCAAAGCATGAGGCGCGTCGGCACGCGCAATCGAGCGGCTCAGAAAGCGGATGGCTCGAGTGATGCCAGCGCTCGATTCGGCGTTCGGCGGACGAAATCGACCGAGGCCCTCATAAGAGCGATTGCTTGGTCTGGCTTCCCGGCGTCGAACGCTCCGATCACCGCGTAAAGGAACAGCATGATTGAGTCATCGGCCGCCAGAGAAAGGTCGACGGACTCTGAAGGTGTCACGTCTGCCAAATCTCCCGCCCCGCGACGACTCCGTTGCCCCTATCTAACGGTTTCCCCGGGAAAATCGCCTTTGGTTATCGCACTCGAAAAAGAGAGAAGAGCACCCCGGGCACGCGTTTACCCTCTGCAACCGGACTGAGGTCAGTCCGCCGAATGCGTCGACGGCTCCCGGAGGGTTCAATAGATTCGCGTATTGTCGTCGGCGGGCGGATCCGCCGCGGCTTCCTGCGGGTCCGGGGACGGATCAGGAACGGGTTCCAGGGGTGGATCGGGAAACGGATCCGATGCCCGGTCGGGGGACGGTGCGGGAGCGGCGGGAGCCGCACGGGCTCGGCGCCATGACCAAACGCTCAACATGAGCGTGGCCCCCACCAACGCCAATCCGCCGATGAGTACGATGAGGGCAACAATCGTTTCGCCGGTCTTCAACCCCAGAACGACGAAGTCGAGTTGGAGTTGGAGTTCGCGCTTCTGGGGGACGTCAACGGCGACGACGTGATACTGACCCGAGCCAGTGAGATTCATGGCGAACATGACACGCGTCCCGCTCTGTTCGAAAAGAGGCGCCACCGAGTTAGAGCCATCGCGGAACGACGCGTAGCCGGCATCATTGAAAACGAACAACGTGAAGGACAGGCCTTGGAGTTCGGAGAGATTTCCGCTCAACCGTCCCGTCCCCAAGATGCCAAATTCGAAGACGTAGTAGTTCCCGGAGAGGACGACCACATTTTGGGTCGTCCGGATTGGCTGGGCCGCGCCGATCAGGGTGATCGATCCGAGGATGATTTGCAGGCTGGCGATGGCGACGAGGAAGTAGGTGCGTTTCACGGGTCCGTCTCCTCGTTGCTTTCTTCATCCCTCATCGAGAGGTCCGCTCCTAGGATACTCTGCAAGGTGAACATTTCGGTCACGGTGTGGAAAGAGGTGGGGCGCGCGCGATGATGACCGAGATGTTGTCCGTCCCGCCCCCTCTGTTCGCCAACGAGACAAGGATCTCGCAGGCCCTTTGGGGATCGCTCGTTTCGACCACGACGCGATGAATGTCTTCGTCTTCCACGTGATTGATGAGGCCGTCGCAGCACAGCAAGACAGTGTCACCGGGTTCCATCGTCAGGCATCCGATGTCCGGCGTCACCTCCTCGTAGACTCCGAGGGCCATCGTGATCACATTTTTCCTCGGATGGTGCTTCGCTTCCTCTGGCAACAGCTCCCCGCGATCGACCATCTCCTGAACGAGGGAATGGTCGCGGGTCACCTGGAAAATCTCTCGCTCATTGACGATGTAGACGCGGGAGTCGCCCGCGTTCGCGACGTGGAGACTGCGGCCGTCGGCGACGGCGAGGCTCAAGGTCGTACCCATCCCCTGGCACTCCGGATGCCGTTCCGCTTCCAGGAAAATCACCTGATTCGCGCGGGCAACCGCGGCTCCGAGGTGGCGGTAGTACGTAGCTCGCGGGATGTCCTCCTCGCTCGTCAAGAGCGGAAGGAGCGTGCGCGCGACGGTCTGAATCGCAATCCGGCTCGCCACCTCCCCGCGATTGTGTCCCCCCATCCCGTCCGCCACCATGAGGAGCAGCCGGGTCCGGGGTTCGGACAGGAAGGCCATCCGCAGCTCGACCGCGAGGATGCTGTCTTCGTCGACCGGTCGGACCCTCCCCACGTTCGAGGCAAACCCCACTTCCCCCCGGGGGGAACGGATGATCGTATCGGACATCCTGGCGGACACTCCTTTTCCATTGGCGTTTCGCGTCAACGTCACCGGCCCCCGCGTCGTCGGCCACCTTTGAATGCAATCGTCATGTACGGCCCTCGCCCTGGCTTGTACACGAGGGCGACGACATCGCCGTCAGTCAGCTTTTCTCGCTTGAATCCGGGAATCTGCCGGTAGGTCCTCCCGCCGTCGTGCGACATCGCGGTGCCGTTCAGGCTCCCGAGGTCTTCAATCCAGCAGCGGCCTTTCCCATCCTTCAGAATCCGGGCGTGATGCTTCGACAAATACCGTTCCGTATCGAGGATGCCAATCTCCGGCGGGTGTCCGAAGCCTTTCTTCGTGCAACCTTGGTCGCACGACTTGTGGTCCCGGCCGATCTCCATCTCCCGCTTGACGCGGCACTTCTTTCCCAGCACCACGAGGTGGGGAAACTCGAGCGACTCCCCCGACCCTCCGGAGATCGCTTGCGCCATGTCCGCCGCGGTCGGAAACCGTTCCTTCGGGTCGAACGACATGGCCCTCGTCACGACCTCCGAAAGCTCCTGGGGGACGCTGGGTTCGAGGTCGCGGGGGGATCGGAAGAGTTCGGACTTGCCAGCCGCGAGTTGTTTCATCGACGCTTGGGGGTCCTTGGCCGTGAGGAGGAAGAAGAGGACCGCGCCCACGCTGTACAGATCGCTCGCCGGAGTTGCCTCTCCCAGATTTTGCTCCGGGGCACCCCAGCCCGGCGTGTAGATGACCGTGCCGGATCCCGTGAACTGATGGAACTCTTTCTTCGCCGCACCGAAGTCGAGGAGGACGACCTCACGGCGGGCGTCGAGGATGATGTTCTTGGGCTTCACGTCCCGGTGGATCACGTTCCGCGCGTGGAGGTATGACAGCGCTTCGAGGAGCTGCACGATGTGTCGAGTCGCCGTCGCCGCATCGGCTGGCTTGTCCTTGTACAACTCCGCCAGCGTCTCGCCTTCGAGTTGTTCCTCCACGAGACAGAACGGTCCGAGGTTGCTGCCCACGTCCAGATATCGGACGACCCTCGGATGGCCGGGCGAGCTGAGCGTGCGTAGGATCTCGGCTTCGATCCGAAGTCGTTCCTCGGACTGGGCGAGGTCGACGCCGCTTGCCTCCTTCACGATGACGGGCACGCCGCGGTTGGACTTGCCGACATAAATGGTCGACATCCCGCCTTCCGTCATCTTGCTGAGGACCTGATAGCGGCCCTTCCGACCTTTCAAGGTGCAGGGAAGGGAGAGGGTCATACCGTCCGCGGGCCCTATCTCACGACGAACTGCAGCGTCACCAGTTCCGCGACATCAATCTCGTCGTCGTTCTGGAGCTCGGTGCGGCCCGTCCCGGTCACCAGGATTCGTGAGGTTCCTCGGACCAGCCACGTCTTGTTCGTGCTGGGCTTCCGTTGCACCATCGTCGTTCCGTCTTCGACGAAGAATTGATCGCCTTCCTGGAAGACCGTGAGATGCCCTCGCGAAATCTCGTTCGCCTTCTTCGGGTCGGCCAGAAACTTCGCCAGGTCCGTGCGGCCGATCAACCACTGGGACGGGGGAATCGGCTGTTCCGTGTTGTCGGGAAAGACCAGGTAGCCCGCCTTCGGCGGCTCGGCCGGGAGCTCTTCCTCGGGCTCCGTTGCCTCGGCCGGGCCTTCGTCCTCGACGTCCGTCAGGTCGGGAGAGCCTTCGCCCTCCGCTTCCGGTACATCGGCGGCGGGGGGCTCTGGCTCACCCGTGGGTTCGGGCTCACCGGCATCCGGGCCGAACATCGAATCGCCAGCGCCGAGGTCCTCGTTCGTCGGAGCGACCGAGCCTTCGTCTTCAGCCGGCATCGAGGCGAGCTTCAGTTCCGGGGTCTCGGCTTCGGCCTCAATCTTCGCACCGCACGCGTTGCAGAACCGTGCGCCTTCCCGGTTCTCGCTGTCGCACGCCGAACACTTTGTCATGTTCATCACCGCTTCGGTTTCTTCTTCCCGATGATCGTCGTCGCTTGCAGGAAGTCCTTCTTCGCAGCCTCGTTCAGCTGGAGCCCGCTCCGGGCCACGGTCGCCTGCGCGTCCCGCATCGTCGTCGCGACGTCGCTCAGCGTGGGGTTCGCGCGGATGGCGGTCGCGGCGCCCGCGTCCGTCGCCATGCTCCGCATGATCGTCTCCGCCTTCTGGAGCGCCGTCGCATCCCTCGACTGCACCGCCCGCTGCATGAGGACGGTGGCCTCCGCCGAGCTCAACAGCGTGCGCGGGTACGGGTTCGTCTCCGCGTTCCAGAGCCTCTGGTCGTCGGTGAAGGAAACCTCGACGTCTTGCGACACCTCGACCAAGGAGAATCGAAGGAGCGTGGCCTTCCCAGCGGGCCGCGCCGGGACGCCGATGCGGAACACGAGGGTCTGCTCTTCGCCCGCGATCAGGTCTCGCAGCGGCACCGTGAAGGCGGCTCCGTCGAACCGAGGTCGGGGTAGTCGGTTCAGGACCGGCTTGACGGTATACGCGTCGGCCAGCTCCGACCCGGGCATGATTGAGACCTTCAACTCGGGATTCGAGACGACGGTGCCCGCCATCTGGGCCGCCTGGTCCTGGAAGATCTGTGGGAGGTTGGCTCGCGCATCCACGATATGGTGCCACAGCCCGCCGCCGGACTCGGCGATCTTTCCGAGCAGCTGCTCGTTATAGTCGGTTCCAATCCCGATCGCGGTGATCGTGATGCCGGCTTCCCGCATCCCCTGAGCTAGGGTGACGAACTCACGGCCATCGGTCTTGCCGACCGTCGGATTGCCGTCGGTCAGGAGCAGGACCCGATTCACGGTCCCCGGTTCCCGGGAAGTCCTGCGCGCCTGTTGGAAGGCCGCTTGGAGTCCGTCGTACATCGCGGTGAGGCCGCTGACCGAGATTGCCTTCACCGCCGCCGCGACCTCGCGGGAGTTTCCCACCTTGGACATCGGCAGCTGGACCGTGACGGTGTCCGAGAACGACACGATCGAGATCTCATCGGTCGGGCGGAGTTGCTTGAGGAGGGCCAGCGCGGCCTCTTTCGCCTGATCGATCTTCTCGCCGTCCATCGACCCGCTCGAATCGATCGCGAGCGAAATGCTCCGGACACGTCCGGCGATCACCGCGGCCGAGGGCGTCAGGTCCACCGCAACGTACACGGATGTACCCAAATTCGGCTTCAGGGCGGCGCGGTTGACGGTGGTCTTCATCGCCAGCGGCGATCGCCGCTGGGGGCGGTTCTGGGGCTCCATCACCTGTTTCATGTTCCCACCCGGGGGCCGGGCGATGGCGGCGGGCCTTTCTTATGTCTTACGTCCTCGTTCTCAGCAATCGATGTTCACGTTACTGTGCGCTCCCGTCGAGGTGAGAGCTTGGCCCCCCGCCGTTGGAAGTTGCGAGCGGTTGGTGGCCATCGATCCCGAGGTTGGAATACCTAGCCAATCGGGTGCGGACCAAGCAAGGTATACTTAGTCTTGACCAACTGTGGAATCGCAAGCATGTTGATCCCGTTCTCAAGGCGTTTCGCAATCCCGTTGGGCCTGACCATCCTCGGGATCGGCCTTTTGATTGTATTCTTGGGATTCAGTCTCGTGCAAAAATGCTCGGACCCTGGTGGCTGCGCTCCAGAGCCGCTCGCGCCTCTCGTCGCATTGGGAATGGGCCTCGGGCTCGTCGGGGCGGTCGTGCTCTACGCCGCTCTCCGGCCGATGCCGAAGGGAGGCTGACCTGAGTCCAGTTGAAAAAGGACGTAGTTCCCGGAACGAGAGACTTCCCGTCGCGTAGGTGTGCACTCATTTTTGGCACAGGTCGGGGCGAATTGATGATGCGTGGGCGAGGATTCGCCTGCAATTAAGGTCGAGTGCACTCGTTGGACCCTCGTGGCCGCGGCCCTCTTCAGGGGATCTCGGACGACGTAGGATCGGCTATTTCTTCGAGTATCCGCTCTGTTTGCTATACGTGCGATGATCCCACAGGTAGAGAACCCACACCCTCGCGCCGCCTGGTTCGCCGACGAGCGAATAGTAGCCGCGCCACCGTTCGGCCAATTCAAATCGGAAGAGGTTCGGGATGTCGGCCCCATAATCACGGACCAGGACAGCTGGCCAGCGATCCTTGGCTACGGGTTCCCCGGCAGTCAAGGGGTTCGTCCAAGCACGTGTCTCGAAAGTCGAGAGGCTCTTGAGTTTGGCCTTCGACAAGCGTTTCTCCTTGCCACCGCCTTCCCTTGCCAGGCGTCGCCACTCCTCAAGGACGGGGGCGGCTTCTGCGGCGTAATCGACACCGAGAAGCTTTGGCTTGGCCACGCAGACCGCCTATTTGCTGCGGAGACGAGCGCGCGTCGCGGCGGAGGTGCGAATCCAAAGGACTTGCCCACCAGGACCCTCGTCGTAGATCATCTCGTGCTCAGCCATGTACTCGAGGCCCTCGTCGAGCAGTGGCTGGCCGATTCGGTAACCGAGAGCTTGCCGAATCTTGTATCGGGTCATGGGCATCGCCTCTCGCCGCAGAACATCTTCGATGGCCTTCAGCGTCGCCACGGTTGGACCCTTGTGGGATATCATGGACGTCGAGGGCGTCATCAAGGAGGAGTATGGCAAGAATAGTATATTAATTCATTGCTTAATGAAGTCATTAACGTCGACCGGCGGACCTGCGGGCTAACAGTCAACGGTGAAGAGTGAAAATGAGCGCACACTCACGCATCCTCGATCAGCTCTCACTCGCCCACAAGTAGGGGCGAGTTGACGATGCGTGGGCCAGGATTCGAACCTGGGAACCCCTTCGGGAAGGGATCTTGAGTCCCTCGCCTTTGACCGGGCTTGGCTACCCACGCGCGGCCGCGCAGAGACCGCGGCCCGTAAAACCTTTCGGTTCTCGGTCGCGTGCGGGACGCACCATCCGAGCCTTTTTCCCGTATGGCGACTTCCGGGCCGCGAGGGCGGCGTCCGTGGTGCAATACTTCACCAAGGCATTCTTCGACGAAATCGCGAGTCGCCTCAACGCGGATCCGGAGTGGGGGAAGAAGGCCGCGGCGATCACGGCGAAGATCGTCCTCACCTCCACGGATCGCAATGCTTCGTTCCTCGTCGACATTCAGGGCGGAAAGGTGACGGTCCAGCATGTCGCGCCGGATGTCCCCGCCGACTTCAAGTTCGAAGGGGCGTACGACGCGTGGATGCAACTCGGGAAGGGCGAGCGGGACTTCCAAGGACTCGTGCTGGGCGGGAAGATCCGATTCCGGGGCTCGATGCCGAAGGTGATGGCCCTGATGGGCCCGCTAGGCCGCATCACCCAGCTCGCGCAGCAGGTTCCGAAGGAGTTCTAGCGGCCGCCCAGAATGCGATGATGGCGAGGAGAAGGCAGCTGACCTCGAGGACGCCGAGCAGGAAGGCGGTCCCCACGAAGAGCACGGTCCAGGATTGCGAGCCGACGAACGCGACGTTGTCGGGGCCGGCGACGAGGAAGTGACTGACCATTCCATAGACGAGCGAGGCGCCCATCAGGACCGCGAGCAGCCCGGCCGCGAGCGGCGGATTGAAGCGCAGGATGACGAGGGCCACGAGAGGCCCGATCAAGATGACGCCGATGATGAAGACGAGGTCGATTCCCGCGGGGACAATCTCGAGGGCGAAGTGGGCCGTGGCGTGAACGAGGGTCACGATGAAATGGGCCAGGACGAGGGCGATCAGGTACCGATCGAAACGCTCCATGATTCAGGACCTCCGAGGCGGGAATCCCTCGGACCGCCATGCCGTCGCGACCTGCTCCATGCCTTCCACGTAGGTCGAAAAGGAAGGCCGCCACGGGAAGTCCCGCCGGAATCGGGCGTTCGAGGTCGAGAAGGACGAGGTGAGGATCCGGGTTCCGTATCGACCCAGGAACATCCGGGCGAGCCACCGCGGCATGCGGCGAGGTGGACGCGCGCCGAGTCGTCTCGCCATTTCTCCCAGGAAATCGGCCAACGGCGCCGGCCGATCGTCGACGATATGCCACACGCCGGTCTTCGGTGCCTCCACCGCGGTGACGAACGCGCTCGCGGCATCGTCCGTATGGATGAGCGACCATACCGGGCTCTGTTGGCCGATGAGGACCGGCCGTCCCCTCGCGATCGATTCCGCGAGAATCCGCGTGTGCCAACCGTCCGCGGAGTAGAATCCTCCACATCGCAGCGCGAGCGTATCGAACCCGTGTGCCGAACCGGCCTCCCGGGCAATCCGCTCTCCATCCAGGGCGGAAGCCAGGATCGGATCACCCGCCGGCGGCGCGTCCTCGTCGAACGGCCGTCCGTCCAAGGTCCCGACGGCCCAGACGACGCTCTCCTGAAGAAACGCCCGAGCACCGACCTGGGTCGCTGCCGCGACAAGCGAGCGCGTCCCCTCGCGTCGGATACGATCATTCATCGCCCAATCCGCGGGCCCGGTGCGCACTTTCGTTGGGATCGCAGTCGCCGCCCGGATGATCATCTCGCATCCGTCCGCGGCCTGTGCAACCGCCTTGCTGTCGAACAAGTCGGCCGTTCGAGGTTCACCACCGAGGGATCGCACGGTCGCCTCCGCTGTCCGGCTCCGCACCAGCCCGACGACCGTGTGACCGCGGGCCACGAGCTGGCGCAGGATCCGCCGGCCGAGGACGCCGCTGGCCCCGGCCAAGAGTACGCGCACACCGCGGTGATGTCTATCGAACGATTAAATATCGCGGGGCTCATCGTCCCATGAAGCGGCGGACCGGGACGATGGTCGAGTTCGACCTGACGGATGAACAACGGCTCCTCCAGAAGACGGCGCACGAGTTCGCGGAGCGCGAGATGCGGCCCGTCGCCCTCGAGTACGACAAGAAGGGCACGGTCCCGTGGGACATCATCCAGAAAGCACACGCGATCGGCTTGGACACCGCCTTCATCCCCGAGGCGTACGGCGGCGGCGGCATCGACTCGGCCCTCACCCACGTGATCGTCAACGAGGAGTTGAACTGGGGTTGCGCCGGAATGGCGACGGGACTGATCGGCGCCGGCCTCGCGTACCTCCCGATCATCCACATGGGGACGGAGGAGCAGAAGAAGCGGTTCCTGACGCGCTTCACGGGCAAAGAGGCGCGCCTGGGCGCGCTCTGCCTCACCGAACCCGACGCCGGATCGGACGTCGCGAACATCTCGACGACCGCGAAGAAGGACGGCGACGAGTGGGTCCTGAACGGCGTCAAGCGCTTCATCACGAACGGCGGGATCGCGGACATCCACGTGGTCTTCGCGACGCTCGACAAGAGCCGGGCCCATTTCGGCATCCGGGCGTTCGTCGTGGAACACGGCACGCCGGGCCTGAAGGCGGGCAAGGTCGAGGACAAGATGGGGGTCCGCGCGAGCCACACCGCGGAAGTCATCCTGGACGACTGCCGGATCCCCGAGGACAATCTCCTCGGTTCGGACGAGGGCACGGCGTTCTACGGGGCGATGAAGACGCTGGAGTCGTCCCGGCCGCTCGTCGCCTCGGGCGCCGTCGGCATCGCCCGCGCCGCGTACGAGTACGCGCTCGATTACTCACGCAAGAGGAAGGCGTTCGGCACGCCGATCGCGAAGAAGCAGGCGATCGCGTTCATGCTCGCCGACATGAAGACGAAGATCGACGCCGCGCGCCTGCTGACGTGGCGGGCCGCGTGGATGCTCGACCACGGCGAGCCGATGAACAAGGAGGCGAGCATCGCGAAGCTCTTCGCGGCCGACATGGCGATGGAAGTCACGACGGATGCGGTGCAGATCCTGGGCGGCGCGGGCTACATGAAAGACGAGCCCGTCGAGAAGTGGATGCGCGACGCGAAGATCTTCCAGATCTGGGAAGGGACTTCGCAGATCCAGCGACTCGTCATCTCCCGCGAAGAAATCGGGGAGCTCTAGGCCTTCTTGGCCAGCGCCTCGACCTTCGTGGGTTCCTCGAGGAGCGACCGCAGCAGCTTGCGATACTCGCGCTCGACGCCCAGGTACTCCGTGAACTCTTTGTCCGTCATCGTGAGCAGTTTCGCAAGATGCGTGATTCCCTGTTTCACGAAGAAATCGACGTCGTCGAGGCCTGCGATCGCCTCGGCCCACTCCGGTTTCTCGCCGACCCCCTCCATGCGCTTCTCGAGCTCGACGATCCGAGCCACGACTTCGGGGTCCGTCCGCACGCGCAACCCGATCTTCGCGAGGGCCTGCAACGCCTCCGTGGCCTTCTCCGCGGCATACGCCGGGGACATCCCCTCGCCGTGGGAGAGGTTGAACATCTCCGCCGTGGCGCGGTAGTACGTCTCGATGAAGTGGTCCACGCGTTCCTCGCGAGCGACTTCGACGAGGTCGGCGTCGCGCATCTTACGGATGTGATGATAGATCGCCTGCGGCGTAAGCCCGAGTTCCGCCGAAATCTGGCTCACCGTCATCTCCTTCGCCCGGAGAAGATAGATGATGCGTCTCCTTGTTTCGTCCGCGAGAAGCTGAAATGCTTCGGGACTCTTGATGACCTTGAATGCCTTCACTGGCCGCCTCCGGAACAATGTATGTTTGTGCTCTAAGATAAAGGTTGCTATAATTAAAACAAAGGCTTTATTAACAGGCGTTGCAATTAGCCAAACATGCATTGGAACAAGAGAAACGGACGATTTACGAAGCCAAGTGATGAGACGAACAAGGCCTTTCCGTCGGACTGCGCGGTCCGCTACGCCTGGGCCGTGCGCGGGGTGGATCCGTGGACCCGGAGGTCGCCGCAATGATGGGCATCCCACCGTACACCTCGATCGTCGCCGGGTTGCAACGGAGCCGCTCGACGGACTTGGACCGGTACGTGCGGACCGAGTTCGGGGACTGCGAGAGTCGGTGGCTCGCCGACGGAGTCCGAGCGAATCATTCGGAGCACTCGGACCACGAATCGCGCGAGTCCGACAACGACGGTCGCCTGCTTCGACGCCTGACGCAGGCGATTGCCTCCTTCTTCTGAATCGACGAGTCCGGCGTCAGCCTTAAGCGCACCATCGGTGGTGCGCGACCGTGGCAGTTCCTCCCGTCGGCGAATTGCCTGAACCCCTACGACTGCCGCACGGGAGCGTTCGCGGGGCGATTGCCGTCGTGGTCGCCGCGGCGTACGGGTATGCCCTTGTCTTCCAGAAAAGCGTCGTACCGAACGTCCTCGTGAACGCGGTCGTGGTCGTCATCGCGTTCTACTTCGGGAGCCATGCGACTTCGACCCCGCCCACGGTGCCCGGGCAGCCCGTTCCGCACCGTCCGCGGCTCGTCCGCATCTTGTTGTTCCTCGGATTCGCAGGCATCACGGCCTGGTTCCTGCTGCACGATCCTTCCCTCCAAAGCATCCCGCCCGCCCTCCTGGCGGTCCTCGAGGTGCTTGGCGGCTATGTCCTCGGAGCAACAGCATCCTGGCTCGTCCATCGACGCGCGCACGAGAGCCATGTCCGGCATCGCCTGGCCACGATCTTCCGGGACGTCGTCGCGGCGGGCGCACTCGGGCTGACCGCCTACATCTGTTTCGCGCTCGTCACGAACCAACAAAG
>Ga0209690_1001713_pt1 | contig 12510 bp, 12 predicted proteins | sample GraSoiAngelo_150_FD_186164 | JGI IMG/M metagenome (GOLD analysis project Ga0209690, IMG submission 186164) | Grasslands soil microbial communities from the Angelo Coastal Reserve, California, USA - 14_1009_09_40cm (SPAdes) (version 2) | ecosystem: Environmental > Terrestrial > Soil > Grasslands ...
CGTTCGAAGGCAAGTGCATCGTCTGCGGAGAGAAGACGAAACAGCTCGTCTACGCCGCCAAAGCGTACTGAGTACCGTCCTATCGCAGGGTCCCGCTGTACAGGACCACGTTGGAGGAAATCAGGACCTAGTAGTTGGTGGGATGACGAAAGCTGGCGGGCCTATTTTCGATAGAGCAGCATGCCGACGATCCCGAACCCGACGAGGACGATCGTCACCGCGTATGCTCCCACCCACTCGGGCCTCAAAAGGTTCCACGAACCGTACGATAATCCCCAGATGAGGTAGAACAAGATCCCGGCGAGGAAGGCGAGGGCGTAGAACCAGAACGCGACCGCCCGGGGAAAGGCGACTTCGGCCACGCGCGAACAAAGGCCCACCGAGTAAAAACCTTTCCCGTCACGGCTTCGGCGGCCTGCGCCGATGGAGCGGAGCGGTGGTCCGCGCGATCCGCCCACGGGTCCGCGCCCACCAGGCCTCGACCCGCGGGTACGATCCCGGGTTTTCCTCGACCCAGAACAAGAATGCGAGGACGAGGAAGAATGCCGCGAATCCGATTAGCAAATAGAAAGGCCATCGCGGAATCGGCTCCTTCACGCCGAATGCAGAGTCGGGCACGATTCCTTCAACGCCGAGGACCGTCAGATTGACGTCCCCCCGACAAGACGGCGGCGTGCAGGGGTTCGTGGCGTTCGCACTGATTGCAAGATTCCACTGCGCGTCCGTAAAGTAACCGCGCGAAGCGAAGCGGAACGCCGTCAATGTCCCGCTCACATTGCCCTCGAACTCGACCGAGAACCGGACGAAGTAGCTCGATTGAGAGAAAATCGATCCGTGCGGCATGTCCCGACTGTCCGCGGCTGTGACTACCGTGAAGTTCAGCAGCCGGGATGTCCCCGGATCCACCCGGACGGCGGTCCAACTCCACGCTCGTGTCCCCGTCTCCGCGATCTTGGGATATGGGTAAGGCCACGACGAGTCGACGAGGATGCTCTCGTCGATCGTCGCGTAGCGATAGATGCTCGCATTCAAGGTGACGTTGTTCATCGGCTCGAGATACGTCGAATTGAAGTAGAACTCGAACCGTCCGCTCTCGCCCGGAGCGAGTTCGGGCGACGCTTTGACCGAAATGAGCTTGTTCACCCTGCCGACCGCGCCCCAATCCTCCGCAGTCGCCGGCGGAGACAAGACCACGGCGAGGACCAGCAAGGCAAGGGCCAAGGCCGGGGCCCGCATGATGCGCGCCGAAGCGGGTCGGTCTTCATATAGCTATCGCGGAGTGTATCGCGGAACAGAGTGAATCCGAATCCACCATCTGTTGGAGTGACTCGCGCAATCGTCGTCCCGAAAGAAAACGCAGAGTCACTGCTCCGAAACTTGCAAATGGAGCGCCTCATCGACCGGACGATGAAGATCGTGAAGCGGGGCAATTCGATTCTCGTCCCCGTCACCGGCGAGCCGCGTTTCGATCTCGCCCCACTTCGCGCACGCCTCGAGCCGCACGTCGATCTTCCCCATCGCCTGCGGCCTCGGGATCCACGCCACGAGATCCGCGAACGACTCGAGGCCGCGGGCATTCCCGTCGCGCATGCGCCCCGACGATGGGAGCGGATCGGTGGCGTCCTCGTCCTCCGACTGCCTTCCGAAGGGCAACCACAGGCTCGCGTGATCGCCAAAATCTTCGGTATGGTCTTGGGCGCTCGAACCGTAGTCCAAGACCGTTCCGGGATCCACGGGCCGATGCGGGTTCCGGACGTTCAAGTCCTCTGGGGAAACGGAACCGAAACGGTGCACATCGAGGGCCGCATCCGATACGCGATGGACGTCGCGCGCGTGATGTTCTCCTCCGGCAACCTCGCCGAGCGAGTCGGCATCGCAGACCGAGTCCGTCCCGGTGCCATCGTCGTGGATCTCTTCGCGGGGATCGGCTACTTCTCGCTGCCGATCGCGGTTCGAGGGCGAGCCGAGACCGTCTACGGATGCGAACTCAATCCGGTGAGTTTTCGCTACCTGGTCGAGAACACACGGCTCAATCGCGCGACGAACTTGGTGCCGCTCCTCGGCGACTGCCGGGCAATCGCTCCCCGAGGGATCGCGGATTGGGTGATCATGGGCCACTTCGACGCGCGTGAATACCTCGACGTGGCGTTCGATGCGCTCCGCGGGAAGGGGACGATTGTCTACCATGAGCTGTGCCCGAAGGAGCAATATCCGGATGCGATGACCCAGAGGCTCGCGGCGGCCGCGCGAGCGCATTGGATGAATGTCCAGGCGATCCACACTCGAATTGTGAAATCGTACGCGCCCGGCATCGTGCATTCCGCGGCAGAAGTGGAGGTCACGCGCCAGAATCGACCCTAGGCGACCGAAACACTGATGAGGGATGGGTTCCTGGGGAACGGCGGTGAGCGGAATGAACTGTCCGAAATGCGGAGCGGTGTTGCCCGCGGAAGCGGCGTACTGTCCGTCGTGCGGAACGCCTCGGAGCGAGATCGACCACCTCCTGCGCCAGGCGGAACGCGCCGTGAACAAGGCGCTCGTCGTCGGAACCACGGTGCTCGACCGCGCGGCGAAAGAACTCCAGCCGGCCTTCGACAAGGCGGTACAGACTCTGCGTCCCGCTGTCGAGGCGGTCGGGAAGGCGACGAATGACATGGTCGTGGCGGTCACCCCCGCGGCCCAAGCCACCGTGCGGACGGCCAAGGAAGTCGTGGACAAGACCGTCGCGGCCGTGAGGCCGGCGGTCACGAAGGCGACCGAGAAGACCGGCCAGGCCGTCCACAAGATCCGAGAGAGGGTCCGAAGTCGGTAGGAACCCGGAATCTCCCGGGAGTCCCATCCAAACCGTTTTCTACGCAAGCGGACCTAGTGGATTCGTGAGCCGCACCGCGAGCGTCGCCGCCTTGGGTCTAGTCGCCGTCCTGCTCGCGGCCCTGGCCATCTCCGCGGGGACGGCTTCGACGAGCCCGCCGAGGCTGCCTGCGAACCCAGCCAGCGGCGCCCTCCTGGTGACCTTCGACATCCAGGTCGACGCCGGGGCCGCAGACTACGTCCAACGTGCCGCGCAAGCGGCGATCGCATCGAATCAGGATCTGGTCATTGTCATGAACACGCCGGGCGGCCTCCTCGCGAACATGGTGCAGATCATCAACTCGACGCAAGAGGTGCAGAACCATGGCCTGGCCGTGTACACGTACGTGCCCCCGGTCGGATTCGCCGCATCCGCCGGGAGTTACATTGCGCTCGCGACGAACGCGATCTACATGGGGAGTGGATCGGTTATCGGGCCGTCGACGCCGTACATCATCGGCGGCGATCCGAGCCAGGTCGAACATGTCCAGAACTTTGCGACCGGGTTGATGCGTTCGCTCGCCGAGAAGAACGGATACAACGTTGCCGCGGCGGTCGACATGGCGGCAAACAACTCGGCATATACTGCCGACGAGGCGGCCTCCGTCGGGCTCATCACCGGCAAGGCCGAGACCCTCAATGCTTTCCTCGCGGACGTCGGTTTGAGCGGCGTCCCGGTAACGCCGTTCGGCGAGCCGCTCTACGACCGATTCCTGAGTTTCCTCAGCGATCCGACCGTCGACGGGCTCTTCATCCTGGTCGGAATCATCGCGCTCGTCCTCGATCTCTTCCATCGGACCCTGTTCCTGAGCGTCGTGGCGGTCATCTTCATCGCCCTCGGATTCCTCGGTGCCCAGATCATCGGCGCGTCGGTCGTCGGCATCTTGATCCTGATCATCGCGGCGGCCCTCGTGATCTTGGAAGTGAAAGCGGGCCACGGGTTCTTCGCGATCACCGGCATCGCCCTCGGGGTCGCGGGCACCTACCTCCTCGCGTACAACGTCCAGTACTCGCCGTCTCCCTACGGCGTCGTCCAATACGTCATCCTGGGCGCCACCGGTGCCGTCCTCGTCGTGGCGTTCCTGTATCTCACGCGGATCCGGCACGCCCTCATGGCCCAGCCGAAGCTCATCGATCCCGGCCGGATCGTCAACATGACGGGTCGAGCGTCGACGGACCTCGTCCCTGGCAAGGACGGAGTCGCCAACGTCGGGGCCGAGGATTGGACCGCGGTGTCGGATGAATTCATCCCAAAGGGATCCGTGGTCCGTGTGATGGCCGTAACAGACGGGAAGATCCAAGTCACGACCGTTGCACCCGGACCGGAACCTTCGAAATCGAGCGAACCGTCCGCGACACCGCCGACCACGCCGTAGTCGATCCGCCGCTTAGGTCTGGTGCTTTCGGACCTTCAGGGTCACGTTGTCGGATTCCACAGCCGTCACGATGATCGGCTCCCCGCGGGCGATGTCTTCCTCTGCGACCGCGCTCCACGATTCGTGCTCGACGTGCACGACCCCTTTGCCGGTGGATTTCATTGCAACGAGGGCGCGGCCGGTCTTGCCGACCAGCGTGTCGCCGGAGAAATAGCGCTGAGTGATGACCTTCGTCGTCGTCTGCTGAAACGCGAACGCAAGTCCGACCCCGATCATGACGATCAGGACGCCCGAGGCGAGGTAGTCGAACCGGCTCACGATCCAGCCGTGGACGATCAGGAAGATGCCGAACGCGACGACCGCCAGCACGACCAGGACCGAGCGGATGCCGTAGAGGAAGAGCCGGTCGATCAGGTTCGAGACGGGCGGGTCCGGACTCTTAGCGGTCATCCCCTTTCGCGGCTCCCTCCGCCGACGCGAGCACACCTCGGAACGGCCGGATGAGCTCCGTGAACTCGAGGGGCAAGATGAACTTCGTGGCCGGGCTTGCGCCGAGCGCCCGGAGGGCATCGAGGTACTGGAGCATCAAAGTCTTCTCGTCGACCCCCTTCGCGGCCCCGAAGATCGTCGAGAGGGCCTGCGCGTAGCCTTCCGCGTTCAAGATCGCTGCCTGTCGTGCGCCTTCCGCGCGGAGGACCGCGGACTGCTTGTCGCCTTCCGCGATGGTGACCGTGGCGGTCTTCCTCCCGTCGGCTTCGATGACGACGGCCCGCCGGCTCCGTTCGGCCGACATCTGGAGGATCATTGCGTCCGTGACGTTCTTGGGAGGCAGAATCTCTCGGATCTCGACGTTCGTGACCTTGACGCCCCAGCGGGTCGTGACCTCGTCGAGCTTCGTCCGGAGGATCGCATTGATCTCTTCGCGCTTCGACAGCACCTCGTCGAGGATGATGTCGCCGATGACGGCTCGCAGGGTCGTGGTGGCGATCCCCATCGCCGCTCCCTCGAAGTTGTTCACCCGGATCACGGAGTCGGCGGCGCTTGCGACCTTGAAGTACACGATGAAGTCGACGTCCACCGGGGCGTTGTCCTTCGTGATGCACGTCTGGTGCGGGATCGTCAGGTATCGCTCCCGCAGGTCGACGCGGACCGGCTTGTCAATCCCGGGGATGACGACGACGATCCCGGGGCCCTTCTCGGCCTGGGCCTTCCCCAAGCGGAAGTTCACGATCCGTTCGTACTCCTTGACGACCTTGAGGCTCGCGAAGAGCAAGATCAGGACGATGATCACGAAAACGAACGCGCCAACCGCTGCGCCAACCAGATCGGTCCCTTGGAGCGCGGTCACCGAACCGAGGTCGAGTAGCCCGAGAAGTCCCCACATGCCTGTTCCCCCGGGGCAGGATGCCCGCTCCCCGACTTAAGGCCATGGTCGGATTTCCGCAAGCCGGCGTGCGCGGGGATTGAAACCTTTATCCTGTTTCGTCCGGTTCGGTGGTCGATGTCCCCGGAGGAACGGCTCCAGACCGTACTGCACGGCTCCGAGGAAGTCGTCACCCGCGACGAGCTGCGGACGCTCCTCGAACGAACCGGCACGCCGCGCGCCTACGTCGGACTCGAGCCGTCCGGGCTGATGCACATCGGCACGGCCTTCGTCATCGGTTCGAAGGTCGAGGATCTGATCCGGGCTGGATTTCACGCGATCATCTTCCTCGCGGACTGGCATGCGTACATCAACGACAAACTCGGACGGGACCTCGAGAACCTGCGGATCTGCGCGGACTACTTCAAGGACGGATTCCGGGCGGTCGGCGTCCCGGACTCCGTCGAATACCTGTACGCGAACGAGTTCGTGCGCCACCCGGAATACTGGCAGACCGTGATCCAGGCCTCGAAAGCCTCGACGGTCGCGCGGATCCGGCGCGCGCTCACGATCATGGGACGCAAAGAGGAGGAGGCAGACCTCGATGCATCGAAGCTCATCTACCCTGCGATGCAGGTCGCGGACATCCATTGGATGAACCTGGACCTGGCCCTGGGCGGCATGGATCAGCGACACGCACACATGCTGTACCGCGATGTGGCGCCGAAACTCGGGTGGAAGCAGGTCGTCGCGTTGCACACCCCATTGTTGCCGGCGCTCGATGGCGGCGGCCGGATGGATCTTGTCGCGGGGAAGATGTCGAAGTCCCGACCCGACGCGAGCATCCTGCTGAACGACGGCCCGCGAGATGTCGAGCGGAAGATTGGAAAGGCGTTCTGTCCGGCGAAGGAGCCGGTCGGCAATCCGGTCCTCGAGATCGCGCGACTCATCCTGTTCCCGAGTCGGGGGAAGCTCATGATCCCCCGGGATCCGAAGTTCGGAGGCGACGTCACATATGCCTCCTTCAGCGAAGTCGCGAAGTCGTACGCGGACGGGGAGTTGCACCCGAAAGACCTGAAGGCTGGGGTCGCGGCTGGTCTGAACGACGCGCTCGCGCCGGTCCGAAAGTTCTTCGATGCGCACCCGCAGAATCTCGAAGCGGTCAAAGCGATCCTGCGGAACGGGTGACGTTTCCGACACATGCAGAAGAGGCAACCCCTTCCACAACAACAAGGTCCCAAGTCTAGGTGAAAGCGGCGAGCGATTCTCGACGCTCACAAGGGTGGAATCGGCGCAGGACCTGCTTTTCCGGCGTTCGTGACCCGGGGGCGTGCCGCAAGAAGCGCGATGAACCCGGCCAGACCGAGCACCCCTGCGAACAGGAACGGGATCGACGTCTGAGTCGCTGGATCGGAACCAAACGCGTTCGCGAGGACGCCCGCCAGATAGACTCCGATCGCACCGCCGACGAGTTGGAATCCAAAGACCAGACCGAACGCGGCACCTTGCAGGCGCCGATGACTCGACTCGGAGACGAACGAGAAGAGCGCGGGATAGGTGAGGAAGAGCGCGGAGCCGAGCGTCCACATGACGACCAGCACCGTCCACACGTTCCCGATCGTCCCGCCAATGAGGGTGGCGACGCCGAGCGCCGCGAACGATGCCACGAGCGCCCGATATCGGCCGAAGCGAGCACTTAGGCGGCCGAAGAAGAACGTGGCCACGGTCCCCGTAAGAATCCAAAGGGCGACCGCGACGCCCGCGAGGTTCGCAGGGAGTCCGAACTTCGAGTTCAGGAGAAGCGTCCCGAAGAGAGCGACGATGTTGAACACGGCCCCGACCAGCGCGAGAGGGAGCAACCAGCGGCGCACGTCTCGAAGGACGCCCACGTAGTCCGAGATCGACCGCGATGCGAGGTGGGGTGGTGAAGGTCGGCCGCGGCTGAGCGACAGGCCGACCGCGACACCCGCCAAGTTGATCCCTCCCCATAACAGGAACGGCCACTGCCACCCGAACGCAACTGCGAGGATCGCGCTGCTCGCGATTCCGAGGATGACTCCGGCATCCCCAAAGGCGCTCTGGAACCCCATCGCGCGGTCGAGTGCGGGCCCGTCAAACTCGCGTCCGATCCACGAGATTCCGACAGGGTGATAGAAACTGGCCCCGACTCGGGATAGCGCGACGAGGAACAGGAGCGACCAGAAGTTCCACGAAAGCGAGGCGGCGAGGGACCCGATGCCCAAGATTACGATCCCGATCGGAAGGAATCGAGACGGATCGCGGCGGTCCGACATGATGCCGAACAGGATCTGAAAGATCGCCGTGACGACGAGTGTGGTCCCACCGAGGAGGCCGACTTCCGCGGGACCGAAGCCACCGAAGACGGCCTGCAATACGATGATCTGGCCCGCGAGCGCTGAGACCGCGCCGTCGTTCGTGAGATGGTAGATCGAGTTTGCCAGGAGGATGCGGCGTTCGCCCGCCACGCGGCCGGCGATGCGACATCGACTTATAGCGTTGGCCCCGCAGGATCCGAGGCGCCTCGTTCCGGGGTCGCTAGGTCCAAATAGGGCCACAAGGATGGCTCGCTCGGCCAGGAGACCGCGGACGGCCGACGGTGACCCCTCGGGGTTGCTGAGGAACGTCCCCCCTCCCTAGGTACGGTGGCCCCGCGCAAGCGGAGGGGCCCGAGAGGGCCGGCAAGGGCGCAGAAACGACACAGCCCGCGTCGAGGATGAATCGCCCGGCGAGGACGTTGACGCGGGATCTGGTGAGACGGCGACACCCCACCGGAGCAAGTCCAAGCAGGCGCAATGCGCCAGGTAGGACGCTCAGTCCAATGCCGTCAGAACAGAAGGGGGCGTACGGCGGCCACCTGGCCCTTCTGTCGTTCGCCATGGAGAGAACGATCCCAACCAGACGGCACATGCTGCCGCCGGGATAGGACCCTCCGGAAGGCCCGTGCGGGCATCTCTTCATAGAACAACAGAAGGCCCGGCGTCTGTCTATCCGTACGCCGGGACCTCTGGATCGGGCTCAGGATCGCGAGCTTTGGTGAGTTCCGAGGAAGGAATTATCCCTCGCTACTTCGTGCGACTTTCGTCGTGGAAAGGATGACACGAATTTGGAACGATCCGAAACGTCTGGATTATCTCGCGGCCACGTGGATGCTTGCCTGGGGCCTTATCTGGTTCGCGCCTTGGCCTCCAGGGTTTCGATCTCCTATCTTTTACGTGTTTCCCCAGACCCTTGTCGGCGCCTTAGAGGGCGTACTGGTCTACGGCGCTGGCTTAACACCATTCTTCATATTTGCACTGCGACGACGCCGGATTCTGAGAAGCGCCCGTGTGTGAATCCGTCCCGATGAGGTCAGAGAGGAAAGTGCCCGCCCGGACGGGCGAGCATGATGGGGAACGAAGGGGGCGGGCGAGCCGCATGCTCGACAACGTACGGAGAACAGACGGGAGCGTGCGGCAGCCACCTGGCCCTTGATCAACTGGCGCCACGGGAACGCCCTTCCCCTTGGTTAGAGGCCTCAATGCTGGGGTCATCCTCCGCCGCCGAACCGGTCGAAACCCGAGGGCACGGCCCGTAATCGGCGCCGAGGACCGGAACCGAGAAGGACTTTATCCAACGGCAGACCTCCGGCGTGCCGAGACCATGAAGGCCAAGTTCTTCTATACCGGCATTCGCGTGAAGGACCTCGAGGCGTCCGTGAAGTTCTACACGACCCTCCTCGGGATGAAGGTGCGCGGCCGAAACACCGTTGACGCGGCGAAGGGGACTGTCGTTGAACTCGTTTGCGAAGGAGAGGGCGGCAATACCCTCGAGCTGAACTACTATGAGAAGGGCAGCTCGTTCGACACAGCCTACGCGGTCGGAGACGGGCTGGACCACCTCGCTTTCGCGGTCAAGGACCTCGACGCCGCGCTCGCGGAGGCGGCGAAGGCGGGCCATCCCGTGGTCCTGAAGATGCAAGAGCCCGGGAGCCGCTACGCGTATATCCAGGACCCGAACGGGATCTGGATTGAGCTCGCCCAATTCGGATGAGGGCGAAACGGAGTAAGGTGCCCACTACTCAGCGGGGCGGGCGGTGGCGGAACGAAGGCTACAACAACGGCATCCGTAGGGGGCGCACACGGCCACCTAGCCTCTTCTGTCCTTCCGAGCGAGAACCGCGAACCGGACGCAACGTACGTGCCGAGCCGCAGATCGCCCGCTGATTGGCGACCCTGAGGCGTTTCGGCCTAGTCCCCAGGCCACTTCCCGGTGGTCAGATCCAACGTCTCTATCGATCCGATTTTCGTCTTCGGGACGACCCTGACCCGGAACCGATTGTACGAGTACAACTCCGAGATTCGGATGGACTCGGAATCCTCTCCAAGGAAAACCCCGACGACGACCTTCAAGACTCCGCGCTGAAGCCTGATCCGAACGAGCTTGCCCGAGAACCGCTCGGCGTCGACCTCATACATCCGACTCACCTCAGGAGCGGACGGCGATTGAAGGGCATCAATCTTCTTAGGTCCGGCTCAAAGAATGTGTCCGCCTGCCCTCCGATGGCATTGGCGGGGAACGAGGCTTCAAAGAATAATCCGAACGGGACAGGGCGTACGAAAGCCACTCGGCCTCGTCCGTCGACCGTCCCCCTCCCGAAAGATTTCGACTACCGCCTAGACTAGTCTCGCGTGCGAGGCCGATTATCCCGTGCCGCTCTGCTCCAATGGGAAGCAGCGGACTTTCCGACCGGTCCGCTCCGTGCGGAGAAGTCCCTCCCGAGCCATCCCCTTGACGTTGTATGCGACCGCGGCGTGGTGACGATCCAAGCTCCGAGCGAGTTCCCGAATGCCGATGCCGGGATCCGTCGCCACCTTCTCGAGAACCGATTTCTGAAGCGGGCTCAAGGGCCGGTCGCGCCACTGAGACACGTCGCCGTTCGGGTAGTACCAGCGGTGGCGGGGACCCTTTTCCGAATGGATGAGTCCTTGTTTTTCCAGGACCCTCAGGTGGTAGGCCGCGACGCCGTTCTGAAGGCCAATCGCATTCCGGACTTCCGTGAAGGAAGAACCAGGATGATCGCGGACCGCCTCGTAGATCAGGAAACGGACTTTCCTCTGGAGGACCTCCTCCCGGGTGAGACGCGTATGCTGGAGCGCCGCGAGGATCGCCGCCGCTGCGACGAGTACCGCTCCGCCCGCTTCGGCCACCGCGATCCAGGGGAATGGATGCGAGCCCGGGCTGCCCAAGCGGACGGTGAACGCCGTGCTCTTCCATGTCCGCACGGGAATCGCTCCAGCGAGGGCGGATGCATTGCCCACGTGGATCCACACATCGTAGAGGCTCCCCGGCAGCTCGGCGAACACCAAGGGTGATCCGGTCCACGTCGCCCCGGCTTCGACGGTCCCTGTGGCCGTGTCCCGAAGCTCGACGTCAACGTTCGCGCTTGGCCCGAGCTGCGCCTGAAGATCAACGTCGCCGGAAGCCTCTCCGGAGACGCTCCGGAAAAGAGCTCCACCCCCAACCGAGACGTCGTACCACGTCAGATACACATGGTCATCCGGACCCGCGGATAAGCGTTGGTAGGACGACCCGTTCGCACCGCCTCCTTGCAGGCTGGCGCTGAACGAAGCGTTCGTAAAGTTTTGGCCCATGTCCGCAGAGCTCGCGACGTAGATCGAACTTCCCGTGAACATCTCGTTGAACGATTGCCAAGCCACGAACATCCGTGATTGGCCGTCAAAAACGAGGCTGCCGCCCAGTTCAAGTTCGTACATGCCCCGATATCGGCTCACTTCGATCGGCGGGGAAAAGCTGTCCCCCTGGTCACGAGAAACGGACACGAACGTCGCTTCCGAGCCGGAAGCGACCAACGAATTCCAAGAGACCGCGAAGGTTCCGTCGGGTGAGACGGCCACGGAGGGTGCCGAGGCACTCGACACGTCGGGCGGAGAGACCGCGGTCACGGATGGCCATGTGACCCCGCCGTCGTGGGATGCACCTACGGTCACGTACGCGCACGTTCCAATGCCGCACGATCCATTGCTCGCCGTCAGGAAGACGACCGTGACGTTGTCCCGCAACGCCGCGACGCTCGGGGTTCCTGTCGCGCCAGGGGAAACGGCCACCGGAGGACTCCACGTGCTGCCTCCGTCGGCGGACCGGACGACGAGCACGGTACCTGAGGGATTGACGACCCCCACATAGAGGGTCCCGGTAGCCGTGTCCGTCGCAATCGATACGCTTCCTCCAAAATCGATGAAGGACACCACCGGCAGCCAAGAGAGCCCCCGGTCGACCGATCGCAAGACCGCGACTTCACCCGTCGCAAGATTCGGGTCGACGATGTAGGCGGCCCCACCGTTCCCGACGGCAATGACGGGCCGTTCGACATCGCAGGTTGTGTCGTTGAAGCCGGCGCACAAATCGACGGGGATGGAATCTCCGAAGGTCCGGCCCCCGTCCAGCGAGCGCCGGATCTTGAAGTCGGCCGGCGGCGAACTGTATCCCCGGAGGACGTAGATCGTTCCGTAATAGGGGCTGGACGGGTCTCGGTCGACGGCGATTCCCGTGTCGAGCGTTCCCGTGACGTTCAGGTGCACCGAATTCTGGTAGGGCGCGGCTCGAATCGAATAGTCGAGCGAGGCGTGGAGGGGCTCCTCGGCTCTGGCGGACTGCGGGGCGATGAGCAACGCCAAGACTCCGTACATGAGGGCGGCCACGGAAAGCCATCGGACCGATTTGGACGACTTCGTTCCCCTCGACCTCCGCAGACAATCGAACGGATTCGGTATCAATTGATTGGTAACAACTTAGCCACGACCCAGTTCATGGCGGGATCTGGTGAGACGGCGACGCCGCACCGGAGCAAGTCCAAGCAGGCGCAATGCGCCAGGTAGGACACTCAGTCCAATGCCGTCAGAA
>Ga0209690_1001721_pt1 | contig 12481 bp, 16 predicted proteins | sample GraSoiAngelo_150_FD_186164 | JGI IMG/M metagenome (GOLD analysis project Ga0209690, IMG submission 186164) | Grasslands soil microbial communities from the Angelo Coastal Reserve, California, USA - 14_1009_09_40cm (SPAdes) (version 2) | ecosystem: Environmental > Terrestrial > Soil > Grasslands ...
GCTGATGGAGAAAGCGCCTGAGCTACTGTCGGAGCCACCGAAGATTGAGAAGGCAGACGTATTGGCAGACAGGTTACTGGTTTAATCGGCCTAACTCCGTCTAATGCCTCGCGTACGCGCGCGCGCTGGAGGGCAAACGATCTTCGTTGCTGACGCACATCGCGACGACGGAAAGCGTTTCGTTGCGCGTGCGGATGAAAAGCTGACCGCGTTTGTGGAGCTCGAATTAGCATGCAGGCGTCTAGGCTTTGCCCCTGGCGTACTGCAAAAATGAACTTGGCCACGGTAACGGCGGCACGGTTCAATAAAGGTTCAAATCTTGATGGAGTTCATTCGGCCGTTCTCTCCAACTTGCCGTAGCGGTACTAGCAATATTCGTCGACGACGAGCTCGGATTTTTTGGGGCTACGAGCTTGGTACCCTGCTTGGGGCCGGGCGTTAGAATTCGCACCGTCATGAAATGTGGATGCGCTTTTGCCCAGGCGAGCGCCTCTTGTTTGGTATCGAAAAAGCGATCGACGACGATGGCGCTGCGCTCAGCGTCATTTCACCCGCACAAGCGCGCGGCTTTGCGATTGATAACATCGGGTCCGCTATCTACGACCACACATGCCACGTCACCAAAGAAAACTTTGCTGCCATAGGGAATTTTCTTTGGATCGACAGCGCAATGTTTTTCGCCCAGCGGTACGCCGTTCCAAGATGCATGCTCGCCTGAACCTTCGCGATGCCAGTAAACCGTGACGCGCGCTAGGACAGAATGCTCGCCGGCGAACGCTTGACACGCAAAAAGCAACACAAACCCCACCGCTACAGTTGAGCGCTTCATACTTTCTCGGGTTTTTCCCGGCGGTCGAAATCCGGTCAGATCCAAATGGATTAGGGAGAAAGTGTGAGACAGTTGTCTCTATATAGAATTCGCAACTGCGTCGCCGTTTGGTCCCCTATTGCCGTTTGTCGAGCAAAGAGACACCATTTACCACCTGAAGTATTGGGAAATCATCGCCAGTGTGCTCGTGCGTTTCAATCACATTGCCCGCCTGATCATAAACGCGGATCACAGCATCATGTGAGCGGCTGTAGAATTTCGCGTGCAACCGCTGCAACCATAAATAGTTTTACACGCGCCATTGGGTCCCTTTTATCAAAAACGATGGCTGTGTGAAACGCCTTTTGAATTTTTAGAGTCCTTTCGCAAACAAGACGCGCACAAGAAACGGCTGACACGAAACAGTCCTAGTGAAACGGTCGCTCCACGCAATCGTGGTCTGGTTATGGATCGGCACGCTGATGGCTGCGACTGATGTGGCGAAAGCGGGGCCCTTTCGGGATTTTTTTAGGGCGTTACGTAGCGCAATTGCTCACCCGAATGAGAAGCCGCGACCGCACCGGAGCAGTCATAAGCATAATGAGACTCCGCCGAGCGATGTTTCGAATAGTCAGACTTCGGGCAGCCCAGTCCCCGCGCCTTCGGGGCAGCGCGATGTCCGGTGGGCGAAGGCAGCCTCGGGCGCGAACCAGCAAAAAACTGACCTGCCGCATGGAACTCCCGTGCCCGGTAAACCAGGCTTAGTTACCAGTCCGTTCGCGCCAGATAGCGGTTACGTCGACGTCACCGGTTCTCCGCCGGGAACCGCAGTAGAAGATCCTTACACAGGCAAAATTTTCCTTACGCCGTAGGATCTCAGTGGTTAGACTCCGCTGCGCGTGAAGTACTGGGAAATCGTCGCTGACAATCTCAGCAAAGCCGGTTGGGACATGGGGCTGCGTCTTATAAGCGAAAGCGTGCCGACGCAAAATCTGAATACATTCTCGCAGATTATGGTGAGCTTCCTGCTGGCGAGAGAGCAATAATCGGGATCATGAAAAGAGATTTATTCTTCTCCGTAGCTGTCGCGTTATGCCTACGAAGACGAGGATTCACGACGATGATACATGGAACCGGCCCGTGCAGGCTGGGTCCGCTTGAACGAGGGTTAGGGCGAAGATCAATGGGGTGCTTTCTTTCGTGACTGTTTGAGAAGCCGCAGAGTGGCCAACAAATTTGACCCATCTGTGCGATGAAAGTTAACGAAGAGCCAGCGACCGTTCTCCTGTTTGACCTCGGCAATCACGCTGGGCTTCTTGAATCTCGCTCCGGATCGAACCCCGTGAATATCAACGCGGAAGGACCCATTCTTCTCGGTGATACTTCCCAATTCATAGTGATCTTCGGGGGTCCTGGCTAATGAGAAAGGGATCCCAGTCAATGCCGACAATATCTTCAGGAGATTTTGCTTGCGCGGCAGAATCTTCTTTGAGTGCATTTAGGAGCTTCGGGCTAAAGACATCTGGTTTCTGCTTTATGGCAATCTCAAAGGCCGGTCCGTCATTCTCTTTCATCGCAATCGGGACATACCAGCTATAAAATTCCTGAACGAATTTTCGAACCGATTCTTCGACTTTGGGTGCCTGGGCGAAAACTGGAAGAACTGCGATCGCCAAGATGAGAAGGATTGTTTTTCGAAGCATTGCGGGAGCCCTAACGAGAATTCGACCCCAAAAATCTGCAACTAATTACAGATAAAATCTGTATAATCCGGTTGCCTTTAGCGGGGCCGGTGGTGGCTAAAAGCCCTTGCATGTTGAGGGCATCTTGTAGAGGTAGCCGTTTCGCCGGGCAAGCCGAAAGAGTGAACTCACCACTCTTTGAAATCGCCAATGTGCTCGTGCGTTTCAAGCATATTGCCAGCTTCATCGTAAACGCGGATCACGTCATCATTTTTTGCCTTAATTTCGCGCGCTCGAGACGGGCCTCCCCACAATGCGCTACGGCTTCACCGCGTGGATGAAGGCGCTGAGGAACTTGCCGTCGATATGCGGGGCGAGCGCGTCCACGTCGATACCTTTGGACGTGAGAAACTCGCGCGCATCTTCGGTGCGGTAGATGCGCGTCGGCTGAACTTCGATCTGCTCGAAGCCGACGGCGGTGAGCTTGCCGCGATAGTCGTTTTCTTCGAGTGCGCCGGCCACGCAGCCGACCCACAAGAGGACGCTCTTGCGGATCTCTGGCGGGATTTCGCCTCTGGTCACCACGTCTCCGACACCGCAAAGCGGCCGCCGGGCTTGAGCACGCGAAAGGCTTCCCGCAGCACGCGGTCCTTAGCGGCCGAGAGATTGATCACGCAGTTCGAGATGATGACGTCTACGGTATTGTCTGGAAGCGGGATGTTTTCGATCTGGCCCTTCAAGAACTCCACGTTCTCCACCCCAGCCTTGCGTTTATTTTCGTTGGCGAGGGCCAGCATCCCGTCGGTAAATATCGAGACCGTAGGCCTTGCCTGTGGGTCCGACGCGTCGGGCCGAGAGCAGGACGTCGATCCCGCCGCCCGAGCCGAGGTCGAGGACGGTCTCGCCCGCGTGGAGCTGGGCAAGGGCCGTCGGATTGCCGCAGCCGAGCGACGCCTTCACCGCATCCTCGGGCAGCAGCTCGGTCTCAGAGGTGTCGTACAGGTTGTTCGTGATCGGATCGCAGCAGGCCGTCGACGAGGGCGTCGAGCCACCGCAGGCGTTGCCCCGAGCCTGCTGAACGAGCAGTGCCGCCGCTCCGTATTTTTCCTTCACGACTTGTGTGATGTTTTCGGTGCTTCATTTGGTCTTCTCCAGCTTGATGTCTCGATTGCGGGGCTGCATGCTCTTAGAACCCGTCTCTTGCCTTGGAGCTTGAGGCAGGGAAACATTGAGATATGAAAGCACGACTGGTCAAATTTGGTGAGATCGAGGTCGAGGGAAAGCGCTACACGCATGATGTGGTGATCGACGGTGGCAAAGTGCGGAAGCGAAAGAAAGGACCTTCCAAGGAATTCCGCGAAAAGTTCGGCCACACGCCGCTTTCGGCCGAGGAAGAAATTCCCTGGGGAGGCAAGCGGCTCCTTGTCGGAACCGGCGCCCATGGCGCGCTTCCGGTAACGGACGAAGTCCTAGCGGAGGCGAAACGGCGCGGTATCGAGGTCATTGCGGCGCCCACGTTGGAAGTCTGTCAGTTGCTAGAGGAAGTGAAGAAAGGCCAAGCGTACGCCATCCTGCATTGCACGTGCTGAAAAACGCGGTTGGAGCTTGCGTTACGTCTCGACCGTTGATTCTCGCGGCCCGAACAATATGGATTGCCTGACGCACACCGCGACGGAAAGCGTTTCGTTGTGCGTGCGGATGAAAAGTTGACTGCGTTTGTGGAATTTCAATCGGCGATTCGGCGTTGGGGCTTTTTGCATCGACGAGATAGCGAAATTTCTCGCAACTCTGCCAACAAAGAAAGGTTACTGAATCATATGAGATCCTTAATTAAATTCAAAACAACAGCGCCGCTTTTCATCCCGCTGATGCTCGTCTGCTTTGCACCCTCACCGACAGCGCAAGGACAGACGCCGACGCCGGATATGGCTGTACTGGGCTTCAACACAGCTGACGGGCTAAACGCGCTAACAAGCGTTACCTCTGGCATATACAACTCCGCTTTCGGCTTTAGTGCGCTCAAGGCGGACACCACTGGCAGTTACAACACGGCCGTGGGTGGTCAAGCGCTTAAGTTCCTCACCACTGGCGTCCAGAACACGGCGGTAGGGGTTAACGCCCTTGCCTTCGACACCACGGCCATCAAGAACACGGCCGTTGGACAGGGAGCGCTTGAGAACAACAACGCCAACTTCAACGTCGCCACCGGCTATCGAGCCCTCAATCACAACACCACCGGCATCGGCAACACGGCCACCGGTTTTCAAGCGCTTGACGGCAATACCATCGGCTTCGGCAATACGGCTTGCGGCTTTGCTGCACTCGGTCTCAACGCCACCGGCCACGGCAACAACGCATTAGGTAGCGAGGCCGGCATTAATCTCACAACGGGCAACGACAATATTGATATCGCCAACAAAGGCGTTGCTGGAGACTCCAACACCATCCGCATCGGTACGGCAGGATTTCAAACAAAAACCTTCCTCGCTGGCATCTTTGGGACAGTTGTTACGGGCTCACAAGTTGGTGTAACCCCGACCGGTCAACTTGGTGTGTTGGCGACCTCCTCGGAGCGTTTCAAGGACGCGATCAAGCCAATGGACAAGGCAAGCGAGGCGATTCTGGCGCTAAAACCGGTTACTTTCCACTACAAGAAGGAACTCGATCCCGACGGCATTCCACAGTTTGGCCTCGTAGCCGAAGAAGTGGAAAAGGTAGACCCCGATCTGGTAGCCCGGGACGCCAAGGGCAAAGTCTATACCGTGCGCTACGAAGCGGTGAACGCGATGTTACTCAACGAGTTTCTCAAAGAGCACCGCATGGTTCAGCAACAAGAGAAAGAAATCGATGCCCTTAAAGCGGAACTGAAAGAACAAAGGGCGCTCATTCAAAAGGTGAATGATAAAGTGGAACTCGGTAAACCTGCACCGCAAACCGTTTTGAATAGTCAGTAAAGCTGTCGGGGCCAACCAAGCAGCCTTACTTTTTGCGATCAGCCGTCACGCCTCAGTGCGCGGCGGCTTTTTGTTTGCGTAGAGGTGCTTACCACAGCTTGAACTCGCCCTTGTGCTCGTGCGTTTCGATCACGTTGCCAGCTTCATCGTAAACGCGAATCACAGCATCATGGGAGCGGCCTAGAAGCCGAAATTAATTCCCGTGCGTACCATTCCGAAGTTGTTGTCCCGACCATTAACAACGTTCCAACTGAAATCAGTGATCCAGCCAATGTGCGGTGTGAAGCGAATTTCCAGACCCGTGCCTAACTGGCCGATCCCTTCAGTCGTGGCCTCCAAATGATGGGTCGTGGCAGCTCGTGCGCTAATTATTCACGCTCATAGCACGTCAGAGATTAGATCAACGGCGCGACGATCTTAACGAGGCCGATTTCGTAAGCATGCATTGCTATATGGTTCTTTCCTCGCGTTTATGAGACCCGCACTCTTTTCCATACGCCGCCTTCTTCTTTCCAGTTGTAAAGCGGCCTCGCGTTTACTTTGTGAACAGAAGTTTCTGTGACCTTCATGCTTCCCGGCTGTCCGGCCATGAAGAAATCAATGTCATAGATCGTCCCGTCGGTAGCTTTCATATCGACGCAGGCAAAATATTTGCCGCCTCCGAGAGTGGAAAGCCGATCGCCGTGGACCTTAACCAAATCGAGCCCGAGATCTTTGCCTCGATAGTTGACATGGAACTTCTTGTCGTTGGATTTCTTGCGTTCGTCGTCGATGTGTTTCTTAATCCCGCTGGAAATATCCGCCGTGCTCACCTCCTTCGCCTGAGTGGGGCTCTGTGGAGATGTCATTATTGTCGGTGGAAAACGCCGTTGCAGTGGTGATCCAAACCTGTGAACTGCTGCCTGCGCATGAAGATCGTGCGCGATGCCGCAGAGCAGAAGAACGCAAATCGCAACGCTCCGAGAGGTCCGCGTCATCGTAGCAAAGGCTAAGTAGAATTGTAGCAATATGCGAAGTTATTTCTTGAACCTGTCTGCGAAACCTGCCGATGCGCATCGCGGTGACCGAAAGCGTTTCGTTGTGCGGGCGGATGAACAGTTGACCGTGTTTGTGGAACTTGAATCACGGCATGTCTTCAGACCTTGCGCGTAATCTTGCCCGTGAATGACTGGGCCATGATCTTGCCGTCCCGCACGACAAACGTGTCCGTGCCCACCTCGTACACGTTGTCGGCAGTCTCTGCGGTCCATCGAATGTAAGCGTAATCGCCTTCGACGAACTGCTGCTTCATGCTGAACGTAGCGCCAGGTTTTCCGAACTCCGCCACCATCGCCTGGAAAAACTGCCTGATCGCATCGTCTCCCCTGAGCGGTCCGTCCGCTGTGAACAGGACAGCACCCGGCGCATAATCAGATAGGATGCCCTCGAGATCGCCCAAAACACTTTAAGTGGCGGTCTAGAACGTCTTTCGTTGAAGTCATTTCTTGGTCTCCTGTGTTGTTTTTAGTCGTCGGCTTCAGCTACCACTTTTCACCTGCACGTGCATTCCTTTTCAGAGCATAAACGACATTTGTTTTCATAGAACCGGGAGTTTACGCGGCGTCTTTGCGCGAAAACGAGTGTTTTTTGTAGATTTCAAGCGCCGGACGGCTCTTTGAACTCGCCCGCGTGTTCGTGTGTTTCGTTCACGTTACCCACCGCACCGTAAACGCGAATCACAGCATCATGTGAGCGGCTGTAAAACTCCGTGTAGCCGATTACAAGCTCGACGCAATGCCTTGAATAGCCGACACTACGTAGGCGACCGCGGGCAAGACGAACTCGTTCTTCCGTGAGTTGAAACAACGGAAGGTCTATCGCGTCGCAACGGAGTTCACTGACCATTTGCGAAAAAAATCATCACGTAATCGTGCAGGGATTTACTTGAGTGTCCTGCTAGTGCTAATGCGTGGCATGGCGAACGCTCATGAGGAGCGCCCGCCGATCATGCCCGACGGAAGTGGCCACGTGCCGACTTACCGCACGACTGGGCCCACCCTGCTTGTCTGCAAAACCGATGCGGCCGACTTCGCCGCGCGCATCGCGTCGTTTGATCCAGCGTTGAAAGCGGAGAACGAGGCGCTCTTCGGGCAGTGCCAAGTGCAGGGATTCCGCGACCTGCAAGCGGCCGTCAACGCCGTGCAGACACCGGGCGTCACAATCAAGGTGCTGCCGGGTCTCTATCAAGAGCTGCCCAGCCTCCCTGGCCCTTTGGGCGCCTGCGCGAGTCTTCCAGCCCCCAAAGCGAAGCTTGAATACCAGATCCTCTCCTGGGATCAGCAGAACCAGTGCCCGAACAACCAAAACCTAGTGGCGATTTTTTCGAAGACCGATCTGCAGATCGAGGGTACGGGCGCGAAGCCGACCGATGTCATCTTCGATGCCCAGTTCCAAAGGCTCAACGCTCTGCGCGCGGACCGGTCGAACGGCATCTATATTAAGAACATCGCGGCGGAGCGGACGACGTTCAACGCGTTCTACATCATGGAAACCGATGGATTCGTTCTCGACAGTTGCCTCGGTCGATGGAACGACGAGTACGGATTTCTGACCTTCGCCGACGACCATGGTCTGTACAAGAACTGCGAGGCCTGCGGCAACGGTGACTCCGGTATCTACCCGGGTGCGGCGCACAACATCAACGCAAACGAGAAGTTCACGGTGTCACGCTACGCGATCGAGATCGAGAACTGCTACTCGCACGACAACGCGCTTGGCTACTCCGGCACGGCTGGCGACTCCGTGTGGGCGCACGACAACGTGTTTATGCGTAACGCAACAGGCGTGTCGACGGACAGCTTGTTCCCGGAGCACCCGGGGCTCCCACAGAATCACGCGAAGTTCGAGCGCAATGTGATCGCCGACAACAATGCTGACTATTACGCATATGTCCGCGATGGCACATGCAACAAGCCCCAGATTGACCGCGGCTACGAGAACGGCGTTGTCTGCCCCTGCGTCGGCATCCCGACCGGCACGGGTGTCATCAACGCCGGTGGTGATTGGAACATCTGGCAGCACAACTGGGTGTATGGCAACCACTACGCGGGTTTCATTCTTACGTGGGCGCCCGGCTTGGTCCGTAATGCGAAGACATGGGCGGCGCAGTTCGACACATCGCACCACAACCGCTACCTCGGTAACTCGATGGGGGTGGCGAAGGACGGCATGAAGTCGCCCAATGGGATAGACTTCTGGTGGGATGGCCAGGGCATCGATAACTGCTGGCAATCATCCCGCCCGTCCGGCACGGAACCGCTCGCGCTGCCGACGTGCGGCTCCGGGTGGTCGGTCATCGGGCCCGGTACGGCGCGGTACGTCAACGAGCCGATGAAGCTCATCAGCTTGTTGAACTGTGCGAGGTACGACTTGGTCAGCCAGACGGTGCCGTGCAATTGTCAGTGGTTCGGCGCGAAGGGTTTCAGTCGGCTTGACGTGCAAATCTCGACGGGTGAAGGCGTGCTGACCGTACTTGTCGTTGCGGTGCTGCTGTGGCGTTGTCTGTCGCCGCCATCAAATCTCTCGGTTGTCGGTGCTCTCTTGGGAGTCGCCGGTGCCGTAGTGGGCGTCATCGGGGCCATCTACGAGGCGACGCCGTGGTGCGGTATCGGGTTCGTCCTGCTCGGCGGTTGGTGGCTCGCGAGCGGCGTAGCACTGCGACCACGCGGCCGACCGACGCTCGGCATGGTCACGATCGTGCTAGCCGTGTTCGCGCTGCTATGCGCAATCGACCGGGCGCTGTGGATGCTACCGTGGATTCCGTTCTCGCCGTCGTATGTGAGGATCCTGCTAGAGATCGTTTGGATCCCGTGGGTGATCATCATCAGCCTCTGATTCAGGGCCGTAGCGCACAAATCGAAAGAAAAGGGGCTTAGAGCCCTCGTCTGCCTTGAATCAGGTTAATAATCAGGACGATGACCGCGACCACGAGCAGGAGATGGATCAGACTACCGCCAACGTGGCCGATGAAGCCAAGAAGCCAGAGCACAACTAGGATGACAATTATAGTCCAGAGCATGTTTATCCTTTCGGTTGAGTTAAACTTTCGTCGGCCTATTTACCCAGACGTTTAACTACTCGCCAAGCTTTTTCAGAACATCGAGTCAACAGCTTTCTTCCATTCCGCAAGAATTCAGGGCCGCAGGGCAGCAGGCGCACTAGCGGTGAATGCGCGTCTGAAAACGAGACCCCCACCCCTGGTTACTAAGGGGGCCATTGGGCGAACGCTCGCTATCCAGCGTTGAGGGATTTATGGTCGTGAGCGCTTGGCCGCTGTCGCGAACGTGCGTGGAAGCGGCGAAACTTTGCGGCGTTCCCGCAAACTGCCATGTCGCACCAACGCCGACGGCCGGCTTTCGAGCTGTCAATGAAGACCCACGAACAGTTCGGCCCTTGACAAATGCGTAGTCGATTCATTGGTAACGGCAAGACGTGTTGGACCATCCGATAGGCGACCGTCGATGCGATCAGGTCGAAGTCGATTGGATCGTTGCGGAGGTCGATGAGCACACGCCCACCGCCGAAGCGCAGCTCATGGGCTTTTATGCCAGTGATCCAATGCTCGCGAAGAAGTGCCAGGGCGCTTTTCGTCGGCGCGCGCCTTGAAACGATCCGGGTGACCAACTCAAACAGGGCTTCGCGCACGCCAGCGCGATTGCAGCTGCTGCGGGCTCCTTCTGCGCCTTCTTAGCCAGTGCGCGCAACACCCTTTTTGGCAAGAGATGCACGAATGCCGCCCATTCAAGCAAACGTGGGTAGCTGTCTAGCCAGTCGCGAGGCGACTGATCGCGGCCGGTGACGGTATTGACGAAATCGAGTGCTGGATCGCCGCCGATGATGTCGCGGTTGCGAAAGTGGTGCGACTCAGTTCTAACCTCTAAAACAGTTTTCATCGGTTGACAAAAGTCGTAACCTAATGTAATAGCGATTGGATGGACGCATTTCTTTATTTTAGACGCAGTCGCGCATTGCTCGCATTACTGTTCGTGTTGGCGCTGCTCTTTGCGCCTGTTTCTGTGCGCGCGGAGACGGAAATCCGTTCACTTACTGGCATTATTGAGGGCCATCAGGTCGGGGGTGTAACGATCGATCTTCTAGACAATATCTATGTCGCCGGCTTTGGCGATTTGGTCTGGAAGATCACGCCGGAGGGCGAGCGTCAGGTATTTGCGTCGGGGCTTTATGGCGCATCCGACAACGCCATCGACAATGAAGGCAACCTCTCACAATCGAATTTCTACGGCAATTCAATCAATAAGATTAATCGAAAAGCACCTTCTTTGGAACACCGCTTTACACGATTTCCAGATCCAACTGGAGGCTCCGACAACGAAAGAAAACAAAATGAAAACCAAACTGACCCTGATTACCATAATTACATCGCTGTTCTTCAGCGCCTGCGCTAACAACAATCGAGCCGAGTATTGGAATGCTAGGCGAGCAGCAATCGGATCGCTTCCGCCGAACCAGGGGACGCAGGCACAAATTGACCCAATGCGCGACGAATACGTTAAAACAATGACGCAGGCACAAATTGACCAAATGCGCGACGACTACGTTAAAAAAATGCTTCTTCCGAGCGATGGCCATAATCCGGGCTCCTCGCAGCGTTTCAAGACGGAGATCAAGCCAATGGAAGACGCCAGCGAAGCTCTTTTCGCGCTCAAGCCAGTCACGTTTCGCTATAAGCATGACATTGATCCGGATCCTGCCCAGCGTTTTGGGCTTGTAGCCGAGGAGGTCGAGAAGGTTAAGCCCGACCTCGTTGTGTGCGATCAAGAAGGCAGACCGAATGTAGTGCGCTACGACTCCATCAACGCCATGTTACTCAATGAGTTTCTGAAAGAGCACAAAAAAGTGGAGGAGCAGGGAGCGACGATCACTGAGTTGAAGAAGGAAATCGGAAGCCTCACTGCGACAGTGAAAGAGCAGGCCGCGCAAATCCAGAAAGTGAGTGCGCAGGTTGAGATGAGCAAGCCGACTCCGAAAGTAGTCACGAACATGCCGTAAACACAGCGATGTTGTAGCCACGGCGCTATGTCGCCGTGTCCTTCAAAAAGCGCCTCGACACAGCGAGGCGGCTACAGCAAAGGCCGCCACACTTTCACCGGCGTGGCGGCTTTTTGTTTTGCTCCAAATGCCAAACATGATCGCTTACCATTCTTTTAAATTGCCCGTGTGCTTGTGCGTCTGGATCACGTTGCCCGTTTCATCGTAAACGCGGATCACAGCATTATGTGAGCGGCTGTAGAATCTGGCGTAGCCGATTGCATTGCTCACCGCATCCGGTTCGCCGTACCACAGCCGACCGAATGGCAGCGCATCGGAAATCAGATCGACGCCGCGTCTATCACGTCGTGGCCGAATCCCGTAAAAATCCTTCCTTCGCGACATCAGCGGACAACCCTAAACAAAGGCGGAAGCCAGCGGATTTGTTCTCACTTCCGTTCTCACTCGGCCACTTTTTCAGTACTTTTCTCGTGAATTTACCTAGGAAAAGAGGCGGGGGCGGGGAATCGAACCTGCGAATACTTTCGCCTTCGCGATCTTCTCCGCTGGATTGATGGTCACGTAGCCGCGTTGCACGGCGCGGTTGAACATCACGACTAACACGCGCCGGAAATTGTTGCGAAACTACGCCTCTATCCCGAGCGATATCGTTTCATCCGTTTTCGGAACACTCGATCAGCTTAGCTCGACCGAATTGTTAGGCAATGGTCAGCGTGTTGACGACGCGTTTGAATTGTTTCCCAATGTGCGACGCAAAAGCTGATGAGGCTGCGCTTACGCTGCCGATTTCACCGCCGCTGTTGAAGTCATGCGCGCCATGCAATGTCATGTTCTCCGGTGGTCTTCCTTTCAGAAAGAACAGCGTTATCCACAGCATAGCAGTGTTCTGTTCGTGTGTGCCGCAACTCACCCGCTTCACGCTGGAGTAGTTGGCCACATGTCGCTCGCGTTGCATTACCTTGCCACCCTCAATCTGCCAACGATCAGCG
>Ga0209690_1001722_pt1 | contig 12481 bp, 12 predicted proteins | sample GraSoiAngelo_150_FD_186164 | JGI IMG/M metagenome (GOLD analysis project Ga0209690, IMG submission 186164) | Grasslands soil microbial communities from the Angelo Coastal Reserve, California, USA - 14_1009_09_40cm (SPAdes) (version 2) | ecosystem: Environmental > Terrestrial > Soil > Grasslands ...
GCTGGCATGAGGGCGCGGGAAAGCAAAGCGCAGCGGGAAAAGCAAAAAGCAAAGGCCGGCAATGAGAATCGCGGCGACGACCCGCCGCGAAAAGATCCGCAGCTCCTCGTCCGTTCGACAAAGGAACGGGGCCGCGATGAAGAAGAGGTCGATCGACATGTAGGGGAGAATCATTAACGGAACGAATGGGATGGCGCGCTCCCATTGAAAATAAAACGAGGCGACTTGACCGCGTTGCCCCGTGATCCAATTGCAACCGCTGTAAACGACCAGAAACAGGACCGACAATCCCGCAGAAACCGTGAACGCTTTAAGGCGAGAGACGTGCACGCGATGGTTAAGGCTCCGCGCGTCGTGCGATTGAGACGGTGAACATTCCCCACTGATCCACTTCCATCGCCATTTTCCGGAAACCGGCCACGCACACCAATTCATCGATCTCGGCCGTCGTCCGGCGACGCATGATCCAGGGCTCCCCTTCCCGATTACGTAAAACCCGCGCAATGAACTCGACCTGCGGGTGCCAGGGTTGATTTGTGTAAATCAAATAACCGCCCGGCTCGATCGCTTCGGCAAGCCCACGAAGTGAATTCAAGACTGGTTCATTCCTGGGAAACAATTCGTACAGCCCCGACACGATTCCGATAGTTGCGCGCGGCGCGATTGCGGCAATCGATTCGCGATCGAATGCGTCGCCTCGCTCCACGGTCACATTTTCCAGTCCGAATTCCTGCGCCAACGCTCGCGCCGCTTCGATATTCTCCTGTTTGTAATCGCGCAGGGTGACACTAATCGAAATACCTGGAAGCTCGTGCATCGTTTCCACGACGTATCGCCCTGCGCCGGCGGCTATGTCCAAAATGCGAACGGGCCGCCCTTGCTTATGAAGTTTTTCGATTACGTTTCTCAACGCATTCTTAAGGTTCGCTTTGCGCTGCCGAATGCCACACCAGCCAATGCTATTGAGATACGATTTGTCGATTAAACGGCCGACGCCTAACAAGCCGCGCGGTTTATTTTCGTAAACGTAATCGAGCGAAAGTCCTGAATCGAAGCCGTTCCGCCAGCCGAGATTTACGCCGTGGCTCAAGCGGCCGGCCGCTCTTAGTCCAGCGCGCGCCACCGCAAACTTCACTCCGCCGCGCGACTTTAGCCGCTCATATTCATCCCGCGTGTAGCCAGTTTGATCTGCTTTCAAAAGCGAAGGCTGAGTCACTGGCTCGGCGAAGCGCTCTTGAATAAACTTATGCACGCGATGCACAACCAGATGTCGATCTTGATCGTGAAAGATGGAGTGATAAGCAGCCGGATAAATTTCCATTTCCTTTAACGGCGATGAAAGTCGGTTAAAAAATTCACGCTGCGCCTTCAGGCTAACGACCCAATCACGGCCGGCTCCAATCATCAACGTCGGTGTTTGGATTGCACCCGCGTCCTCGATCAATCGGTCCGCCGTATCGTTGAGATCAAGTAAAACATTGACCGCAATTTGCCGGAAGATAAGCGGGTCGGCGTCATACTGCGCAGCCTGTTCCTGGTCCCGAGTGAGGAGTTTCGATTTCACGTAACTCTTCACCTGACTCGGGCCGAACAGTTTTTGTTTCATTCGCAGAAGCGGAACGGCGAAGGGAACGTAAAACTTCACGTGAAACGCAGCCGTAGCCAGAATCATTGCGCAAATCGGCGGCGCGTAATCGTGCACCCAAGCCGCGACACTGACAGCGGCAAGGCTGTGAGCGAGAACGATCATGTTCTCGCCAGGGATTTCGTAGCGCTGGGAAATATAGCGCGCAAAAGCGTCAACATCTCTGATCACGTCGACAAAATTATTCGCGGCACCGCGTTCGCCCGGCGATCGCCCATGCCCACGTGCGTCCCACGCGAAAACGGCGATGTCTTTAAGCGCGAGCGAATCGACTGTTTGCTGCCACCGGCCGGAGTGTTCGTGGCCGCGATGAAAAAGTAAAATAGCTTTGTCAGTCGCTTCGCGAGGAATCCACGCGCGATAGAACAACTCGGCGCCGTCCCAACTCGTCATCGTATGCTCAGTCGCTTCCATTGTGTCCCCCCAATTCTTTCACCGCGCGATGCAATTCCGCTGCGATCGTGCAGATGTCGATCTTGGTTGCGTTCCGCGACGAATAATTGCGAGGCGCACCAACAATGAGTCGAACTTTTTTTGGACGCGGCAGACGCCGGCCCTTCGGCCACGCGCGAAAAGCGCCCTGCAAATAGCAGGGCAGAACCGTGACGTCTCGTCCGGCGACGAGCGCGCCGATTCCCGATTTGAATGCCAGGGTCTCGCCTGTTTCCGATCGCGTGCCCTCTGGAAAAATGATCAGGATATTTTCGGGATCGTTGAGAAGTTCCGAGCAGATGGACAGACTCCCGCGAACGCGAACTCGCCGCGCAAAGGGCAGTGCATTGGTAACCACGGCGGCGACGAAAGTGCGCGGCACACTTTGGAAAAAATAATCCGCCGCTGCGGCTGGGAAGGTGCGATGCAATTTACGCAGGGGCAGAGCGGCGAGAAGGCAGAGCGTATCGAGATGACTGGAATGATTTGCTACGATGACGAGCGATCGATTCGTCCCAAGATTTTGATGCCCGATGATTTCAAACCGGTGATAGATGCGCAGCCATCCGCGAATGATCAACGCGATCAGCGCGCGCACTCCGTACACCAGCATGTCGGGCTCGCGCGGAAATCGCCGCAAGCGATCGACAAATGGTTGACCGATATCGCAGGCGGAATCGTAATCCGAGGTTTTCATCGTAAGGGCTAATAATATCCCGCCATGTGCATGAACAGTGGCGCAACATAAATCAAGCTGTCGATACGATCCAAGATTCCGCCGTGCCCCGGAATCATCGCGCCCATGTCTTTGGTTCCGATGTCTCGTTTGATTACGCTGATGGAAAGATCGCCAAGCAGTCCGCCGATTCCGACGATCAGACCGGTAAGAATCAGTTGTATCGCGCCGAAAAATGGAAACGAGAATCGCAACAACCAGGGCAAAACCATCGAAACGGCGAGTGCACCAAGCGCGCCTTCCCACGTTTTGTTCGGGCTGATTTCACTGCGAATCGGATGCCGGCCAAACAATTTGCCAAATGTAAACGCGCTGACGTCATTCAATTCGGTCGCGAAGATAACGTAACAAAGAAATCCGTAGGCGTTGGTGGCGTTCGCCAGAAAACCCAAATGTCCGAACATCCAGCCGATGTAAATAAAGCCAACGATGCTCAACGCCATCTTTTGCAGTTCGCCGCGGGCGCGGTTGCGCAGGATCGGAATGAGCAGGATCAATGCGATAGCGAAAACCGGCACGGCCATGAAAAAGCCATACTCTTCGCTGCGCGGATGCGGTATCCAGGATGCAATGCCGACCGCAACGATGCCGGCGTAAACGGCGCCCGTCATCCACCAGTCGCGATACAATCCAGAAGAGCGAGCGAATTCCTTGAACCCAAAAATCGAAAGCAATGTCACCCCAACAATGACCGGAACGCGTCCTGCGAAAACAACCAGCAGCCCGATCGACGCCATCACAAGCCACGAACGATAGGTTTTCCAGATCGAGCCCAGCTCCTTCTTTAATCCCCAATGGAGGAAACCGAGAATCGCGCCACCAAGCGCGAGCGAAACAGGAATGATCACGAGGTACGCGCGAAACACCGGGTCGTGCAGCGCGGTCTGCGGAGACATCATCGCGCCCCATCTTGAAGCGCAGTCACGATTCGTTTCAAGCGAACGATTATCGTTTGCAAACAGCCCGCGATTATCACCAAACAAGTCCAATCGAGGATGGTTAGTCTGCCAGAATCGTGTAAACCGACTTGGCAGGATCCATACACAAACATCGCCCAAGCCCCGAGGCTCAGCGCAACCATCCGCCACGGCTTTGACATGATTCCGCCAAATTCCCGCCGCCCTCCGATCGCTTGGCCGAAAAGTCCCACGTACGCTGTGAACAAGGAAAGGATCGCCGCCCAATAGCCAATTACAGGATTCATTAGATCGCTGTGCGCAACGCCGACGAAAATAATCACATCGGAGATTCGATCAGGCAGGTCGTTCACAATCTCTCCGCGTGCACTCGCCTTTCCCGCCGCGACCGCAACCATGCCGTCCAGCATGTTGAACCAAAGCCGGAGATAACAAAACAGCGGCGCAATAATCAGCAGCCACGTATTTGTGCCTGATTTCCAGAAACACAATGCCGCGGCGAACGCGGCCAAGATCGAAAAGTACGAAATCGCATCGGGATGAATGCCAAGGCGCCCGCACAAATTTGTCGCCCCCTCCCCCGTGCGACGGAACATCTGCGCAATCGGCCGGCGCGACGTCGGTTGGTATCCCACCATTCCCTACGCTTAGCGAAAAGCCAGGCGCATTGCCCGACAAATCCGGCGCTCTTCAAAATCCGGACAGATCTCCATCGTTCCAGAACTTCGTCATTGGAATTCCCTCTCGATCAAGCCACCATCATTGTATGAAAATTGCTACCATCATTGCCCGCGTTCTTCTCGGGCTCGTTTTCGTCGTCTTCGGTTCTAATGCATTCCTACATTTCCTTCCGATGCCACCGCTCCCGCATGGTGTGGCTGGTGAATATTTGCACGCCTTCTTTGCCAGCGGCTACGTTTACGTTATCGGCGGCCTTCAGGTCATCGGCGGCCTGCTTCTCCTGATCGGTCGCTTCGTTCCGCTCGGCCTAACGATTCTTGGCGCTATCATAGTAAACATTTGGGTCTTTCACATTTTGATGGCGCCCGAGGGATTGCCGCCGGCAATCGTCATCACCGTTCTCGAATTGTTTCTCGTCTTTCAGTATCGCGCTGCTTTCGCCGGTCTCGTCCGCGCGTAGGATTTTTCGCGAGTTCACTTTCATCGCGAAGTACCAAATCGCTGACCCAGGCATAAACAGTCCGTCGCTCTCCACGTCGAAGAGACGATTCAAGCGCGCCCGATAGTTGCGCGCGTTCCGTGTTCAGTATCGCAGTTGTGTCGGGTCAGGTATACATTCCCGGCATGGACAGCTCAGCCGTGACTGACCAAACCAATACAAAACCGGCTAACGTTGTCGTGCGCGGCAACGCGAGCGGATTTCTACAGGAGGTTGTCAGCGGCAAGCACCATTTACGCGGCGATGAGCCCGCGAGCGCAGGCGGCGGCGATGTCGGCCCCGATCCATACGATCATTTGCTAGCGAGCCTTGTCGTCTGCACCTCGATGACGAGCGGCTTTTACGCGCGCCGAAATAAATTGCCTCTCGAAAATATCACGGTTTCGCTCTGGCACTCGCGGATTTACGCAAAAGATTGCGAAGAGTGCGACACGAAGGAAGGCATGCTCGACCGAATCGATACAGAAATCGAGTTGACTGGCTCATTGACGGCCGAGCAACACGCCAAGCTGATGGAGATCGCCGCGAAATGCCCGGTTCATCGGACGTTCACATCGGAGATCAATATCCAGCTGCGAGCCGCTCCGAAATCAACAATGTCGTGAATTGCACGCTTGTAGCCCCGAAAGCTTTCGGGGTGATGTCGGCTGGGAGTTTGCGCTCCTTGCATCGGCCGGGTCAACGAACCCGGTTACAACACCCCGTAAGGCGAAACATCGACTACAACATCATCTTCCGCCAAAAAGTTTGCGGAAAGATCTGAAGAAGCGGCCCGGGAAGGTCGCCGCTCTTTGCGGAAGACCCTGCAACTGTTGGGCAAACGGCCATTGTTCGCCTCCATGCACCTGGCACGCGACAGTCGGCACCTTGTCGGCTGGTAGATCGATGTCGTACGCAGTTCCAGCCGCCTGGCAGCCAGTAGTAGCGAGCTGATTTGAAATCGAACAAACCGTGGCGTGTTGAATCGGCATCGTCGGTTGCAACGCCTGGGCTGGGTAATGCTCCGCCGCTTTGTTCATTACTTGTGTCCAGACCGGCAGCGCGAGCGCGGCGCCGTAACCGTGTGGAATAATCGTTGTGGGCTGATCAAAACCCACCCAAACGCCACAGGTCAACGTAGTCGTGTAACCCAGAAACCACGCATCCTTATAATCGTTAGTCGTGCCGGTCTTGCCGGCTGCTGGCAATCTGAAGCCTAATGACCTCGCGCTGGCCGCGGTCCCGCTCGTCAAAACTTGTTCCATTAGTTGGGAGGTCATCCACGCCGCGCTCGGGTCAAGTACCGGTGCGGAGATATGCGCGGCGCGATAGATCGGCTTGTGCTGCTGGTTGTCGATGCGCTCGATGATGTATGCCTGCTTGCGCATTCCGGCATTGGGAAAAACAGAGTAAGCAGCAGTCAAATCTTTCAGGTTCGTCTCAAACGAACCGATGTAAATCGCCGGCCCGTGGGGAACATTTTGAGAAAGGCTGAGCGTGTTGGCGACAGTTTGCACCGCATCGAGTCCGGCGAATTGGCCGACGCGTACGCTCATGGTGTTACGCGAATGGATAAGACCGTATGAGCAGGGCTGGATGCCGACGTAAGTCCCGTCTGAATTTCCGGGCGACCAATTTCCGGCCCCTTCGATTTCTCCGGGCTGAATCGGGCCGTCGCTAATGGACGCACCCGGCAAGAGCCCGTGCGTAAAAGCTATCGTGTAAACGAATGGTTTGAATGCAGAACCAACCTGCCGGTTTGTCGGAGCGAGCGCGCGGTTAAATTTGCTTTGCGCATAATCGCGGCCACCAACGAGTGCGCGAATGCCGCCGCTTGCGTTATCGATCGTCACGACCGCACCTTCCAGATACGGCATCGACGAATCCCCTTCTCCGCTCTCCGGCGGCCGGTAACTCGCTTTCAGCGGATGATGGAAATTGGATTGATGCTCGATCTTCGTGAGTTGTGTCTCGAGCGCCTGCTGCGCAGCGTTTTGGACAGCCGAATCGAGCGTGGTGTAAATCGAGAGGCCTCCGTTATCGATCTGGTCCTGTGTTAGCAACAAATTCAAATCACGCTGGACGGCGTCCATTGCGTAATTCTCCTGGATGAAGGGCAGACGCTTGGGACGCGGAGTAATTTTCGCTTTCTTTGCCTCATCGGCTTCGGCTGGCGACAATGTTTTCAATGCCACCATGCGATCCAAGACTACATTGCGCTGCACCGCCGCGCCTTCCGGGTTTTTCAGTGGTGAAAAACGATTTGGACTTCGGATCAAGCCTGCGAGGAGAGCAGCTTCCGGAAGATTCAATTGGGACGCGCTTTTGCCAAAGTAAGCCTGTGACGCGGTCTCAACTCCATAACAACCATTACCGAAATAGATCCGGTTTACGTAGAGCTCCAGAATCTGCTGCTTGGTGAACTGACGCTCAATGCGCAGAGCAACCATCGCTTCCAGCAGTTTTCGACTGATGGTGCGGCCACCGAGCGGGAGGCTATTACGCGCGAGCTGCTGGGTAATGCTGCTGGCACCCTCCTTGGCTGACCCGCTCAGGACGTCGTGAACAAGCGCCCGAAGGATCCCGCGCCAATCAATCCCCTGGTGCAAGTAGAAGCGAGCATCCTCGCGCGCCAGCACCGCGGCGATAAAAAGCGGCGAGACTTCGCTGAGCGAAACCTTCAGACGGTTGGCGCCGGCGAGACGACTGTAGATTTTTCCATCGACATCAAAAACAGTGTTCCGCTCGGGCATTTCGCCGACCTTTTTCATATCGAAAGTCTGCGCCCACGCTCCGTAAAAGAGGAAAACAGCGAGACCGACGGCCGCCACCGCAGCGAGCAGGGTGATCTTCCAGCCGTAGCGGAACAGGCGAGTTACACTTTTCCTTCCGGATCGGAGACGAGCAAAGAATTTCATCGCTGAAAGGTTAGAAAAGTTAAAAGAGTTACGAGGTTAAAACGGTTTAACCTTTCTGACTCTTTAACCCCTCAGCGGTTCAACAATTCCACCCTTTTAACATTGTAACCGTTTTACAAATCACAAATTGAGCTTCACTACGCCCTCGTGCTCCTCCGTCGCGCATGGCGCATTGGTCGGAACATCTGTCGCTGCCTCGCTCGCCTCCACAAGCTTGTTGTCGATCACGTATCGCTCGACTTCCTCGCCGCTGACGTCGGCAAGCATTTTCCCGTTGATTTCAACGCAAGGCGACAGCGGCTGCCCGCTTTTCGTCTCCATCTCCCAGCGAAACGCCGGGTTCTGGATGATGTCCTTCTCCGTGTAAGGAAGATTGTATTTGGCCAAAACGGCGCGCACCCCGGCGCTCCAGCCGCAATAGGTTTTCAGGTAAGCGGTAATTTGAGGATTCTGCATCCCCAAATATATCACGAATCGGAGAAAGTCTATGTCTCGCGCGAAATGGGAGAGAGATACGCTCAGCTTTTGCGCGAAGCGTTCATTTCAATTTCAATTGACGCTCTAGGTGCGCCAACATGCGCAGAACGAGGAGAAAAATGAGCGTAATGCCGCATGCGACAATGTGGCGATTGATCGCGATTGCGATGCCGATGGCCGCTGCAGCCAAGAGTCCAGCGGCGGTCGTCAGGCCTTGCATCCCGGTGCGGCTACGATCACGAAAGATGATGCCCGCACCGATAAACGAGATTCCCACTGCAAGCGCTTTAATGGTGGGGGCCGGGTCGGCACGCAGCGCGCCAGACGGAAAACGCGCCACCGCTTCGGCGATGAGCAGAATCCCTAAACGAACAAAAAGTGTCGCCGAACGGCAGACGAGCATATACGTGCGAAGTCCTGCGAGTTTTCCCGCGCCCTCACGCTCCCAGCCCATAATCCCTCCGAGCACAACAGCCGCGAGCGCCTGCCCAAGGATACAAGTTCTTCAGAGTAATTGATCGACAAATTGAAAAATGCTCCTATTAAAGAGTTAGCTTTCCTTCGTTACGTCACCTTTTTCTTCTTTCTCGTAGGCTTACCTTTTCGCTTGGTCTTGGCCATTCTGCGCAGTTCAGCTTTGCTCATCGATTCGTACATGCCCTTGGACGCGCCTCTAAGAGAAGACTTCTTGCGTTCGCCTCTCATGGCAGCCAACGCTGCGCCTGCGGCCATTTGCTGTTTCTTTGATTTTGCCGGCATAGAATTTTCCTCCTGTGGTTTTTTAGGTTGTCCCCTTTTAAGCGATGTTCAGTCTCCAAAAGGGTCCCCCATTTTATTCGCAGCCGTATTCGCCATGCGCACACAAAGCCAGGTTTCAAATTTAGAGACTCTCTATTTCTCTTCGAAGATCCTCCTTTGATTTGCCAAGCTTTTGTTGAAGACGTCCGAGCAGCTCGTCCTCTTTTCCTTCGGCAAATGCCAGGTCGTCGTCGGTTAATTGACCATACTTTTGTTTGAGTTTGCCTTTTACTTCATTCCAACCGCCTTTGAACTGTAGCTTCGTCATAGTGATAGAAATTCGCTTTTGCCATCGACTTTGGTCGCTCAACCAGATAGCAGACCGTTCACGAACTAGCGGCATACACGCAGAATTCGCGTTAAATGCGAAGCTGATGAAAAAGAAAGGAAACCGATGCGATTCATCCTGCTCTTAATCTTACTTCTTCTTCTAATCGGCGCTCTGCCAACATGGCCGTACAGCACGGGCTGGGGATATTATCCCAGTGGCGGTTTGGGCCTCATTCTGCTGATTGTATTACTTGTCATTTTACTGCGTTAGAATTCGCGCCGTTGTTGCATCGGCTGGCCGCGCCTCGACACAGTTGCGAAGTGGTGGCTTGGTAGCATCAGACTTTCACCTATATGCGAATCTACCGTGCGCCTGATTGTGCGGCCCTTTGCCGCGGACACATACTTGTGTCGTGCTGCTGTCTGCTCCAATTAGATTGTCCGACGGAGATAAACTGGAGGCGCTGCAACGGCTGGATCAATTCCGCCTGTGGCGCTCTCTGGACGAGAAACGTTACTGCCTCGTTTGTGGCAAAATTATGACTGGTCGACAAATCCAGGTAGCTGGCGGCACACGCGGAAACGGACCCTTGCGCCTTAGTTGTCCAACGGAGCGCTGTAATTCAATCCCGATGGATTGGGTCCTGCCTACCGATGAAATCCTGGGGAACATGGGATTGATGACAGATGAAGAGCGGAGCGCGCGTTTAAATATTTAAATGAGAAGGAAGACAAACGTCGTATCGAAAAATGGCTTTCACTCGGGCGATCCAACGCTAACGGCAGTGGAAGGAATGGAACTGTACCGCGCAGCGCATCCGGGCAGTCCCTCGGCAGTGCGCCAGCCGCGGTTATTTGTTCGTGCTCAGCTTTGGATTGCACTTCTCGGTCCTAGCGTGGAAGAAGGGATCGTTGGGATTGGTCCTACAGTCGAAGCAGCCCTGCGCGCGTTCGACGTGCAATATCTGGCGGGATTGCGTCCACCAGCTGACGCGATAGGACACCGCCTCGCATTTCGTAATTCAAAACTGAGCGCTGCTTAAATTCATCTGCGGAAAAAACGCAGAAAACTTTCCCGATCCCTGCACCGATCGACAGCTGTGCGGCTAGCTGAGATTTGTCTGTAAAACTCGGGTAAGTTAGGCCAGTGTGGTAAATTGGGTTATGCCCGCGAGACGACAAAGCAAGAGCATTCGAGTGCGGCGACAATCAATTCAGCGCAAGAAGAAGCGGCAGGTCGGTCCAGGTAGTGGCGAGACAAAGAGAATAAACGACCTGTGTCCAATCGTCGGAATCGGCGGCTCGGCGGGTGGGTTCGAAGCGGCCATGGAGCTGTTGCAGAATTTGCCGCCGAGAACCGGTATGGCGTTCGTGATCGTGCAACATCTGGATCCGCATCATGCCAGCCGGCTTCCCAATTTGCTCGGAAAATGACCGCGATGCCAGTCAGAGAGGTTGCGGGAACGACGACGCCGAAACCGAACACCGTTTATGTTCAACCACCGAACAAGTGCGTGATTGCGAAGGACGGCGCGCTCACGCTCGTCCGCCGAACAGAGAGACTCAACATCGCCATCGATCATTTTTTTGAGTCCCTCGCTGAAGAACGCGGGTCGCGTGCGATTGGCATCGTGCTTTCCGGAACCGGCAGCGACGGAACGGCTGGTTTGCGTGCGATCAAAGCGGCCGGCGGTTTAACCTTCGCGCAAACTGTAGAGAGCGCAAAGTTCGACGCCATGCCGCGCAGCGCAATTCGCTCCGGTTTTGTCGATCTTGTTCTTCCGCCGCACGAAATCGCGCGCGAGATCCGACGCATTGCCGATCATCCATATATCCGCCGGCCGCCAAGCGATCCCGAGGAAATCGAAAAAGCGGCTTACCGGCAGGCGGACGATCTGGGCCGCATCTTCCTTTCCCTGAAAAAGCAGATGGGTGTCGATTTCAGCGCTTACAAGGAAACTACGCTGCTTCGGCGGATCCAACGGCGGATGGCATTGCATCGGATTGACAAGTTGAACCGGTACGCGCGGTTCTTGCGCGACAACAAAACAGAGGTCGAAGCGCTCTTTGACGATCTGCTCATCAACGTGACCCGTTTTTTCCGCGACAAGCAGTTATTTCGCGCGCTGAAGAAGCGTTTTTTGCCTGCGCTGTTCAAAAACAAAAGCAAAGATCGACAACCGGAATTGCGCGTCTGGGTGCCAGGCCGTGCAACTGGAGAAGAGGTTTATTCGCTCGCTATTTGCATTCTCGAAGCGCTCGGCAGCCGCCTTTCCAAAATGCGCATCCAGATTTTCGGCACCGACCTGAGCGAATCAGTCATCGAGCATGCGCGCGCGGGAATTTATCCGAGCGCGATCGAGAAGGACGTCTCGCGCGCGCGACTGAAGCGTTTTTTCCTCAAGCGCGACAGCACTTACCAAATCCATCGCAACGTGCGCGACATCTGCACATTCGCGCGGCAAAACATCACGGCCGATCCACCATTCTCACGGCTCGACATGATCAGTTGCCGCAACGTCCTTATTTATCTCAGCCCGCAATTGCACAAGCGCTGCATCCCGCAGTTTCATTACGCGCTTAACCCGGGCGGCTATTTGATTTTAGGACCTGCCGAATCTGTCGGATTGTACGACGAGCTTTTCGAATTGGTGGACAAGAAGAATAAAATCTACGCGAAGAAAAAAGTGCCAACGCCGCACGATGCAAATCTAGCCCCCCTTCAAGGTTTTGAATTCGTGCGCGCCAAGGCAAGATCGACATCTCCCGGCGACGCGGCATTCAACGCGCAACTTTTGCAAATGGCCGATCGCATTACGCTTGGCGTTTATGCGCCGGCGGCAGTTGTGATCGATCGCGAACTGCACGTGCAACAGTTCGGTGGCCGCACCGAGCTCTTTCTCGAACACATGCCCGGTCCGGCAACGCTCAACCTTCTGCAATTAGTGCGGCCAAATCTGGTGGCCGACTTGCGCGCCGTGATTCAGCGCGCAATCAAAACCGGCAAGCCTGCTCGCAAAGAACGGGCGCTCCTTAAACTCAAAGGCAGAATCTACGAAATAAATATTGAGGTTGTGCCATTCAAAATCCCCGCGTCCGGTCAGTCGTGGTTTCTCATTATTTTTGACG
>Ga0209690_1001723_pt1 | contig 12479 bp, 13 predicted proteins | sample GraSoiAngelo_150_FD_186164 | JGI IMG/M metagenome (GOLD analysis project Ga0209690, IMG submission 186164) | Grasslands soil microbial communities from the Angelo Coastal Reserve, California, USA - 14_1009_09_40cm (SPAdes) (version 2) | ecosystem: Environmental > Terrestrial > Soil > Grasslands ...
CACGAGCCGCTCTACTCGCTCTTCTTCATGGCCGCTGATTTCCTCCCGACCGTGCGTCTCTCGCCGCGCGGCGTCTGGGACGTCAAGCGGAGCCGGGTGCTCCTGCCGTCGCGGCGACGGCGATGAAAGGCCGCGGCATCCCCGCCGCGGTGGCCTCTGCGGGACTGATCGCTCTCGTCGCGATCGGAGCGCACGGCGCGCCCGCCGGGAAGAAGGACGAAGGGCCGTTCAAGCGCGGCCTCGTCGGTCGGCGCGCCTATCGCCTCTACGTTCCGCCGCGGCCCCCCACGGAGTCGCTGCCGCTCGTCGTCGCCCTGCACGGGTGCTGGCAAACGCCCGAGGACTTCGCGCAGGGGACGCGCCTGAACGAGGCGGCCGAGCGTCGTGGGTTCCTCGCGCTCTACCCGGCGCAGAGGCAGGGGGACAACCCGAGCCGCTGCTGGAACTGGTTCGACCCTGCCCAGCAATCGCGGCGCTCCGGCGAGGTCGCCGACCTCGTGGCGCTGGTCGACGCGGTCGGACGCGAGCGCGAGGCACCGCCGAAGCGCGTCGTCGCGATCGGGTTCTCGGCCGGCGCCTTCATGGCCGTCAATCTTCTCTGTGCGGCTCCCGAGCTGATCTCAGGCGTCGGTGTCGTCGCCGGTGGCGCCTATCGCTGCGGCCTCGGACCCGACGGAGCGCTCGCGTGCATGCGCGGCCATCGGCTCGACGGCGACGCCGCGGCCACGGCATGCCTGGCGGCCGCCGGGAAGAGCGTGCTGGCGATCCGCGCCTCGCTCTGGCAAGGCGACCAGGACTCGATCGTCACCCCGGCCAATCTCCCGGCGCTCGAGACGATGTTCGCGCGACTCGTCGGCGGCGCGTCGAAGACCATTGAGACCAGAGACGGCTCGGCGCACGCGCGCTACAAGAATCAGCGCGGTGATCTCGTGATCGAGAGCTGGCTCGTCCCCGGACTGGGGCATGCCTGGAGCGGCGGCGATCCGCGCGCGACCCACACCTGGCCGCCGGGCCCCAGCGCGACCGACCGCATCCTCGATTTTCTGCTGGAGCGCTCGTGAGCGACGGACCGCCCCGGCGCCAGCGGCGACTCGCGCTCGGAGTCCTGCTGGCCGCCGCCGTGCTGGCCGTGGCCGTGTTTCCCTTGCGCGGAACGTGGTGGGGCGGCTGGATCCTGGCCATCGCCGAGGCGGGCATCGTCGGCGGATTGGCCGACTGGTTCGCGGTCACCGCGATCTTCCGCCGGCCGCTCGGCCTGCCGATCCCGCACACGGCGCTCATTGCCGCCAACTGGGAGCTGATGGCCGCCCGGGTCGGGACGATGGTCGGCAGCCGCGTGCTGACGAAGGAGTACGTCGCACAGGAGATCGCCCGCGTCGACGTCGCGTCGCTGATCGCGCGGGCCGCCGACCTGGACGTGGCGACGCGGGAGCTGGCCCGCTGGCTGGCCGCGGAGCTCTCGCCGAAGGCCGCGGGCGACCTGGTGACCCGTCTGCGCGATCTTCTCCTCGACCGGCCGCTGAGCCCGATGCTCGCCGCGGCGGTCCAGATGGCGCACCGCCACGGGTGGGACCAGCGGGCCGTGACGGCGCTGACCGGCTCGCTCGCGGAGGCGTTCGACCGGCCCGCGTTCCGCTCGACCGTCGGCGAGCTGGTGGACGATCTCCTGACACGCTACCGCGAGCGCATGGGCGTCTATCCGCGATTCTGGATCGGCCTCGCAAGCCTGCTCGGGTTGATCGATCGCGAGCGGGTGCTGTCTGCGCTCCAGGCCGGGCTGCGCCAGGTGGCCCAGGAGCCAGACCACCCCGTGCGTCAGCGCCTCGCGGAGACGATGGACGAGCTGCCGGGACGCCTGCGCGCCGACAGCCGCCTGGCCGCTCGCATCGAGGCCGCCAAGCGCGATCTCCTGTCCACCCCGATCGCGACGCGTGTCGTGGAGGATGCAGCCGCGGCGCTGCACCGGATTCTTCTGGCCGACCTCGAGCGCCCGCGCTCCGAGGTGCGCCTCTGGATCGTGGAACGACTCGAGCGCGCCCGCCGGGCGCTGGCCGCCGACGAGGATCTTCGCCAGCAACTCGACCGGTGGGCGAAGGCGAGGGTGCTCGAGATGGTCGAGCGCCATCACCAGCGGCTCGCGGAGTTCATCGAGAACGGCGTGCGAGCGCTCGGCCCCGAAGGCGCGGTTCGGCTCATCGAGGAGCATGCCGGGGACGACCTGCAGTACATCCGCGTCAACGGCACCGTCGTCGGTGGTCTGGCGGGCGGGCTGCTCTACGCCGTCCACCTCCTTATGCGCCTGATCTGACCGTCGCAAGCGGTCGGAAACCGGTTTGTCGCCTCCAGCGTTTTCACGTACACTCCGACTCGCGGTGTCTTCCAGGAGGTGTCAATGTCCCGCGTGCGCATCGCGCTCCTCTCGATCACAATCTTGGCTCTTGCCGCGGCGCTTCTCGCGCCGGCGACGAGCCAGTCGCAGACTCCCCAAGCGTCGCAGACGCCAAAATCGGGCGGCGTCCTCAACATGACGTTGCGCGAAGACCTGTCTCAGGGCTTCTCCATCCACGAAACGGCGACGATCTCCACCGTGTGGCCGGCCATGCCGTGCCTCAACAATCTGGTGCTGTTCGATCCGCTGAAGAAGACCGAGAGCGTCGACACGATCATCGGTGAGCTGGCCGAGAAATGGTCGTGGCAGGACAATTATCGGAATCTCGTCTTCTTCCTCCGCAAAGGCGTCAAGTGGCACGACGGCCAGCCCTTCACGGCCAAGGACGTGAAGTTCACGTTCGACATGCTCCGCGAGGCGCCCGACGCGCCCGCCAAGCTGCGCATCAATCCGCGAAAGGATTGGTACGCGAACGTCGAGGCGATCGAGACGCCGGACACCTACACGGCGGTCTTTCGCCTGAAGAAACCCCAACCCTCGCTGCTCCTGATGCTCGCCTCGGGCTATACCCCGGTCTACGCCGCCCACGTGCCCCCGGCGGATTACCGCACCCACTGCGTGGGCACGGGGCCGTTCAAGGTCAAGGAGTGGCGGAAGGGTGAGTACGTCGAGTACGTGAAGAACCCCGACTACTTCGTCAAGGGGCGCCCGTACCTCGACGGGCTGAAGTACTTCGTCATCGTCGAGCGGAGCACGCGCCAGGCGGCGATCCAGGCCGGCAAGGTCGACGTGACGTTCCCGAGCGAGACCAGCAAGACGGCCGCCGAACAGCTCAAGAAGGCGGTCCCACAGCTTGTGATCACGCCGTACAGCCAGAACGTCACCGACAACATCATCATGAACATGAAGAAGCCGCCCTTCGATAACTTGAAGACGCGGCTGGCGGTCAGCCACGCGATCGACCGTCGGGCGCTCATCCAAGCCGTGCAGCAGGGCGGCGCCGTGGTCGGCGCCGGGCTCGCGCCCAAGCCCTGGGGCTTCTGGGGACTCGCCGAGAAGGACCTCGTCGGGCTTCCCGGCTACGGAGCCAAGCCAGCGGACGAGAAGGCGCTGGCGAAGAAGCTGATGGCCGAGGTCGGCTTCTCGCGTGAGAAGCCCTTGAAGGTCGAGATCGTCACGCGCGCGATCGCCATCTACGTCGACATGGCGTCGTTCGTCATCAACGAGCTCAAACAGATCGGCATCGAGGCCACGCTCAAGCAGATCGACACGGCGCAGTGGCACGCGATGGCGACCCGCGGCGACTTTCAGATCGGCGCCAACCTGACGGGTGTCGGGCCGGACGACCCCGATGCGAACTACTACGAGAACTACGCCTGCGGCTCGCCGCGCAACTACAGCCAGTACTGCAACGAAGAAGTCATGAAGATGTTCGACGCGCAGTCGCAGGAGCTCGACCCCAAGAAGCGGCTGGCGCTCAACTTCGCCATCCAGAAGAGGCTCGAAGCGGACGCCGCGCGGCCGATCCTGGACTGGAAGCTCGACTACTTCACGGTCTGGCCACACGTGAAGAACCTGATCCCGCACCAGTCCATGTACAACTTCGGCCGGATGCAGGAAGTGTGGAGCGACAAGTAGCCGCGGGGGCGGCGGCGAGCGCGTGAAGACCTACGTCGCTCAACGACTCGTCATCGCCCTCCTCACCTTGCTCGGCATGTCGGTGGTGATCTTCACCCTGCTGCGCCTGGCGCCGGGCGACATCGTCGACATCCTCTTCTCGACCGCGGGCTACGTGAGCACGTCCGAGAAGCAGGCGATCATGAAGGAGCTGGGCATCGACCGGCCCTACTGGGTCCAGTACCTCGACTGGATGCGTCAGATGCTCACCGGCGACCTCGGCAAATCCTATCGGTACGACCAGCCGGCCTGGCAGATCATCCGGCCGCTGGTGCCGGTCACGCTCGAGCTCGCCGCGCTCTCCACGCTCTTCGCGGTGCTCATCGGGGTGCCCACCGGGGTCATCAGCGCCGTGCGGCAGGACACGACGCTCGACTACGTGCTGCGGTTGTTCAGTCTGGCCGGGCTCTCGATGCCGGCGTTCTGGCTCGGGATGCTGATCATCCTCGGGCTAGTGACGTGGTTCGCGTGGATCCCGCCGCTCAGCTACGTGAGCCCGATTCAGGATCTGAAGCTCCATGCGGTGCAGTTCCTGCTCCCGGCGCTCGCCGTCGGCTACCGTTCCTCGGCATTGATCATGCGCATCACCCGCTCGTCACTGCTCGAGGTGATGCGCGAGGACTACATCCGGACCGCGTGGGCCAAGGGACAGACCGGACGCGTCATCATCTGGCGTCACGCGCTCAAGAACGCGCTGCTCCCGGTCGTCACCGTCATCGGCATCGAGTTCGCGTTTCTCATCGGCGGCCTCGTGGTCACCGAGACCGTCTTCAATCTGCCGGGGGTCGCGCGCTTCCTGGTGCAGGCGATTCTCTGGCGTGATTATCCGATCGTGCAGAACCTCGTCATGTTCATCGCCATCGTCGTGATCCTCTCCAATCTGCTGGTCGACATGCTCTACGGCGTTCTCGATCCGCGGGTCCGCTATGGCGGTTAGCCGAGTCGAGGTCGCCGTCTCGGCCGGCGCCCGCCCGCGCGCCGGGACGTGGACCGCGATCGCGCGCTTCGCGCGAAAGAAGCCGCTCGGCGCCGCCGGCGGCGTGTTGATCCTCGCGATGCTGGTGACGGCGATCTTCGCCGAGGTTCTCCAAACGCACGACCCGATCGCCACCGACGCGACGGCCACGCTCGCCTCGCCGAGCGCGGACCACTGGCTCGGCACCGATCACCTCGGCCGGGACATCTACTCGCGCATCGTGCACGGCGCCCGTGTGTCGCTGATCGTCGGCGTGGCCTCGACCCTGCTGGGCTCGGTGCTCGGCGGGATCATCGGGCTCCTGTCCGGCTACGTCGGCGGCAACACCGATCTGATAACCCAGCGGATCCTCGACATCCTTCAAGGGCTGCCGCTGCTGGTGCTGGCGCTGGTGATGTCGGCCGCGCTCGGCCCGGCCGTCCACAACGTGATCATCGCAATCTCGATCCCGATCATCCCGCGGGCGGCCCGCGTGATCCGCTCGAGCGTGCTCTCGATCCGCGAGATGCAGTACGTCGAGGCGGCGCGCGCACTCGGCGTACGGCACCTGCGCATCGCGTTCCGCCACATCCTGCCCAACACGATGGGCCCTTTCATCGTCCTGTGCACGGCGCAGCTCGGGAGCGCGATCCTGGTCGAGGCGACCCTGTCGTTCCTCGGGCTCGGGGTCCCCGAGCCGTACCCATCGTGGGGCCGGATGCTGTCGGTCTCAGCCGCCGAGTACGCTCAGAAGGCGCCGCACCTCGTGCTCTTCCCGGGCATCGCGATCAGCCTCGCGGTCTTCGGCTCGAACATGCTCGGCGACGCGCTCCGCGATACGCTCGATCCGCGGCTGCGCGGAAGCTGACGTTGGCGCGCGAGACTCATCGAACGACCGGATCCGCGACCAAGGAGAGACGCAGATGGCTGACGTGAGGCTTGCCTGGATGCCGGCGACCGAGCTGGCGGCGATGATCAGGAGGAAGAAGGTGTCGCCGGTCGAGGTCGTCGACGCGGTGCTCGATCGCATCGAGAAGCTCAATCCCCGGCTGAACGCGTTCGTGACCGTGACCGACGCGGCGGCTCGGCGCGAGGCGAAGGCCGCCGAGCGGGCGCTCGGCAAGCGGGGCGCGCGGCTCGGCCCGCTCCACGGCGTGCCCTTCTCGGTGAAGGACCTCGTGAACACCAAGGGCGTGCGGACCACGTTCGGCACGCCGTTCTACCGCGACAACGTGCCGGCCGAGGACGCGCCGATGGTCGAGCGTATGAAGGCCGCCGGCGGCATCATGCTCGGCAAGACCAACACGCCCACGTTCGGCTGGATCGGCGCCACCCACAACCTCGTCTTCGGGATCACGCGCAACCCGTGGAACCTCGAGCGAACGCCCGGCGGCTCGAGCGGGGGGGCCTCGGCGGCCGCGGCGGCGGGACTCGGCCCGCTCCACATCGGCACCGATGGCGGCGGCTCGATCCGGATCCCGGCGTCGTGCGCCGGAATTTTCGGTCACAAGCCCTCGTACGGACGCATCCCGACGCATCCGGCGAGCGGGGCTTGGAGTCTCTCGCACATCGGCCCGCTGACGCGCACCGTCGCCGACGCCGCGCTGATGATGACGGTCTGCGCGGGTCCCGACGAGCGCGATCAATACTCGCTGCCGTCGGCGGGCGAGGACTATCTGAAGACGCTGCGCGGCGGCGTGAAGGGGCTGCGCATCGCCTACACGGACGACCTCGGCTTCGTGGAGGCGGTGGACCCGGAGGTACGCGCGGCATGCGCGAAGGCGGCCCGCGCGTTCCGCGAGCTCGGCAGCAGGGTCGAGGAGGTCAAGCCGGGTTGGCCGTCGCCGCGCGAAGCGTGGGGCGAGATTTTCTGCGGCGGGATCGCGACGCGGATGGCGCCGTACCTCGATCGACCGAACGACATCGAGCCCGGCCTGCGTCGGATCATCGAGACGACGCTCAAGAATCCGCCCACGAAGTACGTGCAGGCGTGGTTCGACCGACTGGCCTGGTGGCAGCATCCACGCGCGTTCTTCGAGAAGTATGATCTGCTGCTGACGCCGACGATCGCGTGCCCGCCGTTCGCGGTGGGTCTCGACAACCCCGCGGTGATCGCCGGCAAGCCGGTCGAGCCCTACGCGTGGATCCCGTTCACGTATCCGTTCAACATGACGGGGCAGCCGGCCGCCTCGGTGCCGTGCGGGTTCACGAAGGAGGGGCTGCCGATCGGGCTGCAGATCGTCGGCCGCCGGTTCGACGACCCGACCGTGCTGCGGGCTTCGGCGGCCTTCGAGCGCGCGCGCCCGTGGGCCCAGCAGCGTCCCGTGCTGGAGTAGGGCCGTGGAGCGACTTCTCTTCATCGTGTCGCAGGGGCGGCGAGAGCTGTACGAGTCGTTGCGCGTGGTGCTCGGGCAGGAGCGCGGCGTCGAAGTGATCCTCGACCGGCGCGTCGTGAAGCGTCGGCGCCACGAGGTTCCGCCGGCGACCGAGCGCCGTCGCTATGGCCGCCGCGGTCGTCCGCTCGAGGACGCCGAGATCCAGGTCCGCGGCTGGACGGTGGTGCGGCTGCCTTCGTGAGCGCCCGGCGACTCGACCGTCAACGATGTTGGACATTGACCGGACGCGCCTCCTCGCGGACGCTGCCACTGTGCACCTCGCGGACATGCTCGTCGCAATGGCCATCTTCGGGAGCGTCTCGGCTGCGATGTTCACCGTGCTCCAGGAAGGTCTCCGCGTCTACGCGGTCGGCGTCTCACGCGCCGAATCGCAGCAGAGCGGACGAGTGGCGGTCGAGCGTCTGGCGAGGGAGATCCGCACGGCCGGCCTCGGTCCGCGTCCCGCGGCCTTCGTGGCGATCTCGGTCGCGGAGCCGACCCGCATCGCGCTGCATCGCGATCTCGACGGCGACGGTGTCATCACCGGCTCCGATGAGACGATCACCTGGCGCCTGACCGGCGCGACGTTACGCCGCGACGCCGGCGCCGGCGCTCAACCGGTCATCGACGGCGTCAGGAGCTTCGCGCTCGAATACCTCGACGCCGCCGGCCACGCCGTCGAGAATCCCGACGAGATCCGGACCGTCGCGATCACGCTGGTCACCGAGGCCGCGTGGGATCTGGCCGATCGCTCGGTCGTGACCCGTTTCGCTACGCGCGTGCGGCTGCGGAATCGCTGATCGGTATCGCCCCCGTCCAGATGTGATCTATGGGTGATATCGAGCGTGCCGCCGATCGGCGAGAAGTCTGGCCCTGATTTCGCCGGCTGAAGCCTCCGAGCTGCGTGGCCGGCCACGGATGTCCGGCCCCCGGACGGCCCTCCGCTAGACCCCTAATCCGGACCCGGCTGCATCCCTGGTCGGCGTCCTCAGGGCTCCATCCCCGTCCACCCACCATTCCGGGGGTGAAAGTGGGGACCCATCCCCTACGGGTCGTCAAGGGGGTCCGGAGCCTAATTCCGCTCCAAATCGGTCCTTTTGCCCTTGACACAAGGTTTGGGGTAACGCTAATCTCGCTTTCTAAGTGGGGCAGAGTGGGATGAAGGCTTAGAGAGAGATCGGCGAAATCCGGATATGTTTAGGGGACGGTACCAGCACACGATCGACCCGAAGGGGCGCCTGAGCGTGCCGGCGAAATTCCGGGACGCCCTCGCGCAGTACGACGGGGCGCTGATTGTCGTCCCGAATGATTACTGCCTCGAGGTGCATCCGCTGGAGGAATGGCAGCGCATCGAAACGAAGTTGCGCGAGCAGTCGATCTTCAACCCCGAGGTGCGCGAGCTGAGCCGACTCTTCATCTCGCGCGCGAAAGACGTGACGCTCGACGCGGCGGGGCGCGTGCTCATCCCGCCGGACGTGCGCGATCAGGCGGGGCTCTCGAAGGAAGTCACGCTCGTGGGCGGGGGGCTGCCCCAGTTCGAAGTGTGGGATCGCGGCCGGTTCGAGGAGTACGAGCGCACGCGCGCCGACCGGCTGCCGACGTTGTTCGAAAGGTTGTCGGGCCTAGGAGTGTAGCGGTTCACGTTTCGGTGCTGGTCGACGAGGTCGTGTTTCTCCTGCGACCGCGCGACGAGGGATGGGTGATCGATGGGACGGTGGGCATGGGCGGTCACGCGGAGGCGATCTTGAGCGCCAGCGGCGACTCCGTGCGCCTCCTCGGCCTAGACGCGGATCCCGCGGCGCTCTCGCAGGCGCGCGAGCGTCTGGTGCCGTTCGGCGACCGCGTCGCCCTCGCGCACTCGAGCTTCGGCCGTCTCGAGGGCGCCGCCGCCGCGCACGGGATCAGCCGCGCGCGCGCGATCCTCCTGGATCTGGGCATGTCCTCGTGGCAGCTCGAGCAATCGGGGCGGGGCTTCTCGTTTCAGGGTGACGAGCCCCTCGACATGCGGCTCGATCCCACGAGCGGCGACACCGCGGCGGCGCTCTTGAACCGGCTTCCCGAGCCGGAGCTGGCGCGCATCATCTTCGAATACGGCGAGGAGCCGCATTCGCGGCGGATCGCGCGGGCCATCGTCCGCCGCCGCCCCCTGGCGCGCACCGGCGACCTGGTGGCGGCCGTCCGCGGCGCGGTGCCCCGCGCGGTGTGGCCCCGCCGCCTGCACGTGGCCACGCGCACGTTCCAGGCGGTGCGCATGGCGGTCAACGACGAGCCCGGCGCGCTCCGAAACGCGCTGGCCCAGGCGCCCGCTCTCCTGGCGGACGGCGGCCGTCTGGGGGTCATCTCGTTTCATTCGGGCGAAGATCGCATCGTGAAGCAGACGTTCCGAGCTCTTGAGCCGGCGGGGTTCGCCGAGCTCGAGCCGTCGCCGCATCAGCCCAGCGACGACGAGGTGCGGACGAATCCCCGCGCCAGGAGCGCGAAGCTGCGCGTGCTGGAGCGGCTCTCATGACGAAGGATCAGCGGCTTCATCGCGAACCCGATCCCCGCGTGCGGCGCTCGCTCGTGGTGGCGTTCGCCACCTCGGCGCTGCTCGTGGCCGGCGCCCTCACCGTCGTGGGCGTCAGGGTCGAGCAGGTCCATCTCGCCTACCGGCTCGACGCCGTGCGGAGCGAGCGCGGACGCGCCGAGGACCGGATCCGGCAGCTCGAGATCGAGGTGGCGACGCTTCGCTCGCCGAGCCGCATCGAGGCGCGCGCCCGCGCTCTCGGCCTCGTCGCGGCGGGGCGTGATCAGATCCGGCTGGCGAAGGAGTACGTGGCCGGCGGTACCGGCCTGGCGGCCGACCGCAGCCGAGCCGCGTCGCTCCGCGCCCCGAGGCCGACCGCTCCGTGAAAGATCCGGCCGTCCGGACGCGCGTCCTGCTGCTGGCGGCAATCCTCGCCCTCGCGTTCGGCGGCCTGACCGCCCGTCTCGGCTGGCTGATGGTGGTCAAGCACGGTGAGCTGGCCCAGATCGCCGAGCGTCAGTACTCACGCACGGTTGTCCTCTATGCCCCGCGCGGCCCGATCGTCGACCGCCAGGGCGGCGCGCTGGCGACGTCGACCGCGACGGAATCGCTCTTCGTGCAGCCGCGCAGCGTCGGCGACCCGGTCCGCGTCGCCGCGCGCCTGGCCCCGATCCTGGGCCAGCCGGCGTCCGAGGTCCACGCCGCGCTGACGAGCAGCCGCTCCTTCGTGTGGCTGCGCCGCAAGCTGCCGCCGACCGTGGCCGAGCAGGTGAGAGCGCTGCGCGAACCGGGGCTCGGCTTCCTCCCGGAGCCGCTGCGTCTCTATCCCAACCGCGAGCTGGCGGCGCACGTCCTCGGCTTCGAGGGCGCCGAGGGTGGGCTCGAGGGCGTCGAGCGCGCCTTCAACGTGGATCTGGCCGGCGTGCCGGGCAAGGCGATCGCCGGCCGGGACGCGCTCGGCCGCGAGGTCGCGGCGCAGCACGTGCTCCAGCAGCCCCAGCCCGGTCACGGCGTGATGCTGACGATCGATCGCACGATCCAGTACATCGCCGAGCGGGAAATCGACGCGGCCTACCGCCGGACCCACGCGAAGGCCGCGATCGCGGTGGTGCTCGAGCCGCGCACGGGCGACATCCTGGCGATGGCCGTGCGCCCGACGTTCAACCCGAACACGTTCCTCGACGTCGCGTCGTCGGACGCCTGGCGTAACCGCGCCGTGACCGACCCCTTCGAGCCCGGCTCGACGTTCAAGGCCATTCTGGCCGCCTCGGCGCTCGAGGAGGGCGTGGTCCGGCCGGACGACCGGATCTACGCCGAAAACGGCTCGATCACGCTCGCCGGGACCACGATCCGCGACTGGAAGAAGTACGGCTGGCTCAGCTTCGCCGAGGTGCTGCAGAACTCCTCGAATGTCGGGTCGATCAAGGTGGGCTTGTCGCTCGGCCGCGACCGCTACTACCGGTACATGAAGGCGTTCGGCTTCGGCGCGCCGACCGGCGTGGGGCTCGCCGGCGAGAGTCGCGGGCTCCTGCGCGACCCCCAGCGCTGGTCGCTCCTGTCGCTCCCGACGATGTCGATCGGCCAGGAAATCTCGGTGACCGCGCTCCAGCTGGTCACGGCCTTCGGCGCCATCGCCAACGGCGGCACCTTGATGCAGCCCCGGCTCGTCAAGTCGACGTTCGACGCCGAGGGCCGCGAGACGCGGCGCTTCGACGCCAAGGCGGTGCGTCAGGTCGTGTCCCCGGCCACCGCGCGCACGCTCTCGAATCTCCTGGCGAACGTGGTCGAGTCGGGCACCGGACGCTTCGCGGCGATTCCCGGCTACGCCGTCGCCGGCAAGACCGGGACAGCCCAGAAGCTCGACCCGGCGACCCGGCGCTATTCGCACGCCCCGGGCGTCCTGTCGTTCGTCGGGTTCGCGCCGGCCGGCGAGCCACGCTTCGCCATGCTGGTGATGCTCGACGAGCCTCGGAACGAAAAGTGGGGCAGCGAGGCGGCGGCGCCGTCACGGGCCCGCCTGCCGAGCCGGTGAGTCCCGCCCGCATGCGGCTCGTCAGCACGGCGGAGGCCGCTCAGCCGGACGGGGCGAGGCGGATGCCCGACCTCGGTGGCAAGACCTTGCGCCAGGCCCTCGAAGCCCTCGAGCCGCTTCGGGTCGAGGTGCGCCTGGCCGGGCAGGGCCGCGTCTTTCGCCAGGTCCCGGCCGCGGGCGACCCGCTCGAGCCGGGCGCCGTCGCCCGTCTCACGCTGACCGCGTCGGGGGGTACCAGGTGACATGGCGGGCGCGGCCATGAGCGAGCTACTCGCGGCGCTCCCGGAGAAGCGCGTGATCGGCGACCCGCCGCGCGCGGTGTCGTCGATCGCCGGCGATTCTCGCCGCGTGGAGCCCGGCGGGTGCTTCGTCGCGGTCCCGGGCTTCAAGCAGGACGGCCGCCATTTCATCCCGGACGCGATCCGCCGAGGCGCGGCGGTCGTCGTCACCGAGGGCGAGCCGGTCGCGGACCTGCCGGTGGCCCAGGTGCTCGTGCCCTCGGTGCGGGTGTCGCTCGCGCGGCTCGCCGGCGCGTTCTATGGCCA
>Ga0209690_1001724_pt1 | contig 12477 bp, 10 predicted proteins | sample GraSoiAngelo_150_FD_186164 | JGI IMG/M metagenome (GOLD analysis project Ga0209690, IMG submission 186164) | Grasslands soil microbial communities from the Angelo Coastal Reserve, California, USA - 14_1009_09_40cm (SPAdes) (version 2) | ecosystem: Environmental > Terrestrial > Soil > Grasslands ...
TCGCAGGAGGCGGAAGAATACTGACCGCGGGACTAGTAAAACCGTCAACCCACATTCTCGTTGCGACAACATGCCTTATTCTAGGCAGCTTGATCGGATTCTACTTCATCTTCGCCCTGTCACTACCCTACCTGTTTATACTAGGATTGATTGGAGTAATCTCCACCTACGCGTACGTCGGACCGCCATTCCGTTTAGCCTATCGAGGGGTCGGAGAACTGATTGTCGGACTCAACTTTGGTCCGGTTATGACTCTCGGCGCGTATTATGTGCAGGCGCACAGCTTCGCAGTAGCGCCGCTACTCGCTTCAATTCCCGTTGGACTGCTCATCGCCGCCGTCCTCTGGATCAACGAATTCCCAGACATGGACGCCGATAACGCGGTAGGAAAGAAAACTCTAGTCCTGAGACTTGGATACGCAAAATCCATCAGCGTCTACGTCGGAATGGTCGTAACAGCGTACATCCTCATAATCCTCTACGCCCTACTCGAAATATTCTCTCCCGGCATCACAAGCCTCACCTCGCTCATCGCCTTGCTGAGCCTGCCGTTCGCCGCAAAAGCGATCAAGATTCTCCGAATAAACTACAAGGACCCGCACGCAATAATCCCCGCGAACGCGAACACGATATTTCTCCACCTATCCTTTGGTGTTTTGGCGATTCTTGGATTCGCCCTCGGAGCAGCTCTCGGACTCTAGCCCTCTGTTGGCAGGTTCAGAATCCGTTAAATCTGTGGTCGGAGAACGACGCTTGACAACCACCTTGGCCTCTGGCACGACGAGCGCAGTCCAAGAACAAAAGCAGACTCTAGAGCAAGACGTGTTCAAGCTAAAGCTTCAGTGGATGATGGCAAAAAACGATGACGAGAAACGGCGAATCAGCGAAGAGATACGACGACGAATCGGGTTCACCCCTTCGAAGGCTCAATAGATCGATAGATACTCCTACCAGTTCTGAAAAGGCCGCTCGACAGTCCTCTGTGGCATATTATTCAATCTGGAAGTAGCATCAGCGACTGTCCCGGATTCGAGATTGGATGAATCAACGACTTACTGTTCATGTCTCAACTGGTCTCGCATTCGGCCCCATCGGAATAATCTGGGCGTTTCTCCCGATCCATTTGCGCTCGCTCGGTGCCTCCTACCTTCTCATCGCATTCGTCTCACTGATTCCAGCGATCGAGACGATAGGACTCTCACCAGCATGGGGCGGCATTCTCGACAAGACCGGGAGAGGAGACAAGATTCTACTCGTCTCACTTCTTGTACAAGGGGTCGGATTCTCAGTCTTCCCGTTCCTCAAGACCCCAGAAGAGTTTGTTCTCGTTGTGTCTCTGATGGGGCTCTTCTCGTCAAGCTTCATTCCCGTCTACGGCGCAATGGCGACTCTGTCCAACCGACAGTATGGACGAGCAATCGGAGAATCTGGGCCGCTGCGTTACTAGGCTATGCAACTGCAACACTCATTGGCGGAATTCTCTACCAGTATGAATCTGTCAACTCTCTCTTCCTCCTTGGTGGTATCTACGGTTATGCTGGCACCATCGTGGTGTTGTTTGCGCCGAGAGACGCGCTGACTCAGAAGAGATCTCTGGACATTTCCAGAGGCTATTGGGGATTGCTGAAACAGAGCAATATTGCCATTCTCTGTCTACTCTCCATTACCGTACTTGTCTCAACGTCAGCATTCAACAGCTTCTTCACTGTATACTTGGTCGACGTTCTCAACGGGTCCCGGCTCACAGCCGGGCTGGCGGCCACAGGAACAACAGTGCTTGGGGTCTTTGCCTACCGGATAGTCGGGCCACTCAACGATAAGGTGGGGAGAAAACCAGTGTTCATGCTCGGTGCGGCGGGATACGCAGCATACTTCACGATACTCTACTTCGTGACGAATGTGGTTGTTGTCACTGTTCTCTGGATCTTGCCAATCTATCCGCTAGTGCAGTCGGCCGCAGCCGCGTTAATGTCAGACTACACGTCGGCGGCAGATCGGGGCAAGGGACTCGGGTTACTAGAGTCCGCAATCAGTCTTGGCGGTGGGCTGGGACCCTTGGCAGGCGGCTTGATCGCCGATGCGGCTCAGCTTCAGGCAGTCATCATTTTCTCACTCGTCATTGCTCTAGTCTCAGTTGGGTCCTCTCAGATCTTGCTGAAGGAGAAGCCGAGAATCACCATTTCGGATTCGATCCAATCCCGGACTTAAGCACCAAAGCCAAATCTCAAGCTACTTTGTAGATGAGCCAGTTGCGATCTTTGAAATTGATGAGCCGATAGTCGCCTTTCAACTTCTTTCCTTTGAGTAGCACGTGGTACTTTCGCGGTTCCCTTAGCTCAAGGATGTAGGTGCCCTTGTCCCACACCTTGACGGTCCCAGCTCCATACTCTCCCTCTGGGATCGTCCCCTCGAAGTCAAAATAGCTCAATGGATGATCGGGCACCTGGACCGCCAGTCGTTTTATGCCCGGCTCTGTCGGTGGACCCTTGGGGACTGCCCAGCTCTTCAGAACCCCATCAAGTTCAAGCCGGAAATCCCAGTGGAGTCGGGTGGCATCGTGTTCTTGAACCATGAAGCGAAGGCTTCGTGCCAAGGCGAGACTGTTTCTTGTCCTATGGTTGCTGGAACTTAGGCTTACCTAGATCATTCCCGAACTTCTCAACTCGAGTGAACAAGGTCGTTGATAGCATCGCACAACCGAGAGCTCCGATAACGTATGCTGCAACCCCTACGTTAGGGTCAAGAAACAAGACTAGGTTGCTGGCTGGTCCAAAAGCGGCTGCTCCGCAAATTGAGACGAATGGAAGATACCTGTAAGATTTCAGGGGACCGAAAAGGTATGATCCTACCCTAAGCATGAAGAGACCGAGTCCTTGTGATAACGCGAGATATGAGATGATGAAAGGGATCAAAGCAGAGGCTCCTATTCCGATGGCAGAAGATACGAATGGATTCAACTCCACGATCTGCGGATTTGTCGAGAGGACGATTAGGGTGAGATATACATCTGCGGCGACAAGGGCGAGTGGAACAGTGAATATCCAACCATCACGTCGAGAGAATAGGCTACGGAGTTCGTCGAAGTCAACATTTACGATCCATAGACCGAGAGTCGCCGATACGATCCCAACAATCGCGATCAATGACGCGCCTAATTCATTGCCCTGAAAAAGCCCGGGAGTGAGAACTGTGAAAGATGATATCAGCTGGCTAGAGAGAATCCAGTAGAGCCCGGACCCTATCAGCAAGAGGCTTGCTCCGGGAGGAATTCGGGACTCGTTCATCTTCGCACCTCAAACCGTCTTTTCTGTTACCCTTGCTTTCACTGTGACAGGGACCTCGATAGCCTTCGTCGCTCTTGCGTTAAGAAATCGCATTCCGATGGACGACAGAAATGAGCTAACCAGAGTCGTAAGCCCAGCGACAGGAAACAGTATTTGCGAAGCTACTCCAAGACCGGCGCCCTCACTGGCGACAATGAAGGAGAATTCTCCCCGTGGCAGCATTGAGACTCCGACCTTGCGGGCTTGACTTTTCGCCGAGGAGAGCTTTGCACCAGTCCAGCATCCCCAGTATTTTCCAAGTATTGCGGTCCCGATGACTGCGAGGATCGGGAGAGTAAGGGTAAGGACTGCTCCCATGTTGATGAGCGTTCCCATCGAGACGAAGAAGAGGACAATGAAGAGGTCTTTTACAGGCCCTTATCATCAGACCCATCAGGAAAGCGCCTACCGCCGGAGAAAACCCAAGGAAGGATGAGAGCAAGGCAAAGATGAACCCGAAAGACAGAGCTAGAAGAAACGCCGTCTCCTTGTATTCCTGATCGCTCTGAGTCACACGATCAATGATCCGTGGCGCTATCCTCCAGCCGAAGATGAAGATGACAGCGACAAGGAGGATTCCTTTTGCTACCAGCAGAGCGAGGTCGGAGGATGCTACTTGATTGCTGGCTGCTGCTAGGCCTGGGAGTAGAAGGAGGATGAAGACTGTTGCAAAGTCTTCGATGACCGATGCTGTTATGACCATCTGAGACTCTTTAGCGTGGAAACTCTTTGACTCGAGCAATATCTTGCTCATAATCGCGGTACTAGTTGTCGCCACGACAGCGCCGACAAACACAGCTTCGATAATGCTGAGACCAACTAGTAGCGCTACGCCAAAGACCGAGACGAAACTGATCGTGAGTTCTACTGTCGCTAGTATGAAACTATCTGGGCCGATCTTGCGGATCTCTAACGGGTCAAGTTCTAATCCGACAGTAAAGAGGAGGAGTACGATTCCGAGAGAAGCAAGCAGGTTTATTGTTCCGAGGTCCTGTATCAGTCCAAGACCGAAAGGTCCGATAATTATTCCTGCGATAAGCTGACCCAGCACCACGGGCTGCTTGATCTTTGAGAAAAGGAAGCTGAAGCCGAATGCTGCGGAGATTGCGAGTCCGAGGTTGAGCAGGAGAGAGAATTCAGGAGTCGCGGCCAAAGAGCAACCCGTTTACCGGGACCGGTTTGATCTGGAATCCTCGGCTCTCCCAGTTTAACGAAGTGACTCCCGAGCAACACTTCTTCGGTTCCAGATTGCCTGCAGTTCCGTCCCACTGAGTTTCGCGCATGTGATCCGATTAGTCGAAGTTTGAGTCAGACTGCCAGTCACAATTATCGTAGATAACGCGTCACGTTCAAAAGTGAAAAGATTCTGAGCCTTGGACATTAATTCTCGAATCGTCTACTTTGCCGGTACTGGATTAGGTCTCGCACTCGTCTATTACGGTCTAAGGACGTTGAAGCTTTCCAAGGGAAGTGAGCCGGGAGAGCCGGGATATGTATCTCAACTAAGTAGCCTGTTCTTCGGCATCGTAGTCATGTTTCCTCGTGGACTCTTTAGCACCGATGGGACTATTGGCTGCGTTATGCAGACTGTGGGCGCGTTCTTCTTATTCATGGGACTGAGCAAGAACTATCTCTTCTGGGCCAGCAAAGATTACTTCTCCTAGGCGTGTTTCTTGACATTTCTTCCGCTGGACAGAATATTCTATATCTGAAAAAGGGCTAACGGTGGAATCGTTGTTGTTTCTGGAGAATATAAAGCGCGTAGAAGCTTTTTCGTTAGAATGGTAGGCCACGATTATATCGGCGAGACATAGCTGAAACTAATCTGAAGCATAGTCGAGGCAAAGTGGGCGAGATCATGACAGTTGCTGAGGAGATAGCTGAGTCGAAGGCTGTTATTGACCCTCAGCCAACTGGTCAGCTAACCACTGTCCAGGCTCAGAAGCCGGTAATACCAAAGACTCTACGAGAGTGCCGGGAGCTGGCGAAGCGTCTAGCATACAACATCGTCACTGGCTATGTGGAGCATGATAGGGGTCATCTGGACAAGTCTGCTGAAGCTTTCTTTCAGGTCTACTTGCACCTGTTTCCCGACCTTAACCCTGTTAGATCTTGGAGGGCAGCCGAACTGTATGTCAAGATTCTCGTTAAACAGGATGAAATCGAGAATTATCCGGGTCATGACCGAACCCAGGTCGTGGATGATCCTCACTGGGAAGAAGTAAGGACGATGTTCTTGGATTTTTCCAGAATCCTTGGAATACCTGATTCCTATGCAGACAGCACAATGAATTATTACAGGTTTCACGGTGTCCGAGACAGTCGATACGTAAATTACTGCATCGAATCCGATCGGGTCTTCAACAGCCGCGTTATCGGCAATGACTATTGGTCCAAGATACTAGGTTCTCTTCTTCTGATACTTACAGAGTGTCACGATAAGCACGATCCAATGGGTCTAGAAATGGGGTTGCAATTTGGTATGAAATACTTTGAGATTATACTTCGGGCTCGGTCTTCCGCGTCTCAGAAGACACCCGGCCTTGTAGCGTAGAATATTTGTTCTAAGGAATTCTCAGCGGCAAAACAGAGTACAAATCGTTCTTTGCGAGGGTAAGTTCGAAAGGCTAGCTCATGGCCGTCGCTTTCTTTCTGATTTTTGGAACTCCACTTCCTAGCTCGTCGAGAATCTCCAGGTCGAACATGTTCTCAAAAATGGACATTATCTTCTGGTCATGAGCCTTGGAGTTCATGACGAATATCGCCGTAATCTTATCTGAAATCATCAGCTCTAGAGCCTGACGGACCAGTGAATAGGTCCTCTCAGGTCCTAGCGTGAAGACAAAGTGTGTGATACTGTCAAATATGATTGTAAAGAATGATCCAGCGTACGCCTCAATGGTCTTGTTCATCGCGTCGAGCGTTAGAGAAGTGTCATACGATGGTAGCAAGACCAGATTCTCATTCTCTACCTTGGGATACGAGACTCTAGACGTCAGCACGAAAATTTTTGCTGCCGGTTGTCTCTGTGCCATTGAATAGACAGGGCGCCCTTTGCGCGTGAAGACCACGGTTCTTTCGAAGCTGGACGCGGCTTCCGCAAGTATGGACTTCAAAATCCGGTCGTCGTTAGACTGGGGATCGAATTCAAAGAGCAACTTCTTTCCCGCGATCTGTTCGTGAGACAGTCCGACCGTCCTTGAGAGAGTATCCATGGATTCTGAGAGGTCAAGGGTTCGGATCTTGCTCTCCATTTGGGCCAGAGATGGCTCTTCACCCCGGAAGACTGTCGAGTCGAATGCTATGAGGACATGCAAAGAGTGATCGGGACTGGTCCATCGCGGATCGGTTAGGTGCTGGACGAATTTTTGGAGAGGGCGAATTGTGAAATCATCATAGTCGAGTATGACGCTGAGACCCTCGTTGCCCAACGTTTTTGCCTCAAGAAGGAGTTCGTGGGTGAGTTCAAGAGGCGTTTCGTCAAGCGTTCCTTTGTTTGGATAAATGCTGCCCAGAGGTGTAAGCCTAAGAGAACCTTTCAGCGTGTATTTCGTGACGTCTATTCCTCGCCGGGAAAGACCTTCCCTGATAGCGGCCTCATCGTCATGATGGAAGTAGATTACTCGGTTGTGTTGACTCACTCCATCAATGATGTATTTCGAGATTGGGCCAAATTTTTCGGCCCCTGAACCGTGGAGCAGGACTGTCTGATCAGAGTGAGAGGCAGTTGGAGAAGACTGAAGTGAAGGCACCACGCCGAGGAACGATTTCAGAAAGGTTGGTTTGCGGAAGGCGCGAACGGCGACAATTATCAGAATTACGGATAGAAGATCTGATGGTCCCTGAATGCTTAACCCGAACGATGATAGCGCGCTGGCAAAAAGCAAAGTAGTACCAATAACGCTGAAGGCTGAGGCGAAGGTTCGTAACGCTCCTCGGACATCCTTGTCTTTTAATTGAGATCGAAGCCGGGACAGAACGGCAAAGGGATAGATCGTGAAGCCCGACACGAGCGATGCTCCGATGGCTAGCGAAAGTGGACCGAACGATGCCGATGGCTGGGTGGTGCCCTCTATGACATACTTCACCGTTACCTGAATGGTAGGACTAGAGGTGGAGATTGCGGAGGGGTCGGTCCATGCGACAACGACTCCAAGAAACATGGGCACCAAATATATGGCGTATAAGAGAAATATTGGTCGAAACGGGCCGGACAGGATTCTCCTTAGCGATAGGGGCTCAGGGTACAAGTACAATTTTGTGGCAACATAACCCCATATTGCCGCAATAGAAGCCCCTGACGTTAGGATGGACTGAAGCGCCAGCCGCATCCATATGGGCTCTGGAGCGGCGATAAGAGTTAGGTCTCCGACGGGGAAGGCAAGAAACGAGAGATAAATTGCCACGAAATAAATCTTGTAAGATTGGAAGTATGATTGTGAATCTCTAAGCAGAGAACGTATCATTATGGCGTCCGCTAAAATTGAAATGGCGTCCAGAGTAGCGTCTATGTATGGTACCGTGTTCCCTGGCCTCTAGGCACGACGTATCCCAGCGTCTTCAGTAGCTGGCGTGATACCCTCCTTGCGGAGGCAACCCTATTGCAAACTGGTTTGAATGACGTTACTCGCGTAGCGACTAGTAAGTGACAGTCTACGCTACGTCTGGAAGACCCAAGGACTTTGAGGCCGTTTTGAGGTCTCTCATTCGGCTTCGAATAGTGACCTCAGAGACCCCCGCCGCCTTGGCCAGGTCACGCTGCATAACCATGGAGCCCCTTATTCTCGCTGCAAGGTCCAATGCCGCAGCCGCCAGCCCGTCAGGGTCCTTTCCTACATTCACCCGTAATCTGATTGCTTCTCGCAGAATCTTTCCAGCAAGCATCTCGGTCTGTGAGTCCGCACCGGCCCTTGAGGCGATCTTCGAGACTCGTTTGAGTGGGTCTTCGATCGCCATCGTAACATCCAAGGATCTAACCAAAGCTCTGTAGTAGTGAGCAAGTAACTTTCGGCTCATACCTGAGGCCTTTGCGATTTCGCTGAGAGACCGTGGAACATCAGTAAGTCTACATGCTGCATAGGTTGAGGCTGCAACCATTCCATTTATCGGGCGTCCCCTGACCAAGCCCTTGTTGAGGGCTCGACGATACATCAAGGCCGCTCTTTCAGTCACAACCTCAGGAAGGTTGAGGCGTCCGGATAATCCCCTAAGCTGGCTCATCGCGCGAGACAGGTTTCTCGCCATGGACGACCCGGCAGAAGCGCGTAGCTGGGTCCGTCTGAGCCGCCAGAGCTGGAGCCTTTCGTCAGCGTTGAGGTTCCGGTTTGAGGCCTGGGCTCTGGAGATTATTGTGGATAGGTTCTTGTCGAATGCGGAGAATCTTCCAGGCGGTCCTGACTGGCTTTCAAGTAGTCCTTCCTCGGTGCGTCGTGGAACTGGAGCCGCATAATTCTCTGATGGGTCTGACAACACAAAGCCACAGTTGGTGCAGATGACCTCGCCAGTCTCTGCGTCTCTTACAAGGCTGGGGCTTCCACAATTTGGGCAGACATAGTGGCCGACTTCGTCTCGGGGTCTGGTCTTCCGACTGCTCATCATTCGTCCCTGGACGGGATATGTCTGCGTAGTCTGCGCTGACCCGAGTTGGTCCTTTTCCGGAGTAACAGTAGAAGTGCCCGCCATCTCTGCCAATCTATATGGCGTAGGGCCCAAATGAAGCTTGTTACTGTTTGGAGAAAACGGTCAATTTTGGCCCCTGAATACGTACCTGGCAGGTGCAATATTGGCAGGCGGGGAAGGGCCATACGACTCGCCACAGGGCTAGTGCTTATCGCACTATCGATAATACTCGAATTATGGGTCCTGAGCCCATCAAATCACCTCGTCCGCCTAGGGCTAGCCTTCCCCTTCTACATCGGATTCTTGACCATTCTCGAGGGCTCGATGTCATTCTGCGTCTTGCACGCAGCTAGGGGGACCTACGACCTTAACGAGCCCTATGGATTCACCTCCAGGAAGTCAGATACACTGCAGAAAGTCGGGTCTGAAGACTGGAAGAAGCTTGATCGGAGGAAGGCTTTGAATATGCACCTCGAAGCTCTGACCGGCGCAGTATTGTTGGCTTTGCTACTCGCCCTTACCTAGTTGAGCCCCGATCGTTGGGGCTCTCCTTCTGGAGCGCTCAGCGGAGAATCTTTCGATGGGAAAGCCGGGCTCCCTGTCCAAGGCTAGATCTGATATCAGTCTCCCAATCAGAGGCGCAAACTTGAATCCATGCCCTGAGAAACCATAACCGTACACAACGTCTGGATGATCCGGGTCCGTGTCGAGGACGAAATCAGAGTTTTCAGTCATATCATAAAGACAGACCTTGGTGTGGACAACTTCTCCATCGGCGAGGTCGGGCACGAACCTGCGACATATGTCTCTGCATGCGGCGATCTGTTCGTCGTCCACGGACCGGTTCGCCTTCTCCGGGTCGACTGGATCGTTCAACTCTTTCGGTGAAACTTTGACCCCGTCGATTCCAGCCGCGGGTAGACCATAGTACTTGTCCGTGAAAAATACGGGGCAGGTTCTCGGGCGAAACAGATCTAGATCTTTCTGGGGTTTGAAGTAGATGAGTTGCTGTCGGGTCGGAATCATTATGGGTAGTTTTGGATTTAGGAGACTGTTGGACCAGGGGCCAATCGTCATGACTAGTTTGTGAAACTGCACATTCTTACCATCGGTGGTTTCTACCGTGGGGTGATCCCCAAATACCAGCCTCCGGGCCTGTCCTTTGCGGGTCCTGACCCCGTGCTTCTCCACCAATGAGCCGAGAACTGAGAGCGCCTTGGAAGCGAGGAGGACTCCTCCGTGCGGGTCGAAGAATCCATTCCCCGCTCTAAACTGAGGAAATCGCTTCTCGAGTTCCGCTTCACCGAGTTGTTCTGCCCCTAGTTTCATGCGCGATAGCGTTCGATAGCTGGCTTCGTTGAAACCGTTGGCGCTCTGGTCCTCTCCTTGAAGCATGAGGAGACCTGTTGGAAGTAGAAGTTCTCGTCCCGATTTTTGTTCTAGGCTCCTCCAGAGCTTGAGACTCTCGACTGCCATTCTCGTGTATAGTTCGTCGTTTCCGTACGAGTACCGGAAAACTCTGTTGATGTCGTTGGAGCTGCAATGGTCGTTTCCTATTCCGTACCTATCGAGGATGAGAACTCTGGAATCACTAGTGTTGGTTATCCAGTAGGCGGTTGCAAGTCCCATGATGCCACCGCCTAGAATGCATATGTCGGTGTTGACGACCAAAGGATGATCCTCGGCAGACAGGCCTCCTAACTTAACGTAACTAACCTAGGACTGGTGCGTTCGGTTTCCGGACCTGGAGTTGCTTGGGCTGGATCAGGACCGCGTCTCCTGTAGAGAAAGCCAAGCAGTGCCAATGCAAGTGCAATGGCTAATGGCCATCCTACGAAGGACAGCATGATTATTGAGATTGCAAGGGAGATCCATGGGAACAGTTTCTTTGCATCCTTGATCTTGAAGAGCTTGATGCCAGAATTCGATCCGATAATGTAGACGAGTATTGCGGTGCCGCTGGGAATCAGTAGCTCGGTTTCTAGGGGAACGTTGAACGCGTAGAATAGTAGCAGTATGATCCAGGAGAGTCCAAGCAGTAGCATGAGTGACCGGTCTGGGACTTGGGTCTTGGCATTGACACGATCAAACAACCTCGGCAGTCCTTCGTCTTTAGCGGTGGCGTAGATGACGCGAGAGATGCCGGTGGTATACGCGTTCATAGTCCCAAATATGACGATTACAGCAAGGATCGCCGTTCCTATAGCGCCATAGATTCCGAGAGCGTTCGACAGCATCACTGCAAACGGCGCGACGCTCCCTCCAGTTGCGTAGGCTTTAGTTCCAATGGTCGCAATAGCGACTGAGATGTAGAGTAGACCGATAACTATCACACTGAAGAGAATGCTTCGGTGGAAATCCTGTTCCGGGCTTTTGAACTCCTCGGCAACATTGGACACGTTTTCATAACCCAGGTAAGACCAGAAGGTCAACGCGGCGCTAACCCCGATCGGGACATAGCCGTTGGGAAAGAAGGGAGTGAAATTGGCAGGGTTCACGGAGGGAGCTGATGCGACCACTGCGGTGATTAGCAGTCCAACGATAGCGATTATGACTGCAAGTTGCACTCTGCTGCTGACGACGATTCCTCTGTAGTTGACTAGGAATGCTCCGAGTGTTAGAGCCCCTGCGATAAGGAAGATTTCGGTTCTAGTCAAGGGAAACGCAGAGGCCCAGTACGAGGCCGCGATCACTGTGACTGCAGAGGCTCCAGTGACGTACCATAGGATGAACAGCCAGCCACGGCGTTCGCGGCTCCTGGACCTAGACTCTCACGGGCGAAAGAGTATACTCCTCCAGATTCTGGTTTCCGGGGAGAAAGGCTTGCAAACGTGTAGGCGAGTGGATAGCTGATGAGCGATAAGGCAACCCAGGCGACTAGTGAAGCGGGTCCGGCTATCTGGGCTGAAAGTCCGGGGAGGACTAGGATTCCTGACCCGAGAACTGAACTCATGTAGAGTGCAACGGCACAGCGCGTCGTCATTGCCTTGCGGAGAGCAGGGCTGGGTGCCGACATGTCTATGGCCAAGGGTTCTCCGCGGGACTAGCGCATGATAAGCCCTACTCGAAAGATCCTAGGACCCAGATTGATCCAGAAGATAGTGTTGTCAGCTCTTGCGGGTGGCCAGTGCGACTCCAGTAAACATGAGGATTGCGCCCAGAACCGTTAGGATCGTCACGCCTTCTCCGAGCAATACTATTCCTCCGACTAGACTTACTAGTGGAACTATGTAGAGCTGGATTGAGAGCCTTGACACGGATCGGTTCCCGATAAGCAGGTACAGAATCACGTTTGCGAGTACAGTACTCAATAGCGCCAAGTAGATAACTGATAACCAGGTTATCGTAGAAAGCTGTTGGATCTGAGTGATGAAGTTCAAGCTGATCAAAGGCAGCGTGAATGCAGTCCCAATTAGTGCGACCCATATTGCAGTAGGCAGCGCTCCGTACTCCTTTACTAGAGGTTTTGAGCCGACCGCAAACACTGAGTACATGAAGGCTGAGAATACTACGGCTAGCGGACCTGCTATTTCTT
>Ga0209690_1001725_pt1 | contig 12477 bp, 15 predicted proteins | sample GraSoiAngelo_150_FD_186164 | JGI IMG/M metagenome (GOLD analysis project Ga0209690, IMG submission 186164) | Grasslands soil microbial communities from the Angelo Coastal Reserve, California, USA - 14_1009_09_40cm (SPAdes) (version 2) | ecosystem: Environmental > Terrestrial > Soil > Grasslands ...
CAATGTGGTACCTGATCATTCCCGTCCTATTCATGGTCTCCTGCATAAATGGGGTGGTGCAGCCAGCGAAGCAGGCGGCGATTCCAAGCCTCGTTCCGGCTGGGCAGGTAGGCAAGGCAAATGCGATTGTTTCGGCGACCACTATGTTGACGGGCGCCATCGGATTCGGAGTCGCCGCCGCGTACCTCAGCCGGTTTCAGAACCCAATTGACGGCAAGTGGCTCTTCATCGGCGATGCGATCACGTTTTTGCTCGCGGCCATCATCGTCTTGGGCATTCCAAGCCTAGGCGGGGGATCCTTGTCAACCAGGGTATCCGGGGCGATGCGCCGCTCGTGGTCGCTGATCGAAGCTCGACCCTATCTCGTTTTGAGCACCCTAGCTGCATTACTGATTCCCATGAGCTTGCCGGCTCTACTCTCACTTGCTTACCGAGTTTCGGCAGACGGATCTCAGGCCTACTCGACGCTCGAACTCGTTTCCTCGCTCGGGATTTTCGTTGGGGCTGTTCTTGTGAGTCGGCTGGCCGCGATCGGTTCGATGCGCACCGTCGGAGCTGGCCTTTTGCTCACCGGAGCCTTCTCTGTCGCGATGGCGATGACGAAGGAGTACTGGATTGTTGGGTTGGCACTATTCGTGGCCTCGGTGGGAAATCCGATCTATTCAATCGCGAGTCAAACAGCACTGGTAGAGGCAGCGGATAGTTCGAATCGCGGCAGCATTATGGCAACTCGACTCGGCCTTGCTCAGACCGCCGGCATCATTGGCATGGCGGTGGGTGGCTTGATCACGAAATACTCAGGTCCCGGCGCGGCGTACGGCGTTCTCGGGGTCGGGCTGGTGATTTTGGCTCTGTACGCCATAGCCGCGGGCCGCAGCACTACCAACCCCCTCCACGGCGCCGCGTACGAGGAGGCTACCCTCCAGCGAGCCAAGACCTAACCCGGCTCGGCTCTTGGCTCTGCTCGTCATACTGCGGGTGATTGCATAACGTGCGTCCCAGCCCGCACCCGCCGGGAGCGCCCCGCGAGAGAGAACTCGAGAGCCCAGCCCCGATCAGCGGGGTGGCGGTTTCGGCGTGGTCTCTCGATCCCAAGCGGCGCCGTCGCTACCTGCAAATCGCCTTTGGCATCGCGGCTCTCGTCGTTGCCGTGTGCGTCCTTTTCCTGCTTCGGGACTTCCTTGGCGCCTTCGTGATCGGGGCCGCGATCGCTTTCCTGATCCAACCCGCCGTCATCCGCCTCCACGCCGCGGGCGTGCCTCGCGTGCTTGCCATTGTCGTCGTGTTCATCGCCATCATCGTCGCGCTCGCGGGCCTCGTACTTCTGATCGTTCCTTTGGGCGTGAACGAAGTCAGTCAGCTGCAGGTCCAGGCCCCGAGCCTAGCCGCCGCCGCGCAGGATCGGCTCAACGGCTTGCAGCCGGTCCGCGTTTTCGGCATCGATATCGACCTCAAAGGGATCACGGCGACCGTAAGCTCACACCTGCGCGAATACCTGTTGGGCCAGTTCGGTAACGCGGTCACGCTCGGGCTCACCGCCCTCACCACCGCACTCCAACTTCTGCTCATGTTCATCGTCGCGTTCCTGCTCGCGCTCGAGGCGCCGGCTGTCCGCCGCGACCTGCGTCGATTTGTACCCAGCGACTATCGCACCGACTTCGATCAGATCTGGCGCCAGGTGCGCAAGATGCTTTACGCCTACCTCCGTGGTCAACTGATCATCGCCGGCCTCATCGGCATTTGCTCCGGCATCGCGTGCGCAGCGATTGGACTCCCAGATCCCGTCGCTCTCGGATTGATTGCCGGCGTCACCGCCCTCATCCCCTACATCGGACCCTTCCTCGGCGCGGTGCCCGCGATCCTGGTCGGCCTCTCGCTATCGCCGGGTACGGCGCTCCTCATCGGACTGCTGTACCTCTTGATCTCGAACGTGATCCTGAACGTGATCTATCCGAAGGTAATGGGGGATGCCGTCCGGTTGCCCCCGATCCTGGTCATCGTCGCTCTGATCGCCGGTTTCAGCTGGGGAGGAATCCTTGGCATGTTCGTCGCGGTCCCCATCGCGGCTACGCTTCGCATCCTCTTCGATCACATCTACCCGCGCCTCTATGAGAGGCCGGCTTGAGGATCGCAATCCTCTCCGACATCCATGCCAATTGGCACGCGATGGAAGCGGTCCTGCGCGACTGTCCGCCTGTGGACGAAACCATTTGTCTGGGTGACGTCGTCGGCTACGGCGGCGATCCCAAACGATGCGTGGACGAGGTCACGCACCGCAACTGGCCGACGCTGGTCGGCAACCACGATCGAGCGTGCACTGATCCGGAAATCCTCGAATGGTTCAACGACGATGCGGCTTCGGTCGTTCGTTGGACAATTGAGGTGATAGGAGACGAGCGGCTGGAGTGGTTGCGGGGTTTGCCAGATAGCCAGGTCAAGCTCGAGGTGCTGCTGGTGCATGCCAGTCCTCGTGACCACATCTACGAGTACGTCCTCGACACGGCCGTCGCACAGGCGAACCTGGAGCTGCTCAACAGTGGCATCTGCTTTCACGGTCACACGCACGTGCCGGGTATTTTTGGTCTCACCAACGGTGCGGTGACGCACGAATATCGAGTCGATACTTTCCGACTCGAAGGACCCGCCCTCGTGAACCCGGGCAGTGTCGGCCAGCCGAGGGACGGTCTGCCGACGGCCAGCTACGGAATCTGGGACGTCGATAACAACAGCTTCGAGTTCCGACGAGTCCGCTACGACATCAAGGGCGCGCAGCGTGCGATCAGAAAGGCCAGGCTTCCGGAGCGGTTCGCCCTTCGCCTCGAAAGCGGGCGATGAACCAGCAGCGCGCAATGCGCCTGGTTCGACTGGGCTACGCGGGGGCCGCGGGGGTAGGCGTCGGCTCGTTCGTCTTCTGGACCGCTTACTGGTTTTCTTTTGTCCGGGGCAACTTGCGTGGCCCTGACTTCTTCAACTTCTATGCCGCGGCGAAGCTGTATGTCACCAATGGCGGCGCTGCCGTTTACGACATCGCCCTGCAGCGCCAAATAGAGCTTCAGATCACGGGTCAGGATCCGTCGCGGTTCATCGTTCTGCCCTACTTCCATCCTCCGTACTACACCCTGCTGATCGCACCGCTGGCTTACTTCGACTACCGCCACGCGTACTACGCGATGGCGGCGTTCAACGTCCTCCTCGCAGCGGCGTTGATCGTGATCCTCGTGGGAACGAGCCTGCGTGTGCACGGGCGTGGATGGCTTGTCGCCAGTGCCATGATCGCCGGCTTCTTTCCACTTTTTGTCACCGTGCTTCAGGGGCAGTCCGATCTGGTCGTCCTGGTTCCGCTTGCGGGCGCCTACGCGGCCTGGGCGCGCGGCCGGTACGGGCTGGCCGGAGCTCTGAGCGCGCTGGCGCTTGCCAAGCCGCAGCTGTTGCTCTTGATCCCTGTGCTGTTCATCGCTCGCCGAGCCTGGCGCGCCCTGGCTGCGTACGCCGGCGTCCTCGCGGGGCTAGGCGTTTTCTCCATCGCAACGTTTGGCGTCGGCCCGGTTTTCACGTACCTTAACTCGGTCGGCACGTGGGCGGTCACGGGACGTCTACCCAACACCAATGAGCTCGTTTACACCGATCCAGCCGTCTATTCGCTGCGCAACATCCTCGAGGCGGTGCCGGGCGGGGGGAAGTTCGTCGCCTTCGTGATCCTCGTCCTGCTTCTGGCCCTGGTAGCGCTTTCGCTCAGCTGGCGTCCCGACAAACCGCGCCTGGATTTCGCGCTCGCGATTGCGGCGTCGCTCGTTTTGAGTCCCCATCAAAACGTGCACGACCTGGCACTGCTCGTGATCCCCGGCTTTGCCCTTGCGGACCTGGCGCTCGCCGGCCTACTGCGCTGGCCGCACGTCGCGGTCGCCGTCCTCTTTTTCGCCTACGCCGCGATCGACCTCACGCTCACCATCAACTTCTGGTCGGCCGCGGTCGGTGCGCTCGCGATCGCCGGCTACCTGACGGTTGAGCGGATGGCGGTCCGGCCCGACCCGATTCCACTCGGCGAGCTGCACTGGAGTGGACCGCGGCCAAGGCGGGTTATCGTCCTGCCCGCCTATCGCGCGGCAAAGACTCTCGTCGAGGTCGTCGGCGACATCCCCCAGGGCCACGCCGACCGCATCCTCCTTGTCGACGATGCAAGCGCCGATGCAACCGTAAGCGTCGCCACTGCGCTGAGTCTCGACGTGATTCGCCATCGCCGCAACCTCGGCTACGGCGGCAACCAGAAGACTTGCTACCAACAGGCTCTGGCCATGGGCGCCGACGTCGTCGTCATGCTGCACCCTGACGGTCAGTACGATCCGGCGATCATCCCCAACCTGTGCGGTGTCATCGAAAGCGGAGAAGGGGACATCGTCCTGGGCTCGCGCTGGTTGGGCCTCGACCCGGCCAAGGCCGGTATGCCCTGGTGGAAGAGGCTCGGTAACCGCTTTCTGACGGCGTCGGAAAATCGCGTTCTCGGCCTGAACCTCTCCGAGTACCACACCGGCTATCGCGCTTACTCGCGCCGCTTCCTGGAGGCGATTCCTTTTCTGGAGAACAGCAACGACTTCGTCTTCGACACCCAGGTTTTGATCCAGGCGGCGACGTTCGGCTTCAAGATCGGCGAGGTTCCGGCGATCGGGCGTTATCACGCCGACGCCAGCTCGGTCAGCTTCAGGACCTCGACGATCTACGGCTTGAAGACGCTTGGTGCGCTTGTGCGCTACGTGCTCCACCGGGCCGGCTTTGGGTGCCGCTGGCTGACCCCTGCCTCAGATGCCGACAAACAGTCGCTTCCGATAAGCCAGGTAGCCCACAACAGCCAGGTTTAGGAGCAGAGCGCCGACCTTGAACAGGGTCGGGTGCGAAATCACCTCGTAAGCCTCGTAGGGGATTAGGATGCCGGTGGCGATCACGGTCAGGTACTCGGCCCATCGGCGGCGCATCGCGAGGCCGACGCCTTCGGTGGCTTCGAGGGCCGCGTAAACGATCGCGCTGAGGGCGAGCAGCGAGATGTGGTTGAACGCTCCGACGTAGACGAGGAGCCTCAGCAGAAGCTGGAGGATGATGTTCCGACCGACGTCGAGGTTCAGCTGACCTTCGGCGTAGTCGGCCCATGCGTCGATCCACCCATTGCGACCGGCGACGAGAAGACCGATGCCGAGCGCGATGAGGACGATGGCCTTGACGATGCGCTCGACGATGATGACCTTGATGAAGGCGTCGTGCTCGCCTCCGATGCTCCCGAGCTCGCGCCACAGGCGGTCGATATAATGCGGGCGCCGGACATCGGTCTTGGCCATCGAAGACGACCTTAACAAGCCGGATTGTTAAGAGCGGCTGCCGTCGCTAGGGTCTGATGTCAGGCTTGGCAGGCTGGGGGAGGGCGCCGCTGGGAGAGGGAGGGCCCGCGAAGTTGGATGCTGCGCTTATGGAGCGCCCTCGCGGTGCTCTCGGTGCTCCCGGAACAGCATCACGCGGCAGTTCGCGTTCTTCAGCACGTAGGGCACGGTCTTGCCCAGGTTGAACTCCCCGAACCGCCTCTTGTAAGGCAGCGACGAGCGCCGGCCCCGTGTCGCGAGCCTGCACCAACTCCGTCTCCACCAGCAGTTGGGAGGCGGCGGCCAGCTTCTCCACCTCATCCAGGATCTTCTCGCCGCGATCCACCACGTCGTCCAGCACCGCCCCCAACGGCAGCGACCGGTTCACCTCGATGATGTGCACGCCGTACAGCCGCCCTCCCTGCGGATCGGTCATCCTGCACGCCAGCCGGACCGTCTCCTCATCGATGTCCTGCCCGCCGACGGCGACCAGCACCTTGTGCGACGTCGTCGGGTGCGTATGCCCGCCGCGGTCCGCCATCAGTGTTGCGGCCCCCGCCTGACGCGCCGGATCAGGACATACGCGGCAAAACCAAAACACGCGACGGCCGTGCCGCCCGCCAATTCGCGGGAGCCGGCGTCGAGCGTCGGATGCCCAGCCAGGTACACGACTGCCCAGATCCCGAGTGCGAGCGCCATGACGCCCATGAAGGTGAATGGGAAACGCACGCGTCCAAATCCTAGCAACCTCCCGGAACCACGCCGGAGGCGCCTTAATGGCCTCCCTATAATCAACCCGCCTTGAAGCTGATGATCATTGGGTGTGGGCGGGTTGGCTCACAGATCGCGGCCAACATGGACCGCGCCGGGCACGAGGTCGTCATCGTCGATCGCGACCCCAACGCCTTTTCGCGAGCCGCCATACGTGGCGTGCTCACGCGCGACTTCCGAGGCGACCAGGTGGTCGGCAACGGCACCGACGTCGACGTCCTCCGGCGCGCCGGCATCGAGAAGGCCGACGGCTTTGTCGCCGTCACCGAGGGCGACAACCGCAACATCATGGCGTCACAGATCGCCAAGCACATCTTCAAAGTTCCTCATGTCGTCACGCGCATCTACGACCCCGAGCGCGCGGAGACCTACGAGAAGCTTGGAGTCCACACCATCTGCCCCACCATTGAAGGCGCCAAGCACATCGAAAGAGTTTTGATGGAGCGCAGCTGACGCGGTATGTACGTCATCGTCGTTGGCGGGGGCACGGTCGGCTACTACTTGTCTCGCGACCTCGTCGAACGCGGACACGAGGTGACCTTGATCGAGAAGGATGGTCGCCGCGCCGACTGGCTCGAGACTCAACTCGGCAGTATCGTCATGCGCGGCGACGGCTGCGAGGTTCGCTTCCTCGCTCAGACCGGTATCGAGCGGGCCGACGCGATGCTCGCCGTCACCGCCGACGACGAAGACAACTTGATCGCCCTCCAGGTGGCGAAGCGTCACTTCCGCGTGAAGAAGACGATCGCCCGCGTCAACAACCCAACCAATGTCGAGATCTTCAAGATGCTCGGCGTCGATGAGGCAGTCTCCGCGACTGAGGTCTTGCTTGCAGCGCTCGAGCCTCCGATCACGACCTGAAAACAAAAAGGACCGCTCGACTAGGAGCGGCCCTTTCTCAACGAACTTCGCTTATGAAGCCTTGCCGATCTTGTAAATCTTCGTGCCGCAGTACGGGCACGTGCCAACCGTTGCCGGCTTGCCGTTCTTCATCGTGATCGGCTGAGGGTCTTTCATCTCGACCTTCTTTTTGTCCTTCAAACAGTAGCCTTCCACAAACTCACCATCCTTATTAGAGATTCTGTCGGGAGGGCGGACTTGCCCATTCTAGGGGGGCATATTTGCCCAATACAACCCCAATTCAAACCGAATTCAGCGAACAGGCCCCTGAAACTGTGCAAAACCGTGCCAGAAGGCCGCCTCGAAAGGCGTTTTTGCGTCCTCCCCAAAAAGAACAAAGCGCACCTCGGTCGGTTGCCATCCTTCACTTAACGCGCTGTGCAAAGACTCAGCCATCACCCGCCCGCATTCATCGATCGGAAATCCAGCGATGCCTGTGCCGACCGCAGGCACTGCGATCGTGTCCACGTCATGCTGACGCGCAAGTCGAAACACATGATCCATCGAAGACCCCAATGACTCTCGCGTCGTGCGGCCGCCGAGAGTCATGCTGGCCGCGTGCAGCACGTAACGCGCGTGCAAGGCGCCGGCGCCGGTGATGGCCGCCTCACCGACCTTCACTGGACCATGCGCGTCGCACTCGTCCTGGATTGCGGGACCGCCGGCTCGTCGGATCGCGCCAGCGACTCCGCCACCAAGCATGAGGTCGTTGTTGGCTGCGTTCACGATCGCATCGACCTTTTGCTCGACCAGATCGCCGGTGATGATCACGACTCGCGTCGAAGACATTCCCACACCTCCGCCATTCGCGCATCGACAAGCCCAGTGGTTGCGCTGGCGATGCCACGCACTCCGATGGATTCGATGGTCAGCGACGCGCAGGCCACGCCGCACACGAGCGCGTCCTGAAGACCACCGCGCTGCGCGCCGGTACTCAACCACCGCGCCAGCATGCCGCCGGCCACCGCATCGCCGGCCCCGGTGGTGTCGAAGGCCGGATAGCTCGGCAGCGCCGGCACGTGCACGCTGCCATCGGCGGTGTGCGCCGTCACGCCCTTGCTCCCCGCTTTCACCACCAATCCCTCGAGCCACCACTGACGTCGGAACTCCTCGGGGTCGTGGCCGCCGAGGGCCGCGAACTCCTCCTCGTTGCAGAAATACCACGAAGCGCGGCGCAACACGTCCTTGGCGTCGGATGTATGCCCTTTGACGTAGGAGAGCATCGCGTCCGCGGCCAGCAGCCGCGCCGGCTGGAGCAGCTTCATCGCCTGGGCCTGCCGGTCAGGACGCATCGAACCGACGAAAGCCCAGCCGGCGAACTCGCGTGGCACGTGTGGCTCCCACCTGTCATAGATCCTGTCGGAGCTGCCGAGGTCAACGTTGCGTCCGTGCTCCTGGCGCGCCGTCCACCTGTAGGTTGGAGCGTCGAGCACGTGGATGAGACTGGTGTCGATCGGACGGCGGTCGAACGCCTTCGCCACCTGGTCGACCGCGTCATTCCCCAACGGCGCCGAAACCTTCACCGGGACAACGAGGCTCGCGGCAAGCGCGAAATAGACGGCCGAACCCCCGAGCTCCTCCTTCACCTTGCCGAACGGGCCCTCGCGTGTGTCGAGCGCGATCGAGCCGACGACCAGAAGCTCAGGGGCGTCAGGCACGCCGCCCGGTACCGCTGCTCGCGGTGACGACGTGGCGCGCGTAGCGCAGCTTCTCCAGGAAGTCCTCGGTCCCGCTGTAGTCTTCCATCTCCATCCAGCTCCGGCCGAGCTCCTCGGCGCCGTGGGCGTCTGAACCCGTGGCAGCCACCTTGCCGAGATCATCCGCCATGCGCGCGGCGGCCTGATTGGCGTTGGCGTCGCACCAAGGGTTGTACGTCTCGATGATGTCGATGCGAGGCGCAAGCTCGACCAGGCGTTCTGGACTGAAATGCGCGCGATGCCTGTCCAGCGGGTGCGGTATGTACGCGAGACCACCCATCCCGTGAATCAGATCCAGCGCTTCCTCCGGCGCAAGAAACGGCGGTATGCGGCTTGTGATGAACAGGCCGATAACCTCGCCCTCCAACGTCTTGGCCTCTTCGCCTGCGATCACGAGCTCTGGGGCCAGGCGGGAAAAGCTCAATGCCCCCTCGACCGTGTTGTGGTCTGTCAGCGCGAGCCGATCCAGCCGGCACTCTCGCGCGCGCTCAATCAGCTGCTGGAGAGAGCTTCGTCCGTCATGCGAGAAGTGGGAATGCAGATGCAGGTCGACCCGCAGCATCCGCGAAGCGTTAGACCGAGGCGGCTTCTTTCAGCATTCGTCCGCGAGGGCGACCAAACAGCGGGATCACCTCCGCGGGCTTGCGGCTGAGACAGGCCTGCTCCATCAGCGCCGCCTGCGCGTCGTAGATGATCTCCATCACCTGCTCCGGACGCCGCTCACGACCAAGCCGCGCCGGGAGCGTCGGATGCGCGTGACGAAGGACCGCCATCAATCGCGGTATCAACCAGCCGGGAACGATGCGGACCTGCTGCACGAGACACTCTTCGACCCAGTAGAGCAGCTCATCCGACTCCTGCAGCAAGCGTCGCGGTGTCATCGCACGCCGACTCCCTCGATGCCAGCGCTGATATCGCTCCTGCTCCTCGATCGTCTGCTGAAGCATGGGCCGCAACCCACTATATCAGCGACCTGCCGGGACGCCGGCCCTTGTCGGATAACACAGCGTTCGCCATCCACCCGTGGCCGGGATCAGGTGCACCTGGCGGTCGAAGGTCCATTCCTTCCACTGTTGACGGACGCGGTAGCGCATCACCAACCGGGCCACGTTTTGATAGGTGCGGTTGTGCAGATGATCTGTCCAGCTGTCGAGCACAGTGACGCTTGCCACCTGCATGTCCAGGATCTCCAGCCACTCCTCGAGCCGCGGCATCTCGCGGACGAAGTTCTGGAGCCCGCCCCAGGCGCGCTGGGCGTCTTCGGCGAGCATCTCCCACATCTCTTCGAAGCGACCTTCCGCGTGCAGCTTCATGAATCGCATTTCGCACGTCCCGGGCGCCGGGGCCCGCACGCCCTGCCGCGGAGCGACGAAACCAAAGAGCTCGCCTGCAGGCCAGCCCACGGTGTGAGCGGCGACCCTCGGAATGAGGGCGGAAATAAGCGACCAGCGTCCTACGCCGTGAAAGAAACGCTTGACCAATGCCGCTAGATATTGTGTGATCTCCCCAGACTGTATACAGAATGTGGATAACCTGCAAGCCCCTGCCGTCGCTGCCCGGCCCATCGTGATCCGCATCGGCCTGTCGGGGTGGCGAATTCCGCCGCGACCGCGACCTCAGCGGGTGCTCAACCGGCGGACGACCGCCGCCACCTCGTCGAGCGGCAGCCCGACCGGGCAGACGGCTGCGGCCGCGAGCAGGTCCGGCGACCCGCCTTCCACGTCCGAGGAGGCCTCGCCCAACCGCGCGTAAAGGCGCATGTAAGAGGACGCGAGGTCCGGTAGTCGCGTCTTGCCCACGCGTCCGCCGGCCAGCGCGCAAAGCCCGCAGTTGATGCAGGTCACCAGCCGGGGATGCCTGTCGCGCTCCGCCGGTTCGATAGCCTGGATGCCGTCGGCGGCGTAGGTGCGGAGAAGGGAGCTGAGCTGTGGTCTGGGGCGTCGCAAGCGCCGGCGCGTGAGATGAACGCCGTAAGCGAAGGCGAGCTTGGCCAGTGAATCAGCGCGGGCCACGGCTCACCATCAAACCTCGCATCGAGCCTTGCGCCAGTTCTTCCTGCGCCCAACCCACATGGCCGAGCACCGGAGCGCGGCCGAGCCATGCGCCCCGTACGAACTCGCGCGCCGCTTCAAAGCTTTGCGACGCGCTCCAGCCAAGCTCGCGACCGACCACCTCCGCCGCGCGCAAGATGCAGGCCGCGCCCGCGCAGGGTCCGGCCGCAATCCCGACGCGCCGAAACGCGTCCGCGAGCGAACGCACCTGCTCATGGCGAGTGGAGTAGATGAGCTCGGCTTCGGTAACCGGCTCACAGCGGCACAGTAGACGCGACGTGCGACCCTCGTCGAGCACCTTCTCGGCGTTGGAGCCGTGTCGGGTCTGCAGCTTCATCGCCGCCAGGGCGGGGATGCCGCAGCGTGAGGCGAGCTCGGCGGCCGGCGTCGGGTCCGATTCATTGCCGGGCAGCGGCCGGCTCGCGGTCGTGGACGCAGCCTGGAGTCCAAGCTTCCGGCAGACCGCGTCGGACGTTTCCTCCGCCATCAGCCGGTACATGGAAAGCTTGCCGCCGACGATGCTCACGAATCCGTCCGCGCCTTCCGCTGCGTGGTCGATGACTTCGTAGCGCCGCGAGAGCTCGTCCTCGTAACGCCTCCATTTGAAGAGAGTCGGTCGGACTCCAGCCGTGGTGCGCACGGGCCGGTAGTCGCGGATCGCCGGAAATACCCGCTCGATGCCCTGGATCAGATAGTTGACCTCGTCCTCCATGACGTCGACGGAATCGAGGTCGCCATAGAAATCGTCGTCGGTGGTGCCCAGGAGCGTGAATCCTCCGTGGGCGACCATCAGCAGGTCGCGGCCGTCGATCGATTCCGCGCTGATCGAAAAGTTCGAGATGCGGTGCGGGTACACGAGGTGGATGCCTTTGGCCGGGCGCAGGTGAACCTGGACCCCCGCCATCACGGCGACCTCGGGCGACCATGGCCCCGTCGCGTTGACCACCACCCGCGCGCGGGCCTCAGAGATGGACCCATCTGGGCTCTGATAACGGACGCCGATCACTCTGCCGCCGTCGTTGATCAGCTCGGTGACGCGGGTGTGGTTGAACGCGCGCGCGCCATGGGCGAGCGCGTCCTGGACGTTGGCGAATACGAGCCGGTGTGGATCGACTCCCCATTCCTCCATGGTCACGGCGCCGATCAGGTCCGGCGCGAGGCCCGGTTCCGCCTGCAGCGCCTCGGCGGGCGTGAGGCGCCGGTGCGGATGCGCTTTCTTCAGGGGCTGGAAACGGTCGTACACCTCCATCGCCGTCTCCATTCGCTCGATGTTGTTCCTGTCGTGCGGAAGGACAGGGATCAGGAAGACGACGCGATAGACCAGGTTGCGAGCGATGGTCACGATGTGGCCCGCGTCCTGGCACGACAGACGAGTTGTGTCCCAATCGAACTCGAGGTAACGCGGGCCGCCGTGGATCATCCAGCTCGAGGCGCCTGTGGTGCCCGCGCCCCAGTCGCCCTTTTCGAGGAGCAGGACGGAAAGCCCGCGCATGGAGAGGTCGCGCGCGATCCCTGCGCCGGTGACGCCTCCGCCGATGACAACGACGTCCTGGGAGCTTGAGAGGATCACGCGAATCTCCTATGTCAACCGGCCACCGCATTTGGTGCGGTGAGTCGCTCAGAACTGTCTCGACGGAGACGCCGGTAGACCTCATCCGATATCTGTCGGCGCAGCGCGCGAATAGCTTCCGTCTTCGTGTTGCCCAGTGACATCCT
>Ga0209690_1001726_pt1 | contig 12470 bp, 8 predicted proteins | sample GraSoiAngelo_150_FD_186164 | JGI IMG/M metagenome (GOLD analysis project Ga0209690, IMG submission 186164) | Grasslands soil microbial communities from the Angelo Coastal Reserve, California, USA - 14_1009_09_40cm (SPAdes) (version 2) | ecosystem: Environmental > Terrestrial > Soil > Grasslands ...
CCGCTGGCGTATCGTCCTGGCGCGCGATCGCCGCTACGACGGCGCGTTCGTCTATGCCGTGCACTCGACAGGAATCTATTGCCGCCCGTCCTGTCCCAGCCGGCGTCCGCGACGCGCGCAGGTCGCGTTCTTCCCGGTCCCGGAAGCGGCCGAGCTGGCGGGCTTCCGGCCCTGCCGCCGCTGCCGGCCGGGTGAGGCAGCGGCGCCGGATCCCGGGGTGCCGCTGGTGCGCACCGTGTGCCGGCTGATCGACGCGCACCCGGACCGACCCGCGAGTCTCGCCGACCTGAGTGCCCAGGCCGGGGTGACGTCTCATCGCTTGCTGCGCACCTTCCAGCGGGTGCTGGGCATCAGCCCGCGCCAGTACCGCGACGCGCGCCGGGTCGACCGGTTCAAGACGGAGCTCCGTTCGCGGGGCCGGGTGAGTCCGGCGTTGTACGAAGCGGGGTACGGCTCGACCAGCCGCGTATACGAGAAGGCGCACGCCCAGCTCGGGATGACGCCCGCGACCTACAGCCGCGGCGCACCGGGCACGCGCATCGCCTTCACCATCGTCCCCTGCGCCCTCGGCCGGCTGCTCGTGGCGACCACGGCGCGGGGGATCTGCCGCGTCAGCTTGGGGAGTGGCGCGGACGACCTCGAGGCGGGGCTGGCCGCCGAGTTCCCCGCCGCTGAGCTGCGCCGCGATCGCGGCGCGCTGGCCGCGACGGTCGCTGCCCTGCTGCGCTACCTGGACGGACGTGCGGAGCCGCTCGATCTCCCGCTGGACGTGCGCGCCACGGCGTTCCAGCGGCGCGTGTGGGAAGCGTTGCGCCGCATCCCCTACGGCACCACTCGTTCCTACACCGACATCGCACGTACCATCGGCAAGCCGTTCGCCACTCGCGCCGTGGCGCGGGCCTGCGCCACGAACCCCGCGGCGCTCGTCATCCCCTGCCACCGGGTCGTCCGGGCGGACGGCGGGCTCGGTGGGTACCGCTGGGGCGTCGCGCGCAAGCGTGCACTTTTGGAACAGGAGCGGGCCGGCACGGTCAAGTAGCGGTCGCGGACGCTTGTTGCCCGCTTGAGGGGCGACGTCTACGTTCCCCGCGATGACACTCTCCTCCCCAGTGTTCCGGGCCGTCGCGACCTGCGTGGTGCCTGAAGCCTCCCGGCTCGACGCCGCACAGTGGGATGAGATGGACGCCATCGTCGCCGAGGTCATCGCCGCCCGTCCGCGGGCCGTGCAGCGTCAGCTTGCCTTGTTTCTCATCCTCCTCGAATGGTTTCCACTGCTTCGCTACGGCCGCCGGCTCTCCCGACTCGATCCCGCACGACGGACGAAATTCCTCGATCGACTGCAGCGCGCCCCCATGTTGCTCCTGCGGCGCGGATTCTGGGGCGTGCGGACCCTCGTCTTGATGGGATACTACGGGCGCCCCGCCGCCGCGGCGGAGATCGGCTATCGAGCCGACGCGCGCGGCTGGGAGGCGAGGCGGTGAGCGCCTCGCGGTCCTACGACATCGTCATCATCGGCTCGGGGGCGGGCGGCGGCACCGTGGCCCAGGAGCTCGCTCCCCTGGTGCGCGACGGCGTGCGCATTCTCGTGCTCGAGAAGGGGCCGCGGTTCGCAGATCAGGAGTTCACCGGTCGCGAGCTCGAGATGGCGGACGCGCTGTACCAGGACGGCGGCGCGTTCCTGACGCGCGACGGCACGATGACCCTGGCGTTCGCGTCGGCGTATGGCGGCTCGACGGTCGTGTATACGGGGACCTCGCTGACGGCGCCCCAACGCGTCATCCGCGCCTGGGGCGTCCCGGGGCTCGAGCATGCCGACCTGACCCGACGCTCGGCGAAGTACGCCGAGCAGAACAACGTCCACGCACTCGATGATCCGTTGATCAATGACAACAACCGGCTGTTCGTCGAGGGAGGACGGAAAGCCGGGTACCTGGTGGAGCAGTTCCCCGTCAACGTGAAAGGCTGTCGCGGCTCGAGCCTGTGTAATCTGGGCTGCCCCAACCAGGCGAAGCAGGGGACGAACCGGGTCCAGCTGCCGCGCGCCGAACGCGCCGGCGTGGAAGTCGTCACCCGCGCCGAGGTGTTACGCATCGAACCGGATCGAACCCTTACCGTCCGCGTCAGTCAGAAGGCCGCCGGCACCAAGGGCGCGCCTTCCGAGTGGGCGCCGGGCGACTACGCCGTGCGAGCTCGGGCCGTCGTAGCGGCCGCCGGAGCCATCGGTACTTCGGCCCTGTTGCTGCGCTCCCCGCTCCCCGCTCCCCGCTCCCTCGGCCACGGCTTCACCTGCCACCCGGCGCTGATCCTGGTCGCGGAGCATGCGCGCCCGATCACGAACGACGTGGGACACCCCAAGAGCTACTTCGTCGACCATGGCGCGTCGGAGCGCTTCGTGCTCGAGACCTGCATGTACTTTCCGTTCGTCACCGCGAAGAGCCTGACGGGCTTCGGGGCGACACACAGCGCCATCATGCACGCGTTCCCGCGGCTCCAGATGATCCTGATCCTGGCGTGCGACCACGTCGCCTCGGGCAATCGCATCGCGGTGAGTCGGACGGGGAGCCCGATCGTGCACTACCGCTTTACGCCCGAGACCATCGACGGCCTGGTGCGGGGGACCCGCGCAGCGGCCCGCATCTTCTTCGCCGCCGGGGCGCGGCGCGTGCATGCGCCCGCCGACCCGCCGCTCCTCGAGACCGCCGACGCCGATCGTCTCGAAGAACGCGTGACCGCCCGCCACTTCCGGCCCGGCATGCTGGCCGTCTCCGCCGCGCATCTCATGGGTGGCTGCGGAATGGGACGGACCGCAGCCGACTCCGTGACCGACGCCTGGGGACGCGTCCACGGTCTCCCCTGGCTCCGGGTGGCGGACGCGAGCCTCTTTCCCGACTCGCTCGAGATCAACCCCTACCTGACGATCATGGGCCTCGCGGACCGCGTGGCCGAGGGGGTCCGGCGGGATCTGGCGGTCGTCCGTGACTGACCGAGTGGATGTCCTCGTGGTGGGCGGCGGGCCGGCGGGGCTCGCAACCTCGCAGCAGCTGTCACAGCACCGGGTGCCTCACCGCGTCCTCGAGCGCGGCGACGACGTCGGGTACACATGGGCCAACCTGTACGACAGCCTCACGCTCCACACCGGGAAGCACATGTCGGACCTCCCCGGCATGCCGCTCCCCCGCTCCGCCCCACTGTTCGTGCCACGAGAGGAGTTCCTGCACTATCTGCGGCGCTACGCTCGGGCCTTCGACCTACCGGTCGACACCGGGCGCCACGTCGAGCGGATGACGCGGACGGACGGCACCTGGACGGTCAATACGAGCCGCGGCGTGCTCGCGGCGCGCGCCGTGGTGGTCGCCACGGGGATCGTGGCCAACCCCAAGACGCCGCATTTCCCTGGGCAGGACCGCTTCGCGGGTCGGATCGCGCACAGCGTGGCGTACCGGCGCCCCGACGGATACGCCGGTCGCCGAGTACTCGTGGTCGGGGTCGGAAACTCGGGGGCGGAAATCGCGAGCGAGATCGCGCGCGCCGGCGGCGAGGTGACGGTCGCGGTGCGGTCGGGCGCGAACGTCGTGCCACTGACGCTCGCGGGGCTGCCGATCCAATACGTCGCCCACTGGGTGCGCAAGCTACCGCGGCGGGCGCAGCAAGGGGCGGTCGCATTCGTGCGGCTCCTGACGGAGCTACGGCGCGGGAAGCCCGTGCTCCCTCGCCCGGCGCACAGCCCCCTGGACGAGATCCCTATCATCGGCTTCCACCTCGTGGACGCGATTGCGCAGGGCTTGATCGACCTGCGCGTGGGGATCGCCGAGCTGACGGCCGAGGGCGCGCGCTTCACGGACGGCACGGCGGCACGGTTCGACGAGATCATCCTCGCCACTGGGTTCGGAGCAGCGCTCGGGCCCCTGGGTGGCCTGGTCCAAGTCGACGCCAAAGGGTTCGCGCGGCGCCGCGACCGCGTGGTGAGCGTGGATCAGCCGGGTCTGTACGTCGTAGGACACAACTACGACGCCACGGGCGGGCTATACAACATCAGCCGGGACGCACGCCTCGCGGCCCGGCTGATCGCGGGAGAACTGAAGGCTCTCTAGCGCGTGGGCGATCGCGCGCGGCCGAGTCGTTGCGAGGTGAGACGTCGGCTAACGGGGCATGGGCTGGTTACATTGCCATTTCATGACAGCGCGCGACGAAGGGCGCCGCGAGCCGGGCTGGCTCGCGGCGCAATTCCGCAAGGTGCGCGACCGCCCGGCGAGTTAGCGGTCCCCCGCCCCTGTGGCCGCGTCGTTGCCGGCGCGGCGGAACTTCTGATACCAGCTCATCATGTAGAGCTGGGTCCGCATGAAGTTCGACGGTTTCGATCCCGTCCCGTGGTACTCCCCGTTGAAGCGCAGCAGCGTCGTGGGCACGCGGCGGATCTTGAGCGCCGCGAAGTACGCCTCGGTCTGCGGCATCGGCGTGCGCAGGTCGAGCTCCCCGGTCATCAGGAGCGTCGGCGTCGTGACCCGCCCCACGTACATCAGAGACGAGTGCGCCAGCCACTCGTCGGGCTTGTCCCAGAACGGCTGGCGGAAGAAGCTGAACGTGAACAAGGGGATATCGGTCTGCCCCGCCATGCCGATCCAGTCGGTCACCGGGCAGCGCACGGCCGCGGCGGCGAAGCGGTTGGTGTGCCCGATCACCCAGCTCGACAGGACGCCGCCGCCCGAGCATCCCCCGACGTACATCCGCGTCGTGTCCACGAACCCGCGCCCGACCACGGCGTCCACGCCCGCCATCAGGTCGTCGTAGTCGGGGCCGGGATAGTTGTGGTCGATGCCGTTGGAGAACACGTCGCCGTAGCCCGTGCTGCCGCGCGGGTTCGTGTACAGCACCACGTAGCCGTTCGCGGCGAAGTTCTGGAACGCGTAGCTGAAGCCCACGTTGTACATCGCGAACGGGCCGCCGTGAATCTCCAGGATCAACGGGTACTTCTTGTGACCATCGAACGCCGGTGGCTTGACGACCCAGCCCTGCACGCGCGTCCCGCCGCTCGACGCATACCAGACCTCCTCGACCTGGGCCAGCCGCTTGTTGGCCAGGACGTCGTCGTTCACGGCGGTGACGGGCGTGGCCTGTCCGCGCCGCAGATCGATGCGCACGACGTCGGGGCTGTGCCCGGGGTCGCTACGCACCCCCGTGGCGACGAGCGTCCGCGCGAGCGACGCGAGCGAGACCACCTGCGCGCCCTGCGTCACGTCGCGCACACCGCCCGACAGATCGGCGTAGCGGATGTTGATCGCGCCCCGGTCGGGCGCCGTGAAATACACTCCCTTGCCGTCCGGGGCCCAGCGCAGGTTGTCGGGATCGCGGTCCAGCTTGCGGGAGAGGTCCCGCATGCCTGACCCGTCGATCCCGACCGTCCACAGGTCCGCCGTGCGATGCGTCTGCTCCGAAGAGTCGGAGCCGGTGAACGCAATGGTGCGCCCGTCGGGCGACACCGTCGGGGACTCCCAGAATCCCGGCCGCGCGACGAGCGAACGGATCGCCCCACTCGCGACGTCCAGCGCGTAGATGCGCGATACCTGGTACTGCCGGTCCCAGGTGGTGTCCTGCAGGCCGTCGAACACGATCGTGCGGCCGTCGGGCGTCCAGTCGTAGCCCGCACCGAACACCAGCCCGTCGAACCGCGCGCCCACGTGCCACCGACCGCTCGTCAGGGCTCGTGCCGTTCCCCCGTCCGCGGGCACCGAGAAGAGGTGCGTGTAGCCCTGCCGCATGAATCCGACCCGGTCCTGGCGATAGTGCAGGTCGTCCACGACGCGCGGCGCGGCCGTCCACTTCGCGCCTTCCGGCGCCTTAGGTAGCGAGATGCTCCAGGCGGTCGAGTCGGGCACCACCATGACGAAGCTGATCGCCTTGCCGTCGGGCGACCACTTCGCGTCACTCGGCTTCTCCGCCACGCGCGTGATCTGGGAGGACGCGCCTTCCGCGTCCATCCAGCGGACGAAGATCTGGGTGCCCTTGGGCTCGCCGTCCGCGAGGTAGAGGATACGCCGGCCGTCGGGCGACCAGCGCGCGTCCGACCCCTTTACCAGAAAGCGGTGGTGCGAGCCGTCGACGCTCATGATCCACAGGGCTGAGTCCCACTTGTCGTCGACCTTGTTCACCCAGCGGCGGGTGTAGACGATCTGCGCGCCGTCGGGGGAAATCTGCGGATCGGCGACCTGCTCCCAATCCAAATAGTGGTCGACAGTCAGCAGGGTGTCGGAAGCGGTTTCCTGGGCCGGCGCGGCCAGCACGGCTCCCGCCCCCAGCAACACCGCAAGACGCAACGAGCGAAGCATCGAATGTTCCTTGTGGACGGTGATCAGTACGTGAGGTCGAGGCGCGCGGTCCAATAGCGCGGCAACGGCTGCGTGAACAGGTCTTCGAACACGGCGCCTTCGGTGCCGTGCGCGTTGACTTCGGGGTCGAGGCCTTTGTAGCTCGTCAGGGTCAGCAGATTGCGACCCGCCAAGGTGAAGGTCATCCCCGCCGCGCCGAGGCGACCAGCCCAGGTGGCGGGCGCGGTGAGGGCAACGGAGAGCTCGCGCAGCTTGAGAAAACTCGCGGATTCCACCCATCCAGCCGACGTGCCCGCTGCCCACGCGGCCAACGGCACCTGATCTGCGAGCGGCGTGGAAGGATCGCTGGACGCCCGACAGGTCCCTCTGATGCACCGCACCTGTTCGGTTCCGTTGAGCAGGTTATTGCCACCACGGTACTCCAGGAGCCCGGCGATACGGAAGCGGCGACGCAGTGTGAGGGCGCTGCTCAAGGATGCTCCCTGCGTCGGGAACGGCGTGCCAAGGAATGCCCGCGCTGTGGCGACCTGCACGTCGGTGGGGGACACCAGGCCGTCCCCGTTCACGTCCGCGTAGCGGATGATGGGATTGCCCGTGTAGCTGCCGAGCGGGAGACCGGTTTCGGCCGTCTGGAACAGGCCGCCGCCGCCGCTGAAAACAAAGGCTGACACCAACCCTGACATAGCGACCCGGTTGCGGTTTCCCCACGCCGCCAGCCCTACGCTCCAGGCGAGGTCCGGCCGCTCGACCAGACTCGCCGCCAGAGACAACTCGATTCCCTTATTGGTGACGGCGCCCGCCTCAAAGACGTCGACACCTCCACCCGCCGATCCTGGGAAGACGATCACCGCAATCACGTTCGATGTGCGTTTTCTGTAGATCGTACCGCTGAACGTGACCCTGCCTTTGAGCAGCTCCGCATCCGCCCCTGCCTCGAGCTCGCTGCTGCGCTCGGGCCGATGACCGACGAGCACCGCCTCGCGGCCCGCCGCGCCGTACGCTGCCCGGAGGCGCCAGCCGGTGAGGGGGAAGCCGCCGGAGGGGACGGGCCCCCGCCAGGACAATCCCAGGCTCGGGTAGACGGCTGCCGGGTCGTCCACGTGGAATCGTGTGGTCGCGTCGCGCCGCAGGCCGGCGGTGACGAACAGCTGGTCCCGCCAGGCGAACTGTTGTTGCAGCACGAGGCCGAAGGTGGACGTGACCGCGCGCAGCCGCTGCTCACGGATACTGAACGCACTCCCGAAGACGGACGCCGCGCTGTCGAACAAATCGGCGCTGTTCTTGAAGTAGTGCACCCCTACCGTGGTGCGCATTGAGAGAGACGGAGACGGCTCGAACATCCCCGTCGCGGTGACCGTACCGGTGAAACGACTGCCGCGCCGCCGGCCCTGCGCCACGGAGGAGAACCCCGGGTTCGCGTTGGGTCCCTCCCCGGGGCGCTGCACCTGCCCGTCCTGCTGATCACTGTGATCGAGACCCGCCATGGCGCGCACATTGAGCTGGGCGACGGGGCGCCACCCGGCGGCGAGACTCCCATTCACCCGTTCGACGTGCTGGGAGGTAGTGACCTGGAAGAGCTCACCCGGAAGGAATGTGCCCCAGCCGCCGCGCGTGGAATCGCCGCCGAGCAGACCGCTCGAGAGAATGCCGGGGCCGTTGTCGTTGCTCGGCAGGCGCAGGTTGCTCGCGAAGTAGCCCGCGTTCACCGTGAGGTCCGCGCGGTCGCCGCTCACCAGCTGTCCGCTTCCCCGCAGGTCGGTACGCTGCTGATAATTGGGGTTCAGCACGTCGGCGCGCAGACCACCCGTGGTTGCGAGCCGGGCTTGCTCGCCGCCGGGCAACCCGTATACGCCGCCGAATCCGTCCCATTGAGCCGCAACCGAGTATCGCTTCGAGGTACTCCCACCGGAGGCGCTCACGCCGTACTGCCGCAGGTATCCAGGGCGGAACGGAGATGAGGCGGGAGCGGCGAGCACGTTGCCGCTGAGCAACCGGCACCGCCCGCTGGCCACGTCGGCCGCAAAGCAGCGCGCTCCCGACGAGTCCACCGCGCGGAAGTTGCCGGGAAAATCGAGCGGCTGTGCGGCCACCCCTTGCGACGAAAATGCCCGCAGCCGCGACCGACCGGGGACTCCGCGCTTCGTCGTGATGAGCAGCACGCCGTTGGCGGCGTCGGTTCCGTACAGCGCCGTCGCCGCCGGGCCGGCCAGGATCGCGATGGTGGCGATGCGTTCCACGTCGATGTCGTCCACCCGCGAGGTCGTTTGCCCCCCGACAGGCACCAGCAGCGTCGCCGCCTCATCGTCCGCGCGGATCCCGTCCACGTAGATCTGCGGTGCGCTCGTCGCCAAGAAGCTCGCCGCGCCACGCATCAGGATGCGCGATCCGGTCCCGAACGTTCCCGAGCTCGCGAGGACTTCCAGTCCGGGAACGCGTCCGGTGAGGAGCTCGGTCAGCGTGTGCACCGGTGATTCGCGCAGCAACGAATCGACATCGAGCAGCGTGACTCCCGCACCGAGCTCGGTGACCAGACGGTCGCCCGTCAAGAGCGGCGCGGTCGGCGCGGCGTGCGCGTGTGTCGTGTCCTGCTGTGCATTGAGAGAAACCACGAGTAGTGATGCTATGATCGCGAGTGACGCACTGCGGATGGTGGCCATCGACGGACCCTGCGGCGGAAGTCCTCACTAAACAAACGCGCACCGCCGCCGCTCACAAGATGGCACTGTGGCGCCAGCGCAACAGCCCAAACCGGCTAGTCAGCGCGCGGCCTTCGCGCCTCCCGTCAGACTGTCCTTGACGATCTGGCCGCCCTTCATCACGAACCCGACGTGCTCGAGCACGGTCACGTCCTGCAACGGGTCGCCCATCACACCGATCACGTCGGCAAACTTGCCCGGCTCGAGCGCGCCGACCAGATCGCGCCAGCCGAGCAGATCCGCGGCGTTGACGGTGGCCGCCTGGATCGCCTGCAGCGGCGTGGTGCCCCACCGCACCATGTGCGCGAACTGTTTCGCGTTCCAGCCGTGCGGGTACACGCCGGCATCGGTGCCGTAGGCGATCTTCACGCCCGCCTGCACCGCCTTCTTGAAGTTCTCACGCTGCTGGCGGCCCACCAGGCGCTCTTTGTCGATGATCTTCTGGGGGAAGCCGAGGCGCGTGTACTCGGCGATGATGTAATCGTCGTTGTAGATGTCGGCGACGAGGTAGGTGCCATGCTCCTTCATGAGACGGATGCCTTCGTCGTCGATCAAGCTGCCATGCTCGACTGAGGCGACGCCGGCGCGCACCGCGCGCTTGATCGCCTCCGCGCCATGGGCGTGCGCCGCCACCTTGCGGCCCCACATCGCCGCCTCCTCCACGATCGCGTTCAGCTCTTCCTGCGAATATTGCGGCGCCCCGACCGATTCCTCTTCCGAGAGGACCCCGGCGCTCGCCAGCACCTTGATGAGATCCGCGCCGTACTTCACCTCGAAGCGGATCTTCTCGCGAATCTGGTCCACGCCGTTGGCGATCCCCGAGAAGCCATCGAACCGGAGGTAGGGGGACATGCCGTTCACGTCGCCGTGTCCCCCGGTGGCGGAGAGGGGCATGGTCGACACCAGCATGCGCGGTCCTGGAATCGCACCTTCGTTGATGGCGTTACGCAGCGCCACGTCGATGAACTCGCCGGCCCCGACGTTCCGCACGGTGGTGAACCCCGCGTCGAGCGTCCGCTTGGCGTAGATGTGCGCCCGGACGGCCTCGTCGATCGGACTCATGCGGAACAGCTGCTTGTAGTAGTCGCCTGGATCCGACGTGATGTGCGTGTGGCAGTCGATCAGCCCGGGCAGCACGGTGGCGTTGCGCAGGTCGATCACCCGGGCATCGCGCGGGGCATGGCCGGCGACGGCGTCCGCGGGTCCGACCTCCTTGATACGGTCGCCCTCGATCAGAATCGCCTGATTCGTGAGCACCGTGCCCGTGCGCACGGCAATGAGCCGCCCCGCGCGCACCAGCACGCTCGGGCGCGCGGCCCCCGAGTCCGCCTGAGCGGCAACCTCGTGTCCGGCGAGCAGGGCCGCGACGAGCAGCAAGCCGGCGCGTCGGGTCATCGCGCGCCTCCGATGGTCTTCTCTACGCGCTGCGCGAACACGTGCGCACCGGCCGGCGCCATGGTCCGGGCGTCCCCCTTGATCTCGTAGCTGTCGGCGAGCACGGCCTTTCCGGTGGTCACGTCGAACAGCTCCGCCGTGAGGATCCAAACCAGATTCGACAGGTTGGTGATCGTGCCCTTCGCGACCCAGCGGGCACCGAGCCCACGGGCGACGCCAATGGCGCAGGCGTTGTCGCACGGATTGCCATCGGACTCGGCCGCGCGCACGGCGCTCGCTACGGCGGCCGAATCGACGAGCATCACCCGCGGCGACGCCGCGAGCGTGGCCAGCAGTTTGCTGGTCGCGCTCGCGACGACCGCCGTGTCGGTCGGTTGCCGCACATTGGCGTGCTCGTCGTCGAACCGCAGATTCACCACCACGATCGCCGGACGCGCTCCGCCGGTCTGCCCCGACAGACGAGAACCGGCGATCGAGACCAGCATCCATAACAGGACAACACCGCCTGCACGCACGTGAATCCTCCGGGTCGTGGGATGTGCGGAACGGGTGTAATCTAGAGGTCCCTCGACCGCGACACCAATGACCTCGACTCCCCCAACGGCCAGCGATCAGCGCGCCACCGTCGTCGCGGGCTTCCTCGGCTGGACGCTCGATGCGTTCGATTTCTTCCTGGTCGTCATGACGCTGACCGCGATCGCCAAGGAATTCGGGAAGTCGGACGCCGCGATTGCGCTTTCGATCACGCTCACGCTCGCCTTCCGGCCGGTGGGCGCCTTCATCTTTGGACTGCTGGCGGATCGATACGGCCGCAAGCTGCCTCTGATGATCGACCTGGTGTTCTACTCGGTGGTGGAGGTGCTCACCGGCTTCGCGCCGAACTACACCTCCTTCCTGGTGCTGCGCGCGCTCTTCGGGATCGGGATGGGGGCCGAGTGGGGTGTGGGCGCGTCGCTGGTCATGGAGAAGGTGGCGCCACGCTATCGGGGCGTCGTGTCGGGGCTGCTGCAACAGGGCTATGCGTTGGGCTTTCTGCTCGCGGCGTTATGCTACCGCACGCTGTTCCCGCACTTCGGCTGGCGGCCGTTGTTCTTCATCGGCGGCCTGCCCGCGCTGCTCGCACTGTTCGTGCGCGCGCGGGTGAAGGAGTCGGAGGTGTGGCGGGAGACACGGCACGAGAGCTGGCGCGGACTCGGTAACGCGATCTTGGCAAACCTCCCGCTGTTCGCCTACATCACCGTGCTGATGTGGATGATGAACATGGTGTCGCACGGCACGCAGGACATGTACCCCACGTTCCTGCAACGCCATTGGGGCTTCACCGCACAGCAGCGGGGTGACATCACCATCGTCTCCATGATCGGGGCTTTGGCGGGCGGTATCACGTTCGGTCTCTACTCCGACCGACTGGGCCGCCGGCGCGCGATCGGGCTCGCCCTCTGCGCCGCGGTGGTCGTGATTCCCCTGTGGGCGTTCGCCCCCTCGGTCCCCCTGCTCGTGGCCGGCGCGTTCGTGATGCAGTTCTTCGTCCAGGGCGCCTGGGGCGTCATCCCGGCGCACATCAACGAGCTTTCCCCCGACCCCGTGCGCGGATTCCTGCCGGGGTTCGCCTACCAGTGTGGCGTGGCCCTGGCGGGCGCAATCGGGTGGCTCGAGGCGCGCTTCGCCGAGCATCTCGACTACGCGTGGGCCATGGCCCTCACCGCCGCAACCGTGTTCATCCTCGGCACGATCGTGGCGCAGCTCGGCCCCGAGCGTCGGGGAGTGGCGTTCGGGCGCGGCTCTCCCTACCCTTAGGCACCAATGACGACGTTCGTCAAAGCCACCCAGGCGTATCAGCAGGGTCAGCGCACCCTGCCCGGGCGCTACTACAACGCACCCGAGATCTGGGCCGAAGAGCGGGAGCGCATCTTCGCGCGACGCTGGATCTGCGTCGGCCGCGCCGCCGAGCTCGCGCAGCCGGGGGACTACGCGGTCCGAGCCGTGAGCGGCGAGAGCGTCATGGTCGTGCGGGGTCAGGACGGCGCGGTGCGCGCGTTCTATAATGTGTGCCGCC
>Ga0209690_1001727_pt1 | contig 12469 bp, 9 predicted proteins | sample GraSoiAngelo_150_FD_186164 | JGI IMG/M metagenome (GOLD analysis project Ga0209690, IMG submission 186164) | Grasslands soil microbial communities from the Angelo Coastal Reserve, California, USA - 14_1009_09_40cm (SPAdes) (version 2) | ecosystem: Environmental > Terrestrial > Soil > Grasslands ...
CCCCAGTAGCGCAGCACTGTGGGCGCGAGCAGCCCGAACTGGTCGAGCGCGAAATCGCGACAGGCCCAGGCGAGCTCCGCCCCGCTCAGGTGGCGGCGCGTGGGCAGCTTGCCCTGGGCGTGCTCAAGCGCCGCGAGCACGAACAGATAGCCGCGCTCCTGGTAGCGGCCGTCCTGCTGGCCGATGCGCTCGAACGCTTCCTGCAGCGTCGCGAAATCGCTCACGGCCGGACCTCGAGGCTGCCGGGTTTGCGCGGCCGGACGTCGACCGACCGCGTCACGCGCGGCTCGAGCAGCGCGAGCTCGAGCACCTCGTCGAGCGTGTCGACCGGCTTGATCTCGATCAACTTCTTCACTTCGTCGGGTACCTCCACGATGTCGCTCTGGTTGCGCGCCGGCACGATCACGGTCTTCACCCCGGCGCGCGCGGCCGCCGTCAGCTTCTCCTTGAGCCCCCCGATCGGGAGCACCCGGCCGCGCAGCGTCAGTTCGCCCGTCATCGCCACATCGTGGCGCGCGGGACGCTGGCACAACAGCGACGCCAGCGCGGTGGCCATCGTGATCCCCGCCGACGGTCCGTCCTTGGGAACCGCCCCCGCGGGGACGTGCAAGTGCACGTCGGTCTGCGTGAACGCATCGAGCGGAATCCCCAGGGCCGGCACGGGCCCGCAACAAGCTCCAAGCGGCCTGCGCCGACTCCTTCATCACGTCCCCGAGCTGCCCGGTCAAGGTGATCTGGCCCTTCCCGGGCATCTGGATCGCCTCGATGAACATGATATCGCCGCCCACCGGTGTCCACGCGAGGCCGGTGGCGACGCCGACCTCGGGGCTCCGCCCCGCCACTTCGCTCTGCACCTTGGGCTGGCCGGCGTACTTCTCGAGGTTCTTGATCGAGATCCGGACCGCCCCGGCCCGCCCCTCCACGACCTCCAACGCCGCCTTGCGGAGCACGCCTTGGATCTCGCGCTCCAGCTGTCGCACGCCCGCCTCCCGCGTGTACTCCGCGATCAGGCGTTCCAGCGCCGCGTCGGCCAGGCTCGCGCGCTCGGGCGTGAGCCCCGTCTCCTTGAACTGCCGCGGCAGCAGGAAGCGCTTCGCGATCGCGAGCTTCTCGCCGGGCGTGTACCCCGGTAGGGTGAGCACTTCCATGCGATCGAGCAAGGGGTCGGGGATCGGCGCCAGGCTGTTGGCGGTGGCGATGAACATGACGCCCGAGAGATCGAACGGCACCTCGAGGTAGTGGTCCACGAACGAGCCGTTCTGCGCGGGGTCGAGCACCTCGAGCAGGGCCGCGGTCGGGTCGCCGCGCACGTCGGCGCCCATCTTGTCGACCTCGTCGAGCATCAACAGGGGATTGCGGGTCTCGCAGCGCTGCAGCGCGTGGATGATGCGACCGGGGAGGGCCCCGACGTAGGTGCGGCGATGGCCGCGGATTTCGGCTTCGTCCCGCACGCCGCCGAGCGACACGCGGGTGAAGCGCCGTCCCAGCGCTTCGGCGATGCTCTGGCCGAGCGACGTCTTGCCGACGCCGGGCGGCCCCACGAAGCAGAGGATGCTGCCGCGCGCCTGCGGGTTGAGGGTGCGCACCGCCAAATACTCGAGGATGCGCTCCTTCACTGCCTTCAGGTCGTAGTGGTCGCGATCGAGGATCTCGCGGGCGGCCTTCAGGTCGAGCCGGTCCTCGGAGGTGCGGCCCCACGGCAGCGTGGCGAACACCTCGAGGTAGGTGCGGGCCACGTGGTATTCGGCCGACTGCGGCGACATCTGTCGCAGCCGCTTGAGCTCGCGGTCGGCCACCTTCTTCGCCTCGGCCGACAACCCACCCTCCTCGAGCCGCTTCCCGAGGTCGGTGAGCTCGTCGTCGCCGTCGTCCTCCCCCAGCTCCTGACGGATCACGCGCAGCTGCTCGCGCAACACGTATTCGCGCTGATTCGCGTCGAGCCGGGATTTCACCTTCTCCTGGATCTGCGTCCCGACCTCGAGCACCTGCAGCTCCTGCCCCAGCAGCTCGGCGAGGCGCTCCAGCCGGCGGTTCACGTCGTCGATGGACAGCAGCTCGGCCTTGGCGGGCAGCGCCAGGTCGAGATTCGCGGCGGCGAAGTCGGCGAGCTTCGAGCCGTCGGTGATGCCGGCGAGCACCTCGTGCAGCTCCTCACCCAGATACGGCGCGATGTCGATGACGCGCGAGAACTGCGCCTGCACGGTACGCTTGAGCGCCTCGGTGCGGGCATCCTCGGGCGCACCGGAGACGAGCGTCTCGTAGCCCGCGACGAGCCAGTGCTCGGCGGGGCCGACGTCGACCAGGCGCGCGCGCTCGAGGCCCTGTACCATCACCCGGACGGACCCGTCGCCGAGCTTGAGCATCCGGACCACGGAGCCGAGCGTCCCCACTTCGTACAGCTCGTCGGGCCGCGCGTGCATCACCGCGCCTTCGGGCGGTTCCCCGCCGGCGAGCGGCTTCACGATGCCCAGCAGCAGGCGCTTGTTCCCCTGCACCACTTCGTCGATGAGCTGCACCGCATGCGGGTCCGCCAGCGCCATAGGGAGCACGACGTGGGGGTACACCACGAGCTGGCCGAGCGGGAGGATCGGCAGGCGGTCCATCTACTGCACCTTCACGGATTGGGGCCCCGACAGCCGCGCCGGGATCTTGGCGAGCCGCACCTCGAGAAAGCCGTGCTCGTAGCTCGCGCGGATCGACTCGGGGTCGACCGGCACCGGCAGCCGGAAGCGGCGCTCGAACGGACCGACCTGGACCTCCATCGCGTGGTAGTGCGGCTTCCCCTCGCGCCGCGGCTTGCGCTCGCCGCCGATGGTGAGAATGCCGTCGGCGAACTCGACCGTGAAATCCTCCGCGCGCATGCCGGCGATGTCCATGTAGACCACGAGCGCGTCCTCGATCTCGTAGATGTCCGTCGGCGGCTTCCATTTGGAGGACGCGACGAAGCCCACCGGCCGCCCGTGCGCGACCTCGTTGAAGTAGACCTCGAGCTCGTCGGCGAGATGCACGGTGAACGACCCCGAGCCGCGCGACGGCCGCTCAGCCACGGCGCGCTCCCACGGCCTGGCGGGCGGGCGCCGCGTACAGGGGGAACTGAGCCGTCAGCTCACGCACCTCGACCTTGACGCGCGCCAGCGTGGCGTCGTCCTGCTTCGTGAGAACCGTGTCGATCATGTCGGCTACCCTCTCCATCTCGGGCTCCGTGAAGCCGCGCGTCGTGACGGCGGGCGTGCCGATCCGGATCCCACTGGTCACGAACGGCGACTGCGGGTCGCCGGGAATGGTGTTCTTGTTGACTGTGATGCCCGCGCGATCGAGCAAGGCCTGCGCTTCCTTGCCCGTCAGGCCCTTGGGTCGCAGGTCCACCAGCATGAGATGCGTGTCGGTGCCTCCCGACACGATCGCGTAGCCGCGCTCCACCAGCGCCGTGGCCAGCGCCTGTGCGTTCTTCACGACCTGGATCGCGTATTGCTTGAATGCCGGGGTCATCGCTTCCCCCAGCGCCACGGCCTTCGCCGCGATCACGTGCTCGAGCGGGCCGCCCTGAATCCCGGGGAATACCAGCTTGTCTACGTCCTTGCCGTACGCCTCCTGACAGAGAATCAGGCCGCCGCGCGGGCCGCGCAGCGTCTTGTGCGTCGTGGTCGTGACGATCTGTGCGTGCGGCACGGGCGACGGGTGAATCCCCGCGGCCACGAGGCCGGCGAAGTGCGCCATATCGACCACGAAGATCGCCCCGACCTCGTCGGCGACGCTGCGCAGCGCGGCGAAATCGATCACCCGCGCGTACGCGCTGCCGCCGCCGACCAGGATGCGGGGCCGCTCGCGGCGGGCGATCTCGCGCACCTGATCGTAGTCGATGCGCCCCGTGTCCTCGCGCACGCCGTAGGCGGTGGGCCGAAACAGCATGCCCGAGAAGTTGACGGGCGAGCCGTGCGTCAGGTGGCCGCCGTGCGGCAACGCCAGCCCGAGCAGGGTGTCCCCGAGCTTCGCGACCGCGAGGTAGGCCGCCATGTTGGCCTGCGCGCCGGAATGCGGCTGCACGTTCACGTGCTCGGCCTTGAACAGCGCCTTGGCACGGTCGATCGCCAGCTGCTCCACCTCGTCCACGATCTCACAGCCGCCGTAGTAGCGCTTCCTCGGCAGCCCCTCGGCGTACTTGTTGGTGAGCGCGGTGCCCATGGCTTCCATGACGGCCATGGTGGCGAAGTTTTCGCTCGCGATCAGCTCGAGCCCGTGCTCCTGGCGCTCCACCTCCCGCTGGATCAGCGCGTAGATGGCCGGGTCGGCCTGCGCGAGGTGCGCGCGCCGGTCAATCATGGTCCATCATGGTCGATCTTGGCGACGCGCCGCGCGTGGCGCCCGCCTTCGAACCCGGTGTCGAGCCAGCGGTGCAGAATCGCCATCCCCTCCTCCTCGCTCACGAACCGCGACGGCAGCACGAGCACGTTCGCGTCATTGTGCTTGCGTGCCAGCTCGGCGATCTCGGGCGTCCAGGCGACGGCGGCGCGCACGCGCGGGAACCGATTGGCCACGTACGCCATGCCGAGCCCCGTCCCGCAGGTGAGCACGCCGCGCTGCGCCACGCCCCGGCTCACCGCGTCGGCCACCGGCTTGCCGAAGTCGGGGAAGTCGTCCGCCGGGTCCAGCGCCTTCGGGCCCACGTCCACCGGGTCGTAGCCGAGCCGGCGCAGCTCGTCCACGACCTTCTGCTTCAGCTGAAAGCCCGCGTGGTCCGCCCCGACGTAGACCTGCTCAGACATAGTTACGCCGCACCTGCGCGATGGTGGCGATCCGCTGCTCGGCGAGCCGGTCGGCCGCCCGGTAACTCGGGATGCCTTCGTCCCGCGCGATCTCGAACACCCGCAGGATCGTGTCGTAGATCTCGCCGGCTTTGTTGCGCGCCCGCTCCGGAGACCAGTCGTGCAGCTCGGCGTTCACGTTGATCAGCCCGCCGCCGTTGATCACGTAGTCGGGGGCGTAGGTGATGTGCCGCTCCTCGAGCAGGTCGCCGTGGCGGTCTTCGGCGAGCTGGTTGTTCGCCCCGCCCGCCACGATCTCGACCTCGAGCCGGCGGATCGTGTCGTCGTTGATCACGGCGCCCAGCGCGCACGGCGCGAACACGTCGGCCGGCACGCCGTAGATCTCGACCGGCGCGACCGCGGTCGCCCCGCACTCGTCCACCACGCGCTTCACTCGCTGGGGGTCGATGTCCGTGCACACGAGCTTCGCCCCTTCGGCGTGCAACAACTTGGCGAGATGGTACCCCACGCTGCCGCACCCCTGCAGGGCCACGGTTTTCCCCGTGAGACGGTCCGACCCGTAGCGGTACGCCGCGCACGCCTTGATGCCACGGTACACGCCGTACGCCGTCACCGGTGACGGATCGCCCGATTTGCCGATCAACCCGGTGACGTGGTTCGTCTCCGCCTTGATGTACTCCATGTCGGAGGTCGACGTGCCGACGTCCTCGGCCGTGATGTAGCGGCCCTTGAGCGACTCCACGTGCCGGCCGTGCGCCCGAAACAGCGCCTCCCGCCGGGTCGTGCGGTTGTCGCCGAGGATCACACTCTTGCCGCCGCCCAGATTGAGCCCGGCTACCGCGGCCTTGTACGTCATGCCGCGCGCCAGCCGCAGGCAGTCGACCAGCGCGTCCTCGTCGGCGCCGTAGTTCCAGAACCGGGTGCCGCCCAGGGCGGGGCCGAGCACGGTCGAGTGGATGGCGATGATGCCGCGATAGCCGCACGACGGCTCGTAGGCGAAGCTCACCTGCTCGTGGTCGTGCGCGGCGAGCAGGTCGAACAACGCGAGCCGCTCGCCCTCTCCGGTGCTAGCCGCCAGGATAGAGGCCGCGGGCGATGACGATCCGCTGGATTTCGCTGGTGCCTTCATAGATCTCGGTCACCTTCGCGTCGCGAAACAGTTTCTCGACCGGGAAGTCGCGCATGTAGCCGTACCCGCCGAACAGCTGCACCGCCTGAGTCGTGACCCACATCGCGGTCTCCGAGGCGAACAGCTTGGCCATGCTCGCCTGCGTGGTGATCGCCTCGCCACGGTCGCGGCGTGCCGCCGCCGCGAGCGCCAGGGCGCGGGCCGCCTCGACCCGCGTCGCCATGTCGGCCAGCTTGAACTGCACCGCCTCGAACTCCCGCAACGGCTGCCCGAACTGCTTGCGCTCGGCGCAGTAGGCGAGCGAGTGCTCCAGCGCCCGCCGCGCGATCCCTACCGCCTGGATCGCGATCCCCAGCCGGCCCACGTCCAGCCCTTCCATCGCGTACACGAACCCCTGCCCCTCCTCACCCAGCAGCTGGTCCGCGGGGAGCCGGACGTCCTCGAGCGCGATCGCGGCGGTGTTCGAGGCGCGCAGGCCCATCTTGTCTTCCGGCTTCCCCGGACGATAACCCGGGGCATCGGTCGGCACAATGAACGTGGAGATCCCCTTCGCGCCGCGCCGCGCATCGGGCCGGTCGGTGCGCACCATGACCATCATCACGTCCGCGGTGCCGCCGTTGGTGGCCCATGCCTTGGTGCCCGACAGCACCCACTGGTCTCCGGCCCGCAGCGCCCGCGCCGAGAGCGACGCCGCGTCCGAGCCCGATTCCGGCTCGGAGAGCGCGAAGCCCGCGAGCAGCTCGCCGCGGGCCATCGGCTTGAGCCAGCGCTCCTTCTGGCGGGCGTTGCCGTGCCGCAACAACATCGTCGCGGGGATGGCGTTGTGGATGGAGACCGAGACCGCGATGCTCGCGTCGGCGGCCGCGAGCTCCTCGAGCGCGAGCAGGTAGGTGAGCGTGTCGAGCCCCATCCCGTCGTACTCCTCGGGCGTGGACATCCCGAGGAAGCCGAGCTTGCCGAGCTCGTCGAGCACGTCGCGCGCGAAGTGCGCGGTGCGGTCCCACTCAGCCGCATGCGGCTCGATTCGGGTGCGCGCGAACTCGCGCGCCAGATCGACGATCTGACGCTGCGTCTCGGAAAGGCCGGCGGCCTCAATCGCGATAGACATAGAAGCCACGGCCGGTCTTCCGGCCCAGGCGCCCCGCCGCGACCATCTTCCGCAACAGCGGCGCCGGCCGGTACTTGGGATCGCCGAAGTCGTGGTGGAGGATGTCGAGGATGTGGAGGCACACGTCGAGGCCGATCAGGTCCGCCAGAGCCAGCGGCCCGACCGGGTGGTTCATCCCCAGTTTCATGATCTGATCCACCGCGTCGGGTGCCGCCACCCCCTCCATCACACAGTAGACGGCTTCGTTGATCATCGGCATCAGCACGCGATTGGAGACGAACCCCGGCGAGTCATTCACGACGACGGGAATCTTGTGCAGCGCCTCCACAACCTCCACAACCTTCACCACCGTCTCATCCGCCGTCTCCATGCCCCGGACCACCTCAACCAGCTGCATCACCGGCACCGGGTTCATGAAATGCATCCCGATCACCTGGCCGGGGCGCTTGGTCTGCGCGGCGAGCGTGGTGATCGAGATCGACGAGGTATTGCTGGCCAGCAGCGCCGCCGGCGGCGCCAGCCGGTCGAGCTCGCGGAAGATCTTGAACTTGGTCTCCGCCTGCTCGGTCGCGGCTTCCACCACCAGCTCGACGTCCTTCACGGCGTCGAGACCCGACGACACCCGGATGCGGGCCAGCGCGGCGTCGCGCCGCTCGGCGGTGACCGTCCCCTTCTTGACCTGCCGCTCGAAGTTGGCGCGAATGGTGGCGAGCGCGCGCTCGAGCAACCCGGGCGCGACGTCGATCAGCACGGTATCCCACCCATGCTCCGCGAACACGTGGGCGACGCCGTTGCCCATGGTCCCGGCGCCGACCACCGCGACCCGGCTCATGCCGCTGGCTCCGCCTTCCGGGAGGTCCGGCTCCAGGCCGCGAGCGCGGCCGTTCCGGCGAGCATCACCAGCGTGGTCACGAGCCCTCCCTCCGGCCCGAACGCGCCCCCATCGATCCAGCGGTGCGCGCCTGCATGGTACGTGATCGCCGGCGAGGGAAAGACGTAGCCGCTCACCGGGGCCTCGAAGCCGAGCGCGAGCGTCGTATTCCAGCCGAAGTGCGCTCCCCACGCGAGCGGCATCCCGCCCCGTGAAAAGAAGGCGCACGCCAGCCACACGCCCGCCAGTGCGACGTTCACGGTAGAGAACGTCGTAGCGCTGGGATTGCCCAGATGCGCGAGCCCGAAGCCGATCGCGCCCAGTGTCGTGGCGGGCCCCGCACCAACCGCGTCCGCCAGGCGGCGCAGCGGGTAACCCCGGAACGCCAGCTCTTCGGTGAGCGCGGCGAGCAGCAACCCGGCGCCGAGCGGGAATGCAGCTCTCCCCCAACCCGTCCAGTCTCCCGTGTTCGCGACCGTGGCGCCGCCGACCAGCACCGCGAGCCCGGCCGCACCCGCCGCCATCACCGCGCCGAGCACGACGCCGCCGAGCAGGCCGGCCGGAACGCCGGCACGCGGCCGCCAGCCCAGGTACGACCACGAGCGGCGATCGAGCGCGCGACCGACGAGCCAGGTCGCGAGCGCGAAGCCGACCGCGCCGGAGAACGAGCTCGACGCGAGCGACCACCCGGGCGTCGGCTCGGGCCCGACGAGGGACAGCCCCCAGCCGGAAGCGCCACCCACCACACCGAACACCACGATCCATGCGACCGCGGCGCCGGTTCGTTTCGCCCGGTCCGCAAACGAAACGCGCGCCGTCATAGGCGCGCGCGAAGGGGATTCACGCTGGGTCGCAGGATCAGGATCGCGATACACAGCTTCAGCAGGTCGCCGATGAGGAACGGCACGGTTCCGAGTCGCACGGCGCTCGCGGCGCTGCCGGTCAGAATCAGCAGCTGCGCCAGACCACCCAGATGGATGAGCGCCAAACCCGCCAGCAGCGCCAGCGCCAGGCGCCCCCACCGCTTGCCGTCTCCCGCAACCCATCCGACGGCGAAGGCCGCGACGGGATAGGCGAGCAGGTAGCCGCCGGTCGGACCCAGGAGCCGGGCGAGCCCAGGGAGGCCGTACGGCGTGAACACCGGCAGGCCGAGCGCACCGAGACTCAAGTACAGCATCAGGCTCGCCGCGCCCAGCACCGGCCCGAGCAGGCCGCCGACGAGCAGTACGGCGAGGGGCTGGAGCGTGAGCGGCACGGGCGTTCCGGGCAGGGGAATCGATACCTGCGCGGCGACCGCGACGAGGGCGGCGCCCAAGATGACGGCCGCGGCGCGGCGCAGCGCGATCGGTTGAGCGGCGAGGACGGCTGACGATGACACCGGCATCAGGGCATCTCCACGCTGAGGGCCACCGCGTTGCCGCCGCCCAGGCACAGGGTGGCGAGCCCGGTCGACCGGTGGCGGTCCTTGAGGGCGTACAGCAGGGTCGTGAGCACTCGCGCACCCGACGCGCCGATCGGGTGCCCCAGGGCAATCGCGCCGCCGTTGACGTTCACGCGGTCCCAGTCCCAGCCGAGCGCCCGCCCGTCGGCCAGCGCCTGCACCGCGAACGCCTCGTTCGCCTCGATCAGCTCGTAGTCTGCGATTTGCGTCTTGGCCTTCGCCATCAGGTTCCGGACCGCGACGATCGGCGCAAAGAAGAGGTCCTTGGGCTCGCCGCCGCCCGTGGCGTAGCCGGTGATGCGCGCGAGCGGTGCGAGCCCGTGCGCTTTGGCGAATGCGAGCGAGCTCACCACGAGCGCGCTGGCGCCGTCGTTCAGCGAGGGCGCGTTCCCGGGCGTCACGGTCCCGTCTTTCTCGAATGAAGCCTTGAGCGCGGCGAGCGCCTCGAGCGTCGTATCGGGGCGCGGGCCCTCGTCCTTCTCGATCACGCCGGGGCCCTTTTTGCCGGGCACCTCGACCGCGACGGTCTCCGCTTTGAAGCGGCAGGCCGTCATCGCGGCCACAGCCTTCTGATGACTCGCGAGCGCGAACGCGTCCTGATCCTGGCGGGACACGCCCGCCTTTTTCGCGCTGTACTCCGCGAGGTTCCCCATGTGCGTGTTCGAGAACGAGTCCCACAAGCCGTCGTGGATCATACCGTCGACGAGCTGGCTGTTCCCCACCTTGATGCCGGCGCGCATCCCGAAGACATAGTGCGGCGCGTTGGACATCGACTCCATGCCGCCCGCTACGATGCATTGCTCGTCGCCCGCCTTGATCGCCTGGGCCGCGAGCATCACGGCCTTGAGCCCCGAGCCGCAGACCTTGTTGACGGTGAGCGCCGGAATAATGCCGGGCAGGCCCGCGTGGATCGCCGCCTGGCGCGCCGGCGCCTGTCCCACGCCTCCCTGCAGCACGTTTCCCATGATCACTTCTTCCACGGCGGCGGGATCGATCCCCGCGCGGCGCACCGCCTCGCGAATGACGAGGGCGCCGAGCCGCGGCGCGGGCAGCGGCGCCAGCCCGCCCAGGTACTTGCCGATGGGCGTGCGGCAGGCGGATAGAATGACCGGCGTCGTCGCGTCAGTACTCATGAGATGCTCTCGTTCGCCCCACCCCGGACTTGCGTCCGGGGTTAGTCTCGCCCTGGATCCAACTGACCCCGGGCGCAAGCCCGGGGATCAAGTCCGGGGTCTCCTCCCTCAAACTAGCGGCGTCAAACTCCTCCCGCGAACCTCTTCCCGCAGTTTCTCCACGAATTCGTCCACCGGCAGGATCACCTGCTTCTTCCCCTCTCCCCGCGAGCGCACCGCGACCGTCCCGGCGTCGGCCTCGCGCTGCCCCACCACCGCCATGTACGGGACCTTGTGCGTCTCGCCGTCGCGGATTTTGTAGTTCAGCGTTTCGTTGCGCTCGTCCACCACGGCGCGGAGCCCCGCCGCCGCGAGCCGGCGCTGCACGCCCTGTGCCGCCGGAAGCTGCGTGTCCGCGATCGGCAGCACGCGCACCTGCTCGGGGGAGAGCCACAGCGGAAACGCGCCCGCGAAATGCTCGATCAGGAAGCCGCAGAACCGCTCCAGCGTGCCGTAGATGGCGCGATGGATCATCACGGGGCGGTGCGGCTTGTTGTCCTCGCCCGCGTACTCGAGCTGAAACCGCTCCGGCAGCTCGAAGTCGAGCTGGATCGTCGCCCCCTGCCATTCGCGGCCGATCGCATCGTTGAACTTTACGTCGATCTTCGGGCCGTAGAACGCGCCACCGCCCTGGTCGAGCCGGTAGGTCAGGCCGCGCCGCTTGAGCGCCTGCTCAAGGGCGCGCTCCGCCTGATCCCACGACGCATCGGAGCCGAGCTTCTTGGCCGGTCGCGTCGCCAGATCGAGACGGTAGCTGAGCCCGAACGTCTTACCGAGCACCAGCTCCACGATGTCGAGCAGCTGGAAGATCTCGTCCTCGATCTGATCGGGGCGCAGGAACAGGTGCGCGTCGTCCATCGTGAGGCCGCGCACCCGCAGCATGCCGTGCAGCGTCCCGGAACGCTCGTTGCGGTACACGTTGGCGATCTCCGCCAACCGGATCGGCAGGTCGCGGTAGCTGCGCTGCTGCGAGGCGTAGACGAGAATGTGCATCGGGCAGTTCATCGGCTTCACCCGATAGCGCACGTCCTCGGCCTCGCCCTCGCCCGCCGCCATGGGCGGGAACTGGTTGTCCGCATAGAGCGGCAGGTGCCCCGACTTGAGGAACAGCTGCTCGCGTGTGATGTGCGGCGTGTAGACGAGCTGGTAGCCGCGTTCCAGGATCACGTCCTCGATGAAGCGCCGCAGCTGGAACTGCATCATCGCACCCTTGGGGTGCCAGAAGATCAAGCCGGGGCCCACGTCTTCCTGGATCGAGAACAGGTCGAGCTGCTTGCCAAGCACCCGGTGGTCGCGCTTGCGCGCCTCTTCCAGCCGCCGCAGGTACGCCTCGAGGTCCTCCTTGGTGAACCACGCGGTGCCGTAGATGCGCTGCAGCATCTGGCGACGCTCGTCGCCGCGCCAGTAGGCGCCCGCGGCGTGCAGCAGCTTGAAGTGTTTGATCTTCCCGGTGCTCGCCACGTGCGGCCCGCGGCACAGATCGACGAACGGGCCGTCCGTGTAGACCGAGATGACCTCGTTCGGACCCAGATCGTCGATGCGCTCGAGCTTGAGCGGGTCGTCGGTGAAGCGGCGCTTGGCTTCCTCGCGATTCACTTCCTCGCGCACGAACGGGTAATCGGCCTTCACGACCTCGTGCATCTTCGCCTCGATCCGCGCCAGGTCCTCCGGCGTGAATGGCGTGGGAACGGCGAAATCGTAGTAGAAGCCGTCCTCGATCGAGGGCCCGAACCCGATCTGCACATGCGGGAACAGCTGGCGGACCGCCGTGGCGAGCACGTGCGCGGAGGAGTGGCGCAGCACGTCCAAGGCCTGGGGGTCCTTGTCGGTGAGGATCGCGACCTTGATGCCGTCGGGGAGCGGCCGCGCCAGGTCCCACACCTGACCGTCCACGCGGACGGCCACCGCGGCTTTGGCGAGCCCCGGACCGATCGCGCGGGCCAGGTCGGCGCCCGTCGCACCCGCGGGCAGCCGTTTCTCGCTCC
>Ga0209690_1001735_pt1 | contig 12457 bp, 11 predicted proteins | sample GraSoiAngelo_150_FD_186164 | JGI IMG/M metagenome (GOLD analysis project Ga0209690, IMG submission 186164) | Grasslands soil microbial communities from the Angelo Coastal Reserve, California, USA - 14_1009_09_40cm (SPAdes) (version 2) | ecosystem: Environmental > Terrestrial > Soil > Grasslands ...
ACCTTTCGAGGTTTTCCGACGCTGGTGTATGCGATAACTCGCGAGGAGTGGCTGGCGAACCATGCCGCTCGATGAACTCGCGCGCGAGAGCACGATAAGCTTGGGCGGCAGCTCCACTCGGCGCATATTCCAGAATCGATTTGCCAAAGCTCGGCGCTTCACTCAAGCGCACGCTCCGCGGGATCACAGTTTGATAAACGCGTTCACCAAAATGCTTCCGCACGTCGGCGACCACCTGCTGACTAAGGTTTGTCCGAGCGTCAAACATCGTCATAACAATACCACCAATCTCAAGCCGGTCGTTCACGCCGGAATCGCGCACCTGCTCGACTAACCGAACAATTTTCACCAAACCCTCGAGCGCGAAATACTCGCACTGGATCGGCGTCAAAAGTTCATCGGCGGCGGCGAGGGCGTTGCTCATGAGAATTCCGAGCGACGGGGGACAATCAAGCAAAACGAAATCAAACGTGTCATCCGCCTGCAACGGCCTAAGCGTTTCCGCCAGCCGCGTCAGATGATTCGGCATTCGGGCAATCTCAACTTCAGCGCCGGCCAAATCGATATCGGCGGCCGGTACGATAAACAAACCGTCGCGCCGCGTGGGCAGGATTTTTTCCGTAATGGACGCGCCGCCAAGCAGTGGGTCGTAAAGGCTGGTTCCATCCGTTCCTTGCAGCCCAAATGAGCTCGTCGCGTTCGCTTGGGGGTCAAGGTCGATTAGTAAAATGCGATGGCCAAGTTCCGCCAGCGCGGCGCCGAGGTTGACGGCTGTAGTCGTTTTCCCGACGCCACCTTTCTGGTTCGCAAGCGCAACGATTCTCATGACAACCAAGATCGCCAGATGATGTTGCCGGACGGGTCAAACGGAAACTAAATTTTTCGAATTTCCGATCTGGAATTTTGAAGGTAGATTTTGTGCTTGGCCATTATCCGGGGATAAGATCCACATCTTTTCAAGCCTATGATTGTCACGACTGCTCGGCTTTACAAGGTCGTGATGCATGCTTCATGAAGCGTCCCGAAATCAAAGGTCGAGCGCATCAACGCCGCCGGGGCAAACTTGATCCATCTGCGCGCGGCGTAAATGAAGAAGAACATGTGCCGGCCGCCAAGCTCGGCGTCACCAAAGTGAATATGGACACCGATGGCCGGCTCGTCTGGACGCGCGTTCATCGCGAGTACTTCCGCTGGCATCCGGAACAGTTCGATTTCAAGTAGCGCTCGCCGCGGACGAGCGAATTGAACATCACAAGCGAGACGCTTGTGCTACGCTATTCGTAATTGAAACCGGTGACTTTTACTCTCCAAGAATTGGCCAGGATGTGCGACGGTGAGTTGGTCGGTGATCCCGCGCTAAAAATCACCGGTGCGGCGTCGCTCGCGGAAGCAACCGACGGAGAAATCACTTTTTTTGCGAATCGAAAATATGTTGGCGCCTTGCGTAAAACGCGCGCCTCCGCCATTTTCGTTGCGCGTGATTTTGCCGAGCCGATTACTGTTGCTCAAATCCGCGTCTCAAATCCAACGAAAGCTTTCGAGCAAGTCGTGCTCAAGCTTGCTCCGAAACCGATCACGTTTGCGGCGGGCGTTCATTCAAGCGCGATTGTCGATCCAAGCGTCCAGCTCGGAGAGCGCGTCTCAATCCAACCGCACGCGGTGATCGAAGCCGGCGCCAGGATCGGTGACTGCACAGTCATCGGTGCAGGGACCTACATTGGTCATGAAACGGTCATTGGACCTGCATGTTTGATTTATCCGCGAGTGACGATTCGTGAACGCACACGGATTGGCTCGGGCGTGATCATTCACAGCGGTACGGTAATTGGCGCCGACGGATTTGGATTCGAGGTGGTCGATGGCCGCCAGGAAAAAATTCAGCAGCTTGGAATTGTACAGATCGACGATGATGTCGAGATCGGCGCCAACACGACCATCGATCGCGCCCGTTTTGGCCGAACCTGGATTCAGGAGGGAGCAAAGATCGACAATCTCGTGCAGGTCGCGCACAACGTTGTGATCGGCAAGAATACGGTCATCGCAGCGCAGACCGGAATTGCCGGCAGTGTCCGGATCGGTCAGCGTGTCCTGATTGGCGGTCAAGCTGGTATCATTGGGCATATCGAGATTGGCGATAACACCGCCATCGGTGCGCAAAGTGGCATCTCCAAGAACATCAGCGGCGGAGCTTGGTGGGCGACGCCGGCCGCGCCGCTTGCGGAGGCAAAGCAACAGATTGCCTGGAGTCGTCGGCTCGGGAAACTTTTCGCACGAGTAAAAGAGATTGAGAAAAAGCTCGGACTGTAAGCCGAGGATGCGCTAGTTGTCACACGCCTGCCTCCTCCACAAGCCCGCGTAGTGCCTCGGGAGAAATGCACTCCGCGCCGGAAGCGTGCACTGTCTGCCGTTCCATGGAATCGGAGGTGGCCACCGTCAAATCGAACTTACCCGCGTATTTGGTTGCGAGCCGCTCGATGATCGCGTCGGCTGTTTGCCCGCTGCGCGAATAAAAGATCTGCACGTCTCCCGGGTTTGAGGTCGCGCTGGCTGTTGCGCCTTTTCCATCGAAGACGATGACTACTCGTACGTCGGTCGAATCTTGATAATCGCGCAGCCGTTTACTTAATGCTTCACGCGCCAGCGAGGAGCGTCGCTCGTGCAGTCTGCGCAGTTCAGGCCACGCAAAAATGATGCTGTGCCCATCGACAATCAGATAACGTAAACGCTGCGCCATTCCTGAATGTTTCCGCGCTGCGCATCGGGCTGAGTCTCACACGAGCGAGCGTGCCAGACTACTCCGCCGCGACGGATTGCTTCTTCGCCCTCGGTTTGGCCGGCTCGCGGCGGCTCGCGCGAACCGATGCTTTTTTGCGCTGTAGATAGGCCCTGCGTCGCCTGCGTTTCGTGCGTACCCGGTGTTGTTGCCCCATGGCGCCTCTATAGGTCGAAAGATCAAGAGACGCAATCTGAATTCGAGCGTCGTTCAATGCGAATCGCGCCTGGAAATCCCAAATCGGAGTTTGCATTTTAGCGTGATCCGTTGTTAAAGAGCACGCTCGATGCTGCGTTCGAATTTCGCGACTTCCGCGGTCACGCCGAAAAGCGTGATCGGCGTTTCCGTTCTATTCTTAAGCTTGGCAGCGATTTTCGGTTTGTTCAACAGCCACAAAGTAAAAATGTTGCGCACAAATGCAGCGAATGCGGCAGCGATACGTGCTGCGGCTGAGCATCGACGCGCAACTGAGGGACGGAATCTCGAGGTCCGTGAAACGACTACTGGCGAAGGAGAAGCGAAAATCGCGGAAGCAGAAAATAAAGCCGCAAAAGCTGAAGCAGAACTCACGCAATTGCAGAAAGAGAAAGGCGATTTGCAAAGCAAAGTAGACGCCAACCGGGACGAGATCGCGTCCTTGCAAAAGCGAATCGAAGAAGCCGAGAAAACGGCTAAACCTGCGGCAAGTCCAGCGGATGCCTCGACACCGGAACTACAAGCGCAGCTCGACGATGCTCGGCATCAACTCGATAGCGCCGAAAAAGAGAAGTCTTTCTTATCCGAAAAGCTCCAGGCGACCCAGCAGCGCTCCGCGCAGCCCCAGGAAGAGAAAAAACGCCGCGAAGCCGGCGCTCGAAAACCAGGCGTGCGCGGCAATGTGCTTGCCGTCAACCAGGCGTACAATTTTGTGGTCCTAAATCTTGGTGCTCGCCAAGGCGTCGAACCTAACTCGGAAATGCTTGTTTTGCGGGAGGGCACTTTGATTGGAAAAATTCGTATCTCTTCAGTTGAACCCGCGACCGCTATCGGCGATATCATCACCAGCAGTTTGGCGCGCGGCGTCCAAGTGCAACCTGGAGATATTGTAGTTTATGCTGGCACTAATTCCTAAACTTCGGAAAAACATCACCGCTGCCCTGTTGTTCGCCACCATGATTACGTTCGTCTCGTGCGCGACACAGAAAGACCCACCGCGTTTGGTCAATGATCCGGACGAACACAGCGAGTCAACCATCCCTTGGAATAAACAGGAAAAATGGGAATTAGGCAGTCAAGGGTCGGCCGCTCTGGGACCTACGGGGTCGAGCGATACACGATAGCGAGCCGATTAGATCCAGAAACCGGCTGGAATGACCGCGTTTTTTGGGATGACGACCAGGCCATCGCGGATGAAGTAATTGTCTGCGTCGTAGTTCGCCGGTTTTCCTTCCGGGGTGATTACGACTCCATCGGCAATGCGTGCGTTCTTGTCGATAATGGTCCGGTCGATCACGCAATTGCGCCCGATTCCGATTGGCGGTTGACTAGACTTCCCGTCCCGACCTTGCTCGAAATAATCTGCCCCCATCACAATGCTGTTTCGGATCGTGGCGCCGCTTTGAATAATGCTGCGTATTCCAACGACGCAGCGTTCCAAGTGGGCATCCGAAATGATGCATCCGTCCGAGATGATCGCCTGCCGGAGCGTGGCTCCATTGATCTTGCTGCCAGGCAGAAAGCGGGGATGGGTGTAAATCGGCGCCTCGGTATTGAAGAAACTATATTCCGGCACCAGATCGGTCAGATCGAGATTTGCTTCATAAAAAGCCCGAATCGTTCCGATATCTTCCCAGTATCCCTGGTAGATAAAGGCGCTCACATGTCGATCTTTGATTGAATGTGGAATGACATCCTTTCCGAAATCGACCAGCTCATTTTCCAAACACTCGATGAGCACCTTTCGATTGAAGACGTAAATTCCCATTGAAGCCTGATACAACTCCTCTCCTTCGTTCGACCCGATCGCGCCCAGCAATTCCCGGCTGATTCTCATCTCGTGAAGTACAGCCTCCTTGGTCGGTTTCTCGACGAAGCGCGTAATTCGGCGATCGACTCCGCTTCCCATAATGCCGAATTCGGAAATCTGATGTCGATGGACCGGTTTGGTGGCCAGTGTGATGTCGGCGCCAGAGCGAATGTGCTGATGCAACAGGGGGCGAAAATCCATGCGGTAAAGCTGATCGCCGCTTAAGATCAGGTAAAAATCGAATGGGCGCTCGAGGAAGTAGCGCATGTTTTGCCGCACGGCGTCGGCCGTTCCCTGGTACCATTGCGACCCTGCGGGCGTTTGTTGAGCGGCCAGAATATCCACGAAGCTGCGCGAGAAATTGTCGAATTTATAGCTCGCTTGAATATGTCGATGTAGCGACATGCTGTTGAATTGCGTGAGCACATAGATCGAGCGAAGCCCGGAATTCAGGCAATTGCTGATGGGAATATCGACGATGCGATATTTTCCCCCGAGGGGCACGGCCGGCTTGGCGCGATCTTTAGTTAGCGGGAACAAACGCGTACCGGCGCCGCCACCCATAATGATTGCAAGCGTTTGTTGGATTGTGCCGGGCGGTAGCGCGGGGACGCCTACTGATGGATTCTTCAAAGGGGAATCGCGCTGCGGCCGGTTTTGCATTGCTATCGATCAATAACCCAGCGTCTGCGCTTTCCGGCAACCTTTTTGAATCATCCTTGTAAACGCGATCTGTGCCCCGCAGAGCGAATGTTGCGGCTCAGGACAGCCGCCACTAGACTCCAAACATGTGCGGAATTGTTGGCTACGTTGGCCGCGCCGAAGCAGTGCCCATTCTGCTCGATGGGCTACGGCGTCTTGAATATCGCGGCTACGATTCCGCCGGCGTTGCTGTCGTGGATCGAGGACACCTCGAGACCCGCAAATGTGCCGGTCGTATTGCGGCACTTGCCAAGTTGATCACGAAGCGACCACTTTCGGGGTCGTTTGGGGTCAGTCACACGCGCTGGGCCACGCACGGAAAAGTGACCGATGAAAACGCGCACCCGCACTTCGACGCCAGTGGTAAACTCGCGCTCGTGCACAACGGTGTGATCGAAAATTATCAGGCGCTTAAAGAGGAGCTCATCCGCGGCGGCGACACCAGTTTTCGCTCGGAGACTGACACTGAAATGCTCGCGCATCTGATTGGGAAACTCTACGACGAATCATGTGCCAGCACGGTAGACGTTCATCAAAAAAAGGCGCGACTTCTTGCTTCTGTTCGCGCTGCGCTTCAGCGAGTGATCGGTACCTATGGCATTGCTCTGCTCCATGCGGACGTTCCGGATTTTATGATCGGCGCGCGGCGTGGGAGCCCGCTTATCCTGGGTGTGGGTAAGGACGAAAACTTTCTGGCCAGTGACGTGAGCGCAATCGTCGCTTACACCCGCGACGCCGTTTACTTAAATGACTTCGATCTCGTGGCGGTAGAGCGAGAGAAATTCGAAATCAGCTCGCTAGCCGGAGTAAGCGGCGATCATCGAGTCAGCAAGGTCGAGTTGACGGCCGAGGACATTACAAAAGGCGATTACCCGCATTACATGCTCAAGGAAATCTTTGAGCAGCCGAACTCGGTGCGCGATGCCATGCGCGGGCGCCTCAGCTTGGAAGAATGCACCGCAAAGCTAGGCGGCTTGAATATGACGCCTGCGGAATTACGCAATATCGGACGCATTGTTCTCACCGGCTGCGGCACCGCTCTTCATGCCGGCAGAGTGGGCGAATATTTGATCGAGCGGCTCGCGAATATTCCCACCGAGGTCGAATTCGCGAGCGAATTTCGCCATCGGAATACACCGATGACGCCCGAGACACTCGTTTTCGCCATTAGCCAGAGCGGCGAAACTGCGGACACCCTCGGCGCGCTCCGTGAAAGCCGGCGCAAGGGGTTTCGGACGCTAGGAATTTGCAATAACGTCGCGAGCACGATTGCGCGTGAGAGTGACGGTGGCGTTTACATGCACGCTGGCCCGGAGATCGGCGTCGCGGCCACGAAATCCTTCACCTCGCAAGTTGTCATCCTCACGCTTCTCGGGCTGCTCTTTGGCCGGATGCGAAATCTTTCCACGGCTGAGGGAAGCCGAATCATTGAAGCCCTAGAAGCGTTGCCCGAGCAGATCGAAGTTGTCCTGAAGCTCAGCGACCAGATTAAAGCAATCGCAAAGAAATATGTCGATGTTAATGGGATGCTTTTCTTTGGCCGCCAATTCAATTTTCCCATTGCGCTCGAAGGTGCGCTCAAAATGAAAGAGATCACGTATCTTTTTGCTGAAGGGCATCCCAGCGCCGAACTTAAGCACGGAATTATCGCACTCGTGGGTCCTGATTTGCCCTCGATTTTTATCGCGCCTTACGATGCCGTCTTTTCGAAAAATCTGAATAATATCGAACAAGTCAAAGCTCGTAAGGGTCCGATTATTGCTCTGACCAGCGGCAACGGCGCGGAACAACTTCAAGGAATCGCAAACGAAATCGTCTTGCTGCCGGAAGCACCCGAATGCGTGATACCAGTTCTCACAGTTATTCCGCTGCAACTTCTTGCCTACCATCTTGCCGTTGAGCTTGGCCGTGACGTCGACAAGCCACGAAATCTCGCGAAAAGCGTGACGGTAGAATAGAAAAACGCGTGCAACCTAACGAAGATTACGTGCTCAAGTCCCTTCAGGACGTTGGGCTCGTGACTCGCAAAGAAATTGAAAGCGCGCGCTCACGCTTAGACGGCGCCAGCCACGTTGTCGACGTTCTGATTAGAGAGGGAGTCGTTTCCGACACGGATGTTTCACGCACGCTCGCCGCGCAAGCGCACATGGATTGGATCGACATTTCATCCATGGTCATTCCACCGCAGGTGATCCAGCAAATTCCCGGAACCGATGCGCGCCGGTTCAAGGTGATCCCGGTTGCGTTCGGTGAAGTAGGGCTCGTCGTAGCAGTAGGCGATCCACTGGACATCGATACGATCGACAGTCTGAGTTTTCTTCTCCGGCGCGAGCTCGAACTGGTTTGCACCGGCCCGCAAAAGATTCGCGAGGCGCTCATCAAATATTACGGCACAGCCGATGAAGCTGCGGATGTTCTTCAACAAAAACTCGGAGAAGATATCGATCTTGGTTTGGAAATCGGCGACGGCGCAGGAGCAATTGAGGGCACCGAAACCGATGCACCGATCATTCGCATGGTCTCAATGTTGCTGGTCGAGGCCCATCGCATGGGCGCGAGCGACATTCATCTTGAACCGCTTGATAAAAAATTCCGCGTTCGTTTTCGAGTTGACGGCGTGTTGCAAGAAATGCAAGCGCCACCGAAGCGTCTGCAATCGGCCATCGTCAGCCGGCTTAAGATTATGACCGGTTCCATGAGCATCGCGGAAAAGCGACTGCCCCAAGACGGTCGCATTCGGGTGAAAATTAAGAAGAAACCAATCGATCTTCGGGTCTCGACCATTCCTACGAACCACGGCGAAACCGTGGTCATGCGGGTACTGGACAAGTCCAGCTTGATGTTTGGCTTACCGGAGCTTGGTTTTCTTTCCGACGATCAGGAAATATTCGAGCGCCTGATCAGACTTCCCGAGGGCATTCTTCTCATCACGGGCCCAACCGGCTGCGGCAAGACGACGACGCTTTACGCTTGCCTCAATTACATCAACAAACCGGACCGCAAAATTATCACGGTAGAAGAGCCGATTGAATATCAAATGAACGGAATCAACCAAGTGCAGGTCAATTCGGAAATTGGGATGACGTTTCCCGCGGCGTTGCGCTCGATCCTGCGCCAGGCGCCGAACATTATTATGATCGGGGAAATTCGTGATCTCGAGACTGCGAGCATCGCCACGAATGCGAGCCTGACCGGACATCTTGTTTTCAGTACACTGCACACCAACGACGCCCCCTCGGCCGTCGCTCGTTTGGTTGACATCGGCGTGAAGCCGTTCCTAGTCGCTTCCTCAGTGCGCGCGATTATGGCGCAAAGACTCGTCAGGCGCTTGTGTAACAACTGCAAAGAACCGGGGGAATTAAGTGAGACGGAATTGCGTGCGCTGCGCATTGAACCCGGGCAGCTTCACGATGCCCAAGTAATGAAACCGGTTGGATGCGAGCAGTGCCGCCAAATCGGTTACAAGGGCCGCATGGGCATATTCGAAATTTTTGTGATCGACGATGAAGTCCGTCATATGATCAACAAGCGCAGCTCGACTCTAATGCTTCGACAACGTGCCCGTGAACTCGGAATGCGAACACTCCGCGAAGACGGGACGCGCAAGGTTCTCGCCGGCCTTACCTCTGCCGAAGAAGTTATTTCCATTACGATAGGCGACGTGAGCTGACCGATTTTATCCTGCAACCAACGAATGAATAACAAGCAAGTTGCCGAGCTTTTTGTTGAGCAGCACGTCTTGCAGCCATCACAGGTCGAAGACGTGCTGAATGAGGCGGACCTGAATGGAAAAACTATCGCGGAGGCAATGGTCGACAGCGGCTTCGTCGACGAGCACGGCTTTTATCAAACGATCGCTGAGGGTCTCGGCACCGACTTCATTAACCTGGCCGAGCGCGAAATCGCGCCGGAAATTCTGGGTTTGATTCCGAGCGGACTGGCCCGGTTGCACGGCGCGCTGCCGATCGAAATGAACGGCAACACATTGGATGTCGCGCTCGTTGACCCGCTCGATCTTCGTGCGGCAGAGGACCTTCGCTTCGCGCTCGGCAAAGAAATTCACGTCGTCGTTTCGCCGACCGAACAAATCGAAGATCAGATCAAGCGGTATTACGGCACTGATACCGCGAGCATGGAGGAGATTCTCAAACAGCTCGGGCAAGTCGGCGAGCTTCTCCAATTGCGTGAAGAAGATGGCGCCGCTGCGGTTGAAGCAGAGGCGAACGCGACCCCAATCATTCGCTTTGTCGATCTTATCCTGTACCAGGCAATTCAGGACCGCGCGAGCGACATTCATTTCGAGCCTTTCGAAAATGAATTCAAAATCCGCTATCGGGTGGATGGTGCGCTATACGAAATGTCGCCACCCCCGCGCCATCTCGCGCTGCCGGTCATCTCGCGCGTTAAGGTGATGGCAAACATGAATATTGCGGAGCGCCGATTGCCGCAAGACGGCCGTATTCAAAAAAATATCGCAGGGCGCAGTGTCGATCTTCGTGTTTCGACTTTACCGACGCAGTTTGGCGAAAGCCTGGTGCTGCGCGTGCTCGATCGTACCACTGTCAACCTCGATCTCGAGGCCCTCGGGATGCCTGATTACATCCACGATTTCCTTCTCGAGGTGATCCATCGACCGAACGGCATTTTTATTGCAACCGGTCCGACGGGTTCGGGAAAAACGACCACGCTTTATTCCTGTTTGCGGAAAATCAACACGATTGATTCGAAGTTGCTCACCGCGGAAGAACCGGTTGAATACGATTTGGAAGGAATCGTGCAAGTACCGGTGAACGAAGCTATCGGCTTGACGTTTGCACGTATCTTGCGCTCCCGATCGGATCATGGTCGGCGAGACACGCGATCTTGAGACGGCGCAAATCGCGATTCAGGCCTCTCTGACGGGGCATCTCGTTTTTACAACCCTGCACACGAATGATGCACCCGGCGCAGTGACACGTTTGATCGATATGGGGGTTGAGCCGTTTCTTGTTTCATCGACGCTTGAGGCCGTCCTGGGCCAGCGTTTACTGCGCAGCATTTGCCCAAAATGCCGCACGGCTTATCAGCCAAATGAGGCATTGCTTGCAGAATTGGATACTTCCCGTCGCGATATTGGCGAAAAGCAGTTTTATTACGGTAAAGGATGTGACGCGTGTAACAATACCGGCTACAAAGGCCGAAAGGGGATTTATGAGCTTCTGCAAATTACTGACCCGATCCGCGAATTGATTAACGAACGCGCGCCAACCGTTACCTTGAAGCAAAAAGCCATCGAGCTCGGGATGGTCACCCTGCGACAGGATGGTCTGCGCAGCATCTTCGCTGGGGACACCACAATCGAGGAAGTTCTTAAATACACGTGATTTGCTGCGACGGGGCGTCGGTTGCTAACTGAAAAGCTCGACAGGGGCTTCGAGAGCGGTATTATCTAGGCCGCTTATGCCGCAATACAACTACGTGGCTCTCGACGCGCGGGGACAGGAAGCGACTGGATTGCTTGAAGCCGCTTCCACGAACGAAGCAATTGGCCAGTTGCGCCAGGCGGGCTTTTTTCCGACGAGCGTCTACGAAGAGACCAAAAGCAGTCCTAACGGGAAGGTCTCCCGACGCGCAGCAAAGATGGCTCGCATCACGCGACCACGTGCGAGAACCAGCATTGTTCTCTTTCAAGGCAAAAAGGTTAAGCCGAAGGTTTTGATGATCTTCACGCGTCAACTTGCGACCTTGATCGATTCCGGATTGCCGTTGCTGCGAAGTCTAAATGTTCTGGCGAAACAGGAGCGCGACGCTGTCTTAAAAAGAACGATCGACAAACTGGCTGACGGGGTGCAAGGCGGCAATACGTTTTCCGACGCACTTTCCCTGCATCCGCTGATCTTCAACGATCTTTACGTCAACATGGTGAAAGCGGGCGAGCTCGGCGGTGTGCTTGAGGTTGTGCTGAACCGGCTTGCGGAATTTCAGGAGAAAGCCGCGAAAATCAAAGGCAAGGTCAAAAGCGCGATGATATATCCGGCCATCGTGATGAGCATGGCCGTGGCGATCATGGGCTTCCTGCTCGTTTTTATTGTGCCGAAGTTCGAAGCGATCTTTCACGATATGCTCGGCGACAAACCGCTGCCGGCGATCACAACCTTCGTGATCAACGTGAGCAAGTTCGTGCAAAATGATTGGCTCGTTTTGATCGGCGGGATTGTGGCCGCGAGCGCCGCTTACAAATTCCTCGGGCGCACCCGCGGCGGAAAATTCATGATCGATCGTTTTAAGCTACGCGTGCCGCTCTTTGGCGATCTGATCCGAAAGACGGCGATCTCGCGTTTCTCACGCACGCTTGGCACGCTGGTGACAAGTGGTGTTCCGATCTTACAGGCATTAAATATTACGCGCGACACCGCCGGCAACGCGGTCATCGCTAAAGCCATCTCCCAAGTGCACGACAGCGTGAAGGAAGGTGAATCGATCGTGCAACCGTTGGAAGCGAGCCGCGCTTTCCCGCCCATGGTCATCAGCATGATCGATGTCGGTGAAGAAACCGGTCAATTGCCCGAGATGCTTCTGAAGATCGCAAACGTGTATGATGATGAAGTCGACAACGCTGTGGCGGGCATAACCGCGGCGCTCGAGCCGATCATGATCGTTTTTCTCGCCGTCATTGTCGGCACAATTGTGCTCGCATTGTTCACGCCCCTTATCAGCATCATCCAAGGCTTGCAGCAGCAAAGCTGACGCGTGCAGCGCGAGAGCCCATTGTCGATTCCTCAGGCGTTTGACATAAACGCCTCTACAACTTCGGCGCAAGATCGAGCATGTAGAGGCGGCCGTGCCGGCTGCAAAATTCTCCGAAGCGCAGGCGACACGCCTGCCACTACAACCGCCTTCAGCCTCGTCGAGTTGCTCGTCGTCATATCGATCATCATCATCCTGGCCGGATTAATCCTGAGCACAATGGGGTACGTGCGGAAAAAAGGCGCGCGCGC
>Ga0209690_1001739_pt1 | contig 12439 bp, 10 predicted proteins | sample GraSoiAngelo_150_FD_186164 | JGI IMG/M metagenome (GOLD analysis project Ga0209690, IMG submission 186164) | Grasslands soil microbial communities from the Angelo Coastal Reserve, California, USA - 14_1009_09_40cm (SPAdes) (version 2) | ecosystem: Environmental > Terrestrial > Soil > Grasslands ...
TGCAGACCATCGGCCTTCTTTCTACTGCGATTTTCTTGTGGGTCGGGGCGACGCAAGTGATTCGCGGGCAGTTAAGCATTGGCGGATTCGTTGCATTCAGTTCACTCACCGCGATGGCCTATGCGGGGATTTTGCGCGCGCTCGGGGTGTGGGACAACATGCAGTTCGCCTCTGTCCTCCTGAATCGTCTGAACGACATTTTCGAACAGGAGCCCGAACAGGGTCGCGATCGTTCTCTGCTCCGTCCCGTGCATAGCCTTGAAGGGCACATCGAGTTGCGCGGCTTGAGTTTTAAGTACGGCGGCCCCGAGTCACCCGATATTTTGAAAAACGTCACGCTGGAATTATCGCCAGGCCACATGACCGCGCTCGTGGGCCGCAGTGGCTCCGGTAAAACCACGCTGGTCAAATTAATCGCCGGCCTTTTTGAGCCCACTGAGGGCGCGATCTATTTCGACAATGTCGATTTAAAAACTCTGAATTATCGCGACGTGCGACGACACATCGGGATTGTTCTCCAGGAAAATCATATGTTCAGTGATACGATCGCTCGCAATATCTCGTTTGGCGATCCTGAACCCGATCTCGACCGCGTGCTGGCCGCTGCGCAGGCGGCCGCCGCGCACGAACTCATCATGCGCCTGCCGCTCGGTTACGAGACAAAAATTGGCGAATCTGGCCTTTTACTTTCCGGTGGCCAGAAGCAGCGCATTGCCATTGCGCGGGCAATCTACAATGACCCGCCGGTATTGATTTTTGACGAGGCCACCAGCGCTTTGGACACAGAATCCGAACGGCAGATCCAAGAAAACCTCGGCCGATTGATGGCTGGCCGGACAACGATAGTGATTGCGCATCGACTGAGCACGATTCGCGAGGCGCATTCTATCGTGGTGCTGGAACAAGGCAGTATTGTCGAGATCGGATCACACGACGAGCTGATGGCGCAACGCGGGCTTTATTATTATCTTGCCAGCCAGCAGCTGGGAATCTGAACTAAACTCATCGATGAACCCCCGGATAAGTCAGCGCAGTTCCCTCGATCTTGAGTCGGAAATGTTGCCTCAGGAGCCGCCGCACTGGATTATCAGAGCGGTCGCCTGGCTGTTGCTGGCAGCGTTTTTGTCGGCATTGCTCATCGCAATTGTAGTTCGATTGCCTGAAACTGTTCGCTCCCGGTTTGTCCTGATTCCCGCCACGGCCGCCGATCCAATTCAATCTCCACGACAAGCCACAATCAGTCGGGTGGCGGTCGCTGAAGGCCAACCGGTAAAGGCCGGCGAAGAGTTGTTTGTGTTACGGTCTGATGAGATCCGCGGCTGGGACACGCAATTCCGGGCCCTCACCGAAGATTTACACACCAAGGAAGAAAGCCTTATCCGATATGAAGCTGCTTACGCGTCGCAGCTCGAGATCAAGAAGTCCGAAATCGAGCAGACCAAAAGCGAAGTAGGATTCCGCCAGAATCACCTGGCCACGACCCGCGACCTGGTCGCGCGAATGGAAAAGTTGGCCAAGCAGGGCGGTGAATCGGAGATCGATCTTGTAAAGTTGAAACTCGATCTGGCCGGCTCCGAAAAAGATTTGAGTGTCGCTCAGAGGAGCTTGCAGCAGGTAAATCTCGACCGTGAGCGAATCGAAACGGAGCACGCGCGCCAGCGGGGCGAGCAGCAGGCCGAAATTGAGAAGTTAAAGATGCACATCAGCGCGTTGAAAACAGACTTGGTAAATACCAATCAGAACTTGCTGACGATTCGCAGTCCATACGAAGGAATCATCACTTCTGTGGACTACCGGACGATTGGGAGTGTAGTGCAACAGGGACAAGTCCTTTGCCAGCTCGCGCCAAAAGACCTCAAACCAAAGGCTCGAATGACATTAAGCGAAGCGGGTCTCGCAAAGCTCGCTGTCGCTCAGCGCATCCGGTATTTTTTCGAAGCGTTCCCTTACCAGCGTTACGGCACCGTAACCGGAAAACTTGATTGGGTCAGTCCCTCTGCTGTCACAACTGCGGAGGGGGCCTACTTCATCGCACTAGGATCACTGGACCGCTACGAAATTTCGCCACGCACCGGGCAAGCTTTGCCTCTGCGCGTCGGGATGAAGGGGGAAGCGCGCATCATTGTCGGGGGACGGACGCTCATTGATTATGCGTTTGAGCCCATTCGGCAGTTGCGAGAGAGCATGAGGCAATAATCCCCGGGCCGCAATGCAAGATCCGCTTTCCAAGCTGAGAATTGAAGACCTAACCACGAGCAATGAAGCCATGGCGCGTTGTTTGCAGCTGGCCGCGCGCGCCGCCAAATCGGATGTGCCGGTCGTGCTTCTCGGCGAGACCGGCACGGGCAAAACGTTGCTGGCTCACGCCATCCACAATTCGTCAGCAAGAGCAGGCAGGCCGTTTGTTGCCTTTAATGCTTCGGCGCTCAGCGACACGCTGCTCGAGAGTCAGTTGTTCGGCCACGAGCGCGGCGCTTTCACCGGCGCGCAGCAGAGCTTTAAAGGAAAATTCGAGTTGGCCAACAGTGGAACGCTTCTTCTCGATGAAATCTCGGAGATGAGCCCGCTCGCTCAGGTAAAAATCCTCCGCGTGCTCGAGTACGGGGAATTCGAACGGCTCGGTTCCGAACGAATGCTGACTTCCAACGCGCGGATCATTTGCGCCTCAAACTGCTCACTGCGCGAAAGGGTGCGACAGGGGAAATTTCGGGAAGACCTTTATCAACGCTTAAGCGGACTGACTCTGCTCATTCCTCCGCTTCGCGAACGGTTTGAAGAATTAGCGGCGCTAATTGCTGCGGAATTGAAGCTAGCCGGGTTAAAAGAAGGCAAGAAAATCACCGCGATCCATCCAGAAGCGATGGAGAAATTGCTTCATCATGAGTGGAGCGGAAATCTGCGCGAGCTAAATCACACGGTGCGTACCATGACGTTGTTTTGCGACGGGTCGGTGATTTTACCCGAGCATGTCGTTTTCCCTCCGGATTTACCAGCGCCGGAGCGAGCGCTATTAGAGAACGGCAAATTCGTCCGGGCTTTCGTCAGCAACAATAATGAGGCTAACGCTGCAACCAACGATCTCTCGTTGGAAGCTGCGTTGAAACAGCACGTGCGATCTGTTTACGAACACGCAGATCATAATCAGCGGCGCGCGGCAAAGTTGCTCGGTATTTCGCGTTCCACGCTGGCGCGCTATCTACGAGAGGCGGCACCAAATTAAAGCATGACTGGTCTAAAAATAAGACGCAGTGGACTTGGTTCGGTGCAGATTCCAACCGCGGCCGTTATTTTAACTGTCGATAACGTTCTCTCTCATGCTGTGCAAGCCTCTGCCGCCCAGTAACAAACCCAACAAGGATTTTTGGTTCCACCAGGGCCACCAAGATTTGGCACGAATACTGATAGCAAAAGGGCAACGTGAGTACTCCGAAGAACAAAAAAAACGTCGCTGCCAGACACTCACAAAGTCACAGGGCCAAGCGGAAAAAAGAGAAATTGATCCGTTTGGATGACCTGATTCCAAAACAAAACGTCACTGGCGGGCGTCAATTGCTCTTCGGTGTGACTGACGCAACACAAACCAACAGGAAAAGAGGATAACAATGGCACAGAAAAAAGGAACCAAGAAAAACAAAATCGGTGATCTGCAACCAAGAAAAGATGCCAGAGGGGGCGCTCTTCCGATAGGCCGGGCGATGCCAGCATCAAGACCTCGTCCGACACCGTCGCCTCGCCCATCGGGACTGGCGAATCAGTGAATTGATTTCGGGACTCGCGAGGCCATTCGGCAACCCCAAAGCGCTTGTTCAAAGTCCGATCTTAAGAGACCGGATTTAGGTAACGCGGGGCGTGGTCGCCGCGGCAGTGAACCGTTCGGTAGGAACCGAATAAAGGCAGTCAGACAAAAATGAGGCAGAACACGGCTGGTCGCGGAGCCGGGCCGGGGATTTGCACGACAGGCACAACGACGTAAGAATTAATACTGGAATGTTTCGCTGATGGACCGCCGGCTGAATGAATCAGCTTGCAAAGCGGAACGCGAATGGCAACGGCTTTGCGACGCTTACCTTCCGATTCGAGTCAAAGGGTCGATTTGGCGATACAGCCGAGAGCGAAACCGCGATGACCTGCCCCAAGGCTGGAAGCTTCACGTTTCGGCAACGATCTTGTCTGCATGTGCTGTTTTCCGGTTGATTGCCCCCTACCTGAAGCGACGCAACATTTGGTTCAAAGCGCCGAAGTCGCTCGCGGAGTTACATAAGCTTAACTCTGGGATCTATTACGGATTCAGTCAGGTAGGCAAGTTTATTACCGTTTACCCACAATCGGCAGAAGCCGCAGCCGCCATTGCGGCCAAGCTTCACGCGTTGACCGCCAAATTCGCCGCTCCGGCCGTTCCCTACGACAATGCGCTGCGAAACCGATCGTGCGTTTACTACAGATACGGTAGTTTTTCGTTGCGTCTCAAGACGACTTTTCGCAACAGGCGGGTACTTGCAATTGCGCGGCCGGACGGCAAGCTCATCCCGGATTTACGGGAACCAGGTGCCGCGGTTCCACCCTGGTTGACCGATTGCTTTCAACCGGTCCGCCAGCGCTCTGCGTTTGAGCGCACGACGCCATTAGAAACCGACTACACCGGCTATGAAGCGCTCACTCAGAGAGGACGAGGCGGAGTTTACAAGGCCCGCGATGTTTCGTCTGTGCCGGTGAAACTCTGCGTGATTAAAGAAGGCAGGCGTAATGGAGAAACTGACTGGCTGGGTCACGACGGCTTTTTTCGAATCAAACGCGAAGCGCAAGTTCTGCGATCGACTCGCACCGCCGCTGTGCCACGAGTCATTAGAACGTTCCGGGCAAACGGTTGCTACTATGTGGTAACAGAACGCATCGCCGGAAAATCATTGCAGGACGCGCTCGCCAGCCGTCAGCGAATGTCGACTCGACGGATCCTGGAATATTGTGCGCAGATGGCGCGGATCGTCGCCGACATTCATGCTGCCGGGTGGGCATGGCGTGACTGCAAGCCCGAGAACTTTTTAGTTGGGAAAAATCACAGATTGCGAGCGCTAGATTTCGAAGGCGCCTGTCGGCTAGATGAAACAGATCCTCCGTGGGGAGCCAGTCCTGGCTACATACCACCGAAATTTTCTTCAAATTGTGGCAGCCCGGAAGCCATGGATCTGTATGCCTTGGGGACTTCGATGATGCAGCTCATCGCGAAGAGCGAATCTCCAACCAAGCTCGGTACCGCCTTCAGGCGAGAGATGAAAAAACGACACTTGCCTCTGCGCTTGATTAAAGCCATCCAGAGTCTGCGCAGTCCCTCGCCCGAGAGGCGACCTTCAGCACGTGCAACTCAAGCAATTATATCGTTGGTTGCTGCTTAGGATTAGCTTAGAGAAATCAGAGGATGCCGGCCGTAGAATTCGAAGGGCGTTTGCCGGCTCAATGAAAGATCCGCACTGAATGGGCTACGCCCCGGTTACACGACACCGAGGCAATCACGGAAGTTCCGAAAGTCCCGGAGGCAACAGGATCTCTTGCGACATTTAATCAGGCAAAGTTGATCGCAACGAGCAAATATCCCCGATCGATCCGGCTACCGCATGAGGCGAGGGAACCCACCTTACACTTGTCTAAAACGATCCGACGCCGCGTAGTCCCCTCGCCTAGAGGCCACCCTCCACATGTGCAACTCAACCGGTTACACGGTTGTGAACTTTTTGCGCGGCGCCGACGTAGCCGACCGCGAATACGTTGGACCCCCTTCAGGATACGGAGTCTCAGGCAACCTACCACCACGCGCGTCTTTGCTGGGTGTCAGGTCACTGAGCTTGGTCTTAGCTGACTTCCCCGCTTTGTTTTTGTTTTTGCTTTTCATATTTCTGTTCCTTTCTTTTTTATTTCCTCGGTTGCAATCACCTTAGCTTGTCCATGATCAGGATTCGTGCCAAGCCTTCGAAGTTGACCAAAAACGCAAGAACTGGCGCCATTTGGCGCTAATCGGCAAGCGGTTATCATGGATTCGTTGCCTAAAAAATTTGTGGCTAAGTAGGGACAAGCAGAATGAGCGGTCTACGTCCAGGTCGAGGCTGCTCTGGCCCATTTTTGAGTCCGCTGCGTCAGTTTTGAACACACTTTGGACATTACGCGCGAACCGCCAGTGAGCTCATGCCCCGCCGGCCTTGTGCAAATGCTTCTGAGAAGGAGGGAGTTTACAAAGAAAGCATCCCGGGCGATCGTCAGCTCGATCTCGTTTTGGTCCCAGGCCGGAACGGAGTCATCCCCCGGCTGGATGACACCGGCAATGGTGGAAAAGCGGCAAACCGAAGCTATGGGATCTGTATCCGTTCGGGGCTTTCAATCATACAGCTGATCGGGAGTCCCCAAGGAACTTCGCCAGCCCGCCTTCAGGCGAGAGATTTAAAAATCCGAAACTTACCGCTGCGCTCAACCTGACCAATAGTCCGCGCAGTCTCTCGCCTGAAAGGCGGCTTTCAGCGCCTGCAACTCAAAGAGTTAAGTGTTCGCTGGGCCGCCGACGGGTCTGTTAGATGATTTCTTGGGTTGAAATATGCCGGGCGGGGTCCCACCTGGACCAGCGCCACCAGCGCCGCCACCAGCCGGCGGGCCACCGTATCTTTGCACACCACCACGTGCGTCTTTCTTTGGTGTGAGGTCACTGAGCCTGGTCTTACCTGATTTCGGCACTCTGCTGTTTTTATTTTTACTTTTCATATTGTTTTCTCTTTCTTGTTTGGTTGTTCGGTGTAATCACCTTGGCTTCTGCATTACCACGATTCGTGCCAAGGTCCGAAGCCGAGTAGAATCTGAGAAGACTGCTGCTATTTAATGCTAATCCGCAAGCGCTTATGCAGGCCCGCCACCCTAAATCTGCAACTACTCAGGGCAACCAGAGTCCGTTTCTGAGTTCAGATTGAAGCTGTTCTGGCTCATTTTTGGAGCCCACTGCTTCAGTTTTGCACACCCTCTTCCTGACCGATAGCGGCGCAGAAAGCGAAGATCTCGGCGTGACAATTATCCTTGAGCCAGCGAAGAATGATCGATGTATCGATGCCGCCCGGAGTATGCGAGAACGATTTTGCTGGGCGATGATTTCGCGCGTAGCAGCGAACAAGATTATGCAGAATTCGGTCGTAGCTTGTGTTGCGTTGCCTCGCTTCGCGTTCGAAAAATGCGAGCTCGCCATCCATTTCGCGCGCCGCTGGCGCGCCGAGATCTTATAATTATCTGGTAGCGAAGCATCGAAAATCTGAGAAGGGTAGCGCCACATTATGAAAACAATCACGTTTCAGACGGTTACTCTTTACGTCGCAATTCTCGGATTTGCCGGGACACTTGCCGCGCAAAACGATTTGAACCTGCCTGATGTAAGCCAGGCTGCCGAAGTGAAACAACGAGTCGCGCTGACGGACATCACGATCAAATATCATCGCCCGTTAGTGAATGGACGGAAAATTTGGGGCGGGCTAGTTCCGTACGGGAAGGTCTGGCGGGCGGGCGCGAATGAAAACACGACGATTGATTTCAGTGATGCGGTCTCGGTGGAGGGGAAGCCGTTGGCCAAAGGGACCTATGGGCTACACATGATCCCGAACCAAGATTCGTGGACGATTATTTTTTCAAAGACTAACACGGCATGGGGGAGCTACAGCTACGACCAGAAGGAGGATGCTTTGCGTGTGGATGTGAAACCGCGGCCGCTCGCTGAGAACAAAGAGGCGCTTGAATTCGATTTTGAAGATTTGAAGCCGATTTCGACGGCGGTCACGTTGAAGTGGGAGAAGTTGGGTGTTCCTTTCACCGTGTCCATCAACGACGCGGACCAGACGCTGGAAAACATCCGGGCGCAATTGAAGGGACGCGGCCAGTTTACCTGGCAAGCTTTGGACGAAGGAGCGCAATTTTGTTTGACCAGAAAGGTCAATCTCGATGAAGCGTTGCGCTGGGCCGATGCGTCAATTCAGAATGAGGAAAGGTTCGAAAATCTCAGCACCAAAGCGGATATCCTCAAAGCTCTGAACCGCCCGGATGAGGCGAAAACTGCCTGGAACCACGCCCTCGAGATTGCCAAGGCGCCGCAACTTTATACGTATGGGCGGCAGCTGCAGAATCAGAAGCGGGGCGCTGAAGCGATGGAGATCTTCAAGGAAGTCGCCAAACGGTTTCCGCAGGGAGTTTATGGTAACCTGGCTCAGGCTCGCATTAAATCTGCAGCAGGCGATTTTGCCGCCGCGGCGAATGATGCGAAGCAGGCACAAGCCGCTGCTCCTACAGATGCGCAGAAGCAGAGCATCCAGGCGCTGATCAACCGACTCGACTCGAAACAGGATATCAACAAGTAGCGCAGCTATCGTCGGACGTGGGACGATGGCCTCGATGGGACGTTCACAACCGGGAAGTCCGACGTTGCACCTGACGCACCGCAGCATCTGGAGATGGTGGCGGGCCGGCGTCGTGGTTGCAACGCTCGCCGTCGTGTGCTCGGCCAAATCTGCCGATGCGCCGCCGTTGTTGTCTCCAGATCAGATGGATGGTGGTGAGATTCAACTCGCACTGGAAAAGCTCAACGTCCTTGGTCGGGTTCTATACATTGCCGCTCACCCCGATGACGAAAACACAAATCTCATGGCGTTGTGGGCGAACGGCTCGCTCTACGACAGCGGTTATCTCTCGGTTACACGTGGGGACGGCGGCCAAAATTTGCTCGGACCCGAACTAGGCGAGCGCCTTGGCGTTATTCGGACAGAGGAATTGCTCGATGCGCGACGCATCGACCACGGGAAGCAATTCTTCACACGGGCGATCGATTTCGGATTTTCGAAGACGGCTGACGAAACGCTGCGCATCTGGGATCGCGACAAAATTCTTGCTGACGTCGTGTGGATCATCCGGAATTTTCGACCGGATGTGCTGGTAACGCGGTTCAGTCCCGAGGATCAACTCACGCACGGCCATCACACGGCGTCAGCAATTCTGGCGCAGGAAGCATTCGTGGCAGCGGGCGACCAAAATCGTTTTCCAGAGCAACTGGCGTTCGTGAAACCGTGGCGGCCGACGCGACTGGTCTGGAACACGTCTCCATTTTTCTTTAAGAATCGCAACCTTCCTTTCGATCCAACCGGTCTGACTGTTTTGGAAGCGGGCGGTTACAATCCACTCCTCGGCAAAGCGTACACGGAAATCGCGGCGGCCAGTCTGAGCATGCACAAGAGCCAGGGAGTGGGCAGTCCGCCGCGACGCGGAGCGCGAAAAGAGTATTTCAAATTGCTGCAAGGTCAGCCGATGACCAGCTCGATTTTCGAAGGTGTCGATACTAGCTGGTCGCGCGTTCCCAATTCGGAACCGATCGCCACTGAAATCCGACAGATCATCTCGAAATTCAATCCCGCCGATCCGGCTGCATCGGTACCTGATTTATTGAAGCTGCGGCAGGCCATGAGTGGAATTAAGGACGAGTCCTGGATTCCGGAAAAGAAAGCAGACTTGGACAAGATCATCGCCGCGTGCCTCAGCTTGCATGTCGAAGCGTCAACAGCGACTGAAACGTTCACGCCGGGGCAAACTGCGGCGATAAAACTCGACGCAATCAACCGCTCGAACGTTCCAATTACACTGCAGGAAGTACGATTTCCCAACACTGGCGAGTCGATCAAAATCGATGCCGCGCTTCCGTCGAATGAACTCGTCACGAAAGATCTGTCGTCCAGGATCCCGAACGATACTCCGTATTCGGAACCGTACTGGCTTCGCAAACCGGGTACACTCGGCGCGTTTGCTGTGGATGATCAGAAGTTGATCGGTCTGCCCGAGAATTCCCCTGCTCTTCCTGTCGAAATCGTTCTTCAGATGAATGGACAGGGGCTGCGTTATTTGCTCGCCGCGAAATATCGCAGCGTCGACCCCGTGGCGGGCGAAATACAACGTCCGATAGTCATTTCGCCTCCGGTGTTCGTCAACGTTGCCGACAGCGTGTTCGTATTCGCAACGAACGACCCAAAACCTGTTTCAGTCCGCGTCACCGCGGCGACTGGTGCTGTCAGAGGAGAACTTAAACTCGTTGTGCCGCAGGAATGGGAAGTCTCTCCGGCGTCTATTCCAATAGACTTGAGGGCAGCGGATGCCGAGACAGCGGCCACGTTTAGTGTCAAACCACCGAATCAAAATGGCCAATGGACATTGCGAGCAATCGTTTCGACTGAAGGGCGTGACTATTCGGTTGAGCGCGTGCGCATTTCGTATCCGCACATTGGCGTCCAGACATTGATGCCGCCGGCGGAAGCTAAACTTGTTCGGGTCGACATTCGCAAGAAGGGCGATCGTATCGGTTACGTTCCCGGCGCCGGCGATGATGTTCCGGAAAGCCTGAGGCAAATCGGGTATTCAGTAAAGACGTTGAGCGAACCCGAGATCACAGCGAAGAACCTGGCGCAGTTCTCAGCCGTCGTGCTGGGCATACGCGCCTACAACACGCAGGATCGAATTTCCAACTGGTTGCCGGAATTATTTGCCTATGTGAAGGAGGGCGGCGTCGCGATCGCGCAATACAACACACTCGCCGATCTTAAGAGCAATCAGCTGGGACCATATCCATTGGAAATTTCACGCGACCGCGTCACCGACGAAAATGCCGAGGTGCGGATTCTGGCGCCGAATCATCCACTCATGCTCACCCCAAACAGAATTACGTCGAAGGATTTTGAGCGATGGGTGCAGGAACGCGGACTTTATTTTCCCAACAAGTGGGATCCTGCCTGGACACCGATCCTCTCGTGCAACGATCCAAACGAAAAGCCACTCGATGGTGGCCTGCTGGTTGCGAAGTCAGGCAAAGGTTTCTTTATCTACACCAGTTATTCCTGGTTTCGGCAGTTGCCGGCCGGCGTTCCAGGGGCTTATCGGTTATTCGCGAACATGTTGTCACTCGGAAAATGAAAACAGGCGATGACAAATCAGATTCGCAGTCCTGGCCCAAAGCGTACAGCCTTGCGCTTTCCCTTTTTGCAGTTGAGGTAGTGCTCCTCTACCTCTTCACTCTCCGGTTCTCGTGAACCGGCTCGATTATCTTGTTCTCGTCGCCACGATTCTGGCTATCCCGCTTTACGGCCTCTGGCGAACACGTGGCACCGCTTCGTTGGGCCAATATCTCAAGGGCGATGCGAGTATTCGCTGGGCCACCATCGGACTTTCTGTGCTCGCAACACAGGCAGGGCCGATCACGTTTCTCTCAATGCCCGGGCAGGCGTATGAGAGCGGCATAGGCTTTATTCAGAATTATTTTGGGCAGCCGCTTGCGCTGATTGTTGTGTGCGCAGTCTTCGTTCCCATCTATCAGCGGCTGAAAATTTACACAGCCTACCAGTACCTGGGCAAACGATTCGATCGAAAGACGCAGCTACTCGGGGCGTTCCTGTTTCTCGTGCAACGAGGCATCGCTGCTGGAATCACAATCTACGCGCCTGCCATTGTTCTCTCGGCCTTGCTCGGGTGGCGCTTGAACCTGACCATCTGGCTCGCGGGCGGGTTGGTAATCATCTACACGGTTATCGGCGGGACCAAGATTGTAAGCATCACCCAACGCTACCAGATGATTGTAATTTTGGTCGGCATGGCGATTGCGTTTGCAGTCGCGGTTTACCGGCTCTCGCCCAATTTATCGTTTGAAAGCACGCTATCGGTCGCGGGCAAAATGGGCAAACTGGAGGCGGTCAGTTTCTCGATCGATCCGCACAAGCGTTATACTTTCTGGTCGGGCCTGATTGGCGGCTTTTTTCTCGCGCTATCTTATTTCGGAGCAGATCAATCGCAGGTGCAGCGATATCTCGCGGGCGGCTCGCTCAAAGAGAGTCGTCTCGGATTGCTCTTCAACGCCGCCGTGAAGGTGCCGCTGCAATTTTTCATTCTGCTGCTCGGCGCGATTGTTTTCATGTTTTATCAATTCGAAAAGCCGCCCGTTTATTTCAACCAGCCTGCGTACCAACGTGCATTGGAGAATGGCTATGCGCCAGAGTTAACGGCGTTGCAAACGCAATTCGATGACGTGTTCGGGCAAAAACGCGCTGCCATTCGGGCTGTGGTGACTGCATCGTCAAACGAGCGTGATGCTGCGATAAACAAGCTGCGTGAACTCGACGCTCAGGCCCACGCGTTACGCGACCGAACGAAGACAGTTCTCGCGCAAGCGGGTGTGGATCCCAAGAGCAAGGAATCTGACTACGTGTTCATCACCTTTATTCTTCAACAGATGCCGCACGGAGTTGTCGGATTACTCATCGCAGTGATTTTGTGCGCGACCATGTCGGCGACGGCAGCAACGTTGAATGCTCTGGGTTCCACCACGGCGATCGATTTTTATCGCCCGTTGATTCGCCCGAACGCGAGCGACCATCATTATGTCGTTGCAGCGAAAGCGCTG
>Ga0209690_1001742_pt1 | contig 12435 bp, 11 predicted proteins | sample GraSoiAngelo_150_FD_186164 | JGI IMG/M metagenome (GOLD analysis project Ga0209690, IMG submission 186164) | Grasslands soil microbial communities from the Angelo Coastal Reserve, California, USA - 14_1009_09_40cm (SPAdes) (version 2) | ecosystem: Environmental > Terrestrial > Soil > Grasslands ...
TCTCCCGAGCCCAAGAGGCCGCCCGCCTCAGAGGACAATGACGCTGTTCGCGCCCGCTGTCAATACGCCGAGTTTCGTCCCTGTAGGCCTTCGCCGAAATGACCGTTTTGAACGGCCTGGGGTCGGGCGGCCCATTTCCAGTCCGGGAAGCGGCTGAGCATCCCAGATTCCGGAGCCCACTTCTCTAACGAAGAATCCTTGCGAACGATTAAGCTCTGACGCGGCAAGGGCGCTTAGCTCAGTGGTAGAGCGCTTGGTTTACACCCAAGATGTCGGGAGTTCGACCCTCTCAGCGCCCAAACCCTGGCAACAAAAGCTCCAGCTGAGCTAACCGCCGTTCCTCAACAAGGGACACAGGGAACACCTCGCTGAGGACCGCCGGTTATGCCGGCGGGCTTAGGAGATGGCTTCTAGAAGCCGGCCGAGCGATTATGCAACGTGGGCGGCTGGCGTCCCCGGCAGCACGAAGCGTTTCGAGAAGTGTGCCCCCACGGCATCCTCGACCGCCATCATCGCCGGCGCATGGCCGAGCTCGACGGCCATGGAGGTGACGCCTTTATCGGGGATGCCACAGGGCAGGATGTGCGTGAACAGGCTGAGATCAGTGGTCACGTTGAGCGCGAATCCGTGGGTGGTCACGCCCTGAGAGACCTTGACCCCGATCGCCGCGATCTTTCGCTCGCCGATCCAGACGCCGGTGTACCCGCTCAGCCGTCCGGCCGCAATTCCAAAATCCGCCAGCGTTTCGATCAAACAATCTTCCAGATGGCGGAGATACCATCCCACGTCAGGCCGCGGCCCCAGGTCGACGATGGGATAGCCGACCAGCTGCCCCGGGCCGTGATAGGTGACGTCGCCACCTCGATCCACGTCAAGGCAGGTGATACCGCGCGCCGCCAGCTCGGCCTCCGTCAGGAAAACATGGTCTCGGGTGCCGCTTCGGCCGATGGTGTACGTGTGCGGATGTTCGAGGAGGATCAGGGTGTCGGGCGCTAGTCCCATGCGCCGGGCGTCGGCAAGGCGATTTTGCAGCGCCCATGCCTCCGGGTAAGGCACGAGCCCGAGGCGACGCAGGTCCATGATCAGCCGGCAGCCGCCCGCGCCGGCACCTGACTGGCCGCGTGATACGAGCTGCGCACCAGCGGTCCTGATTCCACGTGGCGGAAGCCCAACTTGAGGGCCTCGACTTTCAGGGCGGCAAATTCGTCCGGGGTTACGTAGCGGGCGATCGGTAGATGGTTGGCGGTCGGCCGCAGGTACTGCCCGACCGTCAGGATCTCCACGTCGTGGGCGCGCAGGTCGCGGAAGACCTGGATGACTTCGTCGATCTCCTCCCCCAGGCCGAGCATGATGCCCGACTTCGTGAAGACGGTCGCGTCCATCCGCTTGGCGCGTGCCAGCAGCTCGAGAGATCGCGGGTAGCGGCCTTTCGGCCGCACCTGAGGGTACAGGCTGGGGACGGTCTCGATGTTGTGATTGAGGATGTCCGGGCGGGCTCGCATCACGGTGGCCAGCGCGGCCTCGTCACCCATGAAGTCAGGGATCAGAACCTCGATGCCGCATGCCGGGATGCGCCGGCGGATATGCCGTATGGTCCCGGCAAAGATTGCCGCCCCACCGTCTTCCAGCTCGTCGCGGTTGACGGAGGTGATGACGGCGTGCTTCAGGCCCATGCGCTCAACCGCCTCCGCGACGCGCACTGGCTCGCCCAGGTCGAGCACACCCGGCCGGCCGGTCTTCACGGCGCAGAAGCCGCAAGCCCGGGTGCAGGTGTCGCCCAGGATCATGAAGGTGGCGGTGCGTGCCTCCCAGCACTCGCCGATGTTGGGACAACGCGCCTCCTCACAGACGGTGTGCAGCTCGAGCCCGCGCATGATGTCCTTGAGCTCGGAGTAATTGGGACCGCCGGGGAGCCGCACCCGCAGCCATTCGGGTCGGCGGGTATCGATGGGCACCACCGCATTGCGCTTCGAGCGGCCGTAGAACTTGATGGGGGCGATGTCAGCCATTGCTATCAGTATCCCAAAGGACGGCCGAATTCCGTCTCAATACAGCGGAATCTGCTCGGAGAAGCCTTCGAGCCAGCGCCGGACGCCCTGCAGGAATCGCGCGGCGGAGACGCCATCGAGCACCCGGTGGTCGAAGCTCAAGCAGAGATTCATCATCGATCGGACGGCGATCGCATCTCCGTCCACTACCACCGGCCGCTTCACGATCGCGTCCATGGCCAGGATCCCGGCCTGGGGCGGCGCGATGATCGAGTACGACAGGATGGTGCCGAAGGTGCCCGGGTTGTTGACGGTGAAGGTCGCGCCCTGGACATCCGGGATGGTGAGCGATCCGGCTCGTGCCCGCTTGGCCAGGTCGTCCGCGACTTTCGCCAGCCCAGCGATCGACAACCGGTCGGCCTGGTGGATAACGGGCACGATCAAGCCATCCTCGACGGACACGGCGACCCCGATGTTGATGTCCTTGTGCATCACGACCCCATCGTCGCTCCAGCTGGCGTTCAGGATGGGGACGGCCTTCAGGCCCTCGACCACCGCCTTGACGATGATCGGCACGAAGGTCAGGTCGATCCCCTCTTTTTGCTTGAAGCTGTCTCTTGCCTGCTGACGGAAGCGCACCACGTTGCTCATGTCGACCTCGGCCACCGTCCAGGCATGCGGGATCGTCTGCTTGCTCCTGACCATGTTGCTCGCGATGGCGCGCCGCATGGGGCTGAGCGGGACGGGGGTACCGGGGACCGCCGGCGCGCCAGCGGGTCGCGGCGGAGCCTCCGCTCCCCTCTGACGCTGCTCGCCGTTCGCCGCCGGCTGGGCCCGCTTGGCGACGTAGTCCTCGATGTCTTTCTTGCTGATCCGTCCGCCGATCCCGGAGCCGCTGATCCCGGACAATTCGGCATCGCTGATCCGGTGCTCTTCGATCAGGGCGCGCACCGCCGGAGAGAGTCGCGTCCGCCCTTCAGCACTCTCCTCGGGCGCGGCAGCCCGGGCAGGCACGTCTGCGCCTTTGGCCGCTCCGACGTGTTTCGACGGCTGTGACGGCGGGGCGGTGGGCCCGGGTCCCTGAGCGGCCGCCACCGACTCTTCGATCACCGCGATCTCCGTCCCCACCGTTACGGTGGTGCCCTCCTTCACCTTGATCTCCTTCAGGACGCCGGCGAGTGGCGCGGGAACTTCCGCATTCACCTTGTCGGTGATGATTTCGACCAGGCCCTCGTATTTCTTGACCTGGTCGCCCGGCTGCTTCAGCCATTTCGAGATGGTGCCCTCGGTGATCGACTCCCCGAGTTGCGGCATTTTGACGGACGCCATCTGCCGGTTGGCTCGCCCTAGTAGGCGGCCAGCTCCTTCGCCTTTGCGAGGATCCGGTCGACGTTCGGCATGAACGCTTCCTCGAGCACGTGGTTGAAGGGCATGGCCGGCACGTCCGGGCCCGTCAATCGCATGATCGGAGCATCTAGCGCGTCGAAGGCATGCTCCATGATGATCGCCATCACTTCGGCGGCGATCCCGGCGAAGCGTGTGTCCTCGTGGACGACCAGGACCTTCCCCGTCTTTTTAGCGGTGGCGACGATGGCGGCCTCGTCGATCGGCTTGATGGTGCGGAGATCCAGCACTTCCGCGGAGACGCCCTCGCCGGCCAGTTTCTCAGCCACCTCGAGGCAGTACGTCAGCATCAATCCGTAGGCGATCAGGCTCAGATCCTTGCCTTCCCGTTTGACATCGGCCTTGCCGATCGGCACCACGCCATCGCCGTCGGGCACCTCGCCCTTGACCAATCGGTAAGTCCGCTTGTGCTCGAGAAAGAGGACGGGATCCGGATCACGGACCGCCGCCTTGAGCAGCCCCTTCGCATCGGCCGGCGTCCCGGGCGCGACCACCTTGAGGCCCGGGATATGGCCGAAAGTCGCCTCGATGCTTTGCGAATGGTAGAGCGCGCCATGCACGCCGCCGCCCCAGGGCGCCCGGATCACCATCGGCAGATTGAAGTCCCCGGCCGTCCGGTAACAGAAGCGCGCCGCTTCTTCGATGATCTGATTCATCGCCGGGGCGATGAAGTCCGCAAACTGGATCTCGGCGATCGGGCGCATACCATTGATGGCGGCCCCGATCGCGACGCCCACGATGCACGACTCGGCCAGCGGCGAGTCGATCACCCGGTATTCGCCGTACTTTTTGTAGAGCCCGTCACTGGCCAGGAAGACCCCGCCGCGCTGACCCACGTCCTCCCCGATGAGGAAGACTGACGGGTCGCGGGCCATCTCCTCATCCATGCCTTCCCGGATGGCTTCGATGACGGTTTTCTGTGCCATCAGCTCACCGTTCCCTGCTTGTAGACAAACGTCATCAGGTCAGCCGGCGTCGGGTCGGGTGCCTGTTCCGCGTACTCCGTCGCCTCATCGACCTGCTGGTCGACTCGCTCGGTGATTTCCCTTTCAAGGGGGTCGGTCAGCGTTGCGCTCTCTCGGAGGTAGCTCGCGTAGCGCTGGATGGGATCCTTCTGCCGCCAGATGGCGACCTCTTCGGCCTGGCGGTAGCGCTTGTCGTCGTCGTCGCTGGAGTGCGCCGTGAAGCGGTAAGTCTTGGCTTCGATCAGCGTTGGTCCCTCACCACGGCGGGCCCGTTCGACGGCCTGCCGGGCCACCTCATAACAGGCCAGCACATCGTTGCCGTCGACCACGACACCGGGAAATCCGTAGCCGGCCGCCCGGTCGGCGAGATTCTGGATCGCCATCTGACGACTCTGGGGAACCGAGATCGCGTAGCCGTTGTTTTCACAAACGAAGATCACCGCCAGCTTGTGAATGCCGGCGAAGTTCATCGCCTCGTGGCAGTCACCCTGGCTGGCACCGCCCTCGCCGAAATAGGCAGCGGTCACCGCGTCTTCCTTGCGCTGTTTCGATGCCAGCGCCACCCCCGCGGCGTGGAGCAGCTGGGTGGCCACCGGGCTCCCGCCAGTCACGATGTGCAACCGTCGGCTGCCGAAGTGCCCGGGCATCTGGCGGCCACCGCTGTTCGGGTCCTCGCGTCGGGCGAAGAAGGACAGCATCTGGTCTTTGGCGGTCATCCCGAACCACAGGATCACGCCGGCGTCACGATAGTAGGGTGCGACCCAATCGTGGCCCGGGCGGAGCGCCGCCGCGGTGCCGACCTGGGCGCCCTCCTGGCCCTGGCACGAGATCACGAACGGCGCCCGCCCCTGCCGGTTGATCAGCCACATGCGCTCGTCGATGGCGCGCGCCAGACGCATCACCTCATAAATGCGCAACGCCTGGTCGTCACTCAGGCCCAGCGACCGGTGACGGCTCTGGCCGCCTTTGGCTTCGACCTCCTGCGTTTTCGTGGCCATGGTCAGATATGGATGGCGAGGCCGTCGACCGCTAGCGCCGCTTCCTTGACAGACTCCGAAACCGTCGGGTGCGGATGGATACTGGCGCCAATCTCCCACGGCGTCGACTCGAGCAACTTGGCCAGCGCCGTTTCCGAGATCAACTCCGTGGCGTTGGCGCCGATGATAAAGACGCCCAGCAGGTCACCCGAGTCCGCGTCGCTGATGATCTTGACAAAGCCCTCGGTCTCGCCCAGGATCACCGACTTGGCGTTGCCGACCAGTGGGAATTTTCCGACCTTGACCTTCAGTCCCTGGTCTTTGGCCTGCTTCTCCGACAACCCCAGGCTCGCCACCTGCGGGTAGGTGTAGGTCGCCCGCGGGACCCGATTGTAGTCGAGTGGTTTGGGATTCTTACCGGCGATGTACTCCATGACGTGCTCGCCCTCGTAGTAGGCGACATGGGCCAGCAGGAAATTCCCGATCACATCTCCGGCTGCGAACACGTTGGGATGGCCGGTTCGATAATGCTCGTCGGTTTTGATGTAGCCCTTTTCGACCTGGATGTCGAGCTTCTCCAGGCCAAACCCATCGGTGATGCCCTCGCGGCCGACGGCGACGAGCAACCGCTCACCGTCGATGGTCTGGCTCTGCTCGCCGGTCTTCACCGCCACCGTCATCTTGCCGTTCGCCTGCTTGAGCGTGTCGGGCTGGAGCTGAGCGCCCGTCAGCACCGTGATGCCGCGCTTGCTGAGAACCTTGGCGAGCTGTTGCCCGACATCGGCGTCTTCGAGCGGCAGCAATGCGGGGAGAAATTCGACCAGGGTCACCTTCGCGCCGTACCCGTTGTAGACGCAGGCGAACTCAGTGCCGACCGCGCCGGCGCCCACGATGACGATCGACTTCGGCATCTGGTCCAGGGTGACAGCATGGTCGCTGTTGATGACCCGATTGCCATCCATCTTGAGACCGGGCAGTGACTTGGGACGCGATCCGGTGGCGACCACCAGGTTCTTCGCATTGACTGCCTGGCCGCTGTCCTTGACCACGACCTTGTGTTCCGACTCGATGATGCCTTCGCCCTGAAAGACCGTGACCTTGTTCTTCTTGAGCAGGAACTCCGTGCCGCGCCAGAGCTGGTTGACCACAGTCTCCTTCCGCTTCAGCACCGCCGGCCAATCGACTTGCAGGCCATCGGTCTTGATGCCGAGCGCGGCGGCACCATGGATCTGGTGAGCCAGCTCCGAGGAATGGAGGAACGATTTGGTGGGAATGCAGCCGCGGTGCAGGCAGGTGCCGCCCACCTTCTCTTTCTCGATGACTGCGACCTTGAGTCCCAGCTGGGCTCCTCGAATAGCACCGACATACCCGGCGGAGCCGCCGCCGATGACGGCTACGTCAAACGCCTCATCGGGCATACGCAACGATTGTACCCAGCCACCCGCGGGTCACCTAACTCTCCAGCAGCGTCAGCGCGGCGGCAAGCTGGAGGTCCTTGGAGAAATCGTTCGGCGTCTGGTCGACCGCGTACTCGTCCTGGGCACTGGGTAGCGTCACCGTCTTGTCGGGAGTGATCCCCGTCTTCTCGATCGAGTGGCGGTTGGGCGTCAACCAGTATGCGATCGTCAGGTGCAGGTCACCGTTGCCGTTGCGCAACGGGAAATCTTCCTGCACGGAGCCCTTGCCGAAAGTCTTCACGCCCACCAGCTTTCCCCGGCTATGATCCTTGATCGCGCCGGCGGTAATCTCCGAGGCGCTGGCCGAGTTCTCGTTGACCAGGACCACCAGAGGGTTGCCGAACGCCCGCCCAGTGCCGCTTACACTCCGCACCTCGTCCTTTCCGTTGCGCGGCACCAGGATCGTGCTCGTGCCGCTGCTGACGAATTCGCTGATGACGTCGTTGGCCGCATCGACGTACCCGCCCGGGTTATCCCGTAAGTCGAGCACGATCCGTGTGACCGAACCTTTGAGGTTTGCCCTGAGCGCCTGTTCGAACTCGGTGGCCGTCCTGCTCCCAAAGTCGTAGACCCGGATGTAGAGCACGCGGTTGTTGAAGACATGGGTGGCGACGCTGGGCACGTTGATCTCCTGGCGGGTCAGGTTGAAGTTCAGCGTCTGGCCGTTGCGGCTGACCTGAACGCGGACCTCTGTACCCGCCTTTCCCCGGATGTGGTTGACGGCGTCGTCGGCCGTCCAGCCAGCGGTGCTCTGTCCATCCACGCCGGTGATGACGTCCCCCGCCTTCATGCCGGCCTTCTCCGCCGGCGTGCCGGGTAGCACGCTGGCGATCAGGATCTGTTCGCCCTTCTGCTGCACCGAGGCGCCGATCCCAGCAAACTGGCCGTTGAGGAAATTCTGGTTGGAACGGTACTCGTCGGGCGTCAGGTAACGAGAGAACTGGTCGCCGAGCCCGCTCACCATCCCGGAGGCCGCGCCCTCCGTGAGTTTCACGCCGTCGGGGTTTGGCTTTACATAGTGCTGCTGGATATTGGTGAGGACCTCATCCAGCACGCGGTAATCGACATTCGACTTCGGCGGCGTGTAGAACAACAGGGCCCTGGTCCAATCGGGGGCATAGCCACCCCATTGGAACTCGGCGAGGCTGCCCGCATAGAAGGCCCCAATGGCGACGACGATCAGGATGGCGATGTTCTTCAGCCGGGCCATGAGTGGATTATCGCCGGGTATGGACGCCGACCCTGGGAGGGAAGTCGTCTGGCCGGCTGGCTCGATCACGAGAGGGGCAGGTAGGCCAGTGGGTCGACCGGCGTGCCGGCGATGTCGATCTCGAAGTGCACATGGGGTCCGGTCGAGTTCCCGGTTGAACCCTCGTAGCCGATGACGGTGTCCTTGTCGACCTGGGCCCCTTCGGCCACCGCCCAACCGGAGAGATGGCCATACAGCGTGGTGAAGCCGCCGGCATGGACCATCACCACGTACCGCCCGTAGCCGCAGAGGGCGCCCGGGTTCCAGGTACACCCCATGGCGAAGTTGTGCACGATGCCGCCATCCGCCGCATGGACGGGGGTGCCATAGTCCGTGGCGATGTCGAGGCCGCTGTGGAAGTGATGGCTGGGGCAGCTGGGATCGTAGGGCTCGAACGGATAACTCGTGCAGCCGAAGCCCTGGGTGATGACCCCGTCGATCGGCCACTTCCACTTACCGGATGAACGCGCCCGGAAGCTCTCGCGCACGAGCGAGGCGATCTGCGACTGCAAGGCGGCCCGTTGGGCCTGCATGTCGGCCAGCTGGCGCTGGAACTGCGCCTCGATAGCGGCGATCTGCTGCTGATGGGCGGCGCGCTGGTCACGCATCGCCTGCAGCTGGGCTTTCTGATCCTTTATCTGCTTGACAACTTGCGCCTGCTGAGCCTGCTTGCTCTCGAGGTCCGCTTTCATCGCCTCCATGGCGGCCCGTTCCTTCTGCAGCTCGGCGACCTGGCGGCGGTCTTCACGAACGATGTCGTTGAAGAAGAAGACTCGGTTCATCAGGTCGGTGAAGTTGGCGGCGGAGAAAACGAGCTCCAGGCCGCTGACCTGGCCGCTCTTGTACATGATGCGCATCCGCTTGCCGAAATCGGCGATGTGCTGGGCCAGCTCCGCCTGCTTGAGCGCCAGCTCCTCCTTCGCCTGGTCGATCTGCTGACCGATGACGACCAGCTTTACCGTCTCCTGGTCGATCTGCGTCTGCACCGTCCGCAGCTGTGAGTCAAGGGCTGCGATCTGTCCCTGGAGCGCCCGTTCCTGTGCGAGCAACCGACCGATCTGCGTCCGGGCGGCGATGATCTGGCCGTTGAGGCCCTGCAGCTGTCGCTGTTTGTCGTAGATGTTGTCCGACACCGCGCCCAGCAGCACGACGGTCAGCACGGTCACGGCAAGGGCCGCACGGAATCGCGGCAGCCTCACTGCTTGAGGAACCGCCTTACGCCCAGGTAGCTCCCAACGCTTCCGAGTAACAGACCGAAGACAAGCATCGCCGCCAGCACGACCCGCAGATAGGCGGGATCAAAAGCCAGTGGAATAAAAATCAGCACGCTCTGCAGGTTGATGACGGCCGGCCGGTAGCCAAAGCCGACGATGAGCACAGCGACGGCAGCGCCCACGACGCCAACGATTAGCCCCTCCACGATGAACGGCCAGCGCACGAACCAGTCCGTGGCGCCCACCAGCTTCATCACTTCGATTTCCTTGCGGCGCAGGTAGATCGCCGTCCGGATGGTGAGCATGATGATGAACACCGATAGCCCGGTGAGCCCGATGATCAGCACCAGCCCCGCGATGCCGGCCACCCGTGCCAGCAGGATGATCTTGTCGATCACGTTGGGCTCGTAGTTCGTCGCCGGTGATTTGTCGACCAGCGGCGAGCTGCGGACTTCCTGATCGATCGCCGCGAGGTCGCGGATGTCCCTGACGGTAACGTCGAGGCTGGCCGGCAGCGGGTTGGTACCCAGGGTATCGATCACGCTGGGGTCCAACGCCGGCAGCTGCCGAAACCTTGCCATGGCCTGGTCTTTGGAGACGTAGATCACGTTGGTCACCCGCGGGTCATTCTCCAGGTGCAGCTTGAAATCCATGGCGCTGCCGAGCGGCGTCGTATCGGCCAGGTACACCGAGATGGCACTGGCCTTCGTTTTCTCGAGGGCCACGATCTGGTCGAGCGAATGCAGGACGAGCAGGAGACTGCCCAGGGCGAGCAGCACCACCCAGACGATGAGCACGCTGGCCACACTGACCGCGGCATTCCGCCAGAAGTTCTGCCAGGCGCTGCTAAAGGCGAAGTCAATGCGATTCCAGAGCCGGTGCATGGTACCCTCCTGCATCTTCGTCTCTGACAATCTGGCCACCTTCAATGGCGACCACCCGACGCCGCATCACATCGACGATCTCGCGGTTATGCGTCGCCATCATCACGGTCGTCCCGCGCGCGTTGATCTGCAGCAGCAACTGGATGATCTCCCATGACGTCGCGGGATCCAGGTTGCCGGTTGGCTCGTCCGCCAGGAAGATCCGTGGATCATGCACGAGGGCCCGCGCGATTGCCACACGCTGCTGTTCACCGCCGGACAGCTGGTCTGGAAACTTGGTTTCCTTTCCTTCAAGCCCGACGATGCTGAGCACTTCCTCGACCTTGGGCTTGAGGTGGCGCAGGCCGCCCTCGGTAACGCGCAATGCAAAGGCGACGTTCTGGAAGACCGTGAGATTGGGCAGCAGCTTGAAATCCTGGAAGACCATGCCGATCTTGCGGCGCAGGTAGGGCAGGTGGCGGCGCTTCAGCCGACTCAGATCCTGTCCCTCTACGCGAATCGTGCCGGACGTGGCCTTCTCCTCCCGGATCAAGAGGCGAACCAGTGTGGACTTGCCCGCACCACTCGGCCCGACCAGGAAGACGAAATCCTGCTTTGGGATCTCGAGAGTTACGTCCCGCAGCGCGACGGTGCCGTTGGGATAGGTCTTCTCCACGTGCTCGAGGTGGATCTGCGGGGCAGCCTCGCTCACGGCGGCCACGCGCGCCCTCTCTGGCAACGTTGTCCGGGTCGGCTGGGTCGTGGTTGTTGCTGGCACGTAAACAAATCCATTCCGAAAGCCGGTGCCACGACGGGCTGGGCCCTGGGGGGCCGAATGACTCCGGAAGTATAGGGCATCCTGTCGCGCATTGCTGCCTCAGTTCACTGTGCGTCCAAAGCCGGCGCCCGCCTCCCTCTTTATACTCAGGCGAATGCCCGGCTCCGCTGCTCCATTGGTGAGTGTCGAGCGGGGTGGCGTGGAGGAGGCAATCCATCTCGGGCACCTGGCCGTCGTTGCTGCGGATGGCCGGATCCGAGCAAGCCTCGGCGATCAAGACCACCTCACCTATTTCCGCTCGTGTGCCAAACCATTCCAGTCCATCGGCAGCCTTGGAACCGGGATCGCCGATCGCTTCGATCTCCGCGCGGAACATCTCGCCATCATGTCGGCCTCGCATAGCGGGGAGCCGCGCCACGTCGAAATCGTTCGCGACTTGCTGGCGCGGGCGGCAATCCCCGAATCGGCTCTCCAATGCGGGGCACACTGGCCGATCCACGAACCGTCGGCCGCAGCGGCTCGCCAGCAGATGACGGAGCCGTTGCCCGTCTTCAATAATTGTTCCGGCAAGCACGCGGGGATGCTGGCGGCGGCGAAGGCGCTCGAGGCACCGCTCGAGACCTATCTCGAGCCCGAGCATCCGGTTCAGCGGCGGATCCGTGAGGTGATCGCCGCCTACACGAGCTGTCCGGCGCCTACGATCCGTTACGGCATCGACGGTTGCAGCGCCCCGAATGCCGCGGTCCCCCTGGCGGCGATGGCGCGCAGCTTCGCGTCAGTTGTCCAAACGAGGGACGAAGCGCCGCGCGCCGTGGCGTCGGCGATGACCGAACATCCCTACCTGGTCGGCGGCACCGATCGCTTCGACACCCGACTGATGGAGGCCACCGGCGGCCGGCTGCTGGCGAAAGGCGGCGCCGCCGGCGCCCACTGTACCGCCGATCGAGACTCCGGGCTGGGCCTGGCCATCAAGCTGGACAGCGGCGATGGCACCTGGACCGCTGTGGCGGTGATGGCGGCGCTCGATCGCCTCGGCTGGCTGAAGCCGGGTGAGCGCGAGGCGCTCAGTGCCTTCGCCCGTCCGACCCTACGCAATCACCGGCGAGTGGCTGTGGGGATCGTCCGTCCGGTTCTTCAATTCGCTGTAACGGCCATGTAACAGCAGGCGTGACCTGCCGCTCTCCGCGGGTTATATGCCCGTGCGGCGATTGCTGGGCTGGCCCGATCCGGGCCAGGTTGCCCTCAGCGGCCTGATCGGGATCCTGCTGGCGTTCTACGCCGCGCGCTTCCTTCTGCCCCTGTTGGCCCCCCAGGCGCCGCGCGCCGATGACTTCCAGGACTACCTGTTCGCCGCCCAGCAGATCGCGGCGGGCGGCGACCCCTATGCGAACTTCATCCACAACCATGTGCCCTGGGACTGGTCCCTGAGTAGCGGGTACCTGTATCCGCCCGCATTCGCCGTAACGTTGATCCCGCTGACCTGGGTATCGAACGACCTCGCCGTCCGAATCTGGTTGTTCTTGATCCAGGCGGCGGTCCT
>Ga0209690_1001748_pt1 | contig 12416 bp, 14 predicted proteins | sample GraSoiAngelo_150_FD_186164 | JGI IMG/M metagenome (GOLD analysis project Ga0209690, IMG submission 186164) | Grasslands soil microbial communities from the Angelo Coastal Reserve, California, USA - 14_1009_09_40cm (SPAdes) (version 2) | ecosystem: Environmental > Terrestrial > Soil > Grasslands ...
GAGCTGGTCCTCGGCCGCGGCAATTATCACGGACGCCAAATTGTTCCGGCAGATTTGTTGCGCGAAGCCTTTGCAGGCTCACAACCAAACCCGTCATACGGCCTCACGTTTTGGTTGAATCAGGGGGCGCCGACTGGGCGCGAGATTGACATGGAACGAATGCTCGATCTGCCGTGGCAAAACGTTCAATGGACGGATGTTTGCATCTGCAAGGATGCGCCCGCCGACATGGTGGTGGCGCTTGGTTCGGGTTACCAACGCTTGTTCATTATTCCATCGCTACACGCATTGATTGTGCGGCAAGGATCAAACGCGGGATTTTCCGACGCACATTTTCTGCGGCTAGTGCTCGGGAAATCTTCGTAGCACAGGCATCCTTGCCTGTGGGGGCAACCGGGCGTCTCGCCTGGTTGACGAAGAAACCGGCAGGCTCGCCGCAGCGAGTCCGTCCGATGGCAGGCAAGATGCCCGCCGGCCCCACAGACAAGATGTCTGTGCTACGAACGTGATTTGACTTGCGCCCCCATTTCCTGAACGATTCACAACCTTATGAACAAATCTGTGATCGGTTGCGGAGCCGTGCTCGTCGTTCTGCTTTTCATTGTTGTTGTCGCGGCCCTCGCACTGGGCGGCAGTTACAATCGCCTCGTCCGCTTGCAGCAAACCGTCGATCAAAGTTGGGCGCAGGTGCAAAACGTCTATCAGCGGCGGGCAGATTTGATTCCGAACCTGGTGAACACAGTCGCGGGCGCAGCCAACTTCGAAAAATCAACTCTCGTCGAAGTGACCAATGCGCGTGCCAGCGTCGGCCGTGTGCAACTCGACCCAAACAAAGCGCCTAGCGATGCGGCGCAGCTGGAGCAATTCCAAGCCGCCCAGGGGCAATTGAGCAATGCGCTTTCGCGTCTTCTCGTGGTAGTTGAACGCTATCCAGAATTAAAGGCCAACCAGAACTTTGTGGGTTTGCAGGCGCAGCTTGAAGGAACCGAGAATCGAATCTCAGTCGAACGCGGTAACTTCAACACTTCGGTGCAAAACTACAACGTTGCCGTGCGCAGTTTCCCGACCAATCTAATTGCGGGAATGCTCGGTTTCCCGCCGCGGCCATTTTTCACCGCGCAAGCGGGCGCGGAGCGGCCACCCGCAGTGCAGTTTAACTTTGGCACGCCTGCTCCGGCGCCCGCCGCAACAGCGTCGCCGTGAGGTGACTCTGGATCATGCTCTAGTGGCGGGCGTGTCGCCCGCAGTCGAGCAGCCGACACGGCTGCCACTACAACGATTTTGCATCAACCAAGTCGCAGCCTGCATCGCGGCGTTCGCTGCGTTGCTGCCAAAAGGCTCGCAGGCCGCCGAAGTCATTCCGCCGAAACCGGACCGCTACTTTAATGATTACGCTGGCGTCGTTTCGAAAGAAGCCGCTCATCGCTTCAATGAGCAACTGGCCCAATTTGAGCGCGACACTTCGGACCAGGTTGTGGTTGCTGTGTTTCCGAAAATGCAGAGTGACTCTGACGTCGCGGATTACACGCAACGCGTCGCGCAAGCGTGGGGCGTCGGCCAAAAGGACCGGCGTAATGGCGTCGTGCTGTTTGTCTTTGTCGCAGACCGAAAGATGTTCATTGAGATCGGTTACGGCCTGGAAGGCGCGCTGCCGGATATTACGGCGTTCGATATCACTGAGTACCGTATCAAGCCGCATTTTCGTAATGGCGATTATGAAGGCGGACTCGCGACCGGCATCGATTTGATCTGCAAAGCCATTCGCGGCGAATACAAACGATCGGGAAAAACGGTTGCGGAACAACACGGCAACGCCGGCGCTCCCAGTTTCTTGCTCTTCATCACCTTCGTCATTGTGTTGATCGTAATTTCGAGAGTGGTGCGGCGACTTGCTGGTTACGGCTATTCATCAGGCCGAGGTGGTCCCATTTTTTTGCCAGTCGGCGGTGGGGGAGGAGGTTGGTCGTCCGGAGGCGGTGGAGGATTCAGTGGTTTTAGCGGCGGTGGCGGTAGTTTTGGAGGCGGCGGCGCCGGATCGAGCTGGTAACGAAATGCGAACGAAAGAATTCCTGAGCAAGCTCGAGCACGACCGGATCGTGCAGGTGATTCGTGAAGCGGAATCAAAAACGTCCGGCCAGATTCGCGTTTACATTCAGCGCGGCAAGTTGAATGCCGATCCGCTGACTGCTGCCCAGAAGAAATTTCACCGGCTCGGCATGCACAAGACAAGCGAGCGCAATGCCGTGCTTATTTTCGTCGCGCCCCGCGCGCATAAATTCGCCGTGGTCGGCGACAAAGCGATTCACGAGAAATGCGGCGAGGAATTCTGGCAGCGAGTTGTCGATGTGATGCGCACGCATTTTCAAAACGAAAAATTTAGCCATGCTATCGTCGAAGCCGTTGAGGAGATCGGCAAATTGCTGGCCACGTATTTTCCGAAAAAATCCAGATCTTCTAATGAATCGCGGAACGAGATTGTGGAAACGTAATTGGTAGGGACGGACCGCAGGGCCGTCCGTTTCAACACAGAGTCGGCGCCTGGCGGTCGCCGCCCTCCCAACAAATGCGACTTGCATTTCGTGCGACGTAATGTTGATTTATCCTCCGCAGCGAGTTTTTGAAGTTGCGCCGTTGGTCCCTGGGTTTCTGTCGCTGGATGTGAAACCGCACTCGCCAGGGGGAACCCGGCGCTTGGAGGAATTTCGATTTAAGATTTTCGAATTTCGATTGTCTGGCCGCAGCCGGTCTTCAATCGCCAATCGAAAATCGACATTCGAAAATTAGATATGCCAATCCGTTACGGTCGTTTTGAAATGCCGAAGACCCTCGTCAAAGACGAGAGCACAGCCACAGACACTTACGCCAAGTTCACCGCCGAGCCGTTTGAAGCCGGCTATGGCCACACGGTCGGAAATTCGCTCCGGCGCGTTCTGCTTTCCTCGTTGGAAGGCGCGGCCATCACTGCGGTAAAAATTACCGGCGCACAACATGAGTTCGCCACTCTTCCGGGCGTGGTGGAGGACGTGACCGATATCGTCCTCAACCTCAAGAAAGTGAAATTTAAGGCCGACGATCATGAACCGAGGAAGCTTTCTCTGACTGTAAATAAGGGGGGCGAAATCACTGCCGGTGACATTCAGGTGGTGCAAGGCTACGACGTGCTCAATCCCAAGCAGGTGATCTGCACGCTCGACAAGAAACATAAATTTGACGCCGAGCTCGAAGTGCGTGTCGGTCGTGGTTTTGCTACCGGCGATGAAAACAAACGCCCCGATCAAGCGATCGGCTTAATCCCAATCGACTCGATCTTTTCACCAGTCACGCGCGTCAAGTACGCAGTCGAGAATACCCGTGTCGGTCAGCGCACCGATTACGACAAACTCATTCTCGAAGTCTGGACCGACGGACGCCTGACACCGGATGACGCATTGCTCCAAGCCTCGGCGATTCTGCGGCATCACCTCGATGTATTCGTGAATTTCAACGAGGAGGTGATCGAATTCGACGAGACGCCGGCTGGTGTGAGCGAGGAAAATCTGAAGCTCAAGAAACTGCTCAACATGAGTGTAAATGAGATCGAGCTTAGCGTGCGGGCTGCGAATTGTTTGAACAACGCGAACATCACCACCGTCGGTCAGCTTGCTCAAAAAACCGAGGCCGAGATGCTGAAGTATCGCAATTTCGGCAAGAAATCGCTCAACGAGATCAAGGACAAGCTGCAACACCTTGGTTTGGGTCTGGGAATGAAATTCGATCCGGGCCTTGTGGACCTGCCGGCAAGCGGTGATGGTGCCACCCCGAATGAGTCTGCTGCCAAAGAATAATTCTTCGATCCGTCAAACCATGGTCGGCGCGTCATGAGGCACCAGAAAAAGACGATCAAGCTCGGCCGCACGGCCGAGCACCGCAAAGCGCTGCTGGCGAATCAGATTTGCTCATTGATCGAACATCAACGCATCAAAACAACGCTGGCCAAAGCCAAGGCGGTTCGACCGCTCGCGGAAAAGATGGTCACCCTCGGCAAAAGAGGATCGATTCATGCGCGCCGGACTGCCCTGGCGACATTGCGGCAAAAGAATGCTGTCAAGAAACTCTTCGACGACATCGCGCCGAGATCCACGGACCGCAACGGCGGTTACACGCGCATTGTGAAGCTCGGCCAACGCAAGAGCGACTCCGCTGCCATGGCGTTCATCGAGTGGGTGGATGCAGGACAAGTCATCGAGGAAAAAGCGGCGGAAGAAAAGAAGGCGAAACGGAAAGAAGCGGAGCCAATCGCAAAACAAAAGGAACCCGCGCGCAAACCAGAAGAACCAGCGACGAAAGAAGAGGAACCGACGGCGCCGCCGGCGGAAGAACCGAAGCCGAAAAAGCGGAAATGGTTCAGCCGAAAATCGGCGAATGAAGAGAAATAATTCTGACAGCCGCTTTGTTTATCTGCCGAGCCGAACCCGCGCAAGATCGATCGAGCAGTTGTAGAATTCTGGTAGATTTGCTTTTGCTTGGAAAGCAACGCCTGATCAATCAAAATCTGGATTGTGCCGGAAATTTCGCGGTTCTACGGAATCATTATTCGAATGTTTTCCGAGCCAACGGAGCGTCATCATACAGCTCACTTTCACGCATATTATCAAGAGAATGTCACTGTCTTCTCCGTGTCGCCTGTTTCGCTTTTAAGCGGCTCAATGCCGCAACGCCAGCAGCGCTTAGTTGAGGCTTGGGCCGAATTGCATCAAGCCGAACTACTAGCCGATTGGGAATTGCTGCGGAACGGAAAAAGACCTGCACCGGTTGATCCTTTGCGGTAAAATGCCGGGATGCAACACTCGATTCATCGCGTCACTGGTTGCGAACAAACAGCGCCTTACACTTTGCGCGTCCGCTTCGAGGACGGTGTCTCGCGTACGATCAATTTTGAGCCGATCCTTCGTGGAGAGCTTTTTGGGCCATTGCGCGATCCCGAGGAGTTTGCGCGGGTTAGCATCGATCCCGAGGTACGGACATTGGTGTGGCCTTCAGGGGCTGATTTCGATCCAACCATATTGCATGATTGGCCTGAACACGAACCTGCATTCAAAAAAGCGGCCGCGAGGTGGGAGGATGTCTCCGCGAACACAAGCACCCATTAGGATCATGTTCTGGCACAGCAGGCTATAAATCTCATGACTCCCAATCCCTATTTGTTCATCGTCATTTTCGTCGGCGTCGCGTTGGTTTTCCCATTGATCCCGCTGGCGCTGGCCTGGCTCTGGCGACGATTTTTCCAGCCGCCAAAGCCGGGCGCCCAAAAAAATGCCATTTACGAATGCGGAGTCGAGTCAATTGGCGAAGCACAGATCCAGTTTCGGTCGCAGTATTATCTTTATGCCATCATTTTTCTGATCTTCGACGTGGAAGCGATTTTCCTGGTGCCATTTGCGGTGGCCTTCACGGGTTTGCCCGTCGGGGCGTTCGTCGCGATATTGGTTTTCCTCTTGCTCCTGATTGAAGGTCTCGTCTGGGCTTGGGGAAAGGGCTGCTTAAATTGGGCTCGCTAACGCGGTAGTTAAAAGCGCCAAAAGGGTTACATTGTTGCAACGGAAACGATGAGCGAAATCGACGAGGCGCTTCGCAATGAACTGCAACGACAGGGAGTCTGGGTGACTTCGATGCAGGAGCTTTACAACTGGGGACGCAAGAACTCGATTTGGCCGCTGCAATTTGGGCTCGCCTGCTGCGCGATCGAGATGATCGCAACTGCCGCCTCGCGCTACGATATTGCGCGGTTTGGCGGCGAAGTTTTCCGGCCATCGCCGCGTCAGGCAGATCTTATGATTGTCGCCGGCACGGTGACGAAAAAAATGGCGCCGCAAATCGTCCGGCTCTACAACCAGATGCCCGATCCAAAATACGTGATTTCGATGGGGGCGTGCGCCATTTCCGGCGGGCCTTTTAAGCAAGGCTATAACGTGCTCAAAGGAATCGACCGTTACATTCCGGTTGATGTTTATATTCCCGGTTGCCCCCCGCGGCCAGAAGCGTTGCTGCACGCTTTCATGGAACTGCAGCGCAAGATCGACAGTCAAAAACTGACGGGCGCGAGCAGGGCCGAGCATCTCGATCCGGCGGAACCGAGCGAATTCCCGGTGCCATCATTTGGCGAGCACGATTTGGAGCCGCCGGCAAATCGGGATGTGTTCCATCCAGCGAAGATTGAAAGGCAGAGTTAAAAAAGTTAAATGAGTTACAAGGTTACAAAGGGAGATGCTCCAGCTTTGGAGCGCGGGGCGGATTCCGAGAAAAGTTCGTTCCAAACTTTTGAGGATTTGGAAGTTTACAAATCTGCGCGTGAGTTTCGCAAGGTCATGTACGGCGTGACGCGCCGCTTGCCTGACTTCGAGAAGTATGACTTAGTGAGTCAGATTCGGCGCGCAGCAATTTCGTTGACCAACAACATTGCAGAAGGTCACGGTCGCTTCCATTATCCAGACCAAATACGCTTCATTCTTCATTCGCGCGGTTCACTAGAGGAACTCGTCGACGATCTCAACGTTTGTCTCGATGAGAAATACCTCCCGAGTGACGAAGTGGCCAAGCTGAAAGAGCAAGCTCGGTGCGCATTAATCTTGATTAATGGGTACCTACGCTATCTCCGAAGCCATTCCTCCTCTGTGCGCGAAACCGATGGCGAAGCTCCAACGACCATCGATTCGCTCGAAGATCTGCCGTTGTAACTTTGTAACCCTTTTATCTCTTGTAACCTGCTGATGGAGTCTTTAGACGAAATCAAAGCGCGCATCGAAGACGCCGTGCCCGGCGCTAAGATCGACATCGTCCCGAATCCGGGTCCGGCAAATCAGCCGTCGCTTCTGATCGATAACGAACACGCGCCCGCGATCGCGCAGTTTCTGCGCGACGATCCGGCGTTGCGATTCGACTTTTGTTCAAACGTGACCGGCGTGGATTGGCTCGATCGAACAGTGAAAAAGACTGTGAAAGTGAAAAAACTCATCGATGGCGAGGAAAAGGAAGTCACGGAGACAACGGAAGAACATTTCCCGGGTTATCTCGAAGCGGTCTATCACCTTTACTCGATGACGCATAAACAGGGTCCGGTGATTATTCGAATGCGGACCGCCGATCGCGTAGCCGGAGCGCGCTTGCCGTCGCTGACCTCAATCTGGCGCAGCGCGGAGCTCCAGGAGCGAGAGATTTTCGATCTCTACGGCATCCGGTTCGAAGGCCATCCAGATCTGCGGCGCATTCTCATGTGGGATGAATTTGTCGATCATCCGATGCGCAAAGATTATCGCGAACCCGACGATTACGAATACGAGCCGACGCCTCACGACGATGTGCTGGAGAAAGCAAAACAACATTATGCGCCGCGACCGCAACTGGACGGCGCGGAACAAATTACAGCGAAGCTGTGAATCGTTACAACCGTTGCAATGTTACAAGAGTTACAAGGTTACAAAAGGTCCCGCGCGTCTGCCATTGTAACGATGTAACCCTTGTAACTTTTTTGACTTCGCAATTCGCATGAGCGCCACTATCCAAACGCTGGAACCAGCCGAGCGACCACCGACGACAATGGGCTCGCGGCTCGATGGGGAGCTGCTCGAAGTCTCGATGGGACCGCAGCATCCATCCACGCATGGGGTGTTTCGCATGAACGTCGCGCTGGAAGGCGAGATCGTGCGCAGGCTCAAGCCGGTCTTCGGCTATTTGCATCGTAATCACGAAAAGATCGGTGAGAACGCGACCTACCTCAGTTCGATGCCGTACACCGACCGGCTCGATTATTTTTGCTCGATGACAAACAACTGGGCTTACGCGCTGAGTGTGGAGAAGCTGGCTGGTATCGAAGTCCCCGAGCGCGCGGAATATCTGCGCGTCATTCTGGCGGAATTGACGCGACTCCAGAATCACGCGTCGCTGCTCGGATTTCTGCTCAACGATATGGGTGCCTGGGGCACGCCGCTGATGTACGCGTTCCGGGAGCGCGAAAAGATTCTCGATCTGTTCGAATCGCTCTCCGGCTCGCGCATGATGTGCGACTACATGCGGTTTGGCGGATGCCGGTGCGACACGCCGCCGGGTTGGATGGAACACGCTAGGAAGCTTGTCGATGCCTTCCCCCGATTCATCGACGAGTTGGAGAAACTGGTGGTCGGGAACGAAGTTGTCATCGCGCGCACGCAGAATGTCGGGAAACTTTCAGCTGAGTTGGCGATCAATGCAGGCATTACCGGCCCAATGCTGCGTGCGTGCGGGGTCAATTACGATCTTCGGAAGGTGGATGGCTACGGATTTTATCCGCGTTTCAAATTCCGCATCCCGCTCGGCGAACACGGCGACACCTACGACCGGTTGATGATGCGCGTGCTCGAAATGCGCGAGAGCGTCGGAATTTTGAAGCAAGCATTAGAACAAGTTCCCACTGGTCCAATCGTGAATCCGAAAGTGAAGATCCGCGCCTTTCGTCCGCCGGTGGGCGAAGCGTACGGACGAATCGAAGCACCGAAAGGCGAGCTCGGTTTCTATTTGATCAGCGATGGCGGAACCAACCCGTATCGTTACCGTGTGCGCCCGCCAAGTTTCATCAACCTGACGGTTCTGGAAGACCTCTGCCTCGGCCACACCGTGGCTGACGTGATGGTAATTCTCGGCAGCGTCGATATCGTGATGGGAGAAGTGGATCGCTGACGCGAAGGTTAAAAGAGTTACAAGGGTTACAAATGTTACAACGGGTTGCCAATTTGACGATTCAACGATTTAACCATTCAACGTTCGCGAAGCGATGATCGGCACAGGAATATTGAAGGGAATGGCGGTCACGGCACGGAACTTCGTCGGAAGTTATTTCGAGAAGGATCGCCTGATCACGGTGCAATATCCGGAGGAGCGCAGCCCGCTTCCGGAGAACTATCGCAACTTTCCTTTCCTCCCCTACGACGGCGAGGATCCGCATGCGGGGCTGCGCTGTGTGGCTTGCAAGATTTGCGAGAAGGAATGTCCGCCGCAGTGCATCTACATCGTCAAGAGCGAAGACAAGAAGCCCGATTACATGGGCAAGCCGCAGTTTTATCCGAAGGTTTTCGACATTGATATCTCCGTTTGCATGAGTTGCCAGATCTGCGTCGAGGTCTGCCCATTTGAAGCGATCAAGATGGATAAGGTATTCGAGCTCAGCCGTCGCGAACGCTTCGACGCGTTGCTTCTTCGCAAGACCGACCTGGCGAAATCGAACGAATACTACCACAGCATTTGCCCAACCGACGCCGCTGGGATCGATGCGAAACTAGCGGGCGCAGTCGCAGCCGCTGCCAAAAAGAAGGCCGCTGCAGCCGCTGCGACGCCGCCTGGCGCAGGATCGACATCGGCACCTGGCGGAGCCCCAACATTGGCCGCCTCCGCCTAACTTTTCTTGGCGAAACTCTATGCGCGACGAGGCAAATTCGACCCGGAAGCGCGATGCGACGTCGGAGAAGTCTATAAAGATCACAAGGCGACCGACAGTCGCCGCAGGATTGCCGGCGATTTATCAGACGATGCGGTTCTCGCTGCGCGAGATGGGGCCGATCCGCGCATTCAAGGCATTGCTGTCGATGAACCAGAAAAGGGGATTCGAATGCCAGAGCTGCGCGTGGCCGAATCCGGATAAAAATCGCAAGGTTGCGGAGTTCTGTGAGAATGGCGCGAAAGCAGTTGCCGACGAGGCAACCACCAAACGGTTAACCGAAGAATTTTTTCGGCAGCATTCGCTGGATGATCTGCGAAGACGCAGCGACTTCTGGCTTGGGCAACAGGGACGTCTGACCCAACCGCTGGTCAAGCTGGCGGGAAGCAAACATTACCAGCCGATCTCGTGGGACGATGCGTTTCAGTTGATTGCACTTGAGCTCAACGCACTTCCGAGTCCCAATGCGGCCGCCTTTTACACAAGCGGCCGGACGAGCAATGAGGCTGCGTTTCTCTATCAGTTGTTCGCTCGTCAATTTGGAACAAACAATTTGCCCGACTGCTCGAACATGTGCCACGAATCGAGTGGCACGGCACTGAAGGAAGTGATTGGGGTCGGCAAAGGCTGCGTCAAGCTGGCGGATTTCGTGCAGGCGGACGCGATCTTTGTCATCGGCCAGAATCCTGGAACGAATCACCCGCGCATGTTGGACAGCCTGCAACAGGCGAAGGAAGCGGGAGCAAAGATTGTCTCGATCAATCCGATGCCGGAGATCGGCAATTTCAGGTTCAAGAATCCGCAAGACCTGAAGAATCCGTTGCGCATTCCAGGTTTGCTGCTCGGCGAGGGTCAGAGGCTCAGCGATTTATGGCTGCCGATCCGAATTAATGGCGACGTTGCTGTGCTGAAGGGAATGATGAAAGAAATGTTGGCCGAAGAGCGCAAGAGACCGGGCGCGGTGTTCGATCAGCAGTTTATTACAGATTTCACCGCAGGCTTCGACCGTTTTATCGAGGATCTGGATGCGGTGAACTGGGATGATATTCTCGTCAGCAGCGGCGTGACGCGTGAACATGTCCAGGCCGCGGCCGAGATAGCGATCAATTCAAAACGCATCATTTGTTGCTGGGCCATGGGATTGACCCAGCATCGAAATGCAGTCGCGACAATCCAAGAGATCATGAATTTCCTCCTGCTCGGCGGGAATATCGGGCGGCCGGGAGCCGGACCGTGTCCGGTACGCGGGCATTCGAACGTCCAAGGCGATCGCACGATGGGAATCTGCGAGCGGATGAACGAGACGTTCATGAAAAAACTCGGAGATGAATTCGATTTCGATCCGCCGCGCGAACACGGCACGGATACTGTCGCGACAATCAAGCAAATGCAGCGTGGCGCGATCCGCGTTTTCATCGCGATGGGCGGGAACTTCCTTTGCGCCGCCCCCGACACGGAATTCACGGCGAAGGCGCTGCAGAAGTGCCGATTAACCGCGCACGTCTCGATCAAGCTCAACCGCTCTCACCTGATTACGGGAGAGATCGCGCTGATCCTGCCGTGTCTTGGCCGTTCGGAAATCGATCGACAGGCAATGGGCGAGCAGTTCGTTACGGTCGAGAACTCGATGGGGGTCATTAATCCGTCGTACGGCGTGCTAGAGCCGGCGGGCACCGAGCTGCGCAGCGAGCCTGCGATTATCTCCGGTCTGGCGCGCGCGACGCTCGGCGATCGCAGCGCGGTCGATTGGGAAGGACTTATTGCCGATTACAATCGGATTCGCGATCACATCGAGCATGTCGTTCCCGGTTTTGAGAATTTCAAGGCGCGCATCGCTCAAGACGTTTTCTATTTGCCGAACGCAGCGCGTGATCAGCGGAAGTTTAACAACGAAATCGGCAAAGCGCTTTTCACCGTGCATCCGATCCCGCGCAACGAATTGGAACCGGGAAAATTCATTTTGATGACGATCCGATCTCACGATCAATTCAACACCCACATCTATGGTTTGGACGATCGGTATCGCGGCATTTACAACGGACGTCGCGTGCTCTTCATGAATCCGGATGACGCGGAGGAAGCGGGGCTGACTCAGGGACAAGTTGTCGATCTTACGAGTCACTTTGGTGACGGCGAGAAACGACATGCGCGCCATTTCCAGATCGCGCCCTATCCCATCGCGCGCGGTTGCACGGCGACCTATTTTCCCGAAGGCAACGTGCTCGTGCCGATCGACAGCGTCGCCGAACGTTCAAACACGCCGACGAGCAAGTTTGTCGTGATCAGTATTACCCCGGCAGCGGATGCCCAAGAGGCTGCGAAAAGCATTCTATCGATGGCGCATGAGCACGCGCCTTCACAGTGACGCAGTAAGGGGCCCGTTGCCAAGACGCGTGCGCTGCCAAAATCAAGGTGCTGAATGCCAGTTCCCAAGATCGACACGTTCGATGTGCGAATAAACATTGAACGAGGGCGGCCGGAGAAAACCAACGAGCGTTTGGTTGCTCTCGCGAGCGAATTCCATCGCTAGAGTTGAAGGCGCAGAGACTGACGCAACAATCGGAATCCCGGCCGCAAGCGCCTTTTGCATAATTTCGAAAGAGGCGCGGCCGCTGACGAGAAGAATATGACGATGTAACGGCAGTTGCCCTTCGAAAAAGGCGCACCCGATCGCCTTATCGACCGCGTTATGACGGCCGATATCTTCGCGGACCACTCTTGGTTGACCCTTCCGATCGAAAATGCCGGCCGCATGAATTCCGCCGGTGCGCGCAAACGCGCTCTGGAGTTTTCGCAAAAGCGGAGGCAACGAAAGCAAAGTGGCGATGTCGATCCGGACATCTTTCGCCGAAGCAATCGGCGGAAAATTCTGTCGAATAGCGGCAATGCTCTGTTTACCGCAGATGCCGCAGCTGCTCGAAATTGTTCCGAATCGTTTCGCTGAAGCAAATTTCACTTTCACGCCGTCAGCGAG
>Ga0209690_1001749_pt1 | contig 12407 bp, 12 predicted proteins | sample GraSoiAngelo_150_FD_186164 | JGI IMG/M metagenome (GOLD analysis project Ga0209690, IMG submission 186164) | Grasslands soil microbial communities from the Angelo Coastal Reserve, California, USA - 14_1009_09_40cm (SPAdes) (version 2) | ecosystem: Environmental > Terrestrial > Soil > Grasslands ...
GTAATTCCTCTCTTCTTTCATCGTGGCGAGTTCGGAACGAAGCGGCCTACACGAGAAAATGTGCCATCACATCGACGAAGGTATTCAGCTTGTGACTTGCGGAAATCCGAATTGCTGTCAATGCTACTCGGGAACTTCTTTCATACTGGTGGGGTGACATGCTTCCCTTGGACGAGAGGATCGAAAGAACCGAGCGATTGTTGAGAAGGCTGGAAGAAGATGAACCGTTATTGGCCCTTCGCTTGGCCGATTTGGGAGCGGAACATCGGCAGTCGGCCAAATTCTTTGCCGCCCAAGTCATGGCCGAGACCAGGGCCGAGCTACAGAAATTGATGGAGCGGAAGTCCAGCGACTTCGACTTGTTCCTGCCTGCACCCGCAGACTAGGTACTGAAGCACAACTCCCTTTTCAGGGCAACCCCGAAGTGCAATCTGGCCTTGATCGCGGGCGAAGTCCGGCCCGAAGAATTTAGCCGAGCTTCGCTTGGCCCGACAGGCAAGGGCGCCTGTCCCTACCTGGCGTCAAACCAAGTGGTGACGAACTCTCCGCCCGTCAAGCGCGTGGCCGACTGCGGCCTGAGGCGTGCCGCTTCAAATCGGGTGTGCGTTTCCGAGTTTTTCCGCAGTCTGTTCAGTCGTGGGCGATGTAGAAAAGCTGAGATCTTCGACTGTGGTCTCCTCCCACAGAGTCTTGTCTTTCAGGATGCGGGAGACGAGGGCGGTGTGCATGGCATGACCGGCACGATCGGCGACAACGTTTCCAAGAATCTGCTTGCCGAGGAGCGCAAGATCGCCGATCAGATCCAGCACTTTATGGCGAACGAACTCATCCTCGAAGCGCAGCGGCGGGTTCATCAAGCCGTCGCGTGTCAGGACGATGGCATTTTCCGTCGAAGCACCACGAATCAATCCTTGCTGGCGCATGGCGTCAGCCTCGTGTAGGAACCCGAAGGTACGCGCCGCGGCGATCTGGCGCAGGTAGTTACCGTCAGATAAATCTACCTGAAAAGTTTCCCGTCCGATAAGTGGATGGGGGAAGTTGATCGCGTAGGAAACCGAGTACGTGTTAGCGGGATAGATGGCGATGAATTTGCTGGCTTCGCGCAGTTCCAATTCGCGGCGAATACGCAAATAAGTTCGCGGGCGCCGCTGCCTGCGAATCCCTGCTTTGTGGATCATCTCCACGAACGGGCGAGCACTGCCATCGAGGATTGGCAACTCCAGATTATCAAGCTCAACGATGGCATTATCTATGCCTAGACCGATAAACGCAGAGAGCAGGTGCTCGGTAGTGGAGATGAGCACGCCCTTTTTCATCAAACTCGTGGCATAGCTCACACGGGCGACATTGTGGCTGACCGCCTCAATCTCGAAGCCATCCAGGTCAGTGCGCCGGAAAATGATCCCGGAACCTGCGGCCGCGGGCAGGAGGCGGAGGCTGACAGGGGCTCCGCTATGCAGTCCGACTCCTTGGCATTCGACAGCAGTGCAGATTGTCTGTTCTTGTCTCAAGCGTGGTTCTTGGAATATGTCCCGTCTGATGATCAGTTTACAGGCAGGGATGCACGGTCCGTATGTGGCAAATAAGCCACACTGCGTGGTAACCTGGGGGAACAGAGGTTCACGGTTATTGAGTGCGCTGTCGCGATATGAGAACACACGCGTCACGGGGCTAGAAGGATTTTCTCCACTCTGTGCAGGTCCTCTTCCGTGTCCACTCCTATTGTGTCAAAGGCTGTTTCCCCGACGTGGATCGGAATTCCGTTTTCCAGAAAGCGCAATTGTTCCAGGCGTTCGCTACGCTCGAGCGGTGATTCGGGCAGTTGGAAGAAACGGTCAAGTGCCGCCTTGCGATAGGCATAGATGCCAAGATGCTTGAAGTACAGCGGGCGCATACCATCGCGGTCATAGGGCACTGTGGCACGAGAAAAGTACAAAGCTCTACCGCTGACGTCTGTGACCACCTTCACTGCGTTAGGATTTTTCACATCTGCCGCTGGAGCAGGCGTCTTCAGAGTCGAAACCTGTACCGCGGGGTTTTTCATCACATCCAGCAGGCTTTTGACGTGCTCTGGCCGGGTGAGCGGCTCGTCTCCTTGTATGTTGAGGTAAACATCGGCGGCAACCAAGTTCGCGATTTCGTGAACACGTTCCGTGCCACTTTGATGGTCAGCGGAGGTCATCCGCGCCTGCCAACCATTCTTCTGGCACACCTTCAGGATTTCTTCTGAGTCGGTGGCGATCACGACGTCCTGCAGCAAGGGGGACGAACGCACAGAGCGATAGACATGGGCGAGCAACGGCTGCCCGGCAATCTCACGTAGCATCTTCCGCGGAAGGCGGGTGGAGGCGAGTCGGGCAGGAATCACGGCGATCGCTTGCATTGCATTCCTAGTTTCGGCTGGCCGATCATGTTCCGAGTGTCTGTAGGGCAGCCATCTTAGGTGTGCTGATGGGGTAAGTCAACGGAAAGCCGGAGCGCCACAGCAGATGGGGCGAGCAGAGCACGGAGGCATTCCGCTCCCCCCCATCGAATCATTTTCAACTACGCTCGTAGAGCACCCCTGGAAACGGAAAACCCGGTCATTTGACAGATGACACAGCGTCTTGTGACACTCCATCCATCGACCCAATGAGGGGGGAATCCCATGAAAACCACGGGTACTTTCTGCGTCCTATTATTTATCAGCTCGCTAGTTGGCGTACCGAATCCTTTAAACGATTCCACTGCAGATCAGACTAAACTCATCGCCTTGGAGAACGCGTGGAATCAGGCCCAGCTACACCACGACGATCGGGCACTGGATGGTCTGATCCCAGACACATTTGTTTACACCGATTACGACGGTACCGTCATGAACAAGGCGCAATTCCTCGCTGATCTAAAAGACCCGTCCTATCGTGCGACAATGATCGCAAACGAGAACGTGAAGGTGTATTCGTATCAGAATGTGGCCATCGTCATCGGGAACTACCACACCAAGGGCACGTACAAGCGCAAACCTTTTGAACACTACGGCCGATTTACGGATACCTGGATCTATCGGGACAATAAATGGCAGTGCGTCGCCAGCCACACCAATCTGATCAAAAAGGGCGCCGAATTCTGAAAGGGGTATTTGTCAATCAGCCTAAGCTGCTTCTTCCCCGCCGCTCTCCCTTTTTTTGATCCTCTTAACCGGACTTGGATGCGGGAACGCCGTCGACTCGGTTGCCTTGGTTTTGCTTTGAGCTGCTAACCAGCGCTCATCGCGCTCAAACCCGAGCAGGGCCGAAAATGCTACATTAAATACGGTTCATGTCTGCCCCTCAATCACGCTTTGTGCGGGCTTGCAAGGCCCAGCCTGTTGACAGTACGCCCGTGTGGTTCATGCGCCAGGCCGGACGGTACATGTCCGAATATCGTGCCATCCGCAAGAGTCATTCCTTGATAGAAATCTGTAAGAAGCCAGCGTTGGCTGCTGAAGTGACGATTACTGCCGCGGAAGCGTTGGGTGTTGACGCTGCAATTATCTTTGCCGATCTTCTGCTTCCCCTGGAAGTCATGGGCATGCCCTTTCACTTCTCTGCTGGTGAAGGACCAGTGATTGAGAAACCAGTATGCGGAAAGCAAGACATCGCGGGTCTACGCACCGACCGCGCGCCTGATCTCGGGTACGTTTCCGAGGCGATCCGCCTGGTTTCTAAGCATTTCGGCGATCGCTTGCCGGTGATCGGGTTCTGCGGCGCCCCCTTCACCCTAGCCAGCTACATGATTGAAGGAGGCAGCTCTCGCAATTATGTAAACACCAAGAAGATGATGTACTCAGCACCTGTGGCCTGGGACGAGCTCATGCGCAAGCTGGTCGCGGTAGTATCCGAATATGCTGTGGAGCAAGTGCGCGCTGGGGGCGATGCAATCCAGGTTTTCGATAGTTGGGTCGGTTGTTTAAGTGTCGAGGACTATCGCCGATACGTTCTGCCCCATGTGACCGAGTTGGTAAAGAAGCTGCAGAAGACTGGCGCACCGGTCATTTATTTCGGCACGGAGACCACTGCGTTGTTGCCGTCCATGAAAGAGACGGAAGCCGAAGTCATCGGACTTGACTGGCGCATTCCTCTGGACGATGGTTGGCGCAGCATGGGCTTCAAAGGCGCGGTGCAGGGAAATCTCGATCCCGTGCTGCTCTTTTCGGACTGGAAGGAGTTGAAGTCGAGGGCCGAGGCAATTCTGCGCCGCTCGGGCGGACGTCCGGGACACATCTTTAATTTGGGTCACGGGATTTTACCGGAGACCCCAGTAGAAAACGTGAAGGCACTAGCTCAATTTGTGCGCGAACACTCGGCAAAAACCGCGGCGACTTCGGGCTGAGGCCAGACTCGGTCCGTCGTCACAGGCCAATGTCTAGCACATCGAACTCGCAAAACACTGCCGTCCTGCTGCTGGCCCACGGCAGCCCTGAGTCAGTGGACGACATCCCCGATTTTGTACGCTATGTTGTTGGAGGGCGGCCAGTGCCTCCACAGATCGTCGAAGAAATCAAACACCGCTATAGTCTGATCGGCTGCTCTCCGCTGAATGAAATCACTATGAGACAGGGAAAAGCACTCGAGCGCGAGTTAGGCTTACCGGTCTATGTCGGCATGCGGAATTGGAAACCCTTCATTCCGGACGTCGTCAAAACCATGCCAGCCGACGGAGTCTCACGAGCGATTGCCATTTGCCTGGCCCCCCAGAATTCGCGAACCAGCGTCGGCCTTTATCGCGGCGCTGTGATGGGGGAGAGCGGCACTCCATTCGCACTTGAGTTCATTGAATCGTGGCACGATCATCCATTACTGGTAAGAGCATTTGCCGAGAAATTACTGACCGGCTGGGAGAGCGCTTGCCGTCAGGTAGGCTCCAAACTTCCTGTGATCTTCATCGCGCATAGTGTGCCGCAACGCACCATTACCGAAGGCGATCCTTATGAGAGTCAGTCTCGAGAAACGGCTGCGCTCGTGGCGAAAACAGCGGGGCTCGCCGACGAAGACTGGAGCTTTGCATTCCAGAGCCAGGGCATGTCTGGAGGACCCGTGTCCGGCAATGCATGGATCGGTCCCACGGTCGAAGACATGATCCTGAGGTGGAAAGAAAAGGGCCATGTTGGCGTATTTATTCAGCCAGTGGGCTTTCTCTGCGACCACGTAGAAGTACTCTACGATATTGATATCGGCTTCAAAGGGTTTGCGGCGAATTGTGGCATGCAACTATGGCGCGCCGAGTCACTGAACGATTCGCCTATGCTGATCGCAGCGCTTGCGGACTTGACGCGGTCGCGTTTGTCACAGTTCTTGGAGAAAGCCTGACTTTGTAGCACCAGCATCCCTTCCGCTTCCCGCTCGGCTTCGTTCGGGGACTCGGCTAATTCAGGCTTTGCCGGCGTTGCACGTGATTTCATGAAACGCATTGCCATAATCGGTGGCGGCATTTCTGGACTCTCCGCTGCCTTTGCTCTCGAACAGAAACGCGCCACTGGCGTTCCGCTGGAGTACACGCTGTTCGAAAGCAGCTCGCGTCTTGGCGGCGTTCTGCTCACCGAGCGGATGGATGGTTGCCTCATCGAGGCGGGTCCCGACTCTTTTCTCACGGAGAAGCCCTGGGCAATCGACCTCTGCCGCCAAATCGGCCTCGCGGACCAACTCATCGGCTCCAATGACGCGCAACGAAAGACCTACATTCTCGTCCAAGGCAAGCTGGTCGTGATCCCCGACGGACTTATGTTCATGGTCCCGACGAAAGTTCTGCCGACTATCTTTTCGCGCCTGTTTTCTCTCCGCACTAAGCTACTCATGGCCAGGGAGTGGTTCCATGTGGCTAGCAAAGCCGCGAGCGATGAAACCGTAGCTTCATTCGTGGAGCGGCACTACGGGCCGGAAATCGTGGATCGCCTCGTCGACCCGCTGCTTTCCGGCATTTATGGTGGAGCAGCTTCCGAACTCAGCGTGCGCGCCGTACTTCCTCGCTTTGCCGAAATGGAAGCCAACCACGGCAGCCTGGGCCGTGCAATGCTTTCGGCGCGCGACAAAACGCGCCAGCCGCCGCATGACCCCCCGCGACCATTATTTACTTCTCTGAAAGACGGGATGCAACAGCTGGTCGACGCCGTCGTCGCACGTCTTTCTCCTGCGGCCCTGCGCATCAACACACCCGTGCTGGAAATCCGGAGAGGGCAGGCCGACTGGTTCGTCTCCGCTGGCGCTCAGTCCGACACTTTTGATGGCGTCATTGTTGCCGTGCCGACGCAGACAGCCGCACCCCTTCTGCGCTCGTGCAGTCCGGCTCTCCGCGCTGAACTCGGCGGTATCCACTACAGCTCCCCCGTCACTGTGACATTGGGGTACGACCACAATGTGCGTTCGTCCTTGCCTCCGGGTTTCGGCTTTCTCGTGCCTCGAAGCGAGGGCAAGCGCATGCTCGCTGCCACGTTTGTACACAACAAGTTCCGGCACCGAGCCCCGGACAACCGCGCCCTAATTCGTTGCTTTCTGGGCGGCACACGCGATGAAGAGATACTGCAGTCCTCGGACGAAGAAATCCTCCGCATCGTACGCGAGGAACTCAGGCAGATCATTGGTGTCGGAGCCGAACCTCTTTTCACCCGGGTTTTTAAATGGAAGGGTGCAATGGCGCAATACAATGTCGGGCACCTCGAGCGGCTGGAGCGGATTGAGCGCATGCGCCAGGAACTCCCCGCCCTCGCCCTCGCCGGCAATGGTTATCGCGGCATCGGCGTGCCCGATTGCGCACGTTCCGGCACCGATGCCGCTTCGCAACTCCTCATAACTCTCGGGTTGACTCCCGCCCAGGCTCCAGCCAAAGTCTCCCAGCCAGCCTAACGATGCCTTCAGCCGCATCACACCAGCGGTAAAAGCGCCAGCATTTTCTCCCAGAGATCAGACCTGTTCGGCGATTCCGCTCCTCCTGGAACACCCACCGGTCACTCACCAAGAAGTTCACGATCGAGCATGCGCTAATCGTGATCATATTCGCCACCAGATAGTGGAGGTGCGCCACACCCACCAACAACTCCATCAAACTCAGATTGCCGATGATCGAAAATGCTCCCGTGCTCAGATTGAACTTCAGGAGACGCGCGAGAGCATCGCCTGTCCTTGCCCGGTCCAGCGATATCCTGTCGAACCAGGTGAAGCGCTGGTGCCACAAAAAATTGGGTATGACGGCGGTTTCCACTGCCAGCGCCGTCGCCCACAGGTAATCGAAATGAAACGCCACCTTCAGCACGGCAAGCACCACCAACCTGCACCGCGATTCCAATTCCTCCCACGGCGTTGAATTTCAGCCAGCGGACACTTGACGCGCGCCAGCCTTCTTTACGCCAGTTTTCGCGACTCGGAGTCGCGGTCACGGGATCCGCTCCTCCAAATACAGCCGGTAGGTGTTGCGGGCGGCGAGGATCACCAGCATCAGGCTCATGCCGATGAACCCGATCGCGCCGCTCACATCGAACAGGCGATAACGTCCACCCAGCACCATAGGCCGGAACAGGACGGCAATATTGCCGACCGCCAGCAGAATGCGAAGCTCGGTTGGTCCGAGGCGCCAAAAAGAGAGATGAAACTCGCCCAGAGTGTAGGTCGCCAGATAGGCTTGGATCGAAAGCAGCAGGAACGCGATCAGAAGCCCAATCGCGACGTACGGGTGCATGTAACCCGAGAGTGCGAGGCCACCCATGAGGCTTAGCGCCCCGAAACTGTCAATCATGTGGTCAACATAAAAGCCGTATCGCGGACGCTGGTGTTGGCGTACCCGGGCCAGCGTACCATCCAGGCTGTCGCCCAGCCAATTCAGCACGAGGCAGCCGATCACGGCTAGCAAGGCATAGCGGTTCCAGCGCGAGAGAGCGTAAAAGACCCCGGCCAGTATCTGTGCCACAAAACCCAGCAGGGTCAGGTGGTCGGAGTTGATACACCCTGGCGCGCGTTCCGCCATCCAGATCAGCGCCCGCTTTTCCGCAGACGCCACGAAACTTTGCTGTACGCGCCGGGCATTCGAGAAGGCGGGTCTTCGACGCCGCATCTCGTCCAAAACCCTGGGGTTGGTCTGCTCGCAATAATCGATCAGTGGACTCGCCATGATCAGGCCTCCTTTACGCGAACCCAATTTGCCCGGTGACCCAGGATCAGACAATGCACGTCGGGTAAAGCGCGGCACAAACGAAGATCAACAAGTAAGTAACTGGCGGGAAAGGAATTGGGATTCCAGGTAAACGAGTAAAATATGAAGTTTCCCAGCGAGCGCAGGGCTCACGATTTTATACCGGGGAACCGACAGACGAAGCAACTTCCTCGATTGTATTCCGCAACTGCTCGACTGCCCAGGCGATCTGTTGTGCCGTAATCACCGCAGGTGGAGCAATCAGCAGGTGATCGCCCGCAATACCATCGAAGCAGCCCTGCATCGGGTAGACCAGGAGCCCGCGCTCGAGGGCTGACTGGCCCACGCGAGCAGCGAAATTCAGCTCGGGTGGATAGGGCTGCTTGCTTTCCTTGTCGGCGACAAACTCTACACCCCAAAGCAGGCCGATCCCACGGACATCCCCTGTGGTGGGAAGGGCGCGCAATTCTTCCAGTGTCCGCCGTAAGTTCGCGCCCACGCTTCCGGCTTGCTGCGAATCCGCTGCTTGCACCAGCTGTCTCGTTTCGATGAGCCGTAGCACCGCCCTCCCGGCCTTTCTGGCTGGCAATCACCGCACCCAAGGGTGCGTACCCGCTGGAAAGCCCTTTCGCCGACACCAGAATGTCCGGCGCGACGTCCCAATGCTCAACCGCAAAGTTCCGCCCGGTACGCCCCATGCCGGTCATCACTTCATCCGCGATTAGCAGCACACCGTGGCGGCCGCATATCTCCGCTACATTTTTCAGATATCCGTCCGGAGGCACGACCGCTCCCAGGGTCGCGCCGCTCACCGGCTCTAGAATGAACGCTGCCGCCTCTCCATTGCTCGCCTTGATGGCGCGCTCCAGTTCCTCGGCATACTGCTGCCCGCAGTTTTGGCAGCCGTCGGTGCAGTCATAACTACAGCGATAACAGTACGGGAACCCTAAATGCGCGAATTCCAGCACCATGGGCAGATAAATCTCGCGTCTCCGCTTGTTTCCCGAAACCGCCAATGCCCCCAACGTGGATCCGTGATAGCTCTGCTCCCGGCTCAGAATTCGGTAGCGTCGCGTCTCGCCGATTTCGACCTGATACTGCCTCGCCAACTTCAGGGCTGTCTCGACCGATTCCGATCCACCGCAGGTGAAATACACGCTGCCGCCGCGAAAGTTCTCTCCCGCAAACTCCAGCAATTCCTGCGCATACTCCTCGGCTACTGGAGTTGTAAACTGGCTGCTGTGCACGAACTCGAGTTGCGCAGCCTGTTCGGCCATGGAAGCCGAAACTTCTGTAACCCCATGCCCGATAAAATTGACCGCCGCCGAGCCGGCAAAATCGAGATACCGCTTGCCTTCTGCATCCCAAACGTAGACGCCCTCGCCGCGCATGGCTGAGGGGAACACTTTGCGAAACGATCGCCGCAAAAGTGCGGAGCGCGGATATGCTGATGGACGGGAATCTTCAGTGGTCGAGGAACGCGGCACGCCTCGGATTATAACGGGAAGGTGGGCAGCAGATTCACTCAGATAAACGCTGATGTTCGAACGCAGGTCTGGTACGCTCTTGAGAAGTCCAAAATCAAACGCCTGGTTTTCGCGAATGAAAAGAAGCGCAATCGGCGTTCACGCGAGTTAATCTGCGGCCAAAAATGCCTTCGCGCCTCCTACGCTTCTTCCGACCCTCGCATCAGCACGGCATCTTCTCCGCCACTTTGCTGCTCATGAGCGCGGTGATGATCTCGCGCGTCATTGGATACATCCGTGAGGCCTACATCGCCTATGCATTTGGCGCCGGATCGCAGACCGATGCCTATGTCGCCGCCTTCACTCTGCCCGACTGGCTGAATTACATCGTCGCCGGGGGCACCGCCTCCATCACCTTCGTTTCCATTTACACGCGTTTTTTGGCAGAGAAGCGAGAAGATCAGGCCCAGAAAACGTTTTCAGTCATCATCACCGTGATGACCACCGTGCTGGTCATCGGCACGTGTCTGGCGGAAATCTTCACGCCGCAATTCGCGCGCTGGATGTTCCGCGGATTCACTGCGGAGCAACTCCGCCTTTGCGTTCACCTCACCCGCATTCTGTTGCCGGCACAAATTTTCTTTTATGTAGGCGGAATTGTCTCTGCGGTATTGCTTTCCCACCGGCTCTTCTTGTTTCCTGCCTTCGGACCGTTGATCTACAACCTCTTTATCATTCTGGGCGGAGTCGTGGTGGGGAAGCAGCTCGGGATCGCTTCACTGGCGTACGGTGCGCTCTTAGGCAGCTTTGTGGGACCTTTCCTGGTGAACGCCATGGGCGCCGCGCGTGTGGGTATCGGCTATCGGCCGTCATTCGATCTGCGCAATCGCAGTTTCCGCGATTGGGTTCGCCTGTCGATTCCCCTGATGCTGGGCGTCTCTCTGGTTACGGCGGATGACTGGATCCTACGCTACTTCGCCTCAAGCGGGATCGGCGACATCGCCCGCCTGAACTATGCCAAGCGGCTCTTTGCCGTTCCTATGGCGGTCTTGGGACAGGCTACTGGCCAGGCGTCGCTTCCGTTTTTTGCTCGGCTGTTTGGTGAAAAACGAATGCAGGAATTCGCAATTACCGTGAATGCGTCGGTCTATCGCATTGCGGCCGTTTCTTTTCTTGCCACCGGTTGGATGATGCCAGCCGCACTGCCGATCATCGATCTTGTCTACCGCCGCGGCCATTTCCTTTTTTCCGATTCGCAGCAAACTGCCAGCTATTTTTTCTGGTTCTCGCTTTCACTGGCTTTCTGGTCGGCGCAGGGACTCTACGCGCGCGCTTTCTACGCAGCCGGAGACACCCTAACGCCGATGGTGGCCTGCAGCATCATCACTCTGCTATCGCTGCCTATCTACTCCGCACTGTTCCACACCTTTTCAGTCATCGGACTCGCTATCGCCTCTGATATCGGAATCATTGCCAACGGTCTGACCCTCGCGATCCTGTTGCACCGGCGAGGACTCGTTCGGCTCGGCGATTTGCAATGGGGAGAACTGGCGAAGGCCGCGCTGACTGCGCTCATTGCTGGCGTGCTTAGCTTTCGGGTTGCAAATGCTGTCGTGGTGAACGGCAGCCGCATTGCTGATCTGCTCGCCTTGGCACTGATTTCGATTACATGGGCAGGAGCAGTCACCGCCGGATTGTGGCTACTGCGTTCCGATCTCCGTAGTGCTCTGCGGCGACGTAAAGCGACTGCGTATCCACGGGTCGCGGAACACCAAGCTGAGGAAACCATGAGTGCGGGCAGCAAGCCGTAGGCCAGATGGGTGCGAGAACTCGGTTATTCTTGCGCGTTTAGAGTGTCACTTTCCTTCGATTGCGACGGACTCCTGGACCTGCCCTCCGCGACCCGGAACTACGCCCGTGCTGCGGTGGCCGCAACAGGCTCGGTCGTCGAGGTGCTCTTGACCTCTTCACCATTCGCCTTCTGGCCGCCCTTGCGAATATCGATGCCGCCCTTAAAGAACGCGCCGTCCTCGATGCTGATGCGCGCCGCCACGACATCGCCGGTAAGCGAGCCATCGCTGCGAATATCGACCCGGTCGCTCGCGGTCAGATTGCCGCGCACTTTGCCGAGCACCACGATTTCGCGAGCATTGATATTGGCGGAGACTATTCCGTTGCGGCCAATGGTCACGCGGTTGCCGGCCAGGTTGATGGAGCCTTCCACGCGGCCGTCAATGTAAAGGGACTCCGAACCAGTCACCTCACCCTTGATCACCAGCGATTTGCCGATCGTCGCCTGATCCGCCGTACTCGTGGTTACCGGACGCGGCGCTGGGGCGGATTCGCCCGTGGTAGGCTGCGTCGGTGTAGTCATGGCAGGACGCTCTGGCTCAGGCGTGCCTGGCCGGGGCGGAGTCGTAGGCTGATTTGTGGGCTTCCACATGATGCAAAAATCCTTCCTTTTTGGATTAAGGGTCAGGTCCGCATTTCGCTGACCAGACGCATTTTACTCTCCGATCAGGTGTTCGTCTTGTGGAAAATCACGTTTGAGTGCTGCGTTTGGACGATTCTTAGGACTAGGGGCTCCGCCTTAGATGGCTCGATGCAGATTTGAATCTTCCGAGTCTCACTTTCCGGTCGCCCGCTGGCATTGGAGGGTTATCCAGGACCCGGCTTTACAGCCGATGAGGATCTTGCAGATCCGAGCCCAACACCCTAACCCACGCCAGCCATGAATCTGGCCCGTTGCCATATCGCGCGAGGCACTTGTACCGGCTGTGAGAAGCGCCTGTTCCTCAGGTATGT
>Ga0209690_1001750_pt1 | contig 12404 bp, 11 predicted proteins | sample GraSoiAngelo_150_FD_186164 | JGI IMG/M metagenome (GOLD analysis project Ga0209690, IMG submission 186164) | Grasslands soil microbial communities from the Angelo Coastal Reserve, California, USA - 14_1009_09_40cm (SPAdes) (version 2) | ecosystem: Environmental > Terrestrial > Soil > Grasslands ...
AGGATTTCGTCCTCGAACGTGACCTCGACCTGGTCCTCCTTGAATCCGGGCACCGAGGCCACGAGCGTGTAGGCCTCATCGGTTTCGAAGATATCGACCGGAAGGTAGTAGGTCGGCGGGTTCTGGGAATTGGTGCTGTCGGGCACCTGCTCCCCGAAGAACTGCTCGATCAGACGGTCCATGGCCCGCGCCGCGCTCCGCATATCCGCGCTTGGGCTCCACCACGTGATGCTCAAGTTGCCACGCACCTCCTAATGAAATTTGCCTGTCGGCAAAACTGAAATTTCCCGCGCCGAGCAGCTCCTAAACCTGCGCTTAAAGTGAAGCCGTGAAGCGGCTAGAGCAGCGACCAGAGCTCGTCGCGCTCGGCTCGGTGGTCATCGGTGTCTGTCTTGTCCTGGGCAAGGTCGTAGTCGGGATTCTCACCGGCAGCCTGGGGATCCTCAGCGAGGCCGTGCACTCATTTCTCGACCTCGCCGCAAGCGGTTTCACGCTCGTGGCGCTGCGTACCTCGCGCAAGCCGGCCGACCCCGAGCACCCCTACGGTCATGGCCGGACCGAGAACCTGGCCGCGTTCGCCGAGGGCGTTCTGCTGCTGGTCACGGCGGCGCTGATCGCTTTCGAGGCCATCCGCCGCCTTGGTGCCGGAGGCGGAGTTGTCAACCCCGCCGGCTACGCATTCGCGCTCCTGATCGCGACACTCGTGATCGAAGGCGCACGCGGAGCGATACTGCGGCGCGTTGGCCGCCAGGCGTCGAGCGAAGCCATGCTCGCGGACGCCACCAACCGCCTCTCCGATGTGCTCGCCACGCTGGGTGTGATCGCCGGACTGATCGGCGTGCGATTGGGGCTCAGCTGGGCCGACTCGGTCGCTGCGCTGCTCGTTGCGGGCATCGTCGCCCGAGCAGCGGGACTCCTGGCGTGGCGCTCAGGCGACATCTTGATCGACCGCGCGCCGGCCGGCGCCGAAGAACAGCTACGCGAGGCGATCCAGGCCGTTGATGGGGTGCGAGAGGTGCGGTCCGTCCGAGTGCGCCGGTCCGGCCCCAACCTGATCGGGGACTCCAGCATCGCGACCGGGCGAATGCTGTCGGTCGAGGCCGCAAGCGCGCTCGTCAAGGACGTCAAGGAGAAAGCTCGAGGGGTCCTGCCACGCCTCGACCTGGCGGTCGCGGTCGAGGGTCAGGAGCAGCGAGGCGATCTGGTCGAGCGCATCCACGCGGCGGCTGCCCGAAACGGGGGCGTGCGCGACCTGCACAACGTCACTGTCGAAAGAGAGGCCGATGGGTCGCTCCACCTGACCATGCATGCGAAGCTGCCCGGTGACGAGACCCTGGCTGAGGCGTCGAAGACGAGTCGCGCTCTCGAGCAGTCGATTCGCGCCGAGCTGCCCGATGTGACGCGTATCGACATCCACCTCGAGCCGATGGATCCCGACTTCGTCCCGGGCGAGGATGTGACTGCTCGCAATGCGCACCTTGCGACGCGAATCCGCGCCGTCGTCGAGTCGCATCTCGAGGTCAAGCGGTGCTCGGACGTCGAGCTGAGCGATCGCCACGGCCAGATCCACGCTCACGTCGTGGCCGAAGTCTCAGGTGAGATCAGCCTGGAGCACGCGCATCGGATCGAGAGCGAGCTCGAGGAGATGATTCGCCGCGAAATTCCCGAAACGCACGAGGTCGTCACGCGCGTGACGGCATGAGGCCCGGCAGCCAGGAAGACATTCCCCGCCTCATGGAGCTATGGCGAAGGGAGGTGGCGGAAGGACGCCAGGATATGCTGCCCAACGAGAGATCGCTGCGGCGGATGCTCGGGCGCTTCGATTGGGAGGCGAAGTCGCGCGTCGTCGAAAGCGACGGCCGGATCGTCGGCTCCGTGCTCGTGATGAGCCGCTCCTCGCCGGATGGGATCCTGACCAACGTCTACGCGGCCGGCGAACCCGACCTGTTCGTCGAGCTCGCAAGGTGGGGCGTCCAACTCTCGCGGGCGGCCGGCGCTTCCATCGCCCAGGTGTTTGTCGGCAAAGGCCGCGGCCATCGCCTCGGAGACGTGGGCCTGGAGCTGGTGCGGCCCTGGTGGCGGATGGACCGGGGCATCGACGACCTGCCGCGGAGCGGAGCGGTCCCGGGTTATGAGTTGGCGGACGCGACGACGATGCCGCCAGGATCCTGGGAGCACATGTTCAATCGCACCTTCGCCGATCACTGGCGGTTTGCGCCACGCGGCGAAGGAGAGATCGTCGGCGATCGGACGCCGGCTCTGTGCCTCATGGCCGTCACCTCCGCCGGTCGTTCGCCGGCGGCGATGGCGATCGGCGAGGTCGAGGACTACGGCGAGGATCCAAGACCACAGCCGGTGGGCCTTGTCAGCTCGGTCGGGACGCTGCTTGCGCACCGCAGGCGAGGACTTGCGACCTGGCTGGTGGCCGACTTGTTGCGGCGCCTGCGGGGCGCTGGGGCGCGGCACGCTTCGCTCTATGTGGACGGCCGGAGCCCGATGCGGGCGTACGACGTCTATCGAAAGATCGGTTTCGAGGTGGCTGCGGAGGCCGAGGTCTGGGAAGCTACCTTCCCGTGAAAAATGCCCTCCACAAGTTCCGGCTGGCTGCGGCGGCGTTCGCGTGCGTCGCCGTGGAGTTGGCGGCCTGTGTAAGCCCCCATCCTGAGCCTCCCCAGCAAGTGGGGAGCGGAAATCCGATCTCCGTCCCCAGGCCTCCTCCGACCCTGGCGCAGGCAATCGCGAGCGCCGTCGACCTGGGCCCGGCGGACGAGACGACGACTGTCAGCCTCGACTTCGGACTTCGAACGGGCAGCCCCGACCAGTCGCTCGTGCAGCGAGCGGTGTCCGTGCTGATCGGCTCCGGGCTGCGCGCAGGCTGGCGCCCGCCCTCCAGCCTCATCACCGCGGACGGTCCAGCGCCAGCGGTGTCGGCCTTGCTGCGCGTGCGGATCGAGGCCTACCGGATGCCGGACGGGACCTCCTTCTACGCCACCCGGGACCAGCCGCTTCTACCCGAGGCGGTGGCTGCGGTTGCCGCCGATGTCAGCGGCCTCGACAACTACCGCCGCGCCCGAGGCTATGCGGTGCGTCCGGGCGGCCTGACCCCAACCGATGTTTTGAGCTACTACAACCTCAAGCCGCTTCGCGACTCCGGCCTCGACGGCGCCGGCCAGACCATCATCCTTCCCGAGATCGATGATCTGCCCAACCTCAAAGACCTCGACAGCTTCGCCTCGAAGTTCGGGCTGCCGCCCTTTGCGCCGGTGCTAACCATCAAGCGCGACCCGAGTTGGGGCACGCCGGAGAAGCCGCAGGGCGAGACCGCGCTCGACCTCGAGATCATTCATGCGATCGCACCTGCCGCCAAGCTCGTGGTCTACCTGTCCGCCGGCGACTTCGGCCACACCGATCGCGCGTTCGACGCGATGGTGAGCGAGCATCTCGGCACGGTCATCTCGGAGAGCCTCGGTTCGTGCGAGCCCGACACTCCAAGCGGTGTTCGCAACGTCTACGCGTCCATCCAGGACCGCGCGGTCGCGCTAGGCATCTCGCATTTCGTCGCCAGCGGCGACAACGGCGCCTTCACCTGCGGCCAGGACCAGGACGCGGCCGCCAGCTTTCCCTCGACCCTGCCGACGGTGACCGCTGTTGGCGGCACGAGCGTGTTCGAGTCGGAGCAAGGCGTGTACTTCAAGGAATACGCGTGGGGCAGTCCCCTCGACCAGAGTGGAAGTGGGGGCGGCGCGAGCGTCTTCTACCCCGAGCCGCACTATCAGAGGAACGAATCACTGGCCGCGGGCCATGGCCTGAGGCAGGTGCCCGATGTTGCCGCGGACGCCGACCCGCTGACAGGTTTCCATATCGTTTTCGGCGGCAAGGAGGGCCAGGTCGGAGGGACGTCGGCCGCGACCCCGCTGTGGGCGGCTACGGCCGCATTGATCAACCAGGACCTGACCAAGAAGGGGATGCGCCAGGTCGGTTTTGCCAATCCCGCCCTGTACTGGATCGGCGAGAACTCGTCCAAGCTCGACCCCAAACCGTTCCACGACGTGACGGTGGGCAACAACCTCGGCTATACGGCTGCGCCAGGCTGGGATTTCACCACCGGGTGGGGCAGCATGGATGCGGCGGCGCTCGATGCGGCTTGGATCCGCTACATCAAAGGTGGCGGCGGATGACGGACCAGGCAGAAGGTCCTTCGCTCGTCACGTGCCCTCACTGCGGCTCGTCTGTGCCCTCGGGCGACTTCTGCGGCCACTGCGGCGCGCACCTGACGATCGGCAGCACGAGGAGGACGAACGCCTACACTGCGGTGCCGGCGGAGCGGGTCGCCCATCTGTCGATCATCTCGACCTTGTTTCCAGCCCTACCCCACCGCCGGAGCGGACCGTTTCGGGTGGCGCTGGTCGCAGGTGGGGCTGTGGTCGTGATGCTCGCCGCGCTGCATCTCTTCGCCCCCGCGACGGCCGCGGCCGTGTTTGTGCTGCCCGTCCTTTATCTGTTGTACCTCTACGAGGTCGAGATCTACGAAGACGAACCGTGGCTGGTGGTCGGCGCCACCATGGTGATTGGCGCGGTGCTCGGAATCGTCTTCACGAGCGTCACCGGCGGAGCCCTGGCGCAGCTGATCCTGACCGGCGATCGTGACGCCTCTTTCGGGCTCGCCGCCGTCGCGATACCTGTGCTCGCGCAGGCGCTGATGCTCGGAGGCCCTCTGCTTCTCTACATCATCCGAGGCAGGTTCCGGGAACCGCTCGACGGTTTGACATTCGGCGCCGCGTCGGCCCTTGGATTCACCCTCGCGAGCTCCCTCACCGCTTTCTGGCCGCTGTTCGCCGGGCCCCTCGTCGCGGCGGGATCGCCCCTCGACTGGGGCCTGCGCCTGACGCGCGCCGGACTGTTCGTATCCCTGATCAATGCCTGTACCACCGCGCTGGTGACCGCGGCCCTCTGGCTGCACCGCTATGACCGGCGGCAGGCCGGGCGCAGGTGGCACTCGAGCATCCTGTTCGCCCTGGTGGTTGCATTCGGAGTCCAGATCGCGCTGGGGGTCATGGCGTTTCTGGTGGACGACCTAATCGTCGACTTCGTGATCCTCGCCGCAACGACCGCCGTCCTTCTTTTGTATGTGCGCCTGGTGATCCACGACGCACTGCTCGTCGAGGGAGTCGAGCACGAAATCGGACTCGACGCGCCATGCCCGGAGTGTCATCGGGTGGTGCCGACGATGGCGTTTTGCCCGTCGTGCGGGGCGGCACGGGCGGCGGCGCCGAAACAACATCGGATCCGGCTCGCGGGAGGGGTGTGATGGCGGTCGCAGCGCCAGTGCGCCATTGCGGCCGATGCGGCGCTCGCCTCCCACCGGGCGCGAGCTTCTGCGGGACATGCGGGACACCAGTGCTGCTTCAGGCCGTCGCCCCACCGCCCGTGTACCGCTATTCGCCGGCGCCGCCGGCCACCTATCCCACGCTGGGCCAGGCGAAGCTCGCACCTGTGTTGATCGCCGGCGTCCTGATCGCGGTCCTCATCGCGGTGGCGCTTGTCGTCGGCGGGATCGCCGTCTCGCAGTTCGCGCGCAACAGCCATCCGCCCTGCACCGTGAACTGCGCGCCGAAGTTCATCTCGCCGCTGCCGGAGGAAGCATCGTTCCGAAGCGCCGCTTACGACTTCCAGGTCAACTATTCGTCGCGGTGGACGGTGCGCCAAAAGGACGCCAACGGGATCACGCTGGGGACGAGGTTGGGGACCGTCCAGGTCACAGGGTCCAAATCGACATCTGCCGACCAGGCGCTGCAGGCGACCGTGGCCGGTCTGTCGACGGCGAAGTGGCAGGATGTGACGCTGGTCAAGCCCTTGAAGGGCGCGCACATCGGGGAGGTGCAGGGCGTCGGCGCCGTCTACTCGGCCAACCTGGTGGGCACCTCGCAGACCGCGACCAGGGTCCGGATCGGGATCATCGCCGCCACCCAGCACAGCGTCACCGTGGTGGTGTTTGCCTCCGACCCGGCCGACACCAAGAATTTTCCCAACGGCCTTGCCGAAGGCCAGGAGGTCGACTACCTGTGCACAGAGTTCGTCTGGGGCTAGAGATCGGACGGGAGGCGAGCTCGACAAGACGCGGCCTTCGACGCAGGCTTCAGCGTAGCCCGGGCGTCGAGGCCGATGGATCGTCGAGCGGAGTCTCCCGGCGGATCTCTTACACCCGCTCTAGGGCGAGGCGAGCACCGAACCCCAGGAGCACGACCGCCGTCACGCGCTGCATCCACTGCCGCACGCTCGACGTCGTGATGACTTCGCGAAGCCTGGTGACGAACAGCCCGTAGAGATTCATCCATAACCAGCCGATCACCGCGAAGATCACGCCGAGCTCCAGCAATCGAGGCAGCACCGCCTGGCCCGGGAGCACGAACTGGGGCAGGAACGTGACAAAGAACACACCCAGCTTGGGGTTGCTGATGGCGGAAAGAAATCCTTGCCTGAAGACCGCATGCGCCGGGGCGGCCGGTGGCGTAACGGCCAGAAAGTCGCTCGGCTGCGCGAGCGACTCGATCAGCGTCCTCAGGCCCAGGTAGGCGAGATAGCATGCGCCGATGATCTTGAGGGCGAAAAGGACCTCGCCCGAGGTACGCAAGAGCGCTGACAACCCCACCGCAGTAGCCGTCACCCAGATCACGAGCGCCAGCGCGATGCCGCTTGTCGTCAGCACCACGCCGCGGCGCCCATGCGCGAGCGCGTTTTTCGTCACCACAGCCATATCCGGCCCGGGCGTCACCGCGAGGAGCAGCGAGACGCCTGCGAAGGCGAGCAGCGTGGCGTCGATCATGCGGTCTCGGGAATGTCGAACGAGATCTCGTACACGCCGCCGACCACCTTCGCCTGGTGGATCCAGCCCAGCTTGCGCAGCAGGGCGAGCATCTCGCGATTCTCCGGCAGCACGATCAGCTGGAAGGTCTTGATGCCGTGGTCTCTTGCGACTCGCGCCAGCTCCGCCAGCAGCACGCTGCCCAGCCCGCGGCGCTGGAACTCATCGATCACGGCCACGCCGACCTCCGCCACGTCGGTGGCGCGCGCCCGGTCATACCGCGCCACCCCGACGATCCGCTCTTTCGAGGCCGCTTTGTGGGTGGCGACGAGCGCAAATCTGTCGTTGTAGTCCACGACCGCGAGCCGGTGCGCGAGCGCGTCGGACATCCGCTTGATCGGGGAGAAGAACCTGAAGTAGACGGTCCTCTCTGACATCGCCGCGACCGCCTCGTGAAGCAGCGGCTCGTCTTGGGGCGCGATCGGGCGGAGGTGGACTTTCGTCCGGTCCCTCAGATCGACGACCCGGGGCTCAAAACCGATTGAAGTCACCATCGCAAAAGGTAACCTGCGCGCTTGATGAGCCCTTCCCCAAGATGGCGCAACCTCGGGACTGCCGCCGGCGCCGTCACCGCGGGCCTGTTTGCCATCTTCGACCTATACCAGTGGGCTTCGGCATACGCCGCGGATCACTTCCACAATGACTTCACCTTCTACTACGCCGCGGCACGCATCGGTCTAGGGCACGGATGGGGATCGATCTACGACCTGGGCCTTCAGCAAGCGGAGCTCAATGCGATTGGTTCCCGCATCACGATCGCCGAGCTCGCCCGCTACATCAGCCCGCCGCCGGTTGCCTGGTCGGCGGCGCCGTTGACAGCGCTTCCGTACCCCGCCGCCTACTGGACGTGGAGTGCGCTGCTGCTGGCCGCGCTCGGATTGACCTGGTACCTGGCGGCTCCAGGATCGGGTCGCGCGCGCGTCATCCATCTCGCGGCCGCCGTCGGCTGGCTGCCGGCGATCTACGCGCTGCAGCTCGGCCAGCCAGGACTTTTCGTCGCGCTCGGGGTCGCGGGATCGTACGCGCTGCTGCGCGCCAACCGTCCGCTGTGGGCAGGCCTCGCTCTGGCGCCGCTTGTTTTGAAGCCGCAGCTTGCGTTCCTCGTCCCGGCCGCCCTGCTCGCCGCGCGTCAGGACCGCGCCTTCCTGGGAAGCCTGCTCGGGCTTGGGGCTCTCTGCGTGGCGTCCGCGGTCGCCTTGGGAAGCGGAGGCGTGGCCGCCTACGAGGCCCGTCTTGCCTTCGCGGCGGGGGTGCCCGTGAATCGAGAGTTCACGCTTGCCTATCTCCTCGGCGCGACATCCCTCGCGCGAGCCGTCCAGGTGATCATCGCGCTGTGGGCGCTGGCTCTCGCGTACCGGCTTCGACACCGCGGAATCGAGTGGCTGTTTGCGTGCGGGCTGGTGGGAAGCATGCTCGCGACGCCGTACGTGCACCTCGACGACCTGGTCATGCTCGGGCTCGCCGGATGGTTCTGCCTGCGGGCCGGCACGCCGATGTGGACCCGGGCCTACGCCCTCGCGGTCGTGGTCGTGATCGAAGGCGTGGCGATCTGGGGACCGGCGCCGGTCATCGCCTCCGAGCTCGGCTTCCTGGCCCTGCTTTCAATCGCGGCGCTGAAACATGACGACCGCGACACCCAGCAGGATGGCGCCGAAGCCAAGCATGATGGCCGCCTCCAGAGGAATCGGGAGCACCTGTCCGTTGATGGTCAGGCCGAGGCTGTCGACGTGCGGCAAGCCTGAGTTCGCGAGCACGACTCGCCTGATGGGGTCGATGCCGTAGGACGCGGGGTCCGCGCGCGTGAGCCAGGTCATCCAGCCCGGCAGGTTGGTGAGCGGAAACAGCGCGCCGGAGAGAAAGAACATCGGCATCATCAGGAAGTTCATCACCACCTGGAACCCCTGCAGCGACTTCATCATCGACGCGAGCGCGACTCCGAACGAGGCCAACCCGAAAGCGAGCACCGCGGCCAGCGGAACGAGCTCCATCACCGTGAGCAGGTTGAGCTTGACACCGACGAACGGCGCCAGCACCAGAAGGATCAAGCCCTGGATCATCGCCTGCGTCGTACCGCCAAGCGCCTTTCCGATCGCCACCGCCCAGCGGTCGATCGGAGCGACGAGCACCTCTTTCAAGAACCCGAACTCGCGATCCCAGACGATCGACATGGCGCCGAAGATCGCGGAGAAGAGAATCGACATGCCGATGATCCCGGGATACATGAACTGGATGTACGAGATGCCCGTGCCCCGGCCGAACGCGCTGCCGAGCGATGAGCTCAAGCCCGATCCGAAAACGAGTAGGAACAGCAGCGGCTGGGCGAGCGACGCGACAAGCCGCCAGCGGTCGCGCCAGTAGCGAAGGATGTCGCGGTACCAGATGATGTAAACCGCGCGGAGGCTCGCGCTCCGCGTGTCGACCGGCGCCGCAGGGACCGAGACGATCGGTTTGGAGGCGGTCTCGACGCTCATCTGCGACGACTCATCCACCGGCTCGCCATCGCGCGGTTGCGGTCCTTGGCGCTGACCTCCTCATCGCGGATCGCCCGCCCGGTCAGCTTGAGGAACACGTCGTCGAGGCTAGGGCGCCGCAGGGTGACGGTGTCCACGGGCGCGCTCAGCTCGCGCACCAGCCGGGGCACGAACGCCTTGCCGTCCGCCACCTCCATGCGCAGCGTGCCATCGTCGCGCGAGGGCGTGACCCCCAGCATCTGCTTGATCTCACTCGCCGCTTGTTCAGGCTGGTCGGAGGTGATCGTGACCACGTCGCCGCCGACCATCGCCTTCAGCTCGTCTGGAGTGCCCAGGGCGGCGATCTGGCCCTGGTCGATGATTGCGATGCGGTTGCAGTACTCGGCCTCGTCCATGTAGTGCGTCGTCATGAAGATCGTGACGCCTTTCTTGCTGCGCAGCTCGTTCAGGTGAGTCCAGATGCTCTTTCTGGTCTGCGGATCGAGACCAAGAGTTGGCTCGTCGAGGAACAGGATCTGAGGCTGGTGCAGCATTCCGCGCGCGATCTCGAGGCGGCGCTTCATTCCGCCGGAGAAAGTCTTCACCTGCGAGGACGCGCGGTCGGTCAGCTGCATCATCTCCAGCATCTCGCCGATCCGGCGGCGCCTGTCAGGTGCGGGCACGCTGTAGATGAATGCGTGGAACTCGAGGTTCTCGCGGGCGGTAAGCTGGTCGTCGAGCGACGGGTCCTGGAAGACGAGCCCGATCCGCTGCCTGACGGCGGCGGGATCGTGCATGACGTCGATGCCCGCCACGCGCGCGATGCCGGCGGTGGGCGTCAGCAATGTGCAGAGCATGGAGATGGTCGTCGACTTGCCTGCGCCGTTGGGGCCGAGGAATCCAAAGATCTCGCCGCCATGGACCTCGAGGTCGATCCCCGCCACCGCCACCAGGTCGCCGTACTTCTTGATCAGGCCCTTGGCCTCGATCGCCGTCTCCGCCACGCTCACACCTTACCGTGCCTACCCTCGCCGCCCGCGAAACGTTGCGCACCCTCGACCGCTTCACCCGATGCGATCGCGTCCATCCCGGCTTTGTATTCCTCGAGGGTGGCCTCGGCGAGGCTCAGAGACCACTGGTTCATCACGCTTCGACGGTCGCCGCGCATGGCTCGGTGCGGAAAGCTTGCGATCTGGCGTGCGATCTTCGTCGCCTCCTCCAGAGCCTTGCCCGGCTCGACGAGCCGTTCCACCAAGCCGATGCGCAGCGCCTCTTCGGCATTCACCTGCCTCCCGGTCAGGATCAGGTCCAGCGCGCGACCTTGTCCGATCATCCGCGGCAGGCGAACCGTGCCGAGGTCGATCAGGGGGACGCCAAAGCGGCGGTTGAAGACGCCGAGCGTCGCGTCGCGAGCGGCGACGCGGATGTCGCACCACAGCGCCAGCTCGAGCCCTCCGGCCACCGCGTAACCCTCGATCGCCGCGATCACCGGCTTGTTCAGGACCATGCGCGTCGGGCCCATCGGTCCGTCGCCGGTCTCACTCAGACGATTTCCACCGCCTGACGCAAGCGCTTTCAGGTCGAAGCCGGCGCAGAAGATTCCCTGCGCGCCTGTAAGCACCGCCACCGACAGGACATCGTCATTCTCGAAGCGGCGGAAGCTTCCGGCCAGGGCCGCGGCGGTCTCCGAGTCGACCGCGTTTCGCACCGTCGGACGGTCGATGGTGACGGTCAGCACCGCCCCATCGACCTCTTCTCTGAGTGTCCTAGAGCGCGCCTCGCTCGTGATCGTCTTCCATGAACGGATAGCGGTGATCGGTGGGCGGCGCGTACGTCTCCTTGATCACCCGCGGACTCACCCACCGGATCAGGTTGAGGAACGAGCCCGCCTTGTCGTTGGTGCCAGACGCACGAGCGCCTCCGAACGGCTGCATCCCGACGACCGCGCCGGTCGGCTTGTCGTTGATGTAGAAGTTGCCGGCGGTGTTGACGAGCCTTTCCGAGGCTTTCCGGATCGCCTGCCGGTCGCGGGCGAAGACCGCGCCGGTCAGCCCGTACGGGCTTGTGCGGTCGCAGAGGTCGAGCGTCTCGTCGAACTTGCCGTCAGCGTAGGGATAGACGGTCAGGATCGGACCAAAGAGCTCCTCCCGCAGCAGCTTGAAGTCAGGGTCGGTCGTCTCGATGACCGTCGGCCGGATGAACCATCCGACCTTGTCGTCGCCCTGGCCGCCGGCGATGACCTTGGCGGTGTCGGTCTTGCGTGCGTAGTCGATCGCGTTCATGTGATTGGCATATGCGCGTCCGTCGATCACTGCACCCATGAAGTTGCGGAAGTCGGCGACGTCGCCCTGGGGGATCGCGTCGACCAGGTCGGCGAGCTCGGACTTCATCGCCTTCCACATCGAATGCGGGATGTATGCGCGGGAGGCGGCCGAGCACTTCTGACCCTGGTATTCGAACGCGCCGCGAACCAGGGCTGTGCGCAGCGCGTCCGCGTCCGCCGAGTCGTGTGCCACGACGAAGTCTTTGCCGCCAGTCTCACCAACCAGACGTGGATAGGTGCGGTAGCGGTCGATGTGCTGGCCCACCTCTCGCCACATCGATTGAAAGACCTCGGTCGAGCCTGTGAAGTGGATGCCGGCAAGCTCGCGGTGACTCAGCACCTTATCCGAGATCTCCGCCGCGCTCCCGCTCACCATGTTGATGACGCCCGGCGGCATGCCGGCCTCGATCAGGAGCTCGATCATGAAATGGCTGACGAGGAGCGTCTGGGTAGCGGGCTTGAACACGACCGTGTTGCCCATCAGCATCGGAGCGGTCGGCAGGTTGCCCGCGATCGAGGTGAAATTGAACGGGCTGACCGCGAAGACGAAACCCTCGAGGGGACGGTATTCGAGCCGGTTCCAGGCGGTGGCGTCGTTGAACGGCTGGTTGCGGAGCAGCTGGTCGCCGAAGTAGGCGTTGTAGCGCCAGAAGTCGATGGTCTCGCAAGCGGCGTCGATCTCGGCCTGGTGGATGGTCTTGGACTGGCCGAGCATGGTGGCCGCGTTGATCGTGTCGCGCCACGGTCCCGCAAGCAAGGCGGCGGCACG
>Ga0209690_1001758_pt1 | contig 12380 bp, 10 predicted proteins | sample GraSoiAngelo_150_FD_186164 | JGI IMG/M metagenome (GOLD analysis project Ga0209690, IMG submission 186164) | Grasslands soil microbial communities from the Angelo Coastal Reserve, California, USA - 14_1009_09_40cm (SPAdes) (version 2) | ecosystem: Environmental > Terrestrial > Soil > Grasslands ...
ATTGCGCATGGTGGACTGACGGATGTCGGTGTTAACTACGGCGTCCACTTTATCGCCCACGCGAAGTGCCCACCCACCCGGGTTCTCGGGACCTCCAGTACGGAGGGTGCCCCATCCTCCCGCGTTTTTTGCGGAGGGTGGGGATTTCACGATGACCTGGTGGGCGCGTACCCCCTGCACCGGGTAGTAGCATCCCTTCACCTCAGCGACCACGGCGTTCAGCTCATCACTGTAAAGCACGCCGCGATCGCCCACCTGACCTCCGGACTCGGCGTAGAAAGGCGTGTGGTCGAGGATAACCTCACCCTCTTCGCCAGGCTTGAGCTCTTGTGCGCCTTGGCCGTTGCGGATGATGGCTAGGACTTCCGCTCCGTCAGAGCGAGTTTGGCGATAACCTTCGAATTCGGATTTGGGGAGTTGCTGGTACACCGGACTTGCCGTTTGCTTGGCCGGGCCCCTCCAAGACGACTTAGCCCTTTCTCGTTGGGCGTCGAGCGCTTTTTCGAATCCTAAGGTATCGAAGGGAATGCCAGCATCGCGGCAAGCGTCTTCAATAAAGTCTCTGGGAAATCCAAATGTGTCGTATAACTTGAAAGCGTCTTCGCCTGATAAGAAACGCCCGCGCTCCCGGACATATTTCAACGCTTGATCCGATGTAGGCGTGCCCGATAACTGATCTAGATGTCGACGCAAATCTTCATCGGAGAGGGTAGTAAGCCAAGCACGCCCCCGGTCAAGGTATTCTTCTAGCTTTTCGAGTCCCAGTGCAATGGTATGTGCAAAACGTGATTCCTCGGACTCGATCACTCTCGAGATGCGGTCAGCGCTCTCCACAAGTTCCGGATATGCATCTTTCATCTCATCCCGCACTGTCGAAACCATTTCGTAAAGGAACGGCTTCCTTTGCCCTAGAAGGTGTCCGTGTCGGATCGCCCGCCGAATGATCTTCCGCAGCACATAGCCACGACCTTCATTGGATGGCAGCACTCCATCCGAAATCAGAAACGTCGCCGCCCGCGAGTGATCGGCAATCACGCGCAGGGAAGCCGCTGACTTCGCGTGCGCTTCCTTCTCCAATTCTTTCGTCAGCGACGTCCCCGTCAACTCCGCTGCGCGTTTGATCAGCGGCACAAACAAATCCGTGTGGTAATTCGAAATCTTCCCCTGCAACACCGCTGCCAGCCGCTCCAACCCCGCCCCGGTATCAATCGACGGCTTCGGCAATGGATTCAGCTTCCCATTGGCGTCGCGGTCGAACTGCATGAACACCAGGTTCCAAATCTCGACGTACCGCCCACAGTCGCATCCGAATGCGCAATCCGTGTGTCCCTGATCCGACGCCGCTGGCCCCATGTCGTAATGAATCTCGCTGCACGGTCCGCACGGGCCGGTGTCGCCCATCTGCCAGAAATTGTCTTTCAATCCAAATTCGTAAATCCGCTCTTTCGCCACGCCCTGCGCCACCCAGAGATCGCAGGCCTCGGTATCGCGCGGCACCCCGCCTTCGCCCTTGAAAATCGTCACAAACAGCTTGTCGTTAGGGATCCCAAACCACTGCGGCGAAGTGATCAGCTCCCAGGCGTACGCAATCGCGTCTTTTTTGAAGTAGTCGCCAAAGCTGAAGTTCCCCAGCATCTCGAAAAACGTGTGGTGGCGGTTGGTAAAGCCGACGTTTTCAAGATCATTGTGTTTGCCCCCGGCGCGCACACATTTTTGCGAACTCGTGGCCCGCGTGTAATCGCGTTTTTCCAGGCCGAGAAACACGTCTTTGAACTGGTTCATCCCCGCGTTGGTAAAAAGCAGAGTGGGATCATTCGCCGGGACGAGCGACGACGAGTGGACCTCTTTGTGTCCGTGCTGGAGGAAATAATCCAGAAATTTGCGGCGAATTTGAGAGCCGGTCAGCATGAAACGGGCGAAAGCCTCTATGTACAAGGCCAAATTTTGGGGTGATTACAAACCTTTATTCTAGCATTCACAGAAATGAAAACGTCATCGGCCACTGGGGAGTCATAAGCGAGTTTGTGCTACGATTCTGCCGCTCTTCAAATGTTACGCTGCGACCCCAGCCGGGGAACTGCAGGTCGCACGTTAGGGTAGTCCAGAAGAAATCGGGAACACCATTGCGCAGCAGGAAGGAATCAGTGGTATGAACCGACCATTACTCGTCGTGAGCGGACTGGCAGTTTTGCTTACCACTCTGGGCTACTGCCACATTTTGTATCATGCTACCGTCGTCCATCACTTGGCGGATCGGCCTGCCTACCTGGTCGGCATAATCGCAGCGGCCGTCATCGGCGTGCTGTCCTTTGTCGGAGGCGTATTGCTCATGCTTGCCGCACGTCGCCAGAGTCCGAGATAAAAAAAGGCCGGAGCCTTTCAGCTCCGGCCTTTCCGTTGGTGGTCGCCCGGATAAAACTTTAATTGGCCTGCAACTCGCTCGTCCGCGTCGAAGCAGTATCGCCCTAGCCCTCATTCGATGCGCGTAAAGGCCATCGCGCTGCCTAATAATAAGCATGCCGCGAAGCCTGAACCAGTGCTACGCGCTCCTTCGCGGCCGCATGGTCAAATCCCGCACCTGGGTCAGAACGCTCGACATCTGCATCCCGTTGAGTTGCGAGACGAAGGGCATCAGCTCCGCGATAAACTCATCCTGCATGAATTCGCGGACTTCCTCCTGCCGCGTGCGTTCGCCGCCGCTGAGCAGATCGGGCACGGTCACCTCAAGCGCCCTCGCCAGTCGCTCCAGTGAGGAAAGAGTCGGCGTCGCCTTTTCGTTTTCGATTTTCGAAACGTAGGTGCGAGGCACCGACATACGCAGCGCCAGTTGGCGCTGACTCAGCCCGCTGCGCAACCGCAGCGAGCGAATGGAGGTCGCAAGGTTCAGGTGTCCGCGGCCATTGCCGTGGCTCGGCATGACCTGGGGTGCAGGGGGAGCCGCAACAATTTCCGGTTCCTCCTCGTCAAGCGACGCGTGGCACCTGCGGCAAAGATCATTAGTTGTGCGGAATTGAACCAACAGGCAATGATCGCAACGGACGACTTCCCTAGAATCTACCGGGGCAAGAGTCGTGGCCATCGAGTTGTGGGAGTTGCCAGAGCGGCGGCTATCCCTGAAGCCAAATTTTCGCGGCTTCCAAGCTGCAGCGTAATCTGAGGCAGATGCCCTGTGGATGTCAAGGGAAATCGCGGAATAAACATGAATAATCTTGTGATAAAACCAAAGTTAGCCGGAGAAAACCAGGAGAAAACAGGTAAGAGACCATGAATGATCGCCAGTCGGCGTGGTGTTTACTAACTGAGTTCACGCAATCCGAAAGTTTGCGCAAGCATGCCCTCGCCGTCGAGGCCTGCATGCGCGCCTATGCCCGAAAATTCTCCGCGGACGAAGAGCTCTGGGGCGTGGTCGGATTGCTGCACGACTTTGACTACGAAAAGTATCCCAGCCTGGAAGATCATCCCTACAAGGGAAATGAGATTCTGAAAGAGCGTGGCTACGCTGAGGAAATCCGCCAGGCAATCATGTCTCACGCTGAATACACCGGTGTCCCCCGGCAAACTCCGATGGAAAAAGCGCTGTTCGCCTGCGACGAGCTCGCAGGTTTCATCACCGCCTGCGCTCTGGTCAAGCCCGGAAAGTCTCTCGCCGAAGTCGAGGCCAAGTCTGTCCGAAAAAAGATGAAAGACAAAGCCTTCGCTCGCAGTGTTAACCGCAACGATATTACCAGTGGCGCCCCTGAACTGGGCGTGGATCTGGAAGAGCACATTGCCTTCTGTATTGAGGCGATGAAAGGCATCGCGAAAGACCTTGGATTGGAGGGCCGCGCCGCAACGATCAGCGGCTAGTAAGTCTTTTCAGGTCGATCATTTGGGGTTAATATACGTCCATGAGTGTACGTACGGGATAGCCCGTACAATGTTCCACGTGGAACACTACGCCAGTTTTGGGAGAACCTAGCGCAATGCCTCTGCCACCTTCCCACTGGCAATCACTTCGGCAACCCTGGCGAAGTCTCCATACATCACCCGGTCCTTCTCCATCGTCGGACACACCGCGCGAATGGCCGCGTGGGCCTGCTGCCCACGCTTGCCGGTCTTAAGCGGCGCCAGGAAATCCAATGCTTGCGCGGCGGCCATGGCTTCGATCGCCATTGCGTTGCGTGTGTTCTCCACGATCCGCTTCAGCTTGAGCGATGCCGTCATCCCCATGGAAACGTAATCTTCTTTATTTCCTGACGTGGTAATCGAATCCACCGAAGCGGGATGCGCCAGCACTTTGTTCTCGCTCACCAGCGCCGCCGCCGTCACCTGTGCCATCATGAAACCCGAGTTCAAACCTGCGCCGGGTGCGAGGAATGGTGGCAGACCTTCGTTCAGTGCCGGGTTCACCAGTCGTTCAAGCCGACGCTCACTGATCCCGGCGAGCGCGCTGAGCGCGATGCCAAGAAAATCCAACACAAAAGCCACCGGCTCACCATGAAAGTTGCCGCCGGAAAGTATGTCACCCTCTGCCACAGCCATCACCGTGCCGGTAGAGCGGTCGCCGATGGCGCGCGGCCGTGGAAATACCAGCGGATTATCCACGGCTGAATTGACCTCAGTTTCCATGACCTCGCGGCAATGGGCGAGGGTGTCGCGCACCGCGCCGTGCACTTGCGGCATGCAGCGCAGAGAATAGGCATCCTGCACCCGCGCGCAGTCACGATGCGACTCGCGAATGCCGCTGCCTTCGAGCATCTTGCGCAGGTTCTCGGCGGTTTTTATTTGCCCGGAGTGTGGACGAGCTTTGTGAATACGGTCGTCGAAGGCCACATCGGTGCCACGCAGGGCGTCGAGGGTCATGGCTCCAATCACGTCGGCGGTGTCCACCAGCGTTTCTGCGGCGAGTAACGCCAATGTTCCTAGTGCGAGCATCCCCTGGGTTCCGTTGATGAGCGAGACCGCTTCTTTGGCTTCGAGCACCAATGGCTTGACCTGGGCGCGACGCAAGGCTTCTGCGGCAGGAATGCGCGCCCCCTTGTCGTCGAAACATTCGCCTTCGCCGGTCAGCGCGAGAGCCAGATGCGCCAGCGGCGCGAGATCGCCACTTGCACCGACGCTGCCCTGTGACGGAACGAATGGCGTCACACCGCGATTCAGCATTTCGCAAAGCGTGTCAATGACGACGGCGCGAACGCCGGAGTAGCCCTTGGCGAGCGAATTCGCGCGCAACAACATCATAGCGCGCGTTTCAGCAATCGAGAGCGGTTCGCCGACTCCCGCTGCATGCGAGCGCACCAGGTTGACCTGTAATTCGCGAATCTGCTCACCGGCAATGCGTACGTCAGCCAGTTTGCCCACGCCGGTGGTGATGGCGTATGCCAGGCGATTGCCTGCAACCAGCGCGTCCACTACGGCGCGCGCGCGATCGACAGCATCGCGCGCATCGGCATCGAGCAGTACCGCACGATGCTCGACCACTACTTCCCGCACCGCTTCCAGCGTCAGGTCATTCCCGTTGATGTGAAGCGCTTTCAAATGACGTCTCGTCCGATAGCCGAGAGGAATACTTTCATATATTTGTCCGGCAGCGCGGCAATCTCCATCTTGGCGTTAGTCACGATGTGGGTGGTCTCGCCTTCAGCCAACAGCAGGCCATCTCCAACTCGCACCAATTCATATCCAAAGTGAATTACGGATTCGCGCACATTCTTCAGATGAGTCCTCACAATAATCTCGTCATCGTAACGTGCGGGAGCGCGATAGCGGCAGCGTGCGTCCACTACAGCTATGAAGCGGTCGTCAATTTGTTCCATATCGCGATAGGAAAAACCCAGTTGCCGAAGTAATTCCACGCGTCCAACCTCAAACCAGACGAAATGATTGGAATGATAGACGACTCCCATCTGGTCGGTTTCAGCATAGCGCACGCGCAGCCGACTCTCGTTCCGCGCCAAATGGTTGTTGCCGCTTTCGCTAGTTTTCGGCGGCGTCATTCGGAGCTCCAGTGCGGTTTGCGTTTTTCAAGAAATGCTGTGATGCCCTCGCGGAAATCAGCCGTCGAGCGGACGGCAGCATTCTCCCGCACCGCCGCTTCGATCTGTGCATCGAGCTCGGCACGCGCGTGATCGTTCAACAGACGTTTGGTGAAGCGCAACGACGTAGGGCTGTTCTCCATTAACTGTGCCGCGAGCTGGCGTGCCCGGGACGACAGCTTTTCTGCCGGCACGATCTCATTGATCAGTCCAATACGCAGGGCTTCCTCCGCTGTAATAATCCGACCCGTGAGCAGCAAGTCGCGCGCCTGCTTTTCGCCCACTTGCCGCAATAAGAATGTCGAGACAATCGCAGGAACGAAGCCGATCCGCACCTCGGTGTAACCGAATTTTGCTTCCGGCACCGCCAAGGTAAAGTCACAAAGCACGGCCAGGCCTGTGCCGCCCGCAATCGCCGCTCCGTTCACTGCTGCAATCGTCACTTTGGGGAATTCATAGAGCGAGCGGAACAATGTGACCATGGTCTGCGAGTCTTTGAGGTTTTGTTCCACGGAACGCCCAAGCAGCGCCTTCAGATTATCCAGGTCCATTCCCGAGCAGAATGCTTTTCCCGCTCCGGTCAGAATCAGGACTTGCGAGGATGATTTTTCGACTTCCTTCATCGCGCGCATTAAATCGTCCATCAGTTGGAAGCTGATAGCGTTGCGTTTGTCGGGACGGTTCAGCGTGATGGTCGCAACGCCTGCGTCGAATGCGAGTTGGATGGTCTTGAATTCCATGGTCGCGTTGGCACTAACAGATTTGCCTAATCCCGAGAGAGCGATTCTCAATCCGCCGCCGAAGAATTGGTATACCTCGCGCCGATTCCCGCTGTTGCCTTCAGCAGCGCATCGAGCGATCTCACAATCGGTGGCTGCACGCCTCGTTGCGCTAGTGCTTCCAGTACTTTCTCGGTCGGAATGTTTCCCACCAATTCATCTTGCGCAAAAGGACATCCACCCAATCCGCCAATGGCAGAGTCTAGCCGACGGCAGCCAGCATCATACGCCGCCAGAACCTTGTCCACGGCCTGATCCGGGCGGCTGTGCAGGTGTACCCCGATCTCGAGGTAGCCATACTTTGACATTACGGCGGAAACCAGTTCGCGAATCTGTTCTGGTCCGGCGCGTCCCACTGTATCGGCCAGGGAAATTGTTTTTACGCCATAGGATTCGAGCAGCCCGACCGCCTCGAGCACCTCCTCCGCATTCCACAGATCGCCGTAAGGATTCCCAAACGCCATCGAGATATAGACCACGACATCCAATCCGGCCTCGTCGGCTTTACCTTTGATTTTCTCCAGTTCGTCGATAGCCTCATCCAGCATCTGGCGCTGATTGTTGCGAAGAAACGTCGGCGAAATGGAGTAAGGAAATCCCAGAGTGTGCACGGAATTGGTGTTGATGGCCCGCTGCGCGCCTTTCTCGTTCACGACAATTCCAATGATCTCGACATCATCTGGCGGATCGAGGTCTTTCAGTACTTCTTCCGAGTCTGCCATCTGCGGCACCGCCTCAGGCGAAACAAACGACACAGCATCAATGTGCTTGAATCCCACGCTGATCAGGGCACGGAGGTAGTCTGTCTTGATCGAGGCAGGAATCTGGCCCTTCAGCCCCTGCCAGGCATCGCGCGGACACTCGATGAGTTTGACGGAATCGGCCATAAACCTGAAATTGAACCATGGAGAAATTGAATCATTGAGCGATTAAGTCATTGAATCATTGTTAAAACCGAACGGCTCTCAAATGATTCAATGATTCAATCGCGCAATGACTCAATGTTTCAATGATTCAATTCCTACGTTTGCAGCACTCCCACCTTGAATTCTGGCACATCTGGGTTCAGCGCTGCCGCCTCCAGTGCTTGCACGATCGCATCGCGGGTCTCGACGGGATCAATAATTTTGTCGATCCACAGCCGCGCCGCTCCATAACGAGGATCGGTTTGCTCGTCGTAGGTACGCTTTACCGACTCGAACAATTCTTTCTTGTCTTCCTCGCTCAGGATTTTGCCGCTGCGTTCCAACTGCTTGATCTTGATTTCGACCAGTGTGCCAGCGGCGGAGTCGCCACTCATTACGGCGTATCGCGCCGTCGGCCAGGCGAACACAAAACGCGGGTCGTAAGCCTTGCCACACATCGCGTAGTGTCCGGCGCCAAAGGATCCGCCGACGATCACGGTGATCTTTGGCACCACCGAATTCGCCACCGCATTCACCATCTTGGCCCCAGCTTTGATAATCCCGCTCCACTCCGCATCGCGTCCCACCATGAAGCCGTTGACATCGTGGAAAAAGACCAGCGGGATCAAATTTTGATTGCAGTCCATGATGAAGCGCGCTGCCTTCTCTGCCGACTCGGTATAAATCACGCCGCCAAATTCAACTCGCTTCCGCCCTTCATGGTCGGTCTGCTGCGCTTGCATTTTCTGATTGGCTATAATGCCAACGGCGAATCCGCCAATGCGCGCATATCCGCAGATGACGGTCTTGCCGAATTCCGCCTTATACTCATCGAAGCGGCTGCCATCAACCATTCGTGCCAGCAACTCTTTCATGTCATAAGGACGCGCGGGCGAGGAATCGTAAATGCCATAAATCTCCTCGGCCGTGAGCGCCGGCGGTTCCGGCTTCTTGCGGTCCCAGGGCGAGAGACGCCGGTAACCCCACTTTTCGACCAGCGAGCGGATGCGCGCGATGCAGGCTTCATCCGTGGGCTCGCGATAATCCACAGTGCCGCTGACCGCGGAATGTATAGCCGCACCGCCCAGTTCTTCGGCAGAAATCTTTTGCCCGATGGCGGCTTGCACCAGCGCGGGCCCAGCCAGGAAAAGGCCGCTGCCATCGGTCATCAATACGTTGTCGCACATGACCGGCAGATAACCGCCGCCCGCGACGCACATGCCCATAATGGCCGCGATCTGGGGAATGCCCATCGCCGACATGACCGCGTTATTGCGAAAGACACGGCCAAAGTCATCGGTGTCGGGAAAAACATCTTCCTGAAGCGGCAGGAAAACGCCTGCCGAGTCGACCAGATAAATCGTGGGCACGCGATTCTCCATCGCAATGTTCTGTGTCCGGATAACTTTCTTCGCAGTCATGGGGAAGAAGGCGCCAGCTTTCACGGTGGCATCGTTGGCGATAATCATCACCAGTCGAGTGTGAACGCGTGCCAACCCAGTGATCACGCCGGCCGATGGCGCTCCGCCCCACTCTTCGTACATGCCGAATGCACTGTAAATGCCAAGTTCAAAGAATGTGCCCGGGTCGGCCAGCAGGCTAATGCGTTCGCGGGCCGTGAGGCGTCGTTTGGAATGCTGATTTTCTATGGCTTTGGCCCCGCCGCCTTCGCGGATCTTTTCTTCTTCATTACGCATCTGGGAAACCAGGTCAGCCATGAAGCGCATGTTGGCTTCAAAGCGCGCCGAAGTGGGATCCACTTTTGAGGGCAGCAGGCTCGCTTGCGAAGTGGATGTAGTCGACTCTCTACGGTCAGCCATGAGATGGGTTATGAAAACTCTTTACGGTATACCAGCGGAGCGGGAGCGCGCAATCAGGGTCAGCCCGTCACCAAAAAGGCTTACCCACCAGGAAGACAGGGAGATTTCTCATCAGTGCTTCTGTTTATGTTGGGATGTGTCGGCGGTCGGGTGTGACTGTTTAGACCGGGGCCGGCATCTCGCGCTCAGATGGCGAAAAAGTTATCCGACGCACGGCCTCCGCAACCGGGTCGTCGGCCACGGCATCCACTAACCCCACTTGTAACGCTTCCGTCGCATCAAGTTTCTCCGCCGCCACAAACATTTGCAGGCCCGCGTCTTCCCAATCAGTCGTGGCAGACGCTGCGTACCGCCCCAGCCAGTGATTAATCCAAGAGCTGCGCCACGATGTCCAAAAACAGCGTGCGGTGAAGCGATACGGCGGTGACAAGCCAGCGCGAGATCGAGCCCGCCGCCCATGCAGTAGCCGTAAATGGCGGCGTACACCGGAGCAGGAAATTGTTCGATCAGCTTCATCAGGCCCTGTCCCATCTTGGAAAACTCGTAGGCCGCCGGACCGCTGAGGCTGGCAATTTCGGCGAGGTCAGCTCCGGCAGAAAAGAATTTCTGATTTCCAGTGATGACGAGTGATCGCGCGTCACCGGCCAATTTGCCAACCGCTTCGGTCAGCGCCAGCACGCACGCGGAGGTCAGGCGGTTGGTGCCATCCGGCGATTGCAAACGCAGGACGCGAATAGGTTCTTCTGCGTGCACAGTGAAGAAGAAGGACGATGCCAAGGCTTGCTCCAAAGGGCGTACTTACGAAATACCATCTCCGCCAGCTACGTACTTCCGTAACCCGATGTGTGCAGCCGCAGTGCCGAAGATCAATGAGTGATTCCTCGCATCGCGTTGAGCCGACCGAAATAAGCAAGGACGAGCATGTCCTACATCCGCAAGATAGTCATTACGCTCTGTTTGCTGTCCGGGATGTGTGCGTCGCAAACAGTTGGCTCCAGTGATCAGGAGACCATTCGTCTTCTGGTGGAGCAGGTTAAGGAACTGCAAGAGAGTGTGAAAGCCTTGCAGGCTAAGCAGACGTCTCCGCCAGTGGCATCGCCGGAGGCCCCTCCTGCTGAGCCCGTCCCGCCACAGCCCATTGAGGAGGCGGTGAGCACAGCGCAGACTCCTACTGCTTTCCCGGCCATGCATGATTTGCATGGCATCCAGTGGCGTGGCTTCGCAGAATTCAATTACAAGGTGTTTAACCAAAGAGCGCCCGAACTAGGCACTTTCGGGTTCGAGGGCGGTTCGGCAGGCAGCTTTTATACCGGCGACTTTGATCTGCTGCTTACGTCCAGAATCAACGAAAGAACCGGTATCCTCGCTGAAATCGCGTTGGGCGAAGGCGATGCACAGACTTTTGATGTGGACCTGGGGCGGGTGTTCTTGAAATACGATCATGGTAACCACTTCAGTCTGATGCTTGGCCGGTATCATACCGCCGTCGGTTACTACAACCGAGCCTTCGAAAGTGGAAAATGGCAGCATATGACAGCGGACCGGCCCGTGGTCATGGAGTTTGCTGTCGACGGTGGGCTGTTGCCCACTCACGCGGTAGGTGCTTCCGCTAGCGGTCTCATCCCCTCGGGCGCCCTCGGATTGAATTACCTGGTTGAGTATGGCTCCAGCGATACCATCCGCCCCGAAATCAATGGTTCGGACCTGGTGAATGATGAGAACCGTGGCAATCACATCAGCTTGGGTCTGTTCCTTCGTCCTGACGGTATTGCCGGACTACAAGTGGGCGGGTCCTACTATCACGACAAAATCAGCGCTCCGGTATTAGCACCACATATCAGGTTTGGTCAGGCGATCGTGAACGCCCATGTGGTCTACGTTCGGCATGGAATTGAGTTTCTGAATGAAGGATTCCTGATTCGTCACTCTTTGGAAGAAAGCCGGACTGTCTTTAACATGCCCGCATTCTATTCTCAGTTCTCCAAACGCTTCGGTAGCATTAGTCCCTTTTTTCGCTATCAATACGTAAATGCGAACCCACACAGCATCTTTGAGGATGTTCTCCTGCGTCAGGGCCCATCCTTTGGTGCACGGTACGACTTTAACGAGAGCATTGCCTTCAGGCGCAACTGGACCACACACTTCGCAAAGGCCTGCCCGATCTGGACGGCCTGCAACTGCAATTGGCATTCGCCTTCTGAGTATCTTATGAGAAAGAAATGGGTGACATTCCTGTTGCTGAGCTGGCTATTAGCCGTGCCCGGGGTTTCTCCCTGTGTCGCCCAGAACATCGACGTGGCCGTGGTTGTCAATGAAAGTAATTCGGTGAGTATGATTACCATGGCACAACTGCGAAAAGTCTTTAGCGGAGAAAAGCGTTACTGGGCGGGTGGTATAGTCGTGAAGCTGGTGGTACGGGCGCCGGGAACTCATGAGCGGCTCGTCCTGTTGAAGCTGTTGGGGATGTCCGAGAGCGAATACAAGCAGTACTGGAGTTCCCAGGTGCTCCGTGGAGAAGCCCAGGCCGAACCCCTGACCCTTCCTTCTGTCGGAATGCAGAAGGAAGCCATGACGATTTTTCCGGGCGCGATTGCTTTGACAGATCTTAAGGACGTCAAGCCAAGTATGAAAGTACTAAAACTGGATGGCCGTATGCCTGGCGAGGCAGGATACCCACTGCAGTAGGCATCACACTGAGACTCGCCCCGTAAGTTCGGATTAAGGATTACTCTTTTCGAGCCAGCGCGGCAACCGGCATCCATCCTCTTCCAGCAGAAAGCTGCCCACCCCGAAACACTCGCCCAATATGCGGTGGGATTCCGGATCGCGCGCTGCACGCGTAATCCATTGGCGTCCGATCTC
>Ga0209690_1001761_pt1 | contig 12373 bp, 16 predicted proteins | sample GraSoiAngelo_150_FD_186164 | JGI IMG/M metagenome (GOLD analysis project Ga0209690, IMG submission 186164) | Grasslands soil microbial communities from the Angelo Coastal Reserve, California, USA - 14_1009_09_40cm (SPAdes) (version 2) | ecosystem: Environmental > Terrestrial > Soil > Grasslands ...
CGTCGTCACTTGCATATCGAGGCTCTGAGAGGATATGAGCTCGATCTTTGATCGATTCACTTCACAGGTCAGTGAAGATAAGAAGTGAAGTGACGTATGGTCACATTCCGAGTGGACGAGGGCAACGAAAACCCCTCGCTTGCCTTCGGGGGAGGCATTATGGTTGGGCCGGCTCGTGTCGATGGTGCGGTGTTAGTCGCCGGACAACAAATTCCTGAAGAATACCGCCCAGGGAATCTTCACCGATCCTGATCAGCGCGTTTTGAAACACTAATCCGGCTCCATTGCGGTCGCCGGGAGCATAGTAAAGATTCGAGATACCGCCTGCCGCAAGACTTCCAATAATGCTTGAGTAATTCGGCTGCCAGCGCTTGTTGTCGCCTTTACAGATCACGGAACTAGCGAGCGCGTACAGAATCCGCGATCGCGTCGTGCCTGTTCCTTTGTAGAAATAGCGCGGGTCTTGTTTCAGGAGGGACGGCATTATTGCATTTCCGATAAAAATAGCTGCTAGAGCGTTACCGTGGACTGCGCCGTACCGCTTTCCGTAACCTTTCGCTCCTTGCCCGTATCCACCGAGAGCATCTCCAGCTTGCTCAAATCCAGCAACGGCACCAACTCCGAGTGAGGTGACGGGATCCACGGCTACTTTCCAGGCGAGCTCGAATTTCTGCTTCGCGTTCAGAGGAGCTGCATCGGGGACGTAGCTCACATAGAAATTAGGAATGATGGCCAGCACCCGTTGCTTTTCTTGTTGTTTGATCTGGGCTTCGGCCACCTCCACTGTTGGCACTCCAACATTCACTTCCGTCTCGGCTCTCGCAATAGCCAGAACAATCGGCGGGACTAGATAAACCTGTCCGGAGCTCAGCTCTCCCGAGAATACTTGGGAGGTAAAGCCTGGCGCCGTGACCGTAAGGTGAAACGCTCCAGGAGGGACATCGGAGAAAGAGAACTGCCCATTGTCGCTGAAACGACCTCTTGGCTCGGAGATTGACCAATGCGGGTCAGTCGCGCATGAGCTCCGATCGCGACGGCTCCCGTCTGGTCGAGAATGGTTCCACTGATGAACCCCAATGGCTGCTCACCAGTAATCTTGTTCTCTGGGGGCACAGTCTGCGCGTTGGCCCACATCCCAAGAACCACGAGTGCCGCGCCCAGGACCGACTTTTGAATAATCCGATGCACCGGCCCCCTAAGGATCAATCAGAGGCGCCTGTGCCAACTGTAGGTTGATCATGAGATCGAGCCTCCATTCGATCTGAAAGAACAATGCTGTTTGCCGGCCTGACAATACTTTGCGAAATTCCGGCACATACTTGAGTCTCAGTTGCATCACGTCTTCTTCTACGGCGGCACGCCGGCGGATGTACCTTTCTGCCTCGTCGCCGTTCATCGTCCTGTAGTTCTCAAAATACTCTCCGACCAGCGCCAGTTTGGTGTCGTAGATGTTCGCCAAATCCGTGGCATACCGGTCGTACACTGGCCAGAACTTTTCTGCCTCGGTATCTGTGAGGTCCATGTTCGCTGCGACCATCTGCTTCTTTTGCGACCTCAAGTCTTTCCTCACGAATTGGACGTCTTGATCAGGAGCCGATTGAGTATCGTCGAAGATTGTGGGTGGATCGGACGTTCTCAGACGCCTGGCCGGTTGTGAGCCCGACTCCTGGGCGACAGACCGGGAAGATTGCGGGTGGATCGGACGTTCTCAGACGCCTGGCCGGTTGTGAGCCCGACTCCTGGGCGACAGACCGGGCCCCTGCCGAGAGCACCACAGCGACAAGCGCTGAGGCAAAGACCACTGCTGCAACTTTCCTTCCCATTCATCCTCCTGGATGGATGGATTCCAGAGATCCAGACTATTGGTCGAGCTGCTCACGGAACCCGTCGAATTGCACCGTGCATCCAGACCTCCAGTGAGTGCTCTACGGTACGACCTAACGCAGGTCACGCAGAGGCAAACGGTTAACTGAGACCGGGCAATCCGGCTCGTGGGAGATAGTCTGAACATCCGTGACAACAGTCTGGCACGTGACAGGCGCACCCTGTGGCGAAGCGCCGTTCATGGTTCCAATGGTGCGGCCACCCAGATCGAGCAGTGGCGGGAAGCAGTTCGCACTCGAAACGCTGCTGCGGCCAAATACTTGCCGCCGAGTTCTATTTGCGGGTGGCGGGTGGCGGCGAGTGCCATCGACGCGATGCAACAGATTCCTGCAAGGGAAATGCCTGTTCAAGCTCGCGATCCTAGTTCGGAACTGGGAGTGCTTATTAAGAGGCCGTTTGGTGTGAGGGTCACTAATGGGTGTGAGATCGTCTGAAAAAGAAGCGGCATGAAGATCATTTGGCGGAACCCGAACAGGATCGCCCAGAACCCGATGTCCGTCGTAAGTACCGGGTGCTTGGAGGAACCCGGCCAAGTGCAACGGTTCTATCGAAGCTCGTGGGGATTGGGCATCCTTGGAACTAAGTTCAAACTTTGGGTGAACTACAAGAAGTCGCCAAACCGCTGCATGGAACGAAGCATCTCGTCGCCCAGCCTCGAGGCAGACGAAAGGAGCCCATGGGCTTTGTTCGCCAAGCCGGCGTTGCAGCCATTCTCGTGGCCATGACGCTCTGGCTTCAGTGTGCCGGGATGGCCATTCTCCTTCGCTGGGTAAGGGCCTCCATTGCGCGAGGGACAAAGTGGTTAAACCCGTGGCGTTCTGCCGTGCTTATGATTCGGTTCACAGGTGTGATGATTGTTTGGCACATTTTGCAGATTTTGCTGTGGGCGGGGTTTTATCGCTGGCGATGCCTTCCATCTTGGGAGCCTTGCTTCTATTTCTCGGCGACCAGTTATTCGACCGTTGGCTATGGCGACGTCGTCCTTCCCCAAGTTTGGCGCATGTTAGGCCCGATAGAGAGCGTTACCGGCGTCCTAATGTCTGGCCTGTCCGTGAGCGCCCTGTTTGCAATCGTGACGCGACTGGTCACAGGCGATACCAAATCCTCAGCCGAGGCCAGGGCGTAAGCCGCGTCGATCATCGTTGCGAAGCTGGATTGCCAAATTTCCTCCAGGAATGCCGGTTGTTACGCGCGAACTTGGAGCCCAACACTCCCCACCAGCAGTGAGGCTCTGGAGGATCAACCCCGCGACCCAGTCAGAGTAAACGATATTGGATAGTGGTCCGAGGCTTTTACCCGGTTGTGCACCCGGCCAGGATAGTGGTCCGAGGCTTTTACCTGGTTGTGCACCCGGCCAGAGCCTGCTCTAATTGGTCCGCGAACGAATGCCCAATCAATCCGGCGTCCTGGTTCAAACAAGCGATGCGATGGCGTGGTAGGTGTGTGTGGCTCCGCTATCGCCTCCTGAAATCCTGCCGTTGCAAACGCCGAAGCCGCGCCTTTGGAAGCGTCTAAGTTGAAGTCGCCCGCAATCACCAGTGGACACCGGGGGTCTTGGCGCGCCGCATCAGACAGGACCTCCTGCGCCTGTGAGAAACGCAATTCATCGTTAGCACGGCTTTCCAGATGAAGGTCGTAGATTACAAGTTTGCTTCCGGCGACGTTGATGTTGGCCACCAGCGCGATTCTTCCTCCAAGCCTCTCCTGGAAGGGCTCGATTCGCGGCAGATACCAGCGTGGCTGCCAAAAGTGTGACTGTCGCGAAAAGCGGATCAGGCGCGGATTAGAAATGGGCCACTTCGCGAGAATGGCCTGTCCATGGTATGCGGGAGACGCCTTGGATCCCTGGACCAGTTCCTCAAACTCGCGCCCAAACACATAATCCATCTGCAGCTTCCGGGCGATCTCTTCGGCTATGTTCAGGCGATGTGTGCGGCGCGCATTGAGATCCACCTCCTGCAGGATGAGAATGTCTGCATTTGTGCTTGCGAGGAAATCTATGACCGCTTGTAGCTGTAGCCCACGGTCGATGTTCCAATCGACAATGCGCAGAGAGCCGGGCGGCCAAATCACCCACCGAAAAGGAGCGAAGTTGCCCGTAACGATTTCTTGCATTGCCACACTTACACTGTAGCTGCCAAAGCGAATTGGGGAAACGCACTCTGCATTCCGATTTCACGGCCCAATCTAGTGACCAAGAGGACGGTCAATGACGATGCGGACATGACGCCCAATTCTCTCCCTCTGCGCTTTTGGACCATTGTTCCTTGACGACGATTACCGACTGTCTAGTTGCTCCATGGGCCGGCCGATGGCACGCAGAAAACCCTGGCGATTCAGAGTGCTGTCATCTAAACAGCGGGGCTTGGCAGCGTTGACCTTCGTGCTGAAGCAAAGATGAGGTAGGAGTAAAGCGCAATCATCCAAACCACATTCGCACCCACCGCCGCAGCAACAAAGGCCCAGTTGATGATGTTGAAAAGAGCAAAAAACAGGAACGCATAAGGCAAAAAGCAGCGCCGGATGATGAACTCAGTGTGCCGCCCGAGAAACAAGAAAGGATTCGAACTCCGACTGTCGGCTTCTTTTTGCCACACTCCCAAGTATTGTTCGGGACGCCCGGTGGTCAGGCGATGCCGCTGGAGCCCGGTGGTGAGGAAGCTGGCAATCGCGCCGAAGACCAGAAAGCCGCCCCATACCAGGTAGGCTCGTGTGCCGGATGTCCTCAAAAGGCCTATCGTCATGCCGGCAAAAATGAATAAATAATAAAGATAGTCGCAGATCGTCTCCAACCAGCAGCCGAAAGCGGATTCCTGGAGTTTCAAACGGGCGACCTCTCCGTCGCATCCGTCGAGAACGCTCGACAACCAGGACAAGATCGCGCCCACCAGCATATTCCAGTAGCCTCCCAAGGCGAAGAAGACGCCCGCGGCGAAGCTGACAGCCAACGTGAACAGGCTAACCATGTTGGGCGTGATGGGAAATCGAATGATCTGACGGCTGATCGGTATAGAGACTCTGCGGTTCGTTCTCGCAAAAATCCCGTCTGTGGGCTTGACGAGCCAGCCGTCCAGCTTCTGCTCGGCCGACAGACGTTGTCGCTCGGTGAGAATACGTTGCCACTTATCTTCCGGCACCGGTTCGCAATGCACCGAACAGGTCGAGGTAAGCCAATCATTCAGCTCCTCGATCGAACTGGCGCTTGAAGCACACCCACGTGCCAGGTCGATCGATACTTCTCGAGAGAGCGCATAGATGCCGACAAGCTCGCCGCCCGTCACTAGCGCCAAAGCATCGCCATCTCCATCCCATTCAGCTGCGCGCCGCATCAACGACGGATGATATGTCCTGTCGCCTGCTATCAATACCAGGTGTCCTTCTAGCTCAGAAGCGAACCGCCCCAACAGCGAAGGCAGCGACGCTTGCCCAGAGTTGACTTCGCACCACTCGAGGGTGCGAGGGAGACGCCCAGTCTGCAGCAGGTCGTGCTGTATGCGGGAGCCTCGCGCCCGATCGATAACAACGACGATGCGAGCGGCGCCGGCTTTGACGGCTCCCAAGATGCTTCGCAGCAAGATGGGGAGAGCACCGACCTCGGGCATCGGTGAGCCGAAACCGTCAGCCTTCAGGTTGTGCGCAAGAATAACGGCAGTGTGAGAGTGTCGTGTCGACTCGCGGCCTGTCTGGGGTTCCTTTAGTGACATTGCTTCAGTCTCAACTCGCATAAACTTCCTCACCACTCGGGATGGTAGTGCTTTGCTTTCTCGATTTGGCCAACACGACCAGGCAGAGACCGCCCACTGCCGCCCAGAATATGGCGCGTAGTCGTCGTATGAATGCCAACGTCAATCCGGTAGCGGCGCTGAGGCCGAACATCTTAACGATAAGCATGTTCCCACCCTCATAAGTTCCGATGTTTCCCGGATTGAATGTGCCCGCGATATTCACCAGCTTGGTCAAAGCCTCGACTGCCAGTGCACCGAAGATACTGACCTTGGCGCCCATGAGCCACAGGATCAGAAAGACTTCGAATATTGCTGCCGCATGGCATGCGAGATTAAGCGCGAAGCTGCCCCAAAATGAGCCGGGTGTGTGGTGGTAAAAGTCGAGCAGATTGTTTTCAACGGAGTGGATCAGCGAACGCTCACGTTCGATCCAACCGCTGAAATATCTGATCCGGCCCAGGATCTGTGCCGTCCCTGAAAGCACGGGCCAGCGTTTGCTGACGGCGACTGCGGTTAGAAGGACGACGCCGAGGAGAATGAATGCAAACGAGACCGCGTAAAGCGCCAGCGTGTGCGGCAGCGGCAAGACCATGAGTACCGCCAACAAACCGACGAATGTCACCACTGCAGCGCTGAGAACGAAAAACGCGCGGTCAATCGTTACCGACGTGATCCCGCTGGCGAGTGGCATTGCCGGGCCCAGCAGTGATACCCGCAAGCCTTCACCGAAAAGCTGGCCAAGGCCACCCAATTGACCAAGTGCTTCGGAGCCGAGTCGTAGCCCGAGCATTCGCGCGAATGAAACCTGACGCTTGTCGTCGAGTAATGTGAGCCGCCAGGCCCAGGTCTTCAGCACATGGGCTACTCCACCCCACGCGATCACCAAACCCAGTCCCAATCCCAGGGTGGCCATGCCTTCGAGGAGCTTGGCAGGACCGGCTCGGTGGACCAGGTAGGTGAACAGCAAAATGCCAAGCGCCCCTGCAAGCAGCCGGAGGGGCAGTTGCGCTTTTGTTATGGCGCTAGACACGGGCCACGCTCTCAGGAATCTGTTCGTGGTAGAAGTACCCACCAAAGACGCCTTCGGCGTGCGCCAATGCTTCGGGTGTGTCCACGTCTTGCCAGTGAGCCTCGCCGATCTCCAGGACACGCAGGCGCCGCTCGCCGGCTAGCTGCCGCATACCGTCGGAGAGCGAACAGTTTCCATCCTTGGTCGCCGACTCGAGCCTGTCAAACAGGGCTGGGCTGCACAGTCGCGCCGAACCTTGGTTGCATCATCCAAGTCAAAAATGCGGCCGATGTTGGGATCTACTGCAAGAATGACCTCGCCGGGTGCCAGCGGTTGCTTCAGAAGCGCCCTCGCTGTCTCCGGTTCAAAGATATGGTCTGCCATCAGCAACAAGAAATTCTCGTGGATTTCATTTCTGGCCTTCAAGGCCGAAATGCCATTGGACTTGTGATAATCCGGATTTTCGACCCAGGTCACGGATACTCCGAGCGAGCGGCCATCAAACCAGCTGCGGATTAAGTCGGAGCGATACCCCACTACAATCACGAACCTGTCGATACCAGCTCGGTGCGCTCTCCGAATGACGTGCTCGAGGATGGGCTTGCCGTGAAAGTCAACGAGGGGCTTGGGAAGCCCGGCGGATACCGACCTAATGCGTGTCCCGTTACCGGCAGCGAGAATGAGACATTGATTCACTTTTTTCATGGGCTGCTTTCTTAAGTAAGAAAATTCTGAGCGATCTCAATCGTGAAATGAGTCCTCACTAAATTCATATGAGCTATAGACAAATCTCTGCACCGTATGACGTCACTAGAACCCAAAAACAAACTTCCCTCTGAAAGTGCGATTGGGCCCATTGAAGAATTCTCCGAAGCGGTAACTGTCCAAGTCGTTTTGCACGTCTCGCGGATTGAAATGATTGAACAGGTTGAACACTCCCAGCCCAACTTTCACCGTGTGCTCTTTACCGCGCAAGGGCAGTGCGAATTCCTTCAGCACCTGAACATCGGTCGAATTGAAGCCCCGGAAGCGCTGGTCATTACGTGGGCCGACAAAGTCGCGCCCTTGGTTCACAACCGAGTAGGGAAAGCCGGTGTGAAGGTCAAAGACCGGCAACACAGTCATCTTCCACGGCGCCCTAAACTCGCCCCAGACCAGAAACCGATTGGGCGCATCGAAGGACAACCGTCCGCGAGCGTCCGCCTGGATCACCGCCTGTGGGTCATTTCCGAAGAACTGGTTGAAGTCATTTAAATTTCCGGTAGCCTTCGAGCGCACGTAAGAAGCATTCAACGTGTGGTGGCGTATCTGGTAGCGGCCGGTAATTTGGAATTCACGGTAGAAATCCCGTCCGCGGTTGGCCAGAGACAGGAAGCTGCCGTCCATGTTTGTGACAGGCGCGAGAACCAGGTCACGGACAGTGTTCCGCTGCTGGTAAGCGACCCGAACTAGCAGGTGCTCCATAACCTGGCGATCAAGTTCAACATTCCAGGCGCCACTTCGCGGGTTCCTGATTCCACCGATGATGACGTTTGAATATGGGACCGACGAAATCACTTCACCCGCCCGATCAAAAGTCAGAATCGTGCGGTCCGGGAAGCGGGGGAATGCTGCGACGTTCAAGGGAACGCGATCGTAAAATAATCCGCCGCCCGCCTTAAGCAGAGTTCGGCGATCACTCGTCAATGCGAACGTCAAGCCAGCACGAGGCGCAGCGTGCGTAGAATCGGTGACCGAGTCGCTGTCCAACCGAAGGCCAAAGTCGAATGTCAGGCGTGACGAGACCGTCCATTGATCGCCAACAAACCATGCAAACTCGTTTTGGTGGACAGAAAAATTGCTCGGCGCGCCAAACTTGATTCGTTCCAATGTCGCACCTGCTGCCCCAACGATATCCACTGGCAAGAACTGTTGATGACCGTCATAAGAGCTGTGAGAGAAATCGAAGCCGGCCTTCAACTGATGTAGGCCGTATAAGTGCTTTGTGCTCGACTGATAGATCTCCTGCCACTCCACTCGCTCGGTGTCTCGATTTTGGCGGTTGAAGAATCCACCTTCAGTCGTTTCGACCAGCAGGCGATAGGGATCTCCACTGTTGGGAAGCAAGTCCGCGTCGAAGTTCTGGTACGCAAGCTGTGAAGTGAGCAGAGCGCCCGATTCTGCGACATAGCGATGTTGCGCGGAGATCTGAAATCCGCGCTGATGCAGGTCTGGTGTAGAGGGTTGCGGGGTAAACGTATTCAGTCCGAGGTAGTCGAACTTTTGCGGGAAAACGGCGACGGATAGAGTTGCTGTCTGCCTTTCATTAATTTTCAGATCGAATTGGCTGAACGAGTCAAAGCTCTCGAGCTTCGAGTCGCGTTGAAGTGGAGGGAGACTTTCAACGGGCGTGCGAACGAAGCGGTATTCAAAGGACTGGGTGAACGCGAGTCTATCTTTGAGGAGCGGTCCAGTAAAGGTAAACCGTGGAGTGAAAGCGCCAATTCCGACGATGTGCCCGTCGCGGTCTCTAGCTCGCGGAACCAGGTTTTGCATCGACAGATGAAACTTGTCGAAGTTACCAGTACGGGTTTCGACACTGGAAACTGCCCCTGTGAACTTCCCGTACTCGGAGTCATAAGGATTGGAAATAACCTGAACCGAAGAGACGACATCGATCGGCAGGTTGATGGCTTGGCCACCCGTCGCTGGATCGGTTACGTTCGCTGAATTCACCAGCCAGCCTGCCTGCGTCGCTTGGGCGCCTTTCATGTTGATTCGCCCATCCGGTCCTCGGACAACTCCTGGGACGAGAGGAAGCAGGCTTTCGATTTTCTCAGTTTGATTGGGCGCTTCTTCCACGATCGATCGGCTGATGGTGTTCTTCTGGGCAGACTCTTCAATAGCAGGAGGATCGTTCGCTGCCACGGTTACCGTGCTCGTCACCGCTGCCATGCCGAGTTCGATCGGCACTACGGAAGCCGTGCCTGGCTTCACTTCCACTGAAAGCGTCGTATTCAAACCAGGAGCACTCGCTTCGATGTCGTAGATTCCTGGGGGAAGGTCATCGATTGCGAATGCTCCCCGTGCGTCCGACTGGGCTTCCTTGTTTACGGGCCCATGAAGGACGATGCGTGCCTCCGGTAAAACGGCAGGTTCTCCGTTTTGTGTCTTGGTGACGACCTCACCGCGAATTGATCCTGGTGCGGCGGGGCCGTCTTGTGGAAAGCAACGGACAAGGAGCAGCAGAGCCGAGAAAACGATAAATGAAATTCTTCGCATGACTGTGCTCCTTCTCGGCGAAAGTAAGTGCAATGAAGCGTCCAAACGGTCAATCAGCCGGTGCGGGTTCACTCAAGCCACTGAAGAACTGTGTGTTTGAAAGTGCTGACGCCGAGAATTTGCGATGCAAATCGTGGATGGCCGACGCGCGCCGGAGTTGGCACGTGGCGAAGTGTTGGCGGATTTCCTGCTTGTCTTTCGTGACCGCCCAGCGTGCTCGCGGGTTCGAAAGCGTGCCTGGTCGTGCCCGGAAAAGCAGGCGTTATCGCGCTCTTACTCAAAAGTGGTATCGCATTGTCACATCATGATGTGAGCAAAAAAGACCTCGATCTAGGGTTGTCCGTACATTGATCCCGGTCCATCATCGTAGCGTGAGATCAAGGAGTTAGCCATGAGCGCCGTCGAATTTGGTCTGACATCCCAGACACCTTTTGTATATGAGGTATCGCAGCGGCCGTTCGAACAGCTATTAACAGAGTCGGAAGCGCTGGAAGCACGCTTTGGAGCGCTCTCGCACCTCTCCAGATCGATTGCATCATCGATTGCATCTATGACGCCCGAGGTTCTCTCGCACAATCTCGTTGCACTCTTGCGACCTTTATGCCCGTGCGATCTTGCGAACATCGTCATTTTCAACAAAGGTAATGATGATGTTCTCTGGAGATCGCTCGGCGCAGGGCAGCTTGCACGGCTTGACATTCCTATTGAGGAGACCACACTGCGGTCGGTTTACCAGGAACAAAAGCCGCTCTGGATTGTGGACTCGCAACAGGATGAACGCTTGGCAGTGCGCAAGGAGGCACAGAGTGCAGTGGGTGTGGGATATCGCTCGCTCTGTCGTCTACCGCTGCGCACAGCTCAGGGTTGTTTCGGAGTACTCAGCATAGCCAGCTCGCGGCCTCACAGCTACTCCGAACAAGAGGTTCGGTTGTTGTTGCTGGCAGCGGACCAAGTTGCACTGGGCTTGGCGAATTTTCTGCTTGATGAGGAATTGCGAAAGCTGAAGGAACAATTCCGGGAAGAGAAAGCTTGCGTTGAGGATGAATTGTGCAGTGAGCCGTCGTTTGAGGAGATCGTGGGCCGGAGCGCGACCCTGCAACGCGCCTTGCGGCAGGTGGAGGTGGTGGCCCCGACCGACTCGGGTGTGCTGATTCAGGGAGAAACAGGTACTGGGAAAGAGCTCATCGCCCGGGCCATTCACAATCGAAGCGCTCGGCGTGATCGGCCGTTTGTCAAGGTGAACTGTGCCGCTATTCCCTCCGGGCTGCTGGAGAGCGAGTTGTTCGGACACGAGAAGGGCGCCTTCACCGGCGCCATCATGCGAAAGCCAGGCCGCTTCGAGGTGGCAGATAAAGGCACTCTGTTCCTGGACGAAGTAGGGGATATTCCGCTCGAGGTGCAATCCAAACTGTTACGAGTCCTGCAGGAGCATGAATTTGAGCGGCTGGGGAGCACACGCACTCAGCAGGTGGATGTCCGCGTGATCGCGGCCACTCACCGCGACCTGAAGCAGATGGTCGAAGAGGGAACGTTCCGGAGCGACTTGTACTACCGGCTGCATGTGTTCCCGTTGGTGGTTCCTCCGTTGCGCGATCGTCGCGAGGACATACCGCTTATCGTCCGTCACTTCGTGGAGAAGTATGCCCGGCGAATGAACCGGAGCATCGAAACGATTCCCGCCCGGACCATGGAAGTGTTCGCAAACTATTCTTGGCCAGGAAATGTGCGGGAGTTGCAGAACTTCATCGAGCGAGCGGTGATTCTTTCGCCCGGCGCTACCCTCCGCGCTCCACTGGACGAACTGAAACAAGAGACAACACAGGGCTGCAACACGAACTTAAGCACTCTCGAGGAGATGGAACGCGAACATGTGCTGCGTGCCCTGCGGGAAGCGAAGTGGGTGACTGGGGGACCTAATGGCGCAGCAGCCCGGCTCGGGATGAAACGGACAACTCTGGCCTATCGCATCCGCAAGTTGGGCATTCCGGTTCGGCCACAGTGACGTGCAGAACTATTTCATGGGGAGAGTATTCACTGACTCAAAAGGTGGCTTTATGTGGCGCATTTACTACAGGGATATGACGCTGCAGCAGGTCTTAATCATGGCCTACATGAACACCTTGGAAGCAGTGTCGTTCGCGCCGGCTTCCTAAAGGTCCTGTCGTTGTGCCGGCAACGACTTGCTTCGATAAACACAGAAAGCCTGCGCCTTAGATCTGGATAATCCCCCGCTGCACCGCGATCGTAACCGCCTGGGTGCGGTCACTTGCGCCAAGCTTTTCCAGGATGTGCTTTATGTGAGCCTTCACGGTCTCTTCTGAGATAAAGAGACGATTAGCAATATCCCGATTTCGGTTCCCTGCCATGGCCAGCTGCAGCACTTCTACTTCACGTTCGGTCAGCGGATCATCACTAAGATGTTCAGCGATGCGGGTTGCCACTTCTGGCGGAATAGGTTTCCTTCCAGCGTGGACTTGGCGGATAGTCTCAGTCA